>Ga0210063_1000060_pt1 | contig 35346 bp, 20 predicted proteins | sample Muzzi_PWA_D1_FD_185529 | JGI IMG/M metagenome (GOLD analysis project Ga0210063, IMG submission 185529) | Wetland microbial communities from San Francisco Bay, California, USA, that impact long-term carbon sequestration - Muzzi_PWA_D1 (SPAdes) | ecosystem: Environmental > Aquatic > Marine >... | reverse complement strand
GAGGTCCAGCACCACGGCCAGGTGGTAGCGCGCGGAAAGGTCCTCCGGGTGGTGGGCCAGTTCCCCCCGGAGCGCCGTTTCCGCCTCTTCGAAGCGCCCCTGTTTGAGGTACAGGATTCCCAGGGTGAGCTGCGCCTCCGCCACATCCGCCTTGAGTTCCAGGGCGCGCTCCAGGGCCGCGACGGCGCGGTCGAAATCGCCGTCCTGGGCGTGGGCCTGGCCGAGGAGGACGTGGAGTTCTGGCCAGTCTTCGTGCTCCGCCAGCAGGCGCTGGAAGACCGCCTCGGCTTGTTCGGCGAGGTCAGAGCGACCGCTGCGCACCAGGGAGAGGGCGTAGGCGTATTGGATGGAGGGGTCGGTGGTGCGTCGGGGGTCGTCGGCCAGGAGCTCCGCCGCCTGGGCGTAGGCTTCCAGGTTGAGCCAGGAGAAGGCCAGCATGCGCCGCAGATCGGCGTTCGCCGGGTCCTGCTCCAACGCCCGACGCAGGGCCTCGGCGGCCTGGTCATAGCGTTGCGCGTTGAAGGCGGCGACCCCCAGGGAGGTGGCCAGCTGGGGGAAGTCCGGGTCGATCTCGGCGGCGTCGGCGAAGCGGTCCGCGGCCTGAGAAAAGCTGCCGCTCTGGGCTTTCAGGACCCCCAGGTTGAAGGTGGCCCGGGTGAGCGCGGTCTCCACGGTGTGGCGCAGCGCCTGCCGCTCGGGCGGGTCGAGGCCCTGAATGCGGCGGACATCGACCGAGGGCTGCACATCCCAGGGATTCGCTTCCAGATCGACGGTGTCCTGGAGGAAGTCCGTCAGCTTCTCCCGCTGGTCCTCGACCAGTTGGGCCGACAGGCGTCCGGCCTCCGCCAGATAGCCCTCGGCTTCCTCGGTGGCTCCCAGCCGTTGGGAAAGCTGTCCCAGTTGGTACAGGATGCCGGAGAGCTGGCGGGTGCGGGCGCCGCGTCCCCGGGCCAGAGTCAGGGCCTGGCGCAGGAAGTCGAGGGCCTTCGCCGGGCGGTCCAGGGCGGCGTGGCAGCGCCCCAGGAAGCGCAGGGCATCCAGCCGGGTGGGGGGCCACTCCAGGGCGATCTCCAGAGCGGGGATGGCCGTCTCGAAGGACCGGGTCTCCGCCAGGGCCATGCCGTAATAGAGGTTGGTGAGGGGGTCCCGGGGGAAGCGTTCCAACTCCTGGCGGAACTGCTCCAAGGCCTCCGGCAGTGCGAAGGCGCCCTCGGCGTGGAGGGCGAGCATCCCCAGGTAGTAGTGGGCCCGCTGCACGCCGGGGTCGAGGCGCAGGGCGGTCTCCAAAGCGTCCCGGGCGCGGTCGAAAGCCCGGAAGTCGCGGTAGGTCCGACCGATGAGGATCCAGGTCTGAGGGATCGGGCGCTCGGCGGCGATGTGGGCGAAGACCCGTTCGGCCTCGTCGTCCTTCTCCAGGCGCAAGTAGCCGGACGCCAGGGCGAAGGCGGTTTCGAGATCGTCCGGCCTCGCGGCGAAACCCTCCGCCAATTCCTGTACCGCTTCTTTGGGTCGATCGGCGGCCACCAGGGCCTGGGCCAGGAGGCGCCGGGCGCTGCCCGATTGGGGGTGCCGCACCACCACGCTCCGCAGCAGGGCGATGGCCGAGTCCGTGGCGCCGTCGTTGAGGTCGAGGAGGGCCAGGGCGGTGTTGGGGCGGCGGGTTTCCACCGCTGCGGTCGCCGCCCGCTCAAAGGCCCGGCGGGCCGCTGCCCGGTTCCCCTCGGCGGCTTCGAGGGCTCCCTGGAGCATCCAACCTTCCAGCAGAGCGGCGCGGAAGTGGCTCTCGGCGCGCTGTTTTTCTTGCTGCACCAGGCTGCCTTCGGCCGCCGCCATGGACCGGGAGAGGGGGGCGGTCAGAGCTTCCAGCCCGACGGGGTCCCGAGGGTCTTCGGCGACGGCTGCGGGGGCTGCTGCGGCAGCGGACCCGAGCACGATCCCCACCGCCGTCACCAGGGCGCCCATCCCACCACTCCAGCGGATCGGTCCTCCCATTTAGCGCTCCGGCGCCGGACCGGTGGATTTGCGCACCACCAGTTCCGGATCCACGGTGACCATCTCCGGCAGGGACTTCTGTTGGCCCAGGTGCTGGAGCAGGCATTGGCCCGCCAGGCGCCCCATCTCCCGCAGGGGCTGCCGGACCGTGGTCAGACTCGGGTTGAGGAAGGCGGCGCTCTGGATGTCGTCGAAGCCGACCACCGAGACGTCGTCGGGGACCGTCAGACCGGCATCGAAGAAGGCCCGCATGGCGCCGATGGCGGAGACGTCGTTGAAAGCGAAGAGCGCGGTGAAGTCGCGGCTCTGGGCGAGCAACTTCTGGCCGAAGGAATAGCCCTCCTGGTAGGCCTCCAGGGGGGAGAAGATCTCGCCGGTGGTCTCGCCGCTGAGCTGGAGGGTCAGTTCCGGGCGCACTTCGATATCCCGCTGCGCGGCCCCGGCGAGGATCGCTCGCCAGCGGTCCTCGGTGTCGGCACTCCCGGGATGTCCCTTGAAGAAGGCGACCCGACGATGGCCCAGGGCGATCAGATGATCGAGGGCCAGGGCGACGGCCTTGTCGTGGTCGATGACCACGTTGGTGACCCCGTCGATGGGCTGGTGTCCGGAGACCGAGACCGCCGGTAGTCCCAGCGCCCGCTCGATGGGGGTGTTGATGAGGATGAAGCCCTCCACCAGGCGATCCTGGAGCAGGGCGCTGTACTCCTCCAGCAGGTCGGCGCGGGACCGATGGCTGGCCACCAGGTAGAAGTACCCCTCATCCAGGAGATGGCCCTCGACGCCGCTCATCACCCCCGCCGCGTAGCCCTCACTGATCTCCGGCACCAGCACGCCGACGGAAAAGCTGCGGCGGCTGCGCAGGGAGCGGGCCAGGTAGTTGGGGCGGTACTGAAGGGTGGCGGCGGCCTCGAAGATGCGCTGCTGGGTCTCCTGGGGGATCGATTTCGCCACCGGGGACCGATTCAGGACGATGGAGACCGTGGCCGGGGAGAGATTGACGGAGGCGGCCACCATTTTCAGGGTGACGGCCTTGCCGCGACCGGGACCCCGGCTTGCTGGGTTTCGGGTCGGTGCCATGGCCGGTAGTGTTCCATGGGGTCGGCATGGGCGCAAGGGTTCCGGGAAGAAACAGGGTTGACAGGGTATGACGATCCTGTTAATAATTGGCGCCACTAAATCGTTTTAGCTGGAAACCCACCGGAGGAGGAACTCATGCGGAGAAAGAACCGCCTACTGTTTGTCGGCTTGTTGATCGGTCTCATGATCGGTCTGTCAGTGCCCTTGGCCGCGCAGAAATTTTCGGCCGATATTCGGGGCACGGTCACCAGTGAGACCGACGCCGTGCTCCCGGGAGCGCAAGTGACCCTGTCCAATGAGGAGACCGGGTACAGCCGCTCCACCGTGACCAATGGCTCGGGCAACTATGCCTTCGCGAACGTACCGGTGGGTATCTATAACATCCGCATCGAACTGGAGGCCTTCAAAGTGGCGATCATCGAGGACGTCGTCCTCAATGTCGCCGATGTGCGCGAGGTGAGCGCCCAGTTGGAGATCGGGGAGATCGCGGAGGAGATCACGGTGACCTCCTCCCGAGTCCTGGTGGAGACCATCGGCGGTGAGGTCTCCGGCACGGTCAGCGGTCAGGAGATCCGCGAATTGCCCCTGAACGGTCGCAATTTCGCGCAGCTGACCCAGCTCATGCCGGGCGTGTCCGCGCCGGATGGGTTGAATTTCAAGAACAAGGGTCTGCTCTCCGGCGTCGATCTGTCGGTCAGCGGCAGCAGCGTGACCGGCAACCAGTGGACGGTCGATGGCGCCAACAACAACGACTACGGCTCCAACCGCACGATCCTGATCACCCCTTCGGTGGACGCCATCGAAGAGTTCAAGATCCACCGCAACAGCTACGGCCCGGAATTCGGCGGCGCGGGCGGCGCGCAGGTCAATGTGGTCACCAAGAGCGGGACCAACCGTTTCGCGGGCAGTCTCTATGAGTTCCACCGCAACGATGCCCTGAATGAGGCCAACGAATTCCTGCGGGTGGCGGGACAGCCCAAGGAGAAGATCAACCGGGATGATTTCGGCTTCACCTTCGGGGGACCGGCCATCCAGGACAAGCTGCACTTCTTCGTCTCCCAGGAGTGGAACGATGAGACCCGCGGCACGGTGCGCGCGGCCTTTGTGCCCACCGCGGCGGAGCGCCTGGGGGATTTCAGTGGCCCCCGGGATCCGAACTGCTCGACGCCGATCCCCATCGATCCGCTCACCGGACAGCCCTTCCCGGGCAACATCATCCCAGAGGACCGCCTGAGCCCCGGTGGCCTGGCGTTGCTCAATCTCTATCCCCAGGCCAACACCACCCCGTCCGGGGGCAATTGCAACAACTGGGTGGCCTCGGTGCCGACGGGGATCAAGTGGGCGCAGACCAATGCCCGCCTGGACTGGGCCGTGACCGACAGCACCCGGGCGCTGGTGCGTTACACCCGGGATACCTGGGAAAATGGCGCGCCCAACGCCGGTGCGGGCAACGGGCTGTGGGGCGATGACCCCTTCCCGGCGGTGGATTCCACCTGGGACCAGCCCGGCGACTCGCTGGTGGCGCAGATCAACCAGGTGATCGGTTCTTCCACCGTCAACACCTTCACCTACTCCATGTCCGGCAACAAGATCGACATCACCCGGGGCGACGAGACCGGGCTCAACGCCCAGCTCAACGCCCTGATCCCGCCGGTCTTCCCCGACTCCGGTCGGTTGAACGGCGCCGAGCGCAGCCACCCGGTGTACTGGGGTGGCGCCACGGGCACGGATCTGTGGAATATCGCGCCGTGGAACAACGAGCAGGATTTGATGGTGTTGAAGGACGACTACCAGCAAGTCTTCGGCAACCACTACATGAAGGCTGGCGCCCTCTACAGCCAGAACAGCAAGGTGGAGAATTGCTGCGGTGCTTCCGCCTTCGAGGCGCCCCACTTCTGGGGCGGCGCCGGGATCGGTGGCTGGGGCGCGACCAGTGGCAACCGGATCGCCGACATCCTGATCCGGGACATGTACCACGGCTTCGACGAGACCGCGACTCAGCTGGCGCCGGAGATGGAGTGGGAAGACATCGAGGTCTACGTCGGCGACTCCTGGAAATTGCGCTCGAACCTGACCGTGGATCTGGGCGTTCGGTACTCTCGCTTCCGGGCGCCGGTGGCCAAGGACAACAACATCGTCAGCTTTGATCCCAACCAATTCGATCCCGCCCTGGGCAACGAGGCGTGCAACGGCGTAGCGCAGGTGCCGGGCACCAGTCCCTGTGCCGATGTGGGATTGATCGGCGGCGGGGTGGGGGTGAGTCGCTCCTTCGTGGAGGAAGACACCAACAACTTCGCGCCACGGTTGGGCATCGCCTGGGATCTCAAGGGCAATGGCAACAGCGTGCTGCGGGCGGGTCTCGGCCAGTACTTCCAGCGCGAGCGGGTCAACATCCAGCTCGATTTCGCCGGTCAGCCTCCCTTCACTCAGAATGTCAACGGCATCCGTCCCCTGGATAGCAACACCTTCATCGGTGGTGGTGGCTTCGGCACGCCCAACCGGGGCATCGATCCGAACAATCAGACTCCCTACAACATCCAGTACAACCTCACCTGGGAGCAGCGCTTCGGGGCCAACTCCAGTCTTGAGGTGAGCTACGTGGGCAACCGGGGTCGGCATCTGTTGACCAAGTCGGATATCAACCAGGTGGCGCCGGGGGACAACAACGGCAACGGCGTGGACGACCGGCTGGAATTCCTGCGCGGCGGCGGGGACGGCGATGGTTCGGTACGGCCCTTCTTCACCGGGGGACCCAACCGGATCCTCTACTGGGAGACCAACGGCAAATCCGAGTACGACGGGCTCCAGACCCAGTACCGCTCCTACTTTGGCCGGGGCTCGCAGCTCCAGGTGTCCTACACCCTGTCGCGCTTCAAGGCCAACACTTCGGTCCTGAGTTCCAGCGCCGGCGAGGAGAACGTCCAGACGACGGATCGCAGCAACCTGGATCTCGACTACGGCAACGCGGATCTGCACCGCAAACACATCCTCAACGCCAGCGTGGTCTGGAACGCGCCGACGTTTGAAAACCGCCGCGGTCTGGTGCGCAGCCTGCTGGGCAACTGGACCATCAGCACGGTGGTGTCCTACGCCTCCGGCACCCCGCTCACGGTCTACGCCATCGACGTCCCGGGGCTGGGGGGCAGCGGCTACGCGGGCACCGGCTACGACGACAACAACCGGGCGATCCGGGTACCGGGCGTGCCGTGTAACGGCAGTGGTTCCCAGATCATCAATCCGGCGGCGTACACCTTGAACGGCCTGCGCCTGGGGGATACTTCCCAGGGGTCCCGTCGGGGCGACTGCGAAGGTCCCGATTTCTTCCAGGTCGACCTGGCCTTCTACAAGAACATCCGCCTCACCAAGCGTTTCGATGGCCAGTTCCGCATCGAGATCTTCAACGTCACCAACGAGGTCAATTACATTGGCGCCAGCGTCAACAACAGCATCCGGCCCTTCAACGTGACGCTGGATGCCCCCCTCGGGCAGGCGACGGAGATCGTCAGCGCCGACATCCCCGGCGACTTCGGTCAGGCCACCGCGGCCCGCGACCCGCGCCAGGTGCAGGTAGGCTTCAAGATCTCGTTCTAGCCATCGGGCCTGGATGGACCCTGATCGTTGCGCTTCCCAGGATAGGATTCTCAACGATCAGGGTCGCTCTCCGGGCCTGCTCGCCGTTTTCTTTCCGTCCGCTCCGGACCTGGCTCCAGATTCTCTATTCCCTGAGGAGGGCATCGTGGAAAAGCTCGCCAACCTTGACTGGCTGATGATCGGTCTCTACTTCGCCGTGATTCTGGGCGTGGCCTGGTGGGTCGCCGGGCGCAAGAAGGCCACCCACGAGTCCTCCACCGGCTACTTTCTGGCCGGGCGCAACGTCGGCTGGTTCGTGGTCGGGGCGGCCCTCTTCGCTTCCAACATTGGTTCCGAGCACCTGGTGGGGCTCGCCGGGTCCGGGTTCAGCAGCGGCGTCGCCGTGGGCCAGTTCGAGGTCCTGGCCTCCCTGATCCTGCTGGTCCTGGGCTGGCTCTTCGTCCCCTTCTATCTGAAGAGCGGCGTGTTCACCATGCCGGAATTCCTGGAGCGGCGCTATTCCTCCGGGGCGCGCTGGTATCTGGCGGTGATCTCCATCGTGGGTTATGTGCTGACCAAGATTTCGGTGACCCTCTACGCCGGGGGCATCGTTTATCAGGTTTTGGTGGGCGGCAGTTTCTGGACCGGCGCCCTGATCATCGTCATCGCCACGGGCCTGTACACGGTGTTGGGGGGCTTGCGGGCGGTGCTCTACACGGAAATGCTGCAAGCCTTCATGCTGGTGGGCGGAGCGCTGCTGGTGACGATCATCGGCTTGTCGGAACTGGGTGGCTGGGGGGCCATGCGGGCCTCCGTGGGTAGCGGTTTCTTCGACATGTGGCAGCCCGCCACCCATCCGGATTTCCCCTGGACGGGGATCCTCTTCGGGGCGCCCATTCTGGGGGTCTGGTACTGGTGCACGGATCAATTCATCGTCCAGCGGGTGCTCTCCGCCCGGGGGATCGACGACGCCCGCCGGGGGACGATCTTCGGCGGCTTCCTGAAGCTCCTGCCCCTCTTCCTCTTCGTGGTGCCCGGCATGATCGCCTACGCTCTGGTGCAGGCCGGTCGGATGGAACTGGACAGTCCGGATCACGCCCTGCCGGGACTGATCATGACCTTGCTCCCGGCGGGACTGCGGGGGTTGGTGGTGGCGGGCTTCCTGGCGGCGTTGATGAGTTCCCTGGCGGCGGTCTTCAACTCGTGCTCGACGCTGATCACCTGGGATGTCTACCGGAAGCTGCGACCCCAGGCTTCGGAGAAGCAGCTGGTCTTCGTGGGCAAGATCTCGACGGTGGCCCTGGTGGGGCTGGGACTGCTGTGGATCCCGTTCATGAAGCACATCTCCAGTCAGGTGTACGTCTATCTGCAAAGCGTCCAGGCCTACATCTCGCCGCCCATCGCCGCCGTCTTCCTGGTGGGGCTCTTCTGGCGGCGGGTCAATTCCCAGGGCGCCATCGCTTCCCTCCTGACGGGGCTGGTCCTGGGGGCGAGCCGTCTGGTGCTGGAACTGACCAAGGGGTCCCTGGAAGGGGCGCTCCTCTGGTACGCCAGCATCAACTTCCTGCATTTCGCGATCCTGCTGTTCGCGATCTGCACGGGGGTGCTGGTGCTGGTCAGTCTGCTGACCCCGGCCCAGGGGGACGCCAAGCTGGCGGGGCTGACCTTCGCCACGGCGGCGGCGGGTCGAGAGCAGGACGCCGTGGCGGAATCCGATCCCGTGTGGCGGCGGCGTGATCTGTGGTTGTCGGTGTTGCTGGTGCTCTGTGTTCTGTTGGTATGGCTCTACTTCAGGGGGTAATGGATATGAAAACGTTTTCGACCATCGCGGTGGTGCTGGCGCTGGTGCCAGTGCTGGTAGGTTGCCAGGGCTCGACGGAGGAATCTCCAGAGACCGAGCAGAAACCCGCCGACACCGTCCAGGAACCCCTCTCCCGCTTCGATCCGCAGATCGACGGGGTGCTCGCCGAGATGACCTTGTCGGAGAAGGTCGGGCAGATGACCCAGCCCGACATGAGCTACCTGGCGACGGAGGACGACATCGCCGGCTACACCCTGGGCTCGGTGCTCAATGGTGGCGGCTCGGACCCCACGCCGGAGAACACGCCGGAGGATTGGCGAGCCATGGCGGACCGCTACCAGGAGCAGGCGCTGACCACCCGGCTGCGCATTCCCTTGCTCCACGGGGTGGATGCCGTCCACGGCCACGCCAACGTCGTCGGCGCGGTGGTCTTCCCCCACAACATCGGCCTGGGGGCGACCCGCAACGCGGAACTGGTGGAGGCGGTCTACCGCGCCACTGCTCTGGAGGTCCGGGCCACGGGCATCAACTGGGACTTCGCGCCCTGCGTGGCGGTGGCCCGGGATATTCGCTGGGGGCGCACCTACGAGGCCTTCAGCGAGGACCCACAACTGGTGGCGGAATTGGGGGCGGCGGCGGTGCGGGGCCTGCAAGGCAAGGGGCTCGGCGATCCCCACGGGGTCCTGGCCTGCGCCAAGCATTGGATCGGGGACGGCGGCACCACCCTCGGTACCGGTGCGCCCAAGGAGGCGGTGCCCGATTCGGTCTTCGCGGAGACCGGTCGAGCGGCGGCGAAGAGCGAGCGCTGGCCCCTGGACCGGGGGGATATGCAGGTGGATGAGGCGACCCTGCGGGCGATCCACATGCCGGGTTACCTCACCGCCCTGGAAGCCGGGGTGGGCTCCATCATGCCGTCCTTCAGCAGTTGGAATGGCGAGAAGCTCTCCGGCCACAAATACTTGCTCACCGACCTGCTGAAGGGCGAATTGGGCTTCGAGGGCTTCCTGATCTCCGACTGGGCGGCCATCGACGATCTGCCCGGGGACTACGCTTCCGACATCGAACAGTCCATCAACGCCGGGATGGATATGGTCATGGTGCCGGATCGCTACCAGGAGTTCCACGACACGCTCGTCCGGCTGGTGGAGGAGGGGCGGGTGCCCCAGGCGCGCATCGACGACGCGGTGCGGCGGATCCTGCGGGTCAAATTCGCCATGGGTTTGATGGACCCGGACCACTCCCCCCTGGCGGACCCGGCGCTGGCGGAACGGTTGGGGAGCGCCGAGCACCAGGCCCTGGCCCGGGACGCGGTGCGCCAGTCCCTGGTCCTGCTGAAGAACGCGCCGGGTCCAGCGGGCAAGACGCTGCCCCTGGCCAAGGACCTCCAACGGATCCATGTGGCCGGTTCCAACGCCGATGATCTGGGCAACCAATGCGGTGGCTGGACGGTCCAGTGGCAGGGGGCGAGCGGCCCCATCACCGAGGGCACCACGATCCTGGAGGCCATCCGGGGGAGTGTCTCCGCCGAGACCACCGTCACCTTCGCGGCGGACGGCTCCGGCGCCGCGGGGGCCGATGTGGCCATCGTGGTGGTGGGGGAGACCCCCTACGCCGAGATGATGGGGGATCGCGTCGATCTGGACCTGACGGCGGCGGATCAGGCGGCGGTGCAGGCGGTGGCGGAGGCCGGGGTGCCGGTGGTGCTGGTGGTCGTCTCCGGGCGTCCGATGATCCTCGGGGAGACCCTGGAGCGCAGTGCCGCGGTGGTGGCCGCCTGGTTGCCGGGCTCCGCCGGGGAAGGGGTGGCGGACGTGCTCTTCGGGGAGGCTCCGGCGGTGGGCAAGCTGGCCTTCACCTGGCCTCGCTCCGTGGACCAACTTCCCTTGGGACACGGCGACAAGATCGAGGACCCGCTCTTCCCCTACGGTTTCGGTCTCACGGACTGATTCGGGACTGCCCGAGGACACGGAGCGAGGACGCTATGTCGCAAGGCAACGCGCAGCCAGGGCTGCGGGATGTGCTGCTGGGGGCGCGGGTCCTGCCGGTGCTCACCGTTGGCGAGCCGGAAGGGGCCATCGCCCTGGTCCGGGCGCTGGCGGAAGGGGGGCTGCGGGTGGTGGAGATCACCCTGCGTTCCCCCAAGGCGCTGGCCACCGTCGAGAAGGTCATCCGCGCCTGCCCCGAGGTCACCGTCGGGGTCGGCACGGTGCTGGACGGTGACCAGTTGCGGGCCGCCGAGGGGGTGGGGGCGCGCTTCGCCGTCAGCCCGGGGCTGACCGCCGATCTGGTGCACGCCGCGTGGCAGGGGGAGATCCCCTGGCTCCCCGGGGTGGCCACGGTCAGCGAGGCCATGACCGCCGCCGCCGAGGGCTTCCCGGTGCTCAAGCTCTTCCCCGCCGCGGTGCTGGGCGGGGTGGCGTTGCTCAAGGCGTTGCACGGCCCTTTGCCCCAGCTCAGCTTCTGTCCCACGGGGGGGATCGGCGCCGCCTCCTACCGGGACTACCTGGCCCAACCCAATGTTCTTTGCGTCGGCGGCTCCTGGATGGTTCCCGGGGAGACCGTGGCGGCGGAGGACTGGCCGCGGATTACCCATCTGGCGAAGGAGATCACCGCATGACCGCGTCCTCGAATCCGGCCTTTGACATGGTGGTGGTGGGGGGGACCGGCGATCTGGCGCGGCGCAAGCTCCTGCCGTCGCTGTACTTGCTGCACAAGAACGGCCAGCTGTCCCCCGCCGGGCGGATCCTGGCCGTCGCCCGCCACGAACTGTCCACGGAGCAGTATCGGGAACAGATCGCCAACAGCAGCCAGCAGGAGATTCCCGCCGATCAACTGGATCCGGAAACCTGGGATGCCTTCGTTCGTCGCCTGCACTATCGGGCGGCACCCAACGCCACTGCGGCGGGGTACCGATCGCTGACCAAGGATCTCGACCAGGACGGTGCTCGGGTGCGTGTTTTCTATCTGGCGACGATGCCTTCCCTGTACGGCGATCTCGCCCACGCCATCGGCGGCGCCGGGCTGATCACCGATTCGTCGCGCATCGTCCTCGAAAAACCCATCGGGCACGACCTGGCCTCGGCGCAGCAGATCAACGCGCGGGTGGGGGAGGCTTTCCGGGAAGAGCAGATCTTCCGCATCGATCACTATCTGGGCAAGGAGACGGTGCAGAACCTCATGGTCCTGCGCTTCGCCAATGCCCTGTTTGAACCCCTGTGGCGCTCCGAGCACATCGACCATGTGCAGATCACCGTGGCGGAGCGGCTGGGGGTCGAGGATCGGGGCGAATACTACGATCACACCGGGGCGCTGCGGGACATGGTGCAGAATCACCTGCTGCAACTCCTCTGTCTGGTGGCCATGGAGCCTCCGGCGCGGCTGGAGCAGGACTCGATCCGCGATGAGAAGATCAAGGTCTTGCAATCGCTGCGGCCCATCGTCGATGGCGACGTGGCCAAGAAGACCGTCCGGGCGCAGTACCGCGAGGGCGTGGTGGCCGGGGAGAGGGTCGCCGGGTACCACCAGGAGCCCGGCATCGGTGTCGACTCCAGCACCGAGACCTTCGTCGCCCTGAAAGCCGAGATCGACAACTGGCGCTGGGCGGGGGTGCCCTTCTATCTGCGCACCGGCAAGCGGATGGCCTACCGGGTCTCGGAGATCATGATCCAGTTCCGGCGGGTGCCGCACCAGATCTTCGAGGATCGGCTGGGCGCCCTGCAGGACAACCGTCTGGTGATCCGCCTCCAGCCGGACGAATTCATCAAGCTCGCCATGATGGTCAAGAATCCGGGGCCGAACATCCGCCTCAAGCCGGTGGATCTGAATCTCAACCTCGCGACGACCTTCGCCGGGCGTACGCCCCTGGCCTACGAACGGCTGCTCCTGGACGTCATCCAGGGCAGTGCCACCCTCTTCATGCACCGCGCCGAGGTGGAAGCCGCGTGGCGTTGGGTGGAGCCCATTCTGGAGGGCTGGGGGCATCGCGAATGGCGGCCCCGCAGCTACGCCGCGGGGAGTTGGGGGCCGGAAGAATCCATGGCCCTCATGCTGCGGGACAACCGCTCCTGGTACGAGCTGATGGCATGATCCGGGACTATCAATTTTCTGATCCCGAAGCCCTGGCGGAAGCCCTGGCGGCCCAGGTCCAGAAGGATCTGGAGGCGGCCCTCCGGGAGCGCCCCACGGCCACCCTGGTGGTCTCCGGGGGCTCGACCCCGCGCCCCTTTTTCGAGCGCTTTCGCACCCTGGCTCTACCCTGGGATCGGCTCACCATCACCCTGGCGGATGAACGGTGGGTGCCGGTGGATCATCCCGAGAGCAACGAGCGGATGGTGCGGGACACCTTGTTGCAAGGGGCGGCGAGCCAGGCCCGGTGGGTGGGCCTGAAAACGGCCCACGCCACGGTGGACGCCGCCGCTTGTGCGGCGTGCCATGGGCGCATCGCGCCCCTTCGCCCCTTCGATGTGGTGATTTTGGGCATGGGCACCGACGGGCATACCGCCTCGCTTTTTCCCCACGCGCCGAGCCTGGCCGTGGGGCTGGATCTGAACAGCGGGCAAAGCTGTGTCGCCGTCGCGGAGGAGCCCGGCGAGAACGCTCGCCGCGCCCGGATCAGCCTGACTCTGCCCGCCTTGTTGGACAGTCGACGGATCGTTTTGCACTGCACCGGGGAAGAAAAATGGCAGGTCTACCAACGGGCCAGGACCCCCGGAGCGAATTCTGAGTTGCCCTTGCGGGCTGTGCTCCGCGAGGCGCCTCGGGGCCTCGACGTCTACTGGGCACCATGACAACGGGAGGCGCGTGTGAAGATTCTGGTCGGTGATGTCGGGGGCACCAATGCCCGATTCGCCCTGGTCGAAGCCGTCGATGGGCGGCTGGAAGTGATGGAGGAAGCGACGCTTCCCAGTCGCCGCTTTCCCGCCTTCAGTGACGCCCTACGGGCCTTCCTGGAAACGGCCCCGGCGGCCCGGGAGGCGGAGCGCGCCTGCTTTGGCCTGGCCGGTCCGGTGCGGCGCAACCGCTGCGAGACCACCAATCTGCCCTGGGTGGTGGAGAGTTCCGAGATCGCCCGCACCCTCGGGCTGCCGGAGGCGCCGTTGCTCAATGATCTGGAAGCGGCGGCGTGGGGGTTGACGGTCCTCGATCCCAACGGGGTGCGGAGCCTCCACGAGGGCAGCCCCGGGGCTGCCGGCAACCGGGCACTGCTGGCCCCGGGCACCGGCCTCGGCCAGGCGGTGCTGATCTGGGACGGCCAGCAGCACCACGCCTTCGCCACCGAGGGCGGCCATGGCGATTTTGGACCCGCGGACGAAATCCAGGTGGAGCTGTGGCGCTTCCTGATGCGCCAGCACGGCCACGTCAGCTGGGAACGGGTGGCCTCCGGTCCGGGGCTGGTGGCGATTTTCCGCTTTCTGCTGGAATACGAGGGCCAAGAAGAGCCCAGCTGGTTTGCGGCGGAGAGCGCCAACGGGAGCGCCGCCGAGGCCATCTCCCGCAAGGCCCACGATGAGCGGTGCCAGCTGTGCGGTCGCACCCTGGAGCTGTTCTTCTCCCTCCTGGGTGCCGAGGCGGGCAACCTCGCTCTGCGCACCCTGGCCACCGGGGGCATCTACCTGAGCGGCGGTATCGTGTTCAAATTGCTACCGGAGCTGATGCAATCGCAGTTCCTCTCCGCATTTGTCGCCAAGGGGCGTTTCCAATCCCTGGTGCAGGAGATCCCCGTGCGGGTCGTAGTGGATGACCGGCTGGCCCTGTGGGGCGCCACCGCCTGGGCCTTGCGACGGGGCCGCGCGGAGCCCGTCGGCGTGCCGGGATAAGGCCTCCCGGCAGAAAAGGAGAAGGACCATGAGCGCGTTACACCCCGTCGTCCGGGAAGTCACCGAGCGGATCCGCGAACGCAGCCGGAGCGCCCGGGCGGCCTATCTGGAGCGGGTCCGGGCGGCGGCGCTCCAGGGGCCGCGGCGCGCCCATCTGGCGTGCTCCAACCTGGCCCACAGCTTCGCCGCCGGGGGCGAGGACAAGGGCGCCCTGCGGCGCCTGGAGAGCACCAACGTGGCCATCGTCTCGGCCTACAACGACATGCTCTCGGCGCACCAACCCCTGGTGGGCTTTCCCGGCGAGATCAAGCTGGCCCTGCGCCAGGTCGGGGCGGTGGGCCAGTTCGCCGGCGGCGTGCCCGCCATGTGCGATGGCATCACCCAGGGGGAGACGGGGATGGAACTGTCGCTCTTCAGCCGTGACGTCATCGCCATGGCCACCGCCGTGGCCCTGTCCCACGATGTCTTCGATGCGGCCATCTGCCTGGGGGTGTGCGACAAGATCGTGCCGGGGTTGCTGATCGGCGCCCTCGCCTTCGGCCATCTGCCTTTCGTCTTCCTGCCCGCCGGACCGATGCCCTCGGGGCTGCCCAACCGGGAAAAGCAGCAGGTCCGCCAGCGGTACGCGGAAGGCAAGGCGGATCGGGAGGAATTGCTCGACGCGGAAGCGAACTCCTACTCCGCCCCCGGCACCTGCACCTTCTTCGGCACCGCCAACAGCAACCAGATGTTCATGGAATTGCTGGGCTTGCACCTGCCCGGGGCCTCCTTCGAGAACCCCGGCACGCCGCTGCGGCACGCCCTGACCAAGGCATCGGCCCGTCGCGCCGCCGCCCTGGTGAAGGGGGGCGACGCGTACACGCCGCTCGGCGAATTGTTCGACGAGCGCGCCCTGGTCAACGCCGTCGTCGGTTTGCTGGCCACCGGCGGCTCCACCAACCACACCATCCACCTGATCGCCATCGGGCGGGCGGCGGGGATTCATCTCGACTGGCAGGACTTCGACGATCTTTCGGCAGCGGTTCCCCTGCTGGCGCGGATCTACCCCAGCGGCGGCGCCGATGTGAACGATTTCCACCGCGCGGGAGGGCTGGCCTACCTGGTCTCTCAACTGCTGGCGGGGGGGCTGCTGCACCCGGACACCCAGACGGTGATGGGGCCGGGGCTGGCCCGCTATGCCCGACCGGCCCGGTTGGAGGGGCAGGAGGTGGTCTGGGGGGAACCCCAAAAGGAGAGCGGTGACCGGGCCGTGCTCCGCCCCATCGACGACCCCTTCCAGGCCACGGGCGGCCTGCGCATCGTGGAGGGCAACCTGGGGCGGGCGGTGGTCAAGGTCTCCGCCCTGGCCGCCGACCATCGACGGATCGAGGCCCCGGCGCGGGTTTTCGAAGACCAGGAGGGGTTCCAGAGCGCCTTCCGGGCGGGCACCTTCGACCGCGATGTGGTGGTGGTGGTGCGCCACCAGGGGCCGCGGGCCAACGGCATGCCGGAATTGCACAAGTTGATGGCCCCCCTGGGGGTGCTCCAGGACCGGGGGCTGCGGGTGGCCCTGGTCACCGACGGGCGGCTGAGCGGCGCCAGTGGCAAGGTGCCCGCCGCCATCCATGTCATCCCGGAGGCCGCGGCGGACAGCCCCCTGGCACGCCTCCAAGACGGCGACATCGTCTGTCTGGATTGTGACGCGGGGGAGCTCGAAGCGCGGGTGGACCCCGCCGCACTGGCCGCCCGGGAGCCTCACCGCATCGATCCCGGGGCCAGTGCCTGGGGCGTCGGGCGGGAACTCTTCGCGGGCTTCCGGGCCATCGTCACCCCGGCGGATCAGGGGGCGAGGTCGTTCGGGTCGGATTTTTGATGGCGGATTGACCCGGTATCAATCCGGGGATTGATTCAGGACGGGGCATCGATCCGAGATCGATTCGAGATCGATCCGCCATCGACCCAGGGCGGCGCTGCGCTTGCCCTGGGCTTTGGGATGCAACCCCTTTGGGGTTGGATAAGCTCCGATGTCCTGCAGTAGCCACACCGGTAGCGAGCCTGCGCTGCAACCTTGCGGCGCAGCGCTGCCGGGACATAGCTCTGGCTCATCCCGGGTCGATCAGTTCCGAGACGTCATGGCCGCGCCTGTGAAGCAGACTGGCCGCTTCGGCACGCAACAGGAGGAAGCGTTCGTAGGCTTCGATCAACCGATCCAAAGCCTCCTCTTCCCCCGTATTCAGAGCTTCTCGCTGCTGCTTGAGATTGAGCGCTTCCAGCTCTGCCGCAGCCTGCCGCGGGAGATGGTCGCGGGCAACCCGCCACAGGGCCTGGTCATCAAGCCCTGGCAACTCGGCCACGGCGCGCGCTAACGCCGTTGGCAACGCCTGAGCCTTCGGCCCGGCGGCCTCGACCGTTTCGAGAAGTTCCGCTTCCAGGGTGCGGTGTTTGTTTTCCGCGCGCTGCCGGAAGTAGTCGTAGAGCGGTGCTTCGAGGTGGAGGGTAATTGCGTGGGCGCTCATCGGCATCTCCAGACGGGGCAGGCGTCCATCGCGGATGCCCCAGTTTCCGAAGAGTATCATCTGGTGAAAGGGAGCCGGATGGATCGTACCCACCCAGAGAATTTCACCCTTTTCCGGGTTGGGCAAGCCGATTCCGCAAGGGTCGCCTTATGGCTTCAGACTCTCTCGACGTCCGAGGCTCTCGGCGAGAAACGTGGCCACCAGAGCATTCATGCTGACGCCCTCCTGTCGGGCTCGGGCACCGAGGCGAGCGTGCAGGGTGCGAGGAACCCGGGCGATGAATTTTCCACTGGGCAGTTCGCCCGGCTGGGGCACTTCCCGACCGACCTCCCTGGCCGCCTGAAGCCACGCCGCCAAGGCATCCTTGCCATGGGCCATCGCTTCCTCCGGCGTCTCGCCATCGGACATGCAACCGGGCAAGTCGGGAAAGGAGATCAACCAGCCCCCCCCTTCTTCCCGTGCCAACGGTCTCAGCTCGAATGGATACTCAAGATCCTGATTCATTTTTCTGCTCCAATATCATCCAGCAGAGCCAAGAACTGGGTGATGTAGATGGGCTTGATCGGCCTCTTGAAGGGCACTGTGACCGCCAGATCCGAGTCTGGATGCAGGAACACGAAGTGGCTACCCCCAGTCTTGCGAACATCGATGCCGTAACGCCGTGCGATCACTTCCAAGGATTCCATGCGCCAATCTCGTGGATGGGCACGCATCCTCTGGAGAAGCTTCTCAGCTTTGCTCATACCTCGCAATGATACTTCCCGTAGTATCAGACAGCAAGTCGGCGACCTCCCTCAATCTCCGGCGAGCGACAGCCGGAACGCCGCCATCTCCCGGTCGTTGCGCACCAGCAGGCGGTCGCCCACCAGCACCGGGTGGTTCCACGTCTTGCCTTCGATGGCGGGGAAGCGGGCCAATTCGGTGAACGCGTCGGGGGTCGCCCGGACCAGGGCCAACTCCCCTTGCTCGGAGAGCACCAGCATCACGTCCTGGTCCGGCAGCAGGATGAGCTGGCCGTTGCCGTAGCGCCCACCCTTCCACTGGCGTTCGCCGTTCTCGAGGTCGATGCAGGCCAGGATGCTGCCGTCGAAGCCGTAGACATGGCCCTCGTGGATCACAAAGTCGTCGAAGTAGGGCTTCAGCTTGATGGAAGTCCACCGCTCTTCCACCGTCCATCCGCCAGCACCGCCAGCACCGCCAGAACCCTCAACGGCCCGGGTGACCGCAAGGCGGCGCAGGCCGCTGCCCTGATTGATGCTGATCAGGAGGTCGCCGTCCGGCGCCTGGGCGGGTTGCACGATGGGGTAGCCGGACCAGGCATGCTCCCAGAGCACGGTGCCGTCGTCCGGCGCGAAGCTGGTCACCCCGGCGCCGTTGAGCAACAGGACCTGCTCGACCCCGTCGAGGGTGATCCGATGGGGCGAACTGTAGCCCTCGCCGCCGTCCGGGCTGGACCAGCGGCGGTCGCCGGTGGCGCGATCGTAGGCCACGAGGATGCCCGAGGCGGCCACCAGAACCCGATCACCCAGCACCAGGGGGGAACCCGAAAAGCCCCAATACGGTAGTTTCGCCCCGGTGTCGTCGGCAGCGTTGCGCGACCACACGACGGTGCCGTCGGCGGCGTTGAGAGCGTTGACAATGCCCGTGGCACCCAGGGTGTAGACCCGGTCCTCGTCAAGGGTCGGCGTGCCCCGGGGACCGGCACCGGCATTGGATTCCCAGAAGCGGGCCGGATCGCGGTGCTTCCAGATCGGCTCGCCGGTGGTGGCGTTGTAGCAGGAGACGACCTCGTCTTCCCCCCGCTGCTCCTGGGTGTAGAGCCGGTCGCCGTGCACCGCGAAGGACGACCAGCCCGGGCCGACGGCACGGCGCCACAGCTCCACCGGCGGCGAGGCGGCCCAATCGGTCTCGATCCGCACCCCGGGATAGATGCCGTCGCGGTTGGGGCCGCGGAAACCGGGCCACTCGGCGGCGCTCGGCGGCGTAGTGCTGGCTGCTTCTTGCGCCTCCGGTTCGGCGTCCGCCTGGGCCGGAGGGGCTTCCGGCGCCTCCTCGACGACCGCAGCCTCCGCGGCTGCCGGAGTCTCCACAGTGGCTGGCACCACGGGCGGTGGCGCTGGCTCGTCGGCGGTCTGGGCCAGCAGCTGTTCTTCGGGCGTGGGCGACCACCGCCAGGCAAAATCGTTCTCGAAGTCGCCGCTAAAGCCACCGGTCCGTACCAGCGTCCACGCGCCGGAAGCCAGCAGGAGGACGACCGCCAGCGCGGCGAAGCGCGGCCCGGTCGCAAGGCGACGGCTGACCAGCGCCCAGAGCACCAGGGCGAGGCTGAGGCCCGGAACCACCAGCAGGAAGAACAACATCCCCATCGCACCGGTGGCGATGGACTCGTGCAGGAAGGGGAGGGTCGCCACCACCGCCACAGCCATCAGGGCGATGGCGCCCAGGCGCTCGGCCCAGGGCGCCCGGCTGAAGAACAGCCACCACAGGACGATCGCCACCCCCCCGGCGATGCCCCCCAACACCCCGTAGACGCTGGTCCCCGGCACCACGGCGGGAAGCCCGAACCGGACTAGCCCCAGCAATGCCAGGAGGACCACCCCGGGCCACAAGCGTAGTGGCTTCCGGGGCTTGTCCAGATTCGAAGGGCTCGCTGCGTCGGTCGGTACACTGGCCATATCGGGTCTCCCATGGGTTATGCTGGGGGTAGCAAGGATATGGCCAGAGTACTGGGACCGGAAGCGAATTGTTCCAATTTGCCCTTTCCTAGGAACAAGTCTGCTGGTTCGCCCCCGGATCGTAGGTCAGCGTCCCGTGGCTCACCGCATCCACACAGAAGGTGAAGGTCAGGGTGCCCTTCTTGGCCCCGCTGGTGACCAACGTCACCGTGCCCCCGGCGCCGGTGACCCCGGCGGCGGACTCGTTGAAGTCCCCACTGAAGGTCCCGTTGACCGTGGCGGAACCCACCGCGTTGCCCAGGTTGTCGACCAGCGTCACCGTGGCCGTGCCGTTCTTGTTCCCCTGGCCCGCGCTTTGGGATCCCTCGATGATCGATTGGACATGCATGGTCGTCGCCATCCCACCAGCGGTGGTGGCCTGAGCGGTGTTGGAGTAGCTGGAGTTGCCGCTGCCGCTGAAGGCCAGGACGCGGTAGAAGTAGGTCGTGGAGGCCGCCAGCCCCGTATCCGCGTAGCTGGTGGCGTTCGCCGCGGTGGTGGTGATCTGGGTGAAGTTCGATCCATCGGTGGAGCGCTCGACCCGGAAGCCGTCCTCGTCGTTGGCGTTGTCCGCCCAGGCGAGATCGATCTGGCTCGTGGACACCGTCGTGGCACCCAGGGTGCTGGGGGCTGCCGGTGGGGTCCCCCCCGTAACCGCCGCGTAGCTATCCACATTGTCGAAAGTGTAGCTGTCGCCGGTGAAGGTGCCGGAGGCGAAGAGGATCACCATGTCGTCCAGGCTGGTGTCCGAGGTCGCGGGGTCCGGCTGATCCACGAGGAGAAAGGTCAGCCGTTCCCACTGGTTCTGCACCGTGGTGAAGGCCTGGTAGCGGCTGTGCCGCCCGTCCGGAAAGTTGCTGGGCGTGGCGATGGAGCTGTCCTCCAACTGGAGGATGATCTGGGTGCCCACCGGCGCGGCAGTGCGGACGTCCATGGAGAACCGCCGCTGCTCCGTGGTGTACTGGGCGCCGTCGGGGATCACCGCCACGTCATAGAAGATCGTGTCGAACTCCTCCGCGGCGTTGCGCGTGTACTCACCGCTCAGGGTGGAAGGATTGATCCCGGAGGTGTCCGGATTCAGGATCTCCGTCAGGGTGCCGGTGGTGGCTTGCAGCGTCACGTTGGCCGGGTCGTCGAAATTCTCGAAGGAGAAGTCCAGGGCGAACAGCGGGTCCACCTTCACGTCGATGGCCAGCTGCTGGCTACCGCAGCCGCTCGTCACATCCACCGTCAGTGTGCCGCTCGCGGTGCCCCAATCGATGGTGGCGGTATTCGTGCCCTGGCCGGACACGACAGTGGCCCCGGCGGGCGCCGTCCAGGTGAAGGTGCTGCCGGCGGGCGCATTGCCGACCGAATACACGGTGCCGGTGGCCTGGTGATCCACCTGCCGCGAGCCGGTGATGTGCGGTCGGTTGCCATCGTAGACCCGCACGTAATCGACCTCCAGGGTCTGGGGGAAGACGGTGCTGGCATCCGGGCTGCCGGGGAAATTGCCCCCCACGGCCAGGTTCAGGAGGATGTGAAAGCGCTCGTCATAGGGCCAGTTCTCCGGCGCGATGTCCGCCGTGGTCTGGGTGAAGTAGAGCACGCCATCGATCAGCCAGCGGATCACCCCGGGCTCTTTCTCCACGGCGAATTCAAAGAAGCCGTCGGGGAAGAGTTCCCCGTTGAGCAGCCGGAAGGTCGTCCCGGAGAGGCGGCGGTTCTGGAAGTCCGCGCCGTAGTGCATGGTGGCGTGGTTGATGTCCGGCTCGCTGCCGATGTTCTCCATGATGTCGATCTCGCCGCTGGCGGGCCAGGGGCCGAAGACCTCGTCGGTGGAGAGCATCCAGAACGCCGGCCACACTCCCTGCCCCGTGGGCACCTTGATGCGCGCCTCGAAGCGACCGAAGTTCCAGTCCCCCTTGTTGATCGTGCGGATCCGCCCGGAGGTGTAGTTCTTGTTCTTGATCCGCTCCTCCTGGGCCGTGATGGTCAGGAGCCCACCTCCGACGGTCACATTGCCCTCCTGGTACGACTGCAACTCGTTGTTGCCCCAGCCGCAGATTCCCTCGTTGCAGCCGTCACCGATCTGGTAGCTCCACCTGGCCTGATCGAGGCTGGCACCCTCGAACTCATCGGACCAGACCACCGTCGGGCACTGTTGGGCTGCCACCGGGTTGGCTGTCAGCAGCATTCCCCCTATCCAAGCCAGGAGTGCCAGGAGCGCCAGGGAACTCTTCCTGGCCAGCGCGTTATCGGGGCGAAGCAGGAAACATTTTTCCATGGTCGTCTCTCCTCACGGTGGGTTTGTAGGTTCTGGTGGCGGATTCTACTAAATCGATTTAGTCAGAGCAAGGGCGGGCACGAAGCTGCGCTGTGAATCGCGCTTTCGATCCAGCCGACAAGCCGCCACCGAACGCGCGCCGACGCTCCGATTCGACGACCGGGCGCCCGACCCGCCAGGATCGGCACCGGTTCCAGGAGTTGTGACCCACCCGATGGGGTAGTTCACACCGGGGCGTTGTCGGTCGGCGGGCCCGCGGCTACACTGACTCCTGGAATCAGAAAAGGAGGACCCCTTGTATTACATCGTTGACACCGAAAAGCCTTTCGAGCAGGCAGCCCAAGATCTGGAAGCAGCGGTCACGCGCCACGGCTTCGGGGTCTTGCATATCCACGACCTCGGCGCCACCCTGCGCGGCAAAGGCATCGACTTCGGGGAAGAGTGCCAGGTCTTCGAGGTCTGCAACCCTGGTCAAGCCGCCAAGGTTCTGGCCACCGACATGCGTCTGAACATGGCGTTACCCTGCCGCATCTCCGTCTTCACGGAGGGTCCCAAGACCCGTATCGGCCTCATCCGCCCCGTGGATATGCTGGCCACTCTGTCCAAGGACGAGACCCTGCGCCAGACCGCCCAGGAAGTGGAGGACAAGACGATCCAGATGATCGACGAGGCGCGCTGAGGCGGCTTTCGGATCCCCCCCGGTCCCGCTGAGGCGGCCTTCTAGGCCGCCTTGGGCCAGGAAGAACACCACATTTGTACTTCCTGCTGATTGGTAGTATTTACCGATTAAGATCAATTTACGTCCGTTTGTTACCCTCCTGCGTAATCCAGGGGGGTAATCCGGTTATGGATCTGAAGCAAGCGTCTGAACTTTTCCTCGAAGGGTACTTCTCCACTTGCCAGAGGAGCGACAAGACCATCCGGGCGTACAGGATCGACCTGAGCCAGTTCGGCAAAGCGATGCCCGCTGGGAGCTGCCTCGATGGGATCACCCCGGAAAGTCTGGAGCGGTGGGCCGTGGCCCTGCGCCAGCAGGGTTACGCCTCGGCCTCCATTCGGCGGAAGTTCGCGGTGCTCAAGGTATTCTTCAATTATTGGGTCCGCCGCCGGGTACTTGAAGTTTCGCCGCTTTGGCAGATAAGATTGGACCTAGCCAAAGAGAAGGTATTGCCGAGAGTGCTGACCCAGCAGGAGGCCATGAAGCTCCTGGGTCAGGCGAAACAGGATTTGAGGGACGGTCCACTCCCGCAGACCTCTGTGCCGTTGGGGCAGAGCTTCCTCTCGTTGAGGAACCTGCTCATCATCGAGCTCCTCTTGGCGACCGGCATCCGGGTTGGGGAGTTGGTAGCCCTCCAACTGTCAGATTTGACGGATGAGGCCGGTGTTTTGACCATCCAGGGGAAGGGCGCCCGCCAGCGGGTGGCACTCCTCCCCGACGACCGCTCGCGAGACCTCCTTCGCGCCTACCGAAACCGGCGGATCGAGGTCAGCGTCGATCATGGGAGTCTTTTCGTGAACGTATTCGGTGGAGCATTATCAACCCAAGGCGCGGCCAACGTCGTCACCCGCATCGCCTCCGAAGCGGGCATCGAGCGCAGAGTCACGCCCCACATGCTCCGACACACAGTCGCAACCATGCTGCTAAGAAACGGCGCGGACATCCGCGTCGTGCAGGAGTTCCTGGGACATTCGTCTATCGCCACCACGCAGCGGTACACGCATGTAACCAAGGAACACCTGGCGGCTACCCTTGAACAGTTTCACCCGTACTTGAATGGTTTGATGGGGCGGTAGGGGTGGGGTGGGTGTGAGGAATGGGTGCGGCGATTAACTTTGGATAACTAGGAATTATGGCAAATGAGTTCAGGGACTCCTCCAGGCGAAGAGACTTCCCTCTGCCCCACGACCCCTGATTCCCTCAGTGATCTTCATGCGTTGCCATGGCAGAACTTCGAGCGTCTAGTAACAGGGGTTCTGAGTAAGTACTACTCCGATTTCGGCGTTACTGTACGATCAACCCAGCTTAGTAAAGACGGGGGCCGTGACGGGGAAGGCGTAATAGTCCTAGGCACATGCGACGGATGGGACCTCTCTCTTTCCCTGAAGTTATGGATTGAAGTAAAAAAAAGGGGAGAAAAGCGAAATTTAGGCCTCCAGGATCTCGCAAAGACATTATTGCGCGCGGAGAATGAAAATGTCACAAAATTAATATTTGTAACAAACCAGGACTACACGACGGAAGCCCGCGAAGAAATAGAAAGGTACTCGTACCGTCATCGACTTGCTCATACACTTCTTACCGGCGCCGACTTCCTTAAAATCGCACAGGCGCTACCCAGATATGACTCTGGTTCCGGCGGGCAAAATAACGCTTTACTCAAAAGCAATGGTCCGCAAGAAACTAGGGACCAAGCTACTGAGGTAGAGGTGCACGTCTTTTTCTCTCCAGACCCTCTCAGGTATGGGAAATCGTTGCGTTACACTGATATAAACCTGGCTCATAGTGCGCCCATCTTCCTGTTTGTAGAACTTGCAGTCACAGCAGCAGAGCGACCGACCGCTGCCTCCATACAAGCAAGTGCCAAAGAAGATCCTCGATTAGAAGTTTTTCCCTATGAATCTCTAACGGATGAAGCTTTGGCAGCTGGAGATACGCTCCGAAAAATTTTTGTGATATGGATGAAAGAAGAAGGTATTCTCACAGCAGAAGATATTGACCTCCAAGTCGTCTCAAAATCCCCCCTTCATTGTTTAATCACAGGGACCAACTCAGTCAGGATTAACCGGCAACTACTGGATGCATGGACACCTCCTTCTAGAGAAAGAATCCTGAGTCGTTTTGTCAGGAATCTTGAGCGTTGGCTGCAAGCGCCTGCCTTCGAATCTACTGTAATAGTTGCCTCCGCCGGAGTTGGTAAGTCCCACCTATTAGCGCAACTTCGCGTTCAGTGGCTGAAACGTCGCGTTCTTGAGGTTGCAATAGACGGTGAGGTAGACAGATCTGATCTTGAAATCGTAGATCGAGTTTTTCGGTATGTCTTCCCTGTCTCTTTAGGACTTTTTGGTAAGCAGCACCTGAGTTTGGTCAAAGACTGGCTGACCAGTGCCGGTATGAACTCGCAGATCGCTGAGGAGTTAGCGAGGTCGATCACCGCCAGAAGGCGCTTTGACCCCACACAATTTGACTCTCGTAGTCTAGGGGAACTGCTTGCAGTTCTCCTTAGTAGGTTTGCGGCAGGAAACCCACTCGTCTTTGTCTACGAGGATTTGCATAAGGCTCACCCATCGGCCTTGACGCTATTGCTGGAGACTCATAGATATCTCCGGCATTTGCGTCGCTCCCATGTGTACTTTATAGCAACCACCCGCAATTATTCTATAGCTGGAGATGCTGGTACTCGTGGGCAGTGGCGAAAGGAAATCGAGAACTTCTTGAATGCTAGCGAAGCTTCACAAATAGAGTTATCTTCTCTGGACCCGACCGAGTCTGAGCAGCTAATCCTCAAGACAATTCCAACCCTTGAGAGAGCTGACGTATTCGCAATCCAAGAGCAAATAGGTACCACACCTTTGGCAATCAGAGAAGCACTAGCATTTTTGATAGACACCCAGATCGCTGCCTACGATCCAAAGCTCGCCGAGTATATTGTTATACACCCAGAGCGATTGAGAAATGCGATACGTATCAAGAATTTCACGCAAGCTACCAAGCTCCGATTGCAAGCATTGAGAGAGCGCTATTCTCCATGGCTGGGCAGCTTCCTAGACGCCGGGGCGTGTTTAGGCCGCGACTTCCCACTAGATATAGCGCTTGAGGTTTCGGAAGTACCAACCATTGACACACTTGAGATGGCGCTCCGGCATTGTGAACAGACCGATGTACTTCGTCCTTCGCCCCTCGACGCCGGCCTCATTCGCTTTGATCATGACCTTGTCAGGTACGCAACTCTCGATTCTCTTAGTGCGATGCGGCATCGTTCAATAGCTCGAACGTTATTCTCAAGACTTGGAGAAGAAAGTGATCTCAGAGTTCAAGCTTCCGTTGCCTACCAAGCTGGGCTTCCGGAAATCTGCCTTATGCATGCTATGCAAATTGCATCTCACTCTCGGAACCGCCAGTGCTATGCCGACAGTCTGTCGGGCTTGGAGCTAGCCATAGCATGCCTAGATCCCGACACGCTCTCTCGGTCCCTGCCTGGCGGTGGAGCGGGATTCTCTTGGATTACAGATGAGGCCATCATCTCAGCTCCTTCTTGCCAGATTGAGGACATATCTCGAGAGGAACGATTACGACGGTTGCTGCCTCTTCTGGAAAACTCTCTCGAATGTTACACCGCAATCGGTAGTGGCAGCAGTGTGGCCGTAGACAAGATCGTCACGGAAGGCCTGTTAGTCGCTCGCCACTTGCGGGATACACGTAGCGCTGGAAGATTTCGCTATCACTATGGACAGATGCTATTCGAGAGAAATAGGGTAGAGGCAGCAGCTAAGGAGCATATTGAGGCAGAAAGACTCGCTGCATCGACTAAGGGGGCAAGATCTGATGGCAGTCGCGCTCTGAATCTCGTAAGGCTTGCAATATGCGAGAGACAATTGGGGAAACATGAGATTTCACTTTCTACACTTAGAAGAGCTTTGTCTCATAGAGGCGAGATGCGCTGGAACCTTCTCGTCCGTGTGCTTTCAAACTATGGCGCCGCCTTTCTCTATTCTGATTGGAAGAGGGTTAGAAAATTTTGGGAAAGAGCGCTCTCCGTTGCAAAAAGGCATTCTCTCGATGAACGAGTTGTCCACACTCTCATTGACGTTGGCTATCTCGATTTACTAGAAGGGAAATTGGAGGCTGCTCGAAGTAGACTGGAACAAGCAGGTAGAATCGCTGAATCTAAGCGGTATGAGAACTCTCTTCTCCGAGTCAATCTTAATCTTGCGTGCCTCGATCTAGAAGAAGGAGAATTCGAAAGCGCATTACGTCGCCTGCTGAATGCCGAAGAGTTGGCGATACTGCATATGATAGGGCGCCGACTATGGCGAATACGCGCGAATCTCGCCACGACTTATGAAGCTATGGGTGATTTGAAGCGATCCTATATCCGAGATCGTTCCGTCATCGAGACTCTAGGGAAAACTCATAATAGTGATGGCCCCAAAAAGAACATGTCGTCCCTTGTCAAAAAGCGGGAGATTCTGGCTATTTCGAATATCAGACTGCGTGCCAACTCCCTATCCACGCATAAAGACTTGTTGTTGGGTCTTGAGCCCGAGTTGCACCGGGCCGCTTCCGAAATTGCTGAGGGTGTAACATCGGGACATCTTGAGACGCTTCCATCGAACTTCGGAAAACATTGCCGGTCTATCTCCAACAGGCTACGATTTATTATTACTGAGTAGATCGCTGCAAGCACTCGACAATGAGGCCGGCAATTCTCGCAGAAACGCTTGAACGAACGCGATTAAGGAACGCTGTCCTCTGATGCTTCGCGATATTGCCTCATATACCAGTAGCACGAGTATCCAGGCGACTCCGTTGAGGAACTCCCCCTCTTGGGAAGTTACCAACTCGAGTTCACGAAGGTTCCGTGTAACTTCGATTTGGTTTCTCTCTAGAAGATCTTCATAGATCACGTGTGCCGCATCAAAAGGGCCCGCAACATAGCGAGACTCATCTAGGTCACAGACTAGAAAACCCTTCTTCGGCGAACCCAGAAGATGCTGCGGTTTCAGGCTTCCATGAGAAATCTTCGGAAAGCTCATGCATGGTTTCTTTAGGCTATTAACAAAATCAAGTGCACTCGCAGCTCGTGCTAAGAAGCTGGTTGGGAGGTACCATGTGCCCATTCTGAGTAGTAGCCGCAGACGCAGTAACTCGACATCAGGGTGGGTCATTGAGAGTCGATGAACACCCCCAGTCAGTCTTGAGTTTATAGACGCCATTACTCTATCAAAGCGCTCTATGCTCTCTAACGTTCTCTCCCTGTAGACATCTGCAAGGACGGCCTTGTATTGTGCGACCTCTGGGCCATCGCAGGGTAGCGTTTCGTACTTCTGGAACTCTTTGCAGATAGTGGAGAACTTTGATAAAAGATCGTCGCGACTACCCCGAGCTCTTTCCCCATGCCACTGAGTAATCAGTAATTTTGAATCCCAATCAATATGAATGATATTCGGAGTCAAAGCATTGCGTTGATGAAAGAGTGTGCGATGCAATTGCTCATCAGAGGTCTGCCGTGGGAGTAGATCACTTGAACTCGGAATGACTGAGGTAATGTCGGAGGGGTAGTCCGAGTACATTTTTCCAAACAGTTTCTCCCGCGATTTTGATAACTCCATACTGAGGTATGGCCCACACGAGATATCGACTGCCTTGACACTGGTCGCTCCTAATAGGCGCTCGATTATCGGTAGCGCGCGCGATATTTGTATTTCGCGAAAAGTTTTCTGCGGAGTGTTGAGTTGGGCATGAGTTTGTATATTTCGATCCTGGTATAGCCTGAGGATTCTATGATAAGTCTGCTCCAAGGAAAACATTCTTGTAGACCAGGTGGCGGCTTGGCGGCCTTGCCATTTGATCTTTCCTGGACTACGGATATATCCTGAGAGAACGTTTGCCAGCGTGCTTGAGTCATCGGTGTCGAAATGTGTTCCGGTAAAGCCATCAATTACAATATCTTTGAGGCCGCCTGTCCGGGATGCTACTACCGGGCATCCGCACATCATCGCTTCGATGGCTACGATACCAAATTGCTCTCGCGAAGAGGGGATGACGAGCACTGAACTTCGTGAATATAACTCAGGCAGCGCCCTATTTTCGACCCTTCCCCATAGATGAACGAGACCCTCGATCCAGTTGCCAGAGAGATCATTCCTGCTAGCGATAAGGGATGATACTAAGTGCAATTCTTGCTCATCACCACCGATAATCCACACTCTGAAAATCGGTATACGCGGCAATGACAACAATAGTTCGATTGCATCAAGAAACGTTATCAGGCCTTTGCGTGGATCTACTAATCTTCCCACGTATGTTATCGTCGGCATATTGAGGTCGCGAATAAAAGACATGTGAATTGACTCCGTAAGGTATTAGGGATATATTAGGGTTTTCGACATCCGAGTAGAGGTTTACAAGATCGTCGAGTTCTCCTGGGCAAACTGCTATAAGCTGGTTTGCTTCTGAAAATACCCGAACTTCACATTTGTCACGGAGATCATCCTGTGAAGTTCTTTCTTCTCCAAGGGCGATTCGCGCTCTCCCGAGCGAGAGTAGCGAGTGCACATGGAATGTAGAATTGATTTTTGGCAGACGACGAGCAACCTCCCCTGAACTCCAGTTGTGACTATGCACGATATTGAAGCTATTATTAGATCTCTCAACGATTCCTGCCGCCGCGTGCGAGAGCTCATCGAGTAGAGTTGCTAGACGGTAGGTAGGGATATCTTCCTTTGGGCCTACTGGAATGCGGTGAAGGTTACAATTCGGTCCGATCTTCTCGAATTCAGGCTTGTTTCTAGAGTTGAGGCGGACTATGTACGTCACCTGGTGACCCTGACGTACAAGAAACCTTCCCAAATCGAAGACAAAGAGATGACCTCCTCCGACTCGCCCTGAGCCTGGCGCGTCAAGAGGGTCATCAGTCAAGCATAACATTAAGATTTGTAAGCTACTATTGCCGTGTGCCTTCTTAGGGTTCTGGCGATGGTCGTTTGACATGAAAGGCATAATTCCTAGTTATCCGGAGAACCTGAAAAAAGAAATTTGGCCTAGAGGCTGTCGTCGATGGAGGCAGCAAGATCCTCAGGGCCTCGGCCTTCTAGGTCTCGTGAGGGGGCGCATCGCTGGCCTTGTGGTTGAACCCTTGGGGTGAATTCCCCAGGTTGCCGCGCGACCACAGCAGCATGGGGAAGTTGGAGACCCGGAGCCTATTCCCCCATCACCGCCTCGTACCCCGACAGTCACCGCCCCGACCGTCAAGTGCATTCCCGACCGCAAGACCTCCGCGAAGCCCCCGAAGCCCCGGTCGGTGGTGAAGCTCACACACTTGAGGCGCCGCGCCACGCCACAGAGCAGAGGACCGGCGTTGGAGCCCAGGATGCCGCAGGCGGGCAGCAGTGGGAGAAGGCCCTGGCGCCGGAGCACACGCGGCTCGTCCATAACCTTGAGGCCCTGGCGGAGCACCATCTGAAAAAAGAGTGGCCTAGTGGCGAGACCTCAACTCTCTGTCCTCGTCAGCAGCCGCAGAGGGCTGTCCCGGGACTGTCGAGATCTGGCGCGGTAACTGCCGGAGACCACGGCCCTCAAGGTGCACTGCGGCCTCCTCCGAGAGGCCATCCTGGCTGGTCAGCGGGGCGCCGGGGAGGCGCCCTCCGCCCCTGCCTCCACGGTCGAGGAAGCGCCCCGGGGCGAGGTGGAAAGCTGGGTGATCGATACCGTCGCCCGCCTGACCCGCACCCGCCCCGAGCCGATCCGTGCCGCTGACCGTCTGGCCGACCTCGGGGTCGATTCCCTGACTCACGCGGAACGGATCGCGCCCTCGAAGCCCGTACCGGTCGCCCTCTGGACGACGCCACCGCGGCGGCTCTGGAGGGGGTGCGGGATGTGTTCGAGGCGGTGTAGCCGGACCCCCGCCCTCACGACCGCGGTCGTGATCGCCGCTGTCCGCCCGGGCGTAATCACGATGTGACAATCCAGTGTCTTGGGGTTCCCTGGGGATTAAGTTCACGATACGATCGTCTTTTGCAATGATTTGAACCCTTCTTGTGGACATGGAGAAGCTGCTATGTCCGGTAGACGCTCTACCCTGGTACTTGCGGATGATCACCCGATGATGTTGGAGGGTCTGGGCAAGCTCCTGGAACCCTCCTTCGCCGTGGTCGCCAAGACCACGGACGGCCTGGAACTCCTGGAAGCCGCCGCGCGGCTGCGGCCCGACTTTGTCATCACCGATGTTTCGATGCCCGGTATCGACGGCATTGAGGCCACCCGTCGGCTGGCCACCCTTTCCCCCGCCACGCGGGTTCTCATCCTGAGTTTCCACAGCGAGGCGTCTTGGGTGCAGGCGGCCTTCGAGGCGGGCGCCTGGGGCTACCTCACCAAGACCGCCGGCGCCGAGGAGATCGAAGGTGCGATCCGTGAGGTGCGGGCGGGCCAGTTCTACGTCAGTCCCAGCGTGACCCGGGGCTTCATCTTGCACACCCGTGCCGAGGCGCAGGCCGCAGCGTCACCGCTGCCGGAACCCGAGGAGGTCCTGACGCCCCGGGAGCAAGACGTCGTCCGGCTGGTCGGTCGGGGCCTGCCCAACAAGGAGATCGCCAGCGATCTGGGCGTCTCGGTCACCACGGTCCGTACCCACCTGAACCGCGTCTACGACAAGCTCGGGAGGGGGAATCGGGTGCAGCTGGCGCTCTATGCAGCACAATGCGCGGGAATCGCAATCTGAGATGAAGAATGCGCGGCGCCGGGTCGCCGGTGAGGAGATGGCTCACCGTCGGCTGGCTCGGGCTCTGCACGACGACCATGGGCAGCGGGTGGCGGCCCTCGGTTTCGAGTTGCGGGTGGTGCGCAATCATCTGCCGGAGGACGACCCTTGCCGCGAGGCGCTGGATGCGGTGGCCCAACAGCTCGGTGCGTTGGGGGAAGATCTGCGGCGGCTGAGCCACACGCTGCACCCGGCGATCCTCGAGCAGCGGGGGCTCGCCATGGCGCTACGGGATGCCTGTGGAGAGATCGAGGCACGCCACGGCTTGCGGATCGACCTCGATCTCCACGACACTCGGCGTCCGATTCCGCCGGAGGTCGCTCTGGCCCTCTATCGCATCGCTCAGGAAGCCCTCGCCAATACCGCCCGCCACGCCGACGCGGGGTCGGCGCGCCTCGGGCTGAGGGTCGGTCGCAGTGCAGCGCGGCTGGTGTTGACGGACGATGGGGTCGGGTTCGACCCTGCGGTCCAGGGGGGGGCGGACGGGCTGGGGTTGGCGAGTATGGAGGAGCGCGCCCGGCTGCTGGGCGGTCGCTGCCGCGTCGTTTCGGCCCCCGGCGATGGCACCACGGTCGAGGTCCGCGTGCCCCTGGTCCGGTTCAGCCGCTGGCTGCGGCGGCGCTGGGGGTGGGTGACGGCGGTGACGCTGGTCGTGCTGGCCCTGGGGGGAGGCCTGGCCTCGACGCTGGTGCAGGCGCGGCGCACCGCAGCGGAAGCCGGGCGGGCGGAGGCGGCGGTGCAGTTTCTGGAAGGGTTGTTCGCCAGCGCCGACCCGCGCCAGACCCACGGTGAACCCCCGGATGCCCGCGAACTGGTGCGCCTTGGCGGGGAGCGGCTGGGCCATGAGCTGATAGACCAACCGCTGTTACGTGCGCGGCTGCTGGACACCCTGGGAGGCATTCAAACCCAACTCGGGCTCTACGACGAGGCCCGACCGTTGCTGGAGGAGGCCCTGAGTCTGCGCGAAACGCTGCGCGACGCCGATCATCCAGACGTGGCGGCGACCCTGGTCCGCCTTGGTTGCCTGGCCCACCTGTCGGGCCAGGGCGACGCCGAGGCACTCTTCCGCCGCGCCCTCGCGATCTATGAAAAACGGCATGAGGACGAGGGGCCGGAACTGGCCGACCTGCTCAATAAATTGGGGGCGACGTACGGCTCCCAGGGCCGCATCGACGAGGCCGAGGCGGTCCTGCGGCGCTCCCTGGCGCTCCACGAAGAACTCTTCGGGCCGTCCGATCTTCGGGTGGCAAAGCTGCTGCACAATCTCGGCGGCATCGCGTACTACCGTGGTCAGCCGGAGGTGGTGGAGGCGCTGATCCTGCGGGCGCTGGACATCCGCGAGGCGACCCTCCCCGAGGACGATCCCGAACTCATGGGCAGCCGCGAAGTGTTGGGCCTGGTACGTCGGCAACAAGGTCGATTGGCGGAGGCGGTGGTGCTCTTCGAACGGGTGGCGGCCACCACCGAGAGGGTCTATGGCCCCGAACACCCCGAACTCGCCCGCACCCTGCTCAATCTCGGCCTCGCCCACAGCGACCTCGGTGAGGATCTCGCCGCTTGCGAAATCCTCGAGCGTGCCCTGGCGATCGAGGAAAAGGCCCTGGCACCGGAGCACCCCCGAGTCGTGCGCACCCTGGTCAGCCTCGCCGAGCATCACCTGCGGCAGGGCCGTACCGCCGAGGCCGAAGCCCTCTACCGGCGGCTTCTGGCGCTGCGCGCAAAGGGGGTGGCGTACGACGACTGGGACCGCGCGCTCGCCGGGTGGCAGGCGTTTATGGTTGGAGAGCGAGCGCCTGGCAAGGAAGAGGTCGCCCCGTCTGCCCAGGAGAGGGAAAGAAGGCCCGGAACAGGGCGTTCCGGGCCTTCCTGAAAGTGTAGCCTCATTGGCCGCAGGGTCTTGGCCTCCTCCCTGGAGAGGAGGCAAGACCCAAGATCGCGCTGAAAACTAGCAGCCCAGGTTCACCTGGATGGCATTCGCCGCGTCCAGCAGGGCCTGCCCATCTTCCGGGCTCACGGTGCCGTTGCCGATGTAGGCGTTGAGCTGGTTGATGAAGGCGTCGAGCTGATTGCAGGCCGCACCGAGCTGATCCCCGTCGAGCTTGTCGGAGACATTCTCGAGCTTGGTGATCAGCGGCTTGGCCTTGTTCTGGGCCAGTTCGGCTTCCGCCACCAGGGCCTCGATCTGGGCGATGAGTTCCTCGATCTGATCCTGCGGTGTCAGCACGGTGACCGTGAAGCTGCACCCGCTGCCGTTGCCGGCGGCATCGGTTGCGGTCGCCGAGACGGTGGTGGTGCCGAAGGGGAAGAGACTGCCCGACGACGGCGTCGCGGCGATCGCTGGCGCGGCGTCGCAGGCGTCGGTGGCCGAGATGGTGAAATCGACCTCGGCACCGTTCAGGACCAGGCTGCCGCCCACCGTCAGGGGCGCCGGGCAGGTGATCGCCGGGGGTGTGGTGTCCTCCACCGTGACCGTGCCCACGCACGAGTCCGACTCGTCGAAAGTGTCGGTCACCGTCAGGGTGACGTCGGTGGTACCCAGAGGGTAGGGGCCGGTCGGGTCCTGGGCCAGGGTGATGGAGTCCCCCAGATCCGGGTCGAAGGAATTGTTGTCCACCGAGGCGTCCGCCGTGCAGTCCGGCCCGGCAGTCACGGTGAGATTCAGGCACCGGGCCACCGGTGGGGCGTTGGGATCGCAGGCGTCGCCAATGCCGTCGCCATCGGTATCGGCCTGGTCGGGGTTGGCCAGCATCGGGCAGTTGTCGATCTGATCGCCGACACCGTCGCAGTCGGCATCGAAGAGGCCGTTGATCTCCGCCGCCGGCAGCAGGCTGTGGTCGAAGACACGGGCCTCATCCACCAGACCGCTGTAATAGCGCCCGAGGGTGGCCAGTTCCCGGCCGAGGACCAGGGGTTCGGCGCTGTCCACGAGGCGGGTGAAGGGACAGACGGCGGTGCCCGCGAGCACACCGTTGACATACACCCTCGCCGTGCCCGCACCGAAGGTACCGGCGATATGGGTCCACTGCCCGGCAGCCACCGGCGCGGAGCCGACGGCCACACAATTCCCGATGCTGTTCATGCCGAAGTACGGTGCACCGTTCAGGAAGAGGCCCAGCACATAGCCGGTGCTACCGAAGGATCTGGGCTTCGAGACGACCCCCTGGATATCGCCGTTGGAGGGGTTGGTCGGGTGGATCCAGGCGGCCAGGGTGAGATTGGTGGTCAAGGAGAGGGACGCCGAGTCGGGAACGTTCACGAAGTCGTCCACACCGTCGAATGAGAAAGCCTGGTCAAAGAGGCCCGGGGCGAAGCCGGCACCGTTCTGGAGCGCGCCGTCATTGCCGCCGACGGCGTCGGTGGCGTCACCGTTCCCCTGCCAGAAGGCGCGGGCACCAGAGGCGGGGGAGAGGCACTCCAGGCCGTCAATCTTTGCGACGAAGGCATCGAAGCTCCCTGCCTGGGTCAGAACGGGTCCCACCGTGGCCGGGAAGGTCGTCTCGTCGGAGCTGGTCGAGCCGGTGACGTGGGCGTTGCCCGCGGTGTCCACCGCGATGCCCGCGCCTCTGTCGTCCTCGCTGCCGCCGATGTATCCGGCATAGTCGAGCGTCGCGCCGTCCGCGGCGACCTTGGTGATAAAGGCGTCGCCATCCTCGTCGCCGCCGTTGTAGGTCAGGTCCGGCCCCACCGCCACGGGGAAAGCCGTCTCGTCGGCGGAAGTGGTGCCGGTGACGTAGGCGTTGCCCTCGCTGTCCACCGCGACACCCGTGCCCACTGTGAAGCTGTCGCCGCCGATGTATCCGGCATAGTCGAGCGCCGTGCCGTCCGCGGCGACCTTGACCACAAAGGCATCCACGAAGCTGTTGAAGGTCAGGTCCGGCCCCACGGTCACCGGGAAGGTCGTCTCGTCGGAGCTGGTAAAGCCGGAGACGTAAGCGTTGCCCGCCCCATCCACCGCGACGGAAAGGGCCTCATCCCGATCCGTACCGCCGATGTATCCGGCGTAGAGGAGGGATGCGCCACTGGGGTCGATCTTGGCGACGAAGGCCTCGTAGTTGCCGTTATAGGTCAGATCCGGTCCCACGGTCACCGGGAAGGTGGTCTCGTCGGAATCGGCACGCCCGACGGCGTAGACATTGCCA
>Ga0210063_1000059_pt1 | contig 35806 bp, 41 predicted proteins | sample Muzzi_PWA_D1_FD_185529 | JGI IMG/M metagenome (GOLD analysis project Ga0210063, IMG submission 185529) | Wetland microbial communities from San Francisco Bay, California, USA, that impact long-term carbon sequestration - Muzzi_PWA_D1 (SPAdes) | ecosystem: Environmental > Aquatic > Marine >... | reverse complement strand
TGGAGGTGCGCCATGGCGAGCTGGTCGGCCTGGTCGGCGAGAGCGGCTCCGGCAAGAGCACCCTGATGAAGATCGTGGTCGGCTTGCTCGAGCGCGACGGCGGCACGATCGAGCGCGACGGCAAGCTCGGCTACTGCCCGCAGATTCCGCTGCTCTGGGAGAAGCTGACGGTGGCCGAGCACTTCGAGCTGTTCGCCCGCGCCTACGACCTCGGGCCGGAGGCGGCCGCCGAGGCGAGCGCCGAGCTGCTCGCCGAGCTGCAGTTCGAGCGCTACCGCGACTACCGGATCGAGGATCTCTCCGGCGGCACCCGCCAGAAGCTGAACCTGGCGCTGGCGCTGATGCACGATCCCGACCTGCTGCTGCTCGACGAGCCCTACTCCGGCTTCGACTGGGAGACCTACCTGCGCTTCTGGGAGATGAGCGAGCGCCGCCGCGACGAGGGGATGGGCATCCTGATCGTCTCCCACTTCCTCTCCGAGCGGGAGCGCCTCGACCGGGTCTACGAGCTGCGCGACGGCAGGTGCGTGGAGGCATGAGCTCGATCGCGCTGGGCGGCGCCGACTTCCTCCGCGAGCACCTGCGGGCGCGGGTGACGCTGGTCCTCCTGATCGCGATCCCCGCCCTCTTCGTCGTCGTCTCCTCCTCGGTGCTGGGCGAGTTCGCCGCGGCCCTCGGCGGCTCGGTCTCCGGCGACGCGGCAAGCGCCCTGGGCGCCGGTTGGGCGGCGGCCTTCCTCGCCGGGGCGCTCGGCTTCTTCCAGGTCTCCTCCTCGCGCGACGCCGACCGGCGCCTCGCCCTGGCGGGGATGGGCGCGGTGCGGGTCGTCGTCGCGCGCCTCGCCGCCTCGGTCGTCCTCGGCCTGCTGATCAGCGCGGTCGCCTTCCTCACCCTCTGGCTGAGCGCCGGAGTCGTGCACCCCGCCCACACCTTCGTCGCGATACTCGCCTTCGCCCTGATCTACATCGGGATCGGGACGCTGGTCGGCTCCTTCGTCTCCGGCCCGCTGGAGGGCTCGCTGACCGTCGCCTTCATCTTCCTGTTCGACGCCTTCTCCGGTCCGGGGATGAGCGGCAGCGGCGGGGTGGCTCAGCTGATGCCGACCCGCAAGGCCGCCGACCTGCTGATCGACGCCGGGGCAGGGCAGGGCTCGACGGGCGGCGAGTGGATCGCGGTCGGCCTCACCACGCTCGGCGCGCTGCTGCTCGCGGCAACCGCATTCTGGCTCGCGGCCCGCCCGAGGTCGCGATGATCGGGCGCGCCCTGACCGCGACCCGGATGGGCTTTCGTGAGCAAGGGCGGCGGCCGCTGCTGCTGGTCCTGCTGCTCGCGCTCCCCTTCCTCTTCATCAGCTGGAGCTTCGCGATCACCGAACCGAACCCGCGCCTGATCACGCTGCCGGGAGGAGAGCAGCTGCTGACCACGATGCGCGAGATCCACGGCGCGATCATGGTGCCGATCACGGTCGGCTTCCTGGCCGGCCTGGTCGGCCTCTTCGTGGTCCGCTCGGCGCTGGAGTCCGACCGCCGCCTGGTCCTGGCCGGCTACAGCCCGGGGGAGGCGATCGTGCCGCGGCTGGCGGTCCTGGTCACCGCGACCCTGATCGTGCTGGCGGTCTCGCTGGCGGTCACGGCGATCGACTTCACCCCCGCCTCCTGGGGCCCCTTCGTCGTCGGCAACCTGCTGGCCGGGCTGATCTACGGCCTGATCGGCGCCCTCGCCGGCGCCCTGGTGGGCAGGCTGGGCGGCGCCTACCTGATGTTCTTCCTGCCGATGATCGACATCGGGGTCGCCCAGGACCCGATGTTCTTCGACGGGGCGCCGCCGGGCTGGGCGACCGTCCTGCCGGGGTACGGCCCGACCCGGGTGCTGATCGACGGCGCCTTCTCGCAGGGCTTCGAGGCCACCGGGCCGCTGGTGGTGGCGCTGCTCTGGCTGGTCGCTCTGGCGCTCGCCGTGGTTCTCCTGCTGAGGCGCTCCCTTGGCCGACGCTAGGACGCCGGGCCTGACCGCTCTCGCGGTCTCGGCGACGATGCACTGCCTGACCGGGTGCGCGATCGGCGAGGTCGCCGGGATGGCGATTGGCACCGCGCTCGGCTTCTCGAACCTGGCGACCGTGGCCCTCGCCGTCGGGCTCGCCTTCTTCTTCGGCTACAGCCTGACCAGCCTGCCGCTGCTGCGGGCCGGGCTCGCGCTTGGCGCCGTGATCCCGATCGCGCTTGCCGCCGACACGCTCAGCATCGCGACCATGGAGGTGGTCGACAACGCGATCATGGTCGCCGTCCCGGGAGCGATGGAGGCGGGCCTCGGCAGCCTGCTGTTCTGGGGCAGCCTCAGCTTCGCGCTGGCGGTCGCCGCGGCGCTGACCATCCCGGTCAACCGGCTCCTGATCGCGCGGGAAAAGGGACACACGGCCGTCCACCGCACGGGGATCCACGGCGGCCCGCCGGTCAGGCTCGTCGCGATCGCTACCATTTTCGCCTTCGGTTTCGGCGCCACCGTGCTCGCCGTCGAGGCAATTGCCTAGCCTCGAGGCGTTGGCGAGCCGTACCTCGAGACCGACCCCGGAGATGAGCGCGCAGACCGATGACAAACGAGTCGCTGACGACAGGCCCGAGCGGCTGTCGCCTGCCGACGCGATCGCCCGCGGCCTCGGCGTCGCCCTGCTGATCGCGATCGGGTACGCGCACCTGCTCGACATCTCGCACAAGGTCGACGAGGGGATCTGGTACATGGTGCTCGCCTTCGCGACGCTGATCGTGGCCGCGATCGGCATCGCGGTGGCCCTGGTGCGGGCGCCGACCTCGGAGGTCCGGCTCGCCTGGCTCGGCGCCGGGCTGCTCAGCGCCGGGGCGCTGTTCGGCTACGCGGTGAGCCGCATCCTCCCCCTCCCCCAGATGGCCGACCACCAGGGCGATTGGCTCAGCACCTACGGGGTGATCGCGGTGCTTGCCGAGGTCGGCCTGATCGCTCTTGCCGCCTACGCGATGCGGGACCTGACGCTGCGCGGCATCCCCCACCAGCCGCGCAGCTGGCAGGCGCTCACCGGCGTCCTCAGCCTGACCGGCGCGATCGCCGTGGCGCTCGCTGCCAACCCGGCCGCGGCACTGGGTCACGGCGGCGAGGATGACGAGGCCGAGAGCGCCGCCGGCGCCGGAGGCAGCGGCGCCACTGGCGAAGCAGGCGACGGCGAAGCGGCGGCCGGCGCCCCGTCGGAATCGGCCGCACCCAGCGGCGGCGGCCACGGCGACCCCTTCCTCGGCACCGCTGAGCTCGGGCTCGCCCTCCTCGCCTGCCTGGGCTTCCTCGTCTGGGCGGTGCGGGACCTCGCGGCACGCGTCGATCTCCCCGCTTCGCGCGCCTAACCCGACCGGGGGCTACTCGAAGGGCTCGATCGACTTCGGACCCTGAATCCCGGCGCCGCTACCCAACGATCCAGGCCGGATCCTGCATGCTGGGCGAGCGCGGCGCCCGGCGACCGCCGAGGGTCCTGACCCGGGAGCGATCCCTCACCCGGATCACCCAAAGCCTGGAGGAAAAGCTCGATTCCGTCGAGCGCTCGGCCACCACGAACCTCCCGTTCGGAGAAAAGGAGGGGTTCGAGAAACCACCGAGCGGGTTGTGCGCCCTCCCGGTCAGACGACGCCACCGCCTGCCGTTCGGCCGCATCGTGAAAAGGTCGGCGTTTGACGCGCCGGGATAGCCGCGCACGAAGGCGATCCGGTTTCCGGAGGGGCTGAAGTCGGGCTGCGAGGACCAAGCGGCGAGCTTGGGCGTGGCGTCGACGACCCGGGACCCGTTCGGGCGCATCGTGTAGACGTGCGGCGACACCCCAGCCACCCCCGCGCGTTCGAAGGCGACGATGCGTCCGTTCGGCGACATGACCGGGCCCCGGTCACTGAAGGGTCCGGACGTGAGGCGGCGCAGGCCGCCGCCGTCGCGGCGGATGCTGAAGATGTGTTCGACGTCGTGAGCCTTTTCGCCGGAGGCCCTGACAAAGCGAGTGAAGAGGATTCGGCGACCGGAACGGGTGAAGGACGGCGTGCGGTCGAACACGGATCCCGTCGTCACCTCGGTGACTCCGCTGCCGTTGGCGCGCGCGATGAAGATGTGCCGTACCGATTCGCCGCCGGTTTCAACCGTGCGGGTGAACACGATCCAGCGGCCGTCCGGAGAGGTCTGGACTTCCGAATCGGTCGGATTCGAGGTCAGCTGTCGCAGTCCCTTCGCACTTGCCCGGATCGACCAAAGCCCGCTTCCGGAGCCGGCATCGCCCCCGGCGAAGAGGATCGGCCCGTTCTTCCCCGGCCATGCGGCGCTCGCAGGTCCCGCGCCGACGCACAGCATCACAACCCCTGCCAGTACCGCGAGCACCACAAGATGACCGATGCGACTCTGCAGAGACACCTTCAGATCCTCCCCCCGCGAACAATTGCCAGCCGCGAGATACAAGCCTGGCTCGCGGCGCGGCGCAGCCTACCACGGACACCAGGCGGCCCTCCGAGCGGAGGGAATTCGTAGCCGACGCCCCGAGCAGCGTCCCGGTCTCACGACAAGAGCGACACCTGTGTCAGGAGATGGGAGACACCCGCGGTTCGACCACCGTCAAGGTCAGTGCCCCCGGCTGGATTCGAACCAGCGACCGTCCGATTAGAAGTCGGGTGCTCTGTCCACTGAGCTACGGGGGCCTGGATGAAGATTATGGCTGTAGGAAACGGATTCGCTAGCGCGGGGCGCGGGTTGATCGCGTACCATCGGCCGATGCCGACCGCGGGGGTGGCAGGCAGGGAGCTGTATTACGAGCGCGCCGGCGCCGGCGAGCCGCTGCTGCTGATCCAGGGGATGAGCGGCACGCACTTCGCCTGGGGGCGGCCGTTCCGGGAGCTGCTGGAGGCCCGCTTCGAGTGCGTCGTCTTCGACAACCGCGGGGTGGGTCTCTCGGGACCGGCAGAGGAGGCCTTCTCGATCGCCGACCTGGCCGACGACGCCGCCGGCCTGCTCGACGCGCTGGGAATCGAGAGCGCCCACGTGCTGGGGATCTCGATGGGTGGCATGGTCGCCCAGGAGCTGGCCCTGGGACGGCCGGAGCGAGTCCGCTCGGTGGTCCTCGGCTGCACCTACTGCGGCGGCCCGGAGGCGCGGCTGATGGATCCCTCCGACCTCGGCCAGCTCGCCGAGGCGTTCGCCTCCGGCGAGTTCGACCGCATGGTGCGGGCGATGTGGGAGACCAACCTCTCCCCCGGCTTCCGCGCCGAGGAGAGCCGCTTCGAGCGGTTCCGGGAGATGGCGGAGGCGGCGCCGGTGCCGCGCGAGACGATCGAGAAACAGCTGCAGGCGATCTTCGCCCACGACACCAGCGCCCGGCTCGGCGGCCTCGACCTTCCGACCCTGGTCGTCCACGGCACCGAGGACCGCATCCTCCCGGTCGTCAACGGCCGCCAGATCGCCGCCCTGATCCCGGACGCCCGGCTGGAGATCCTCGACGCCACGGGCCACCTCTTCTGGTGGGAGCACCCGGAGCGCTCCGCCGAGCTGATCACCGGCCACGCGCTCGCCCGCACCTGAGCCGCAAGGCGCTTTTCTCAACCAGAGGTGAAAGAAAGCGCCTTGCCTCAGCCAGAGGCGCCGTTCGCGCAGCCGTCCGGGTCAAGCTTCCCATTGACCCTGAACACGTAGTCGGGCTGGGGCGAGATGTCGGTCTCCTCGACGACCAGCTGCAGTGCCGGGCTGTTCTTCACCCAGGCGTAGATCGGGTACCAGTAGTCGGTGTTGGGCGAGTCCTGGGTGGCCCGGCTCATGATCAGGTAGTCGTAGTCCCCTGCGTTGATCTCGCGGCGCAGCTCACGACAGGTCGTCGGCAGCCGGTTGGCGCCGTTCGGCCCGCGCTCGCCGATGAAATCGACTTCGTTGGAGATGTCGTTGCCGTAGAAGCCGTACTGGCCGAAGATGATCTGGCTGTTGCCGATGATCCCGATCCGCTGGTCCTGGAGTCCCTGGGCGTATTCGTAGGCCTCGATCCCGCCGCCTTCGCCGAGGAAGAGCTCGACCTTGGTGTAGTGCTGCTCGGCGTACTGGACCTCCTGCGCCCGGCCGAGGCCGACGGCGGCGATCACCACAACGGCCGCGACCGCCGTCACCACAACCCGGCTGACCCCGGCCCGCGCCCGCGCCAGGCCGAGCCCGGCCGGCGCCCAGACCAGCGCCAGGGTGAGGAAGACGGTGCCGAAAATGTAGGTCGTGAACCAGCGCGGCGTGGTCAGCACGGTGATCGCGTAGACCGCGGTGAGGAAGAGCAGCGTCTTCCAGGCCCGCCCCTCCGGGGCCCGCAGCGGCCGCGCGATCGGTAACAGCGCCAGCGCCAGGACCAGCCCCGGCGCCAGGTACCGGGTGTTGGTGAAGAACCCCGTCGGCGTCCCTTCCTGGCCGGCCGCGGTCAGCGGCGTGAAGACGTAGACGACCGCGGTCGCCAGCGCCGCCGCCGCGACCACCCGCAGGATCTTGTTGCCTGAGCGCCAGACCAGGTAGACGGCGGCGGAGACGGCGACGATCAGGATCAGCGGCCAGAGCGGCCCGAAGGCGTTGTCGAGCTGGGGGAAGAACCAGCTGCGGTAGATCGTCGGGTTGGTCAGGTAGTCGGCGACCGCGAACCGGGGCCGAGGGTCGAGCGGCATCTGGTCCGGGGTCGGCAGGTTGAGCGGCCCGAACTTGCTCTGCGGGATCGGGTTGCCGCCGGTGTGGATCGCCGCCCGCAGGTACCAGTAGCCGCCGACCGCCACCATCGGCAGGCCCATCACCCAGGCGGTGGTCCAGCGCCGGCCGCGGCCGCTGAAGAAGACGACCCCGACGGCGATCGCGGCGACCGGGATCAGGAAGGTGAGCTTGACCGAGGCGGCGAGCCCGGCGGCGATCCCGGCCAGCACCAGCGGCCCCTTGTCGAGCAGCGGCGCGTCCTTCTCCGGCGTGTCGGAAACCGCGCCCGAGGCCGGCGCCCGGCGCTGGTGGCCGTTGATCAGGAAGGCGACGAAGGCGAGCAGGAAGGCGAGGCCCATGATGTCGTTGCGCGCCTCGCCGGGCTGGGTTTCGATCATCACCCCGGCGTCGAGGACGATCGCCGCCGCGACCAGGGTCGCCGGGCCGACCTTGTAGGGACGACCGATGCACCAGGCGGCGAGCAGCGCGATCGGCAGCCAGATCAGGTTCTGCAGCGGCGCCAACCAGTCGCTGTCGAAGAGGACGATCGTGGCGGCGTTGATCAGCTCGGTGCTGGCCGGGTAGAACCAGGCGGCGAGCCGCAGCGGATCGGTGAAGTGCAGCGGCCAGGTCGAGGCGTCCTGGGCCATCGTCGCCGAGAACGGCATGTGGTACCAGGTGGTGTCGCCGCCGAACATCCCCTGGTCGAGGCTGAGCTGCGAGGGGAAGGTCCACTCGGCGACGGTGAAGGAGGCGACGCCGATCGCGATCAGCAGCGCCAGCATCTGAACCTGCGGCGCCGCCACCTCGCGCCGCTCCAGCGGCGCCCGCGACGAGCCCAGCCAGGCGGCGGCGAGCCCGACCCCGACGCAACCGAAGACGATCCAGCCGAAGCTGAGGATGCCGATCGTGCCCAGCACCTCGAGCGTGACGATCAGCAGCGCGACCGCGATCGTCGCGTCGCCGAGCCGGGCGAGGGCGCCGGAGAATTCGGGCACGATCCAGCGCCGCAGCCAGTAGCCACCGAGGCCGAGCGCCCCGACGATGCTGATCGCTGCGACGCACCCGGCTATGTAGGAACCGAAGGATGGCGCCACGGGCGCGTGATGCTATTCGGCGCGCCCGGCGCGGGTCAGGAGGCGGCGGCGGGGATGCTGCAGGAGACGCCGGTCCCGGCCAACCCGCAGTACCCGTTGGGGACCTTGTGCAGGTACTGCTGGTGGTAGTCCTCGGCGTAGTAGAAGGGGCCGGCCGGCTCGACCTCGGTCGTGATCGGGGCGTGCCCCGCGGCCCGCAGCGCCTCGTCGTATGCCGCCTTCGCCATCTCCGCGGTCGCCTTCTGAGCGTCGTTCTCGAAGTAGATCCCGGACCGGTACTGGGTGCCGACGTCGTTGCCCTGGCGCATCCCCTGGGTCGGGTCGTGCTCCTCGAAGAAGACCTTGAGCAGGTCGGCGTAGGAGACCGCCGCCGGGTCGAAGACGACCAGGACCGCCTCGGCGTGGCCGGTCCGCCCGGTGCAGACCTCCTCGTAGCTCGGGCTCGGGGTCGTCCCATTCATGTAGCCGACCGCCGTCGTGTGGACCCCGTCGAGCTGCCAGAAGAGACGCTCCGCCCCCCAGAAGCAGCCGAGCGCGAAGTGGGCGACCTCGGTCCCCTCGGGAAAGGGCGGCTGCATTGACGTGCCGAGCACAGCGTGGGTCATCGCCCCCAACGTTACGCCCCCGGTCCGCCGGGCGAACGGATACGGTGCCGGCGTGGGCTGCATCCTCGTCCTTCTCGCGCTCTTCTCGCCGCGCCTGGCGCTGATCTTCCTCTGGCTCTTCTCGGACCTGCTGAGCCGCGCCTTCGAGGCCTGGTACATCCCGCTGATCGGGCTCTTCCTGCTGCCCTGGACGACGCTCGCCTACGCGGTGCTGTGGACCAGCTCGGACCGCGTCTACGGCTTCGAGTGGTTCATCGTCGGTCTCGCCTTCGTCTTCGACGTCGCCTCCTGGAAGGGCAACGACCGCTTCCGCACCCAGCGCGCCTGAGCGGCGCCGCCGGGCTGCCGGCGCGCCCTACTGGTGGAGCGGGTAGGCGTGGCGGATCTGGTCCTTGTTGACGACCGCGAAGGGGAGCTCGGTGACCCGGCCGTCGGCGAGCGAGGTGATCTCGACGTTGACCAGCGGCAGGAAATAGACGTCCTGGCGGTTGAGCGAGTCGGAGAACCGACTCTGGTAGCCGGCCGGGGGAAGGGTGACGTCGCCGACGATCAGGTGGGTGTCGGTTTCAAACGCCGCCCGCTCGGTCCGCCGCGCGATCGATTCGGAATTCATGGCGCCCCTATCGGCACATTTTCCCTGCACCTAAATGGATAACCGTCCATTCACAGATGCGCCGGGGGCGCTACCGGGGACGCCAGGGAGACCGGCGCGGGACCCAGCGCGGCACCGCTTCCCGGTAGGAGACGTACTCAGCCCCGAAGCGCCGCTCCAGGCCGGGCTCCTCGGCGAATACGAAGTAGAGGTGGTTGACCGTGACGAATATCGCCGCCCAGAGCCCGATCCAGGGCGAGCCGAAGAAAACCGCCTCACCGCTCAGCAGGACCGCGACCCCCGAGATCATCGGATTGCGAACGTGACAGTACGGGCCGATGACGACCAGCCGCGAGGTCGGATCCCAGGTCGCCAGCGTCCCCCGCCCCACCCGGTCGAAGAGGACCACCGTCCACAGCCACATCGAGAACCCGGCACAGATCAGCGCCAGCCCCAGCGCCGCCACCGCCACCCCCGCAACCCCATCCAGGCCCCACCCGATCCGCGGCCCCTCGACCAAGACGAGGATCAGGGTCGGGATCGTCACGTTGACGTTCCCGGGCAGCAACAGAATCGCCCGCGCATGGCGCCACCCGCTCACCGGGTGAACTTAAGCCGACACGGCACGGCGCGCAAGGGACCGGGGGGCGATCGACCATCGCATTAACCGGACGGAATTTTTGTAGTCGCGGGCCTGACGCCGACCTATGCGCGTAGCGTGGGCGCCCGGGCGGCGTTTCCTGTTCCGGGTTGGGTGGACTAGAGACCGAGGAGTAGCGCGAGCGCTTCGTCCACGCTTCGCAGCTCGTCGGCATCGAGGCGCCCGGCGGACCGGCCGAGGCGCTCAGGGTCGACGACCGTGGTTTGCTCGACCAGCACCCGGGTCTCGATGTCGTCCAGGGAGATCGTCGGCCGAAAGGTCGCCGGGCGCGCACTGGTAGAGGTCGGCGCGACCAGCGTCGTGCTGAGCGCCATGAACTCGTCGGCCTGAATCACGATGGCGTAACGAGCGCCCCGTTGCTCCCTTCCGCGGGTGCCGCGGGGGGACGGTAGCCGGAAGACCTCGCCGCGGACCACCTAGTCGACCGGGTCAGGTGCGAGCTCGGCCATCTGTTCGCGGATGACCTGCATCTCGGCTCGATCCGAGGCATCGGCAACCAGGAGCTCGACCTCCGCGGCGATCGACGAGCGTGCCCGGCGCCGGGCCGCTGACTCCAGTAGGGCAGTCCGAACCGCGTCGGAATCGGTCATTGTGCCCCCCCGCACGATCCGCAGGGCCGCTGCCGAGCTCTCATCCAGACGAACGTGGAGCGAGCGACTCACAGGGCAAACGTAGCACAAATTGTGCTACCGAAATATCGGGGTGCCCGGATTCGAACCGGGGACCTCGGCCACCCAAAGGCCGCGCGCTACCAGGCTGCGCCACACCCCGAACGGGTCAAGTGTAGGTTCTCAGCCGATGGCTGACGTCCGTCCGCTCCATGCCGTCCATTACGACCTCGCTAGGGTCGGCTCGCTCGACGCCGTCGCGGCGCCGCCCTACGACGTGATCGACGCCGCCGGCCGGGCGCGGCTGCTGGGCCGCTCGCCCCACAACGCGGTCGCGGTCGACCTGCCGAAGCCGTTCGACCCGGCCGACCCCGACAGCGACCCCGACTACGACCCCTACGCCCGCGCCGCCGAGACGATCGCCGCCTGGCGCGCCGAGGGCGCCCTGGTCGCCGACGAGGAGCCCTCGATCTGGGCGATGACCCAGGACTACACGGCGCCGGACGGCAACTCCTACAGCCGTCACGGGATCCTCTGCCGGGTCCGGGTCGAGGACTACGAGACCGGCACCGTCCGCCCCCACGAGCGCACCCACCCCGGCCCGCTGCTCGACCGCCTCGAGCTGACCCGGGCGACCGGGCTCAACCTCTCGCCGATCTTCTCGCTCAGCACCGAGGACCCGTGGCCGCTGGTCGAGCCGGCGCTCGGCGCCGAGCCCTGGGGCGAGGCCACCGACGAGGACGGCACCGTCAACCGGGTCTGGAAGGTCGAGGACCCGGCGGTGCTGGCCGCCGTCACCGAGCTGCTCGGCGGCGCCCAGCTGCTGATCGCCGACGGCCACCACCGCTACGAGACCGCCCGCGCCTACCGCGACGAGATCGGCGGCGAGGGCCCGCACAACTACACGCTGATGTCGCTGACCGGGCTCGACGACCCCGGCCTCACCGTCTTCCCCACCCACCGCCTGCTCTCCGGCTTCGCCGCCGACCCGGAGCGCCAGCAGCGCCTCGGCGCCGGCCTGCGCGAGCTGTTCGAGGTGACCGAGGTGGAGCGCTCGCAGATCGACCCGGCCGGCGAGGAGGGGGTCGGCGTCTTCGGCCTCTACGACAGCTTCCACGGCCAGGCCTACCGGCTGCGGCTGGCCGAGGCGGCGCTGGCCGAGCTCGACCGTCGGCTGGAGGGCGAGCCCGAGGCCTACCGCCGGCTCGACTCGGCGATCCTCGAGACCCTGGTCCTCAAGGGCCTCGCCGGGATGAGCGACCACGACATCGACGAGCGCCAGGGCCTCGAATACGCGAAGAGCGTCCCCGCCGCGCTGGACATGGTCGACGACGGCCCCTACGACGTCGCCTTCATCCAGCGCCCTGTCCCCGTCGACCAGGTCAAGGCGGTCGCCGAAACCGACGCCAACATGCCGCCGAAGTCCACCTACTTCTTCCCCAAGGTGATGACCGGGTTCGTCTTCAGCCCCGTCACCTGACGCGTGGCAGAGGTTAGTAGCGCCATCCGCAACTAACCTCTGCCACGGCTCCGTAGACTCACACGGCGTGAAGATCTACACCAAGAAGGGGGACGACGGGAGCACCTCCCTCTGGTACGGCGGCCGGGTTCCCAAGCACCACGCTCGCACCGAGGCCTACGGGGCGCTTGACGAGGCCTGCTCGCAGCTGGGCCTGGCGCGAGCGCTGTGCGGGCCGGATGAGGCCGAGCTGGCCGCCGACCTGCTGCGCCTCCAGGACGACCTCTTCGTCGCCGGGGCCGAGCTGGCGACCGCGCCCGAGGCGGCGGGACGGCTCGAAGACGGCGTCAGCCGCACCACCGAGGCGATGGTCGCCGCCGCCGAGGAGGCGATCGACCGCTACATGGCCCGGGTCGACCTGCCGCCGAAGTTCGTGATCCCGGGCGGCACCCAGCTCTCCGCCCAGCTCGACGTCGCCCGCGCCACCGTCCGCCGCGCCGAGCGCCGCATCTCCGCCCTTGCCGAGGCCGGCGAGCTGAGCGGCGAGACCGTGATCCACCTCGTCAACCGCGCCTCCGACCTGGCCTACGCGATGGCCCGCTTCGCCGACGTCGAGGACCCGGCCCTGTTCGAGGGCCGCGGCGGGAGCTAGGCCGGTGAAGGTCGTCGCCCGCCGCAGCGAGGGCTTCGCCCACCGGATCGAGTTCGGCGACGGCCATGAGCTGAGCGCCGACGAGCCCACCGACCGGGGCGGCACCGACACCGGCCCCCGCCCCACCCAGCTGCTCGCCGCCAGCCTGGCGAGCTGCACCGCGATCACGATGGAGATGTACGCCGGGGTCAAGGAGTGGGACCTCGGACAGCTCGAGGTCGAGGTCGAGACCAGCTACGAGGGACCGGTGCCGAGCGCCTTCGCGGTCACCGTCGACCTGCCGGACCACCTCGATGACGAGCAACGACAGCGGCTGCTGACGATCGCCGCCAAGTGCCCCGTCCACAAGGTGGTCGCGGCCGGCGCCGAGGTGAGCGTGGCCGAGCGGGGAGCCGCGTCCTAGTGGACCTCGGCCTGGCCGGCAAAGCCTGCGTCGTCACCGGCGCCAGCCGCGGGATCGGCCGCGAGACCGCGGCGCAGCTCTGCGCCGAGGGCGCCGCTGTGCTGCTGGTCGCCCGCGGCGAGGAGCAGCTGCGCGAGGCCAGCTCCACGGCCGGCGCGGCCGGCGCCGAGGCCGGCGGCCGGGCCGAGGCGCTGGTCCTCGACGTCACCGCCGAGGACGCCGGCAAGCGGATGCTGGCCGCCGCCGAGGAGCGCTTCGGCAGCCTCGACGTGCTGGTCAACAATGCCGGCACGGCGAGGTGGCGCAACCTCGACGAGGTCCCCGACGAGGACTGGCGCGCCCAGTACGAGATCAACGTGATGGCGCCGCTGCGAGCGATGCGGGCCGCCGCCCCGGCGATGGTCGAGCGCGGCTGGGGCCGCGTCGTCAACGTCTGCTCGACCGCCGGCAAGCGGCCCTCGGCGGCGATGCCCGAGTACTCGGTCGCCAAGGCCGCCGAGCTCTCGCTCTCCCGCCTCTATGCCGACCGCTACGCGAAGCAGGGCGTGCTGGTCAACGCGATCTGCCCCGGCCCGACCGAATCGGAGATGTGGATGGAGCCGGGCGGCCTCGCCGACCAGTCGATGCAGCTCTCCGGGGCGGCCAGTCGCGAGGAGGCGATTGCCGCGGCCGGCGCCAAACGCCCGATCGGCCGCCTCGCCGCCGAGCGGGAGATCGCCAGCGCAATCGTCTTCCTCTGCTCCGAGCGCGCCTCCTACGTCAGCGGCGCCGCCTGGTCGGTCGACGGCGGCACGGTGCAAGTGATCATCTGAGATGCCTGCAAACCGGCACCTGGCGGCGTCCTCGGTCGGCCGGCTTGGTCACGCACAGAGTGCGCTCCCTGCGCCGGCCTCCCTGCGTCCTTGCCAGGCTTGGTTTTCGACATCTCAGCACCAATGAGGCGCGAGGTCGACGCCGCCGTCCTGCTGCCGCTCTACGGCTGGCCCGAGGAGCCGGGGCTGATCTTCACCGAGCGCCGCTCCGACCTGCGCCGCCACGCCGGCGAGATCTCCTTCCCGGGCGGTCGCCACGACGAGGAGGACGCCGACCTCGCCGCCACCGCGCTGCGCGAGGCCGAGGAGGAGATTGGGCTGGCGCCGGCCGCGGTCGAGCTGCACAGCCCGCTGGACCCGGTCTCGACCTTCGTCAGCGGCTACCGCGTCCACCCCTTCGTCGGCCTGGTCGACCACCCGGCCCGGCTCGGCCTGGAGCCGAACCCGGCCGAGGTCGAGACCGTGCTCACCTTCTCGCTGCAACTGCTGCGCGAGGGCTACGCGATGCGCCGCCTGCTGCGCCGCGGCGTCCCGATCCACACCCCGACCTACGAGGTCGAGGGGCACCTGATCTGGGGCGCCACGGCGCGCATCCTCGGCGCGATGCTGAAACGCTTCTAGGTCAAGCCCTACTCGCCCGGCTGCGGGACGATCCGGATGTAGGGCTTCGGCGACTCCCAGCCGTCGGGGAACAGCTGCTTCGCCTCCTCCTCTTTGACCGAGCCGGAGATGATCACGTCGTCGCCCTGCTGCCACTGCGCCGGGGTCGCCACTTTGTGGTTCGCGGTCAGCTGCAGCGAGTCGATCACCCGCAGCACCTCGTCGAAGTTGCGACCGGTCGTCATCGGGTAGACGAGGATCAGTTTCACCTTCTTGTCGGGGCCGATCACGAACACGTTGCGGACCGTCTGGTTGTCGGCCGGGGTGCGGTCGGTGGGGTCGCCGGAGACCTCGGCCGGCAGCATCCCGTAGAGCTTGGAGACGTTGAAGTCGGCGTCGCTGATGATCGGGTAGTTGGGCGCCGCGCCCTGGGTCTCCTCGATGTCCTTGACCCAGCCCGCGTGGTTGTCGAGTGGGTCGACCGAGAGCCCGATCACCTTCACGTTGCGGCTCTTGAAGTCCGGCTCGATCTTCGCCATGTAGCCGAGCTCGGTCGTGCAGACCGGCGTGAAGTCCTTCGGGTGGGAGAAGAGGATCGCCCACGAGTCGCCGATCCAGTCGTGGAAGCCGATCCGCCCCTCGGTGGTGTCGGCCTCGAAGTCCGGCGCTACGTCACCAAGCATTAGAGCCATGGAACCGCCCCTCTCGAATTCGCGTTCTCAATATTCACCTAAATTCCCATCGGAGTTTAGCTATTTGGGTTGGCCGGCTGGCGAGATCGCCCTGCGGACGGCCTGCAGCATCGTCGCGGCCCAGGCGTCGGGGTCGCCGGGGTCGGCCTCAACCGCCGCGACCGGGATCCGCCAGGTGCGCCCGGCGGCACGGACGATCTCCGCCCCACCCGCCAGCGCCTCCTCCCCAGCGCTGCCCGCCGCCTCGTAGACGACGCCCCGCACCGGGGTGTCGACCAGCGCCTCCATCAGGCTCTGCAGACGCGGCCCGTGCAGCGCCGCCACCGCCTCCGGGTCTCCGCCCGCCGAGCCCAGCGCGTGGACGACGACGGTGACGTCGGCAACCAGCTCCAGCACCGTCCCGACCCGGTCGGGGTCGGCGACCGCGGCCTCGATCCCGGCTGCCTCGATCGGCGCCAGCCCCTCGGCGCGGCGGCTGGTGCCGCGCACCGCCCAGCCCTCGGCAAGCAGCGCCCGCCCCAGCTCGCGACCGCGACATCCGCAACCGACGATCAGCGCGCGAGCCATCGGCCGAGTCTATGCCGCGCGGCACATCGACCCACCTGGAACGAGGTCAATGTGCCGAGCGCCTACGTCGACTCGAAGGGGCCGCGGCCGCGCATCCGCAGCCGCTCGTCCTCGGCGACGCCGGCGTGCAGCTCCTCCTCGGTCAGCTCCGGGGCGCCGCGCCGCCGCCGTATCTCGTTCTGCGCCTCCAGCATCTGGCGCACGTCGTCGATCTCGTTCTGGGCCTCGACTTCGGGCGAGCGGGTCGGCTTCCAGTCGACCAGGTCGGCCGAGCTGCCCGGATAGAAGTGGCCGACCACGACCAGGGCGCCGACGATCACCGCCAATACCCCGAGCGTCCCCAAGACGAACCACATGAGCCAAGGATAGGACGGACCGGTCGCGTTGCCCAGGGGGACGGCAACCGTTCAGGTAGCCTCGCGTCGGTGACGACGGGTTTCGAGGAGCTGGCGAGCGTCGACGGGGAGGTGACGGCCACTGCGGCGGCGACCGTTCCGCTCAAGGACGATGGCCTCTACCGCGGCGACGGCGCCTTCGAGGTGATCCGGCTCTACGCCGGCAAGCCGTTCGCGCTTGCCGATCACCTCGACCGGCTGCAGCGCTCCGCCGGGGCGATCGAGCTCGAGTTCGACCGCGGCGCGCTGGAGACCGAGATCGCGGCGCTGCTGGAGGCCGCCGGCCCGGTCGACGGCCAGCTGCGGCTGATCGTCACCCGCGGCGGCCGCCGGATCGCCGCCACCGAGCCGATCCCGCCCCACGCCGAGAGCGTCACCGCCGCCACCATCGCCTACAGCCCTTCGCTGATCCTCAACGGCGTCAAGTCGCTCTCCTACGCCGCCAACATGCAGGCGACCCGGCTGGCGAGGGGGCGCGGCGCCGATGAGGCGGTCCTGGTCCGCCCCGACGGGATCGTGCTGGAGCCGCCCACCTCATCGATCTTCTGGGTCTCGCCGGAGGGGGCGCTGCGCACCCCGGCCCTCGACGCCGGCGTGCTGGAGTCGATCACCCGCGACCGGCTGATCAAGGCGCTGCACGTCGAGCACGGCGACTGGCCGCTCGACGACCTGCTCGCCGCCCACGAGGCGTTCCTCGCCTCGACCACGCGCGAGATCCAGGCGGTGGCGGCAATCGACGGCCGGCCGCTGCCCGAAGCGCCGGGGCCGCGCACCCGCGAGGCGCAGGAGGCGTTCGCGGCGACGCTGGGCCGGGAGCTGCGCGAGCTTTGAGAAACGACAGGGAAGGCAGGGAGAGATGGACTTCGAGCTCAGCGACGAGCAGCGGCTGATCGCCGAGAGCGCACGCCAGTTCGCCGACCGCGAGATCATCCCGCGGGTCCGCGACAACGACCGGGCGGGGCGCTTCGACCGCGAGCTGGCAAGCAAGCTGGGCGAGGTCGGGTATCTGGGAGCGCCGGTCGCCGAGCAGTACGGCGGCCGCGGCCTCGACTACATCGGGTACGGGCTGATCGTCGAACAGGTCGGCCGCGCCGACTCCTCGGCCCGCACCGTGGTCTCCGTCCAGACCTCGCTGGTCGCCGGCTCGATCGAGCGCTGGGGCACCGAGGAGCAGAAGCAGCGCTGGCTGCCGCGGCTCTGCTCCGGTGAGGCGCTCGGCTGCTTCGGGCTGACCGAGCCCGACACCGGCTCCGACGCCGCCAACCTGCGCACCCGGGCGACGAAGACCGAGTCCGGCTGGTCGATCAGCGGCCAGAAGATGTGGATCTCGCTCGGCAACTTCGCCGAGCTGGCCCTGGTCTTCGCCCAGACCGACCCTGAGAAGAAGCACCGCGGGCTCGCCTGCTTCCTCGTCCCGACCGCCAGCGAGGGCTTCTCGACCCAGGAGATCCACGGCAAGCTGGGGCTGCGCTCCTCCGACACCGCCTCGCTCTCGCTCGACGCGGTCGAGGTCGGCGAGGACGCGATGCTGGGCGAGGTCGGCGACGGCTTCAAGGTGGCGATGAGCGCCCTCGACAACGGCCGCTACAGCGTCGCCGCCGGCTGCGTCGGGATCTGCGAAGGCTGCGTCGAAGCCTCGGTCGCCTACTCGAAGGAGCGCGAACAGTTCGGGGTGCCGCTGGCCCGCTTCCAGCTGGTCCAGGAGATGCTGGCCGAGATGATCGTCAAACGCGACGCCGCCCGGATGCTGGTCTACCGGGCCGGGGTGCTGAAGGACGAAGGCAAGCCGAACACCACCGAGACCTCGGTCGCCAAGCTGTACGCGACGGAGGCCTCGGTCGAGTGCGCCAACCTGGCGATCCAGGTCCACGGCGGCGCCGGCTACGTCGACGACTACCCGGTCGAGCGCTACCTGCGCGACTCGCGGGTGACGACGCTCTACGAGGGCACCTCGCAGATCCAGAAGCTGATCATCGGCCGCGCCGCGACCGGGATCAACGCGATGATGCCGCTGGGGAGCGAGTAGGCCGGTGGCCACCGCGGTCGAGACCTCGGTCGAGGGCCAGGTCGGGCTGGCGCGGCTGAACAGCCCCGAGACCCGCAACGCCCTCGGCGCCGAGACGAAAGCGGCGCTGCTGGAGGCGCTGGAGGGCTGGGACGGTGAGCCCGGGGTCCGGTGCGCGGTGATCGCCGGCTCCGAGCGCGTCTTCGCCTCCGGCGCCGACATCGGCGAGATGGCGGCGCGGCCGGTCGACGCCGCGCCCGATCCCGAGGCGGCCGCCTTCTGGTCGCGGCTGGCGGCGGTCGAAACGCCGCTGATCGCCGCCGTCGCCGGCTACGCGCTGGGCGGCGGCTGCGAGCTGGCGATGGCCTGCGACATGATCGTCGCCGACGAGACCGCCCGCTTCGGCCAGCCCGAGGTGACGCTGGGGATCGTCCCCGGCGGCGGCGGCACGCAGCGGCTGACCCGGGCGATCGGCAAGCAGCGGGCGATGGAGCACGTGCTGACCGGCCGCCTCTTCGACGCCGACCAGGCGCAGCGCTGGGGGCTGGTCAACGCGGTCGCCAAGAAGGGCCGCCATGAGCGCGAGGCGCTCGCCCTGGCGGCGACGATCGCCGCCCGCGCCCCGCTCGCCACCCGGCTCGCCAAGCGCGCCGTCCTGGAGGCCGAGCGCTCCGGGCTCGAGGAGGGAATGCGGGCCGAGCGCGCGCTCTTCGACCGGGCGATGGCCAGCGAGGACCGGGTCGAGGGGATGAACGCCTTCCTCGAGAAGCGCGAGCCCGAGTTCCGGGGGCGCTGAGGTGGGCGCGGAGCGCCGGCCGGCCACCGAGGCGACCGCCCGCCGCAACCGCGAGGCGGCCGCGTCGCTGCCCGCCGGCGGCGAGGAGGACCTGGCCGAGGCGCGGCGAGGCCTCGTCGCCAGCTTCGACCCGCCGCGGGTCGAGGGCGAGGGCGGGCGCACCGTCTGGGAGCTCGAGTCCTACGGGTTCCTCGACGGTGAGCCCCCGCCAACCGCGCACCCCGGCCTCTGGCGCCAGAGCCAGCTCAACCGGATCGCCGGCCTGTTCGAGATCGCCCCCGGCTTCTACCAGCTGCGCGGCTTCGACATCTCGAACATGCACGTGGTCGAGGGCGAGCAGGGAATCGTCGTGATCGACCCGCTGATCTCCGCCGAGTCGGCGGCGGCAGCGCTCGCCCTCTACCGCGAGCACCGCGGCGAGCGCCCGGTCACCGGCCTCGTCTACACCCACAGCCACGTCGACCACTTCGGCGGCGCCAAGGGCGTCGTCTCCGCGGAGGAGGTCCGCGAGCGCTCGATCCCGGTGCTGGCGCCCGCCGGGTTCCTCCACCACGCGGTCGCCGAGAACGTCTTCGCCGGCACCGCGATGGGCCGACGCGCCGGCTACATGTTCGGGGCGAAGCTGCGCCGCGGGCCGGACGGGCAGATCGGGACCGGGCTCGGCCAGACCACCTCGCTGGGCACCGTCACCCTGGTCCCGCCCAACCTCGAGGTGACCGAGACCGGGCAGGAGGAGACGGTCGACGGGGTGCGGATGGTCTTCCAGCTCACCCCGGGCACCGAGGCGCCGGCCGAGATGAACTTCCACTTCCCCGAGCACCGGGTGCTCTGCATCGCCGAGAACGCGACCCAGACGATGCACAACCTGCTCACCCTGCGCGGCGCCCTGGTCCGCGACCCGCACGTCTGGGCGCACTACCTGGACGAGTCGATCGAGCTGTTCGGGGAGGAGACCGACGTCCTCTTCGCCGGCCACCACTGGCCGCGCTGGGGGCGGGAGCGGGTGCTCGAGTACCTGCGCAAGCAGCGCGACCTCTACGCCTACCTGCACGACCAGACCCTGCGGCTGATCAACAGGGGCCTGACCGGGCGCGAGATCGCCGAGACCCTGGAGCTGCCGCCGAGCCTCGCCGACGAGTGGCACTGCCGCGGCTTCTACGGCTCGGTCAGCCACAACGCGAAGGCGGTCTACCAGCGGTACATGGGCTGGTTCGACGGCAACCCGGCTCACCTCTGGGAGCACCCGCCAGCCGAGTCGGCGCGGCGCTACGTCGAGTTCATGGGCGGCGCCGAGGCGGTGCTGGAGCGGGCGCGGCGCAGCTTCGAGCAGGGCGACTACCGCTGGGTGGCGGAGGTCGTCAACCACGTCGTCTTCGCCGAGCCCGAGAACGAGGCGGCGCGCGAGCTGCAGGCCGACGCCCTCGAGCAGCTCGGCTACGGCGCCGAGAACGCGACCTGGCGCAACTTCTTCCTGATGGGCGCGCAGGAGCTGCGCGAGGGCATCGCCGGCACGCCGACCGACACCGCCGCCCCCGACGTCCTCGCCCAGCTCAGCGTCGGCCAGATCCTCGACGCGATGGCGATCCGGCTCGACGGCCCGCGCGCCTGGGGTGCCCGGATCGCGGTCAACTGGGTCGTCACCGACCCCGACGAGACGCACCTGATCGAGGTCGGGAACGGCGTCCTCAACCACCGCTCCGAGCGCCGCCACCCGGAGGCCGACGCGACCCTGACGATCGAACGGGAGGCGCTGAACGAGCTGCTGCTGGGCCGGGCCGACCTGGCGGCGCTGGCCGAGTCGGGCCGGCTGCGGGTCGAGGGCGACGGCGAGAAGCTGGGCGAGCTGCTCGGCCTGCTCGACGACCCCGACCCCGGCTTCCCGATCGTCACCCCGTAGCGCAAGGCGCTTTTTTCAACCCCTGGTTAAAGAAAGCGCCTTGCCTACCGGCCGAGGCGCATGAAGAGCTCGTCGGGGTAGCACCAGCTCCAGGTCTCGCCGGGCTCGACCGAGCGGACGATCGGGTGGCCGGTTTCCTTGTGGTGGACGGTGGCGTGTTTGCCCGCCGACTGGTCACAGCAGCCGACGTGGCCGCAGGTCTGGCACATCCGCAGGTGGACCCACCGCATCCCCGCGGCCAGGCACTCCTCGCAGCCCTCGACCTCGCCGGGCGGGTCGACGACCTTGATCGCGTCGAGATGGGTGCACTCGGAAGCCGTGCCCGGAAGATACCGCGTCCGTGCCGAGCGCCTACCGCGCCCCAGCCGAGAACCGGGAACACCCAGACCAGTTGTGCGCGAGAGTCGACTTTTACGTCATATAGACGGAAAAAACGACTCTCATGAATTTGAGCGGGTGAGCTCGGCGGGCTCGCCGCCGGGGAACCAGTGGGCCTCGACCGGAGGCGGGCTGTCGCGCAGGAAGCGCTCGGCGTCGAGCGCGCCCATGCAGCCGGTGCCGGCGGCGGTGACCGCCTGGCGGTAGGTGTGGTCGACCACGTCGCCGACCGCGAAGACGCCGCCCAGCTTGGTCCGGGTCGAGCCCGGCTCGGTGACGATGTAGCCGTCCTCGTCGGTCTCGACCTGGTCGGCGACGATCTCCGATTTCGGCGTGTGGCCGATCGCCACGAAGGCGCCCTCGGTCTCGATCTCCTCGGTCTCGCCGCTCTCGGCGTGGCGCAGCCGCACCGAGCCCAGCTTGCCGTCCTCGCCGGCGACGAACTCCTCGACCACGTACGGCGTCTTGAGGCTGATGTTGTCCTGCTCGCGGGCGCGGTCGAACATGATCTTCGAGGCGCGGAACTCGTCGCGGCGGTTGACGATGGTCAGCTCGCTGGCGTACTTGGAGATGAAGATCGAGTCCTCCATCGCCGAGTCGCCGCCGCCGATCACGATCACCCGCTGGTCCTTGAAGAAGGCGCCGTCGCAGACCCCGCAGGTGGAGACGCCGCGGCCGCCCAGCTCCATCTCGCCGGGAACGCCGAGTCGTTTCGGCTCCGCCCCCATCGCCAGGATCACGGTCTTGGCGCGGTGCTCCTCATCGCCGAGGAAGACCTTCTGCACGCCGCCGTCGGAGAGCTCGACCCGGTCGACGTCGTCGGTCACGAACCGGGTCCCGAAGCGCTCGGCCTGGGCCCGGAACTGACTCATCATCTCCGGCCCCATGATCCCCTCCGGGTAGCCGGGGTAGTTCTCGACCTCGGTCGTGTTCTGCAGCTGGCCGCCCCACTGGAAGCCCTCGAGGACGAGCGGCTCGAGGTTGGCGCGAGCGGTGTAGAGCGCTGCCGTGTAGCCGGCGGGCCCGCCGCCGACGATGATCACCTGCTCGACCTTCTTGCCCTCGCTGCTCTCAGTCATCCTCGCCCCTCGTGTCTATTACTTTACTTTCGATAGTAGCGCCTGGGCCAACCGGTTTCGTTTCCGCCAACCCCCCATTCGGCGGTTCGAGCGCCGACTCGGCGCTGCCGCCGCGCTCGATCGGCAGCCCCTCTTCTTCCCAGCGCTGAACCCTCTTGCGCAGCCGGAAGAAGGCGATGACGCCGGGGGGGATCGGCAGCCAGAAGAGGATCATCCGGAAGACGAGGATCGCCGGGAAGACGGTCTCCTCGGGGATCCCGAAGAGGACGAAGGCGCCGATCATCCCGGCGTCGACCGCACCGACCCCCGCCGGGGCCAGCGGGAAGAGGTTGGCGACCATGCCGAGGAAGAAACCCTGGATCACGACCGCGAGCGGGACCTGGACCCCGAAAGCGTGGAAGGAAGCCCAGAGGACGCCGATGCTGGCGGCCCAGTAGCCCGCCGCGCCCAGCACCGCCAGCCCGCCGGTCGAGGGGTGGGCGAAGAGGCGCCCGGCGAAGCGCAGCCCCTCCCCCAGCGTGGCCGGGAATTTGGCGGCGCTGTGGAGGAAGGCCCGCGACCGCTCCCCACGGGCGAAGGGGGCCAGTCGGTGCTCGACGTCGGAGGGGATCAGCGCGACCAGCACCCCCAGGACAAGCGCGAACCCCGCGATGCCGGCCGGGATCACGGTCAGCTCGAGCGAGTCCTTGCCGTTCATCACCCCGGTCCGCAGCAGGATCCCGAAGAGGATCAGCGCCAGCGGGTAGAACGCGTACTGGAGGGCGAGGAAGGCGACCATGCGGCGGCCGACGTCGCGGCGCGCCATCCCGGCTCTGCGCAGCGCCCAGTAGGTGAGCGCGATGCCGCCCGCCCCACCGGCCGAGAAGAGCCGCGTCGCGGCGAGGCCGGCGAGGTTGATCTCGTAGGTCTCCAGCCAGGTGAGGCGCAGGGCGTCACCGCCGACCACCGCTTTGAACAGCGCCGTGTAGGTGGCGTAGGCGAGGATCGTGAAGCCGATCGCGACGCCGATCCAGATCGGGTTGGCTTCGTCGAGCTTGTCCAGCGTGGTCCCGAGGCCGACCAGCTTCGGGAACAGGAAGTAGATCCCGACCAACAGGATCACGACCAGAATCAGCGTCTGGACGATTCGCCGGGTCGTCAGCAGCGGTATCTCGGCGGGATCGCCCTCGTTCTCGATGCGACGGCCGTTCGCCGCAGCTTTTCCAAACACCCCTGGGACGCTACCCGCTCGCGATCCTCTCCAGGCTCCGGAGCGTCCCGTTGATGCTGGAAACCACGGGTTCTGCCAGGGTCTCGGCGCGGTTCGCGGCGGCGACCAGGGCGGCGCCGGCGATCAGGTCGGTGACGTAGTGCTCGCCGAGGTAGACGAGGGCGAAGCCGAGCGTCGCCGCGTAGGTCCACCCCACCGCCCCCTCCGCCTTGCCGACTTCGGAGAGCGAGAGCGCCGCCTGCACCGAGGTCGCGAAGTGCAGCGAGGGCATCGCCGCCCACGGGTTGCCGCCCAGCGCGTCGTACATCCGCTGCCAGGCCCGGCCCCAGGTCGGTTCGCCGACCTCGACCATGATCCGCCGCACCTCTTCGCCGGTCAGGCCCTGCTCCGAGGACCACCAGGGCGGCGCGGTCGGCGCCGCGAAGTAGATCGCGCAGCCGCCGTCGAAGACCGCCGCCATCCGCCGCGCCGCTCGCGGGAAGCGGTCCTGGTCGCGGGCGAGGATCAGGGCCAGCGCCAGGTAGGGCTCGATGAACCAGACCCAGTGGGTCCAGGTGAGGACGCGGTTGACGGCGCCGACCCGCGGCCACCGCTCCAGCGCCTGCTGCAGCCGCGCCCCGGGCAGGCGGCCGCCGCCCAGCGCCTTGTCGATCGCGATCGGGTACCTGGTGCGGAGCCGTTCGCGCAGCCGCTCGGGGTCGTCGTAGGGCAGCTCGTGGGCGACGGTGAAGGCCCACATCTGCATCGCGAAGAGGGCGACGTCGCGCTTCTTGGAGCGCGGGTGGAGGACCGCGACGGCAAGTGGGCCCGCCGCGCAGGCCGCCACCGTGACCTCGGCCGGGACGCGCAGGCGGCGGCGCAGCAGCGGCACCGCGATCGCCGCGCCGATCGCGCCGGCCGCCCCCGCCCGGACCGCCAGCCGCAGCGCACGTGATGACCGGTGGCGCCCGTTCATAGGGTGGGCGAGTATAGGTCGGCGAGGGCATGGGAGCAGCCTGCCGCCGCGCGTGATTAGAATGGCCGCGCTTTGGCGCCGCACTCCCCTGGCACTGACCAGATCGACACCCTCCTCTGGATCGGCTTCGTCGCCGCCGCGATCGTCGTGGTCGCGATCAACGTCGCGCTGGTCTACGCGATCCGCCGCTACCGGGCCGGTCGCGATACCGAGCCGCGCTCGGCTGAGGGCGGCCGTCGCCTCCAGTTCCGGGTCGGCGCGGTGCTCACCGCCTTCGCGGCGCTGGTCTTCGTCCTCGGCGTGATCTTTACCGACAAGGCGCGCGAGACCCCGAGCAGCGGCGACGCCGGCCTTACCGCCTCCTCCTCCGAACAGATCGAAGAGGGCGAGCTGCTGACGATCAGGGCGACCGGCCAGCAGTGGCTGTGGCGCTACGACTACCCGAACGGGGCCTTCTCCTATTACAAGCTGGTCGTCCCGGCCGACACCGCGGTCGAGCTGGAGCTCGTCACCACCGACGTGATCCACACCTGGGACGTCCCCTCGCTCTCCGGCAAGCGCGACGCGGTCCCCGGCAAGACCCACCGGGTCACCTTCCGCGCCGACGAGGAGGGCGTCTACCAGGGCTCCTCCGCGACCCTCTCCGGCCAGGCCTACGCGGCGATGCGGACCGCGGTCGAGGTCGTCTCCCCGGCCGAGTACGAGGCCTACACCGAGAAGCTGCTTGCTGACATCGAGACGGCCCAGGACCGGGTCGTCAGCCTGATCGAAGAAGGGAAAGCGCCATGAGCCAGAGTCCGCGCCCCGAGCTCGTCGTCGACGGCTACGCGCCGCGGCGGCCGCGCTGGATCGAGCTGGCGACCAGCGCCGACCACAAGGACCTCGGCCGGATCCTCGTCACCGCCTCGCTCGGCTTCCTCTTCCTCGCCGTGATCGAGATGCTGCTGATGCGCCTGCAGCTGGCGATCCCGGAAAACGGCTTCCTCTCCCCGGTCACCTTCAACCGGATGCTCTCCACCTACGGGGCCAGCGCCGTCTTCTTCTTCGCGCTGCCGCTGGTCTTCGGGCTCTTCTACTACGTGACGCCGCTGCAGATCGGGGCCCGGGGCACCGCCCTGCCGCGCCTCGGCCAGATCGGCGTCGCGCTCTTCGCCGCCGGCGCCACCGTCCTCTACGCCGCCCTCCTCTTCACCCCCTCCGAGGCCGGTGTCAACCCGCTCGCCCCGCTCAGCGAGCTCACCTTCCTCGCCAACAACGGCGTCGACGCCTGGGTCACCGCGACCGGGCTCGCCACCCTCGGCTTCGTCCTGATCTCGATCGACCTGACCACCACGGTCCGCAACATGCGCGCCCCGGGGATGGCCTGGCGGCGGCTCCCGGTCTTCGCCTGGAGCGCCTCGGTCAGCGGCTGGCTGATGCTGTTCATCGGCCCGGTCCTGCTGGCGGCGCTGACGATGCTGATGATCGACCGCAACTACGACGGCATCTTCTTCGCCGACGGCGCGGGCGGCGCGCCGCTGCTCTGGCAGCACCTGAGCTGGATCTTCTTCACCGGCGTCTACATGACGGTGCTGATCTTCGCGCTCGGCGCGATCTCGGAGATCGTCGCCACCTTCGCGCGGCGGCCGCTGCTCAACCGGCCGGTGGTGATGGGCGCGCTGGCGGCGATCGCCCCGATCGGCACCCTGGCCTGGATGCAGAACATGTACACGGCGCCGATCGGCACCGGCTGGATGTACTTCGCGATGCTGATGTCGCTGGCCCTGATCGTCCCGGTCGGCCTCGTCGTCTTCAACCTGCTGGCGACGATGATCGGCGGCGCTCTGCAGATGCGCGCCCCGCTGCTGTTCGCGGCCGGCGCGATCTCCGCGGTCTCGATCGGGCTCGCGGCCGAGCTCGAGCAGTCGATGGTCGCCGCCGCCTGGCAGCTCAAGAACACCGTCGACGCCACCGCCGCCACCCACTTCGCGCTGGTCGGCGGCGCCGTCTTCGGCGGCTTCGCGGCGCTCCACTACTGGTTCCCGAAGATGACCGGCCGCACGATGGGCGAGAGCCTCGCCCGGATCTCCTTCTGGACGATGGGCGCCGGCATCCTGCTCGCCTTCGTGCCGCTCTTCTTCGCCGGCGCCGAGCACGGCCAGGTGATCGACGCCTACAAGTTCTTCGACGGCACCGGGGTCAACGTCTGGAACCTGCTTGCCTCGATCGGCTCCCTGGTGCTGGCGATCGGGATCGTGCTGACCCTGGTCAACGCGATCGCCAGCCGCGAGAACGGCCCGCTGGCCGGCCACGACCCCTGGAGCGGCGACTCGCTCGAGTGGTTCGCGCTCTCGCCGCCCGACCCGCACAACTTCGACGTCCTGCCGGACGTCCGCGGCGCCCGCCCGATGCGCGACATCCGCGAGGCGATCGCCCACCGCGACAGCCGTGCCGCCGAGGCGCCGGTCCGCAGCTCTGAGCCGGTAGCCTGAGCAGCCGCATGAGCGGCACCCAGACCGCGACGATCTCGCAGCGCCCAGCTGCGCCCGCGCTCCTCCGCGACTACCTGACGCTGACCAAGCCGAAGGTGCAGTCGCTGCTGCTCTTCACCACGGTGACGACGATGTACGCGGCGGGCGACCCCTCGCCCAGCCTGATCCTGCTGACCTGCCTCGGCGGTGCCCTCTCGGCCGGCGGGGCGGGCGCGATCAACCACGCCGTCGACCGTGACATCGACCGCACGATGGCCCGCACCGCCGACCGCCCGGTCGCCGCCGGCCGCATCTCCCCCGCCGCCGCGATCTGGTTCGGCGCGCTGCTCGGGGCCAGCTCCTTCCTGCTGCTCTCGCTCACCGTCAACCCGCTCGCCGCCGGGCTCTCGCTCTCCGGCCTGCTCGGCTACGTCTTCCTCTACACGCTGTGGCTGAAGCGTCTCACCTGGCAGAACATCGTCTGGGGCGGCGCCGCCGGCGCGGTGCCGCCGCTGGTCGCCTGGGCGGCGGTCACCGACGGCCTCAGCGGCATGGCCTTCTACCTGTTCGCGATCGTCTTCTTCTGGACCCCGCCCCACTTCTGGGCGCTCTCGCTGCTGATGAAGGACGAGTACGCGAAGGCCGGGATCCCGATGCTGCCGGTGGTCCGCGGCGAGGACGAGACGCGGCGCCAGATCCTCCTCTACACCGTCCTCCTCTACGCGGTCACCCAGCTACCCTTCTGCGCCGGCGGCCTGGGCATCGCCTACCTCATCCCCTCGATGCTGCTCGGCGGCGTCTTCGTCTACTTCTCCTACCGCCTGCTGCGCAGCGCCGATCGCCGCTGGGCCCTGCGCACCTACCTCTACTCGCTCGCCTACCTGGCGCTGCTCTTCCTCTCCGTGGCGATCGCCGCCAACGTCTGACGAGCGCCGGGACTGGCGCGCTGCAGCGTCCTCAGTCGGCCAAGTGATAGAACTCCGGCCGTGGATCGCGAGACCGCACGCAAGAACATGTCCTCGGCGCTGGTCGCCGGAGGCTTTGCCGCCGCGGTCTTCGCCCTCGCCTTCGTCGCCGCCTTCCTCTACATCGCCCAGGCGTGAGCGAGCAGCGCCACATCCCGGAGCCGGGCGAGACGATCCACGCGCCGCGGCCCTCCTGGGCGCCGGCCTGGTTCGCGGTCGGAGCGGTCGGCCTGGTCTGCGGCGTCTACGCCGCCGACTTCATCTTCGCGCCCTACATCTACGCGATCGTCGGCGCGGTCATCGCCCTCGCCGCCTTCCGCAGCATGATCCGCGGCGCGGTCCGCGACTTCTACCGCCTGCCCCGCAAGCAGCGGGCCCGCGGCGCGGCGCTGCCGGTCGAGACCGTAGAGATCCCGAAGCCGTAGTTCCGGCTCAGCCGGGCGTCATTCCCGACGTCGCGCCGACGCTCGTCCAGACGTTGACTATGTCGCGCATCGAGAGGATGCCGGCGATGTCGCCGTCCTCGAAGACGACCAGGTGGCGGACGCCGCGGCGCGACATCTCGGCGGCGGCCCGCTCCAGGCTCCAGTCCGGGGCGGCCGCGATCACCCGCCCGCTCATGTGGTCGCGGACCAGCTCGACGTCCGGATCCTCGCCGGCGCCGACCGAGTCGAGCAGGTCGCGCTCGGTGACGATGCCGGGGGCGGGCGAGTCGGCGTCGCTGACCAGCGCCGCCCCGGTCCGCTTCGCGACCATCTTCGCGGCCGCCTCGCGCAAGGTGTGGGTCGGGCCCACCGTCACCGAGACCTCCGTCATCCCGTCCTTGACCTGCATCGGCACCCTCCTCCGGCGGCGTTTTCCGTGTTCGTGCGGATCGCCTCAAGGGTACTCCACCGTGGGGCGTGACGGGACGCTTTCGGGACGCCTCGACATATAGACTCCGGCCCGCCTGTTCGCCCTATGAATCGCCAGAGGAAACTGACCAGCCCGTTGCTCGCGCTCGCCGCCCTGGTGGCCGTCGCCGTCGTCGCAGCTGGCTGCGGAGCGACCAGCTCGGATCCCGAGCGCGGCCGCGTCCTCTTCGAACAGAACTGCGGCAACTGCCACACGATGGCGCAGGCCGGCACCTCGGCCCAGATCGGCCCCGACCTCGACGCCGCCTTCGCCGCCGCCCGCGCCTCCGGCCAGAACGACGCGACGATCGAGAGCATCACCCGCAGCCAGGTCGAATACCCGCGCCCCGGCAACGGCAACCCCGCCGCCTCGATGCCGAAGGACATCGTCTCCGGCCAGGATCTCGAGGACGTCGCCGCCTACGTCGGCATGTGGGCGGGCGTCCCCGGCGCCGAACCGCCGCAGGTCGAGGGCGGCCCCGGCGCCCAGGTCTTCGCCAGCAACGGCTGCGGTGGCTGCCACACGCTTGCCGCCGCCAACGCCGGCGGCACCACCGGCCCCAACCTCGACGAAGTGCTGACCGCGGGCCTCACCGCCGACGAAATCGAAGAGATGATCGTCGACCCGAACGCGGAGATCGCCGCCGGCTATCCGGCCGACGTGATGCCCGCCAACTACGGCGACACGATCTCCGCCAAAGAACTCGAAGACCTCGTCCAGTACCTGATCGAAAGCACTCCGGCCGGCGAAGGCCAGGCCGGCGGCTGACCCCCGCGGCCGAGGGCCGGCCGCTGCAATCATCCTGACGATGCGGGCCCGCCTCAGCCGCTTCGAGATCTCCCCCGGGCGCTACGCGCAGGTGACCGCGATCGCCCTCGCGGCGCTCTCGCTGATCGTCCTCACCGGCGCCGCCGTTCGGATGACCGGCTCCGGACTCGGCTGCCCGGACTGGCCGAAATGCTATGGCGGCACGGTGCCGCCGCTGGAGTCGCACGCGGTGATCGAGTACGGCAACCGGCTGTTGACCGGGTTCGTCGGGCTTGCCGTGATCGCCGCCTGCGTGCTCGCCTTCTTCCGCAAGCCGTTCCGGTGGCACCTGGCGCTGTTCGGCGGCCTGCTGCCGATCGGGGTGATGGGCCAAGCGGTGCTGGGGGCCCTCGTCGTCAAGTACCACCTCGCGCCGGGCCTGGTGATGATGCACTTCATCCTCTCGATGATGCTGCTTGACGCGGCCTTCGCGCTTGCCTGGTGCTCGCGGTACGAGCCCTGGGAGCGGCGGCGCTCCCGTGACCGGCTCGGGGTCTGGTCGGTGCGGGCGCTGGTCCCGCTCGGCCAGCTGACGATCCTCGCCGGGACGATCGCCACCGCCTCCGGCCCGCATGCCGGCAGCCACGAGGGCGAGCTGGTCCACCGCTTCACCTTCCAGGGCGCCGACACGCTGGAGTGGGTGGTGCAGCGGCACTCGGCGATCGCCGTGGTCTACGGCCTCGCCGCGATCGCCGTCTGGTTCCTGCTGCGCCGCCCCGGAGGCGACAGCAGGGCCGTGAAGCCGCTCACCGTCGTCCTCGGCCTGCTGCTGCTGCAGGGCGCGATCGGCATCGTCCAGTGGTCGCTGGAGCTGCCCGGGGAGCTGGTCTGGCTGCACGTCTCGGTCGCCACCGCCAACTGGCTGGCGATGCTGTGGACGATCGCCGCCGCCGGCCGGCTGGAGCCGCGGGCGCTGGACCAGGCCGGCCGCGAGGCGGAGCCGCGGGCGCAGTCCGCCGCGACCGCAGGCGCAGCCTAGGAAGCGCGGGGCCCTGCTTCCCTTCTGGCTCTCGATCGGCGCACTCAGCCTCGCGCAGGCGTCCCTTGTCGCTGCGCCGCGGGCACCTGGCAGCGCCGTCCTCAGCCGTCTCGCCAGCCGCTGGTGGGCGCTGGTCCTGCCGCTCTCGATCGCCATCGTCGTGGCGGCGATCGCGCTCGAGTCGGCGGTTGCCGACTTTCTCACCTACCTGGCCCTGGTCGCGGTGCCGCCGCTGGCGGCGGTCGGGTTCGGCTGGCTGGCGCGTGGCGGCCGTCCGGCGCTGGCGACGCTGGCGGTGCCGCTTTTCGCCCTCGCCTGGGCGACGAAGGGCTCACTGAGCGGCGAGGCGGCGGCGCTGCTCCTCTCCGCGGCCGCCTGCGTCAGCCTCGCCTGGCTGCTGGCCTCGGTAGTCGACCGGCGCTGGCTGGCGCTGGGGATCTACGCGATGGCGGCGATCGACGCCTGGCTGGTCGGGGCGGAGCTGCTGCAGGGCCCCAACTCGGTACTCAACGCGGCGGCGCCCGCGGCCGGCCTGCCGCAGCTACAGTTCGCCACCTTCGGCGTCGCCCGGACCGGGTTCGGCGACCTCTTCGTCGCCGCCGTGCTCGGTGCCCTGCTCGCCCACGACCGGGCGCTGCAGCTGCGCGGAGCGGCGCTGGCAGCGGTCCTCTGCGTCTGCTTCGACTTCCTCTTCTTCACCCCCCTGGATTCGCTGCCGGCGACCGTCCCGATCGCCGTCACCCTAGGCGTGCTGGAGCTGAGCGGCGCGACGGGGCGCCGCCGCGCTCAGGGTCAGAGCTGAGCTCCGGCGTAGGCGAGGATCGCCGCCACAACCACGGCCAGAATCGCGACCAGGGACCGCACCAGCACGGTTTGGAGCCGAACCACGTGCTCGGTGATGTAGTCGAACCGGGTGTCGATCCGGTCAAACCGATCGCCGATCCGGTCGAACCCGGACTCCATCCGCCCCACGACCTGTTCAAGCCGCTGATCGACCTGCTCAAGCCGCTGGTCCATCTGCTCGAAGCGCTGATCGACCCGTTCGAAGCGGCGATCCATCTGGGTGAAGCGTTCCTCGACGAACTCGAACCGACGGTCGACCTCGTCAAAGCGCCTATCGACCTCCCCGAAACGACGGTCGACCTCCCGGAACCCCCGGTCGACCCGTTCGTTGAGCCCATCCAGCCGCTCGTCCGTCCAACTCTCCCTTGCCATCAGGTGCATGATCGCAGACTACCTCGACACCTGTGACGTATTGCCTGCGAAACGTAAAAGTTTCGTCTCAACTCTGTCGCCGCTTGCGCGCAAGCCAGCGGTAGCCGTGGACGCAGGCCGCGATCACCAGCACCAGCCCCCAGAGGGACCCCACCAACGGCCGCGTCAACAGGGTGAGCACGATCACCGAGACCGCCGCCACCCCGACGATCACGACCCAACGAAAGACAGCCTGCTCGGAGATCCTCATCGCCAGAGCATTATCCCTTCGCCCGCGACACCGCTGTCCGCCGGTACCGTGGCGCGATGCGCATCGCCCCAATCTGCCCCGTAGCGGCACTCCTTCTCGTGATCACCCCTGTCGCCGCAGCCCACGGTCCCTGCCCGAACTGCCTGAAGCCGGATCGAGCCATCCCAGGCGCCGAGGTCGTGATCGACTATCCGACCTTCAAGGCGGTCCTCAATCCCAACCGCAAGCAGCTCACGCCCGGTCCAAAGCCCAACTGCTACGGCTGCGGGCTGAGACTCTGGCGCGACCGGAAACATGGTCAACCGCCCATCCCCCTTGGACGCTGGCGTCCGCGGCAGCGGGGTGCGTCCGTGCGAGCCCCCGACATCCCGCCGGGTCGCTATCTGGTCGCCCTCTTCGACGGAAGCGAGGGTGGCAGCCACTACACCTGGTCCTACCTGACCATCGAGGCGAACGGAGAGAACCGCGGGGACCTGCCGCTGAACCTCGCCGCGCTGGCCGCGATGGCCATCGGCGCGTTTGGAGCTGCGGGCTGGTGGGCTCACCGCCGTGGGTAGGACTCACGACCGAGCGGACGATCCCGCGGTTCCTTATTGACGCTATGCGTCAATAAGGAACCGCGGGATGAGGCTTGGTGGCTGGCGCACCAACTGGCGCACAAGATCGGCGCCTCGGTGGAAACGGCTTGCTGGCGCGGTTTCTAGAGGATGTAGACGGTGACGTAGACGATGATCCACATCACGTCTACGAAGTGCCAGTAGATGCCTGGGACCTCGACCCCTAGGTGGTCCTCGGCCTTGGGGCCGAAGTGGCCGCGGAAGGCGCGGACGGTGGCGAAGGTGAGGAGGAGGAGGCCGACGAAGACGTGGGCGCCGTGGAGGCCGGTCAGCGAGTAGAAGATCGAGCCGAAGCCGAGGTCTCGGGCGCTGAACCCGATGTGCACGTACTCGTTGATCTGGATGAAGAGGAAGGTGGCGCCGAGCAGCCAGGTCAGGACCAGGCCGAGTTTGAGGCCGGCGTGGTTGCCGCGGCGGATCGCCTCCAGGGCGTAATGGATCGTGAAGCTGGAGGAGACGAGGATCGCGGTGTTGATCCCGGCGACGGCAACCGGCAGCTCGAACGGGTCGGGCGGCCAGCCGGCCGGGTCGACCACGACCCGGAGGAAGAAGTACGAGGCGAAGAAGGCCCCGAACAGCATCACCTCGGAGATGATGAAGAGCAGGATCCCCAGGACCTGGCGGTCCATGCGGGAGCTGTTGTTGGCCTCCGGCGGGCCGTGGTGCTCCTCGGCGTGGCCGTGACCGACGGTTACGGTCGCGCTCTCCATCAGGACTCTCCTCCTTCGGCCACCGCCGCGGCCACCGCCGCGGCCGGACGGCCGACCTCGATGTGCTCGACCTGCTTCTCGGTGATCTCGCGCACCCGGCCGATCAGGTCGCCCTCGAGCCAGCGCGAGCCCTCGCCCGCGAAGGTCGAGATCAGGACCTCGTCGATCCTGTAGTGCTCGATCGCGTTCTTGATCGCCAGGAACGGGTCCGGGCTCATCGGCTGCCCGGTCGCGTCGATGTCGACGCGGTAGAGCTCGGCCAGGGTCGAGGCAAGGTCGCGGACGATCTCGGCCTCGCTGACCTCCTCGGTGCGCGGGCAGACGATCGTGAAGCGGTGCGGGTGCCCGGCGGCGCGCTCCTTCAGCCGCGTCACCAGGTCGGGAGCCGCGACGGTGCGGCTGGCGACAACCAGGGTGTGGCTTTTTGCCCAGCTGACCGAGTCGTCACCGACCCGGACCGGGATATGGGTCAGCTTGGTCTCGGGCTCGAACCGCTCCCGGGCCCACTCGACCAGGTCCTTGCGGGTGAGGCCGAAGCGGCTGTCGTAGAGGCAGGACAACAGGACCTCGCCGGGCTCATGGGCGCGGACCGCGTCATCGAGCGCCAGCGAGGGCTCGGGATCCATCACCTCGCCCACCGAGTCGATCCCGAACTGGGCCAGCACCGCCATCGTCACCTCGACCCGGGCGCGGGCGGCCTCGCGGAGCTCGCCGGCCGGGATCAGCTGGCCGACCGCGGGTTGGTTCTGCGGCGCCGCGACGACGACCCGGGAGACCGAGTCCTGGCGCTCGCGCACCGCCTCCAGCAGCTTGCGACCGCCGGCGACCTCGTTGACGAATACCAGCAGCGGCTGGCCGTCGGACGCTCCGCTCACGAGCTACCCACCACGCTCGGCTCCGTCTCAGGGACCTCGGCTCCCTCGCCGGCCATGATCGCGTGCTTGGCGCCGGGGACCCCGTACTCGTAGGGGCCGCCGACGACGCGCGGGATCTCGTCGAAGTTGAAGATCGGCGGCGGCGAGGAGACGCGCCACTCGATCGAGTTGCCGCGCCACGGGTTGGCCTCGGCCCGCGGCCCGTAGCGCCAGCTGACCACCATGTTGTAGACGAAGACCAGCTGCACGGCGCCGAGGATGAAGGCGAAGACGCTGATCAGCAGGTTCCACTCCCCGAACTGGGTCGCGTAATCGGCGACCCGTCGCGGCATCCCGTCCATCCCGACCCAGTGCATCGGGATGAAGGTGCCCCAGGTGCCGACCACGGTGCCCCAGAAGTGCACGCGCCCGAGCCGCTCGTCGTACATCCGCCCGGTCATCTTCGGGAACCAGTGGTAGATCCCGGCGAAGATCGTGAACACCGAGCCGCCGAACAGCACGAAGTGGATGTGGGCGACGATGAAGTAGGTGTCCGAGACGTGGATGTCGAGCGGGACCATGCCGAGCATGACGCCGCTGATCCCGCCCACGGTGAAGGTGACGATGAACGCTAAGGCGAACAGCATCGCCGTCGAATAGGTGTGGATCTTGCCGAAATACAGGGTCCCCAGCCAGGAGAAGATCTTGATCCCGGTCGGCACCGCGATCAGCAGGGTGGTGATCATCATCGGCACCCGCAACCAGCTGAACATGCCGGCGACGAACATGTGGTGCGCCCAGACCGAGTAGCTGAGGACGACGATCCCGATCAGCGCCAGCGCCATCAGCCGGTAGCCGAAGATCGGTTTGCGCGAGTGGATCGAGATGACCTCGCTGATGATCCCGAAGCCGGGCAACATCATGATGTAGACGGCTGGGTGCGAGTAGAACCAGAAGATGTGCTGGTAGCTGATCACGTCGCCGCCGGCCGCGAACTGGAAGAAGTTGGTGTGCAGGACGCGGTCGAAGAGGACCATGAACTGGACGCCGGCGATGAACGGGGTCGCGGCGACGACCAGCAGCGAGGTCGAGAGGTTGGCCCAGACCAGCAGCGGCATCCGCCAGAAGGTCATCCCGGGCGCACGCATGGTGATGATCGTGACCAGGAAGTTGAGCGCCGTCGCGATCGATGAGGCTCCGGCGAACTGAACTCCTAAGTTGAAGAAGGTCTGCCCGAGCGGGGCGCCGGTGGAGAGCGGCGCGTACCCGGTCCAGCCGGCGTCGAAGGCGCCGCCGGGGGCGAGAAAGCTGCCGATGAAGAGCAGGCCGGCCAGCGGCAGCATCCAGAAGCTGAGCGCGTTGAGGCGTGGGAAGGCCATGTCCGGGGCGCCGATCATCAGCGGCAGGACGTAGTTCGCGATCCCGGCGAAGACCGGAATCACGAAGAGGAAGATCATCAGCACCGCGTGGGTGGAGAAGAGGCTGTTGAAGGTCGCCGCGTCGACGATCTGGGTGCCCGGCTGGGCGAGCTCGGCCCGGATCAGCATCGCCATCAGTCCGCCGAGGAAGAAGAAGATGAAGGTGGTGACGATGTACTGGATCCCGATCACCTTGTGATCGGTGTTGAACCGGAAGTAGTCCTTCCAGGTTTTCGCCCCGTGCTGGGAGTGGTCGTCGGGGATGGTCGGCGCCCCGACCGCCCAGCGCAGCCAGTAGTCGAAGCAGCCGAACCCGGCCAGGAACCCGAGCGGGGCGAGGATCAGCGGCACCACGATGTGCGGGTAGCCGGTCTGTTCGGTCTGGAAGATCGGCAGGTCGGAGATCGCCCGCAGGGCCACCACCAGGCCGAAGCCGAGGGCGGCGAAGGCGGCGGCGCCGAGCGCGCCGCGGATCCATCCTGGTTGTTTGACCG
>Ga0210063_1000057_pt1 | contig 36319 bp, 31 predicted proteins | sample Muzzi_PWA_D1_FD_185529 | JGI IMG/M metagenome (GOLD analysis project Ga0210063, IMG submission 185529) | Wetland microbial communities from San Francisco Bay, California, USA, that impact long-term carbon sequestration - Muzzi_PWA_D1 (SPAdes) | ecosystem: Environmental > Aquatic > Marine >... | reverse complement strand
CCCGCCGTTGCTGCAGGCCCCCGCCAGCCGGGCGGAGCGGCTATGCGGCAAGCGCCTCGACTGGATCGAGGCGCTCCGCTGAGAGCGCCGGCAGCGCCGGACCGCCCCGGTCCCAGCTGATTGACACGCCGGTACTTCATTCGCTAGGCTCGTCCGGACAGCACCCACAGGGAGGGTGTGTGAGGGATGAGCAGGGGGGAGTTCCGGATGGGTCCAAGGTCAGCGAAATGCGGGCGACCGGCACAGCGCTACCCGTTGGCGCTGCTTGTCGCGTTCCTGCTGGCCGCGCTTCCGGCCACCGCCCGGGCCGATACCGAAATCGGTACCCAGGGAACCGGAGCAGGGCAGACCTCTGACCCGACGGGGGTGGCGGTCGACCAGACGAGCGAACTTCTCTACGTCGCCGACACGAAAAACAACCGGGTCTCGGTGTTCGACGCTCAAAGCGGTGAATTCGTTCGCGCCTTCGGCTGGGGGGTCGAAGACGGGACCAGCGAAGAACTGCAGGCCTGCACGGCCACCTGCTTCCAGGGCCTCCCGGGAGCCGGGGCGGGCCAGCTCGACAACGTCACCGGGATCGCGGTGGACAACGACCCCGGCAGCGCCGGTTACCACGACGTCTACGTCTTCGATCGAAACAACCATCGCGTCCAGAAGTTCACTCCCGCCGGCGCTTTCGTCTGGATGATTGGCGGCGAAGTAAACCAGACGACCGGCGAAGGCCTCTGCACGCAGGAATCTGGCGATACGTGTGGTGCGGGCGTGGCCGGTAGCAGCGACGGACAGTTCAATAACCCAGGCTATGGCGCAGGCGTCGCGGTTGGACCGGGCGGAACCGTCCACGTCCACGACCGAATCGGTTTTGGCGCAACGGCAGAAACGCGTGTGCAGAAATACGAACCATCCGGGGCCTCCGCCGGCAAACTGGAACTCGCCGTCTCGGGCGGGTCCGGCAACGCCGCAGCGACGGCCGTCGACTCGGAAGGGAAGCTCTACCTTGGCACCACCGGCGGAACTGGAGCCTTGCGTGTCTACGACTCCGGCGGCACCGAACTGTTCGCGGTGAACCCCTCCTTCAACCTCACTTCAGTCGCGCTCGACTCGGTGAGCGGAAACTTCTGGGTCGGTGACCGAAGCTCCCAGGAAGGGGTCCTGATCAGCCATGTCTCGGAATACGATTCCGCCGGAACGCTGCTGCGTATCTTCTATGGGGATGACCTGGTCGGCCGTTCGCTCGGTCTGGCGCCGTTCAGCAATGGGGTGGACGACCTCTTCGTGGGCGAGCAAAACACGGTCTCGCCTGTTATTGCCCCGCCCCGTCTCTCCCACCTCTCGTTCCCGCCGCCCGGGCCCGTCTCGTATCCCCGCGCGACCAAACTGTTTGCGTCAGACATTGGAAGCCTGCAAGCGACGCTCAATGCCGCCATCAATCCCGAGAACAAGGCGACCGTGTATCACCTTGAGTACATCTCGGACGCCGATTACATCGCCGCCGGCGAAACCTTCGGCGCTGGAACGATCACGACGCCGGAAGCGGAACTGCCCGCGGACTTCGCGCTGCACGACGTGGAAGTGGAAGTTACCGAACTGTTTCCCGAAACCGTTTACCACTTCAGGACGGTCGCCACCAACGCCGACGGCGGACCGAATCCCGGTCCGACGGCAAGCTTCGAAACCAAGGAACCGATCGAGTTCGGTGCGTACTGGTCGACCGAGGTTGGGACCGACCGTGCGGTCGTGCATGCGGAGGCCAACCCCTTCGGCCTCGCGGCCACCGGGCGTTTCCAGTACGTGGATCAGGCCAGTTTCGAAGAATCGGAATTCACCGAAGCGATGGAAGCCCCTGCGCCAACCGCGGAACCGCTCGATTTCGGCAGCGGCGAAGCCATGGTCGAACGCAGCGCCGAGCTCTTCTCCCTCGCCCCGGGCACCACCTATAGCTACCGACTCCTCCTGGAGGCCCGCTGCGAACCCGAACCTGCCCCGCTCTGCCAGTACCCCGGCCCCGTTGGGACCTTTAATACCTTCCCGGCGCCGTCCGGCAAGGTCACCGGTTGTGCCAACGACGAGTTCAGGCTCGGCGCGGCCGGTTTCCTACCCGACTGCCGTGCTTACGAGATGGTCTCTCCGACGGACAAGCACGGCGCCGGCGTGGAAGTGGTGGCCAACATCGGCGGCGCCCCGGCCGGCCTCGACCAGGTGGCCGCTGACGGAAATTCGATCAGCTACTCGACCTACAAAGCATTTGGCCAGGTTGCCAGCGCTCCCTACTCCAACCAGTACCTGGCGCGGCGCGGCGCCGGCGGCTGGGCGAGCGAAGGCATCTCGCCGCCGCGCGAAGGACCCTCGATCATGACCTACCAAAGCGCCAACCTGGACCGCCAGTTCAAGCTGTTCAGCGAAGATCTCTGTGAGGGCTGGGTGGTCCAGGACGCCAACCCGACCCTCGCCGAAGGCGCGATCGCCGAATATGGCGGACTGTACCTGCGCGAGAACTGCGGCGCGGGGTTGGGTAGCTACGAGGCATTCTCGAGGCTGGAGCCCCCCCAGGGCGATCCCGAAGTGGAACCGCGGCAGTTCATCCCCGAACTTCAGGGCGCCTCCACCGACGGCGACGTCGCGGTCTTCCGGGTAGCCGCCGCCCTCACCGACGACGCGCCCCCTCAGCCAGCCGAATGCAGCAAAAGCTTCAGCTGCGTCGAGCGGGTATATGAGGCGACGGCAGACGAGGTGAAGCCGGTCTGCGTGCTTCCCGACGAGAGCGCCTTCGAAGGCGGCCCGTGCTCGGTCGGCACGTTCACCTCCGCGAGCCTGGGCGAGAGGACGTCATCGGTGGGCCACGCGGTCTCGGCCGACGGATCTCGGATCTTCTGGAGCCCTTCGGACAACCTGGTCAGCGGCGGCCCCCTCTTCGTCCGCATCGACGGCTCGGAAACCATTCAGGTCACCACCGAACCGGCCAGGTTCAGGACCGCCGCTGTCGACGGCTCGAAGGTGATCTACACGATCAACCAGGATCTCTTCGAATTCGACGTCGATTCCAAAACCGAGACTCCGATCGCCGGCGCAGTTCAGGGGGTGGCCGGAGGGAGCGACGACGCCTCGCGCGTCTACCTGACCTCCAAAGAAGCCCTTGCCGGCGGTGCTGTGGAAGGCGAATCGAATCTATATCTGTACGAGGTTGGCTCGGGCTTCAGGTACATCGCGACGTTGCTCGCGGCGGATGTCCTTCCCGGCGCGGATCCGGTGGACATAAAACCCTCCCGGCGCCTCTCGAGGGTTACGCCCGACGGCGATCATCTGATCTTCATGTGGGGGGGTGACCTGACCGGTTACGACAACACCGATGCGGCAAGTGGCGAGGGTGATCAGGAGGTCTTCCTTTACGACTCGACCGCGGCCGGTGGGGAAGGCGAGTTGCGCTGCCTCTCCTGCAACCCGACCGGCGCCCGCCCGGCCGGGCGCGAAATCGGCCGCCCGGGCCTTGAAAAAGCCTGGGCGGCGGCATGGTTCCCGACCTGGGAGTCCCAGTTCCATGGGCAGCGGATTCTCTCCGACGACGGTCAGCGAGTCGTTTTCAACAGCTTCGAGGCCCTCGTCCCCCGCGACGTCAACGGCCAACAGGACGTCTATCAGTGGGAGGCGGTTGGCGCCGGCAGCTGCACCGTGGGCGATCCGGGATTTAATGAGAGTGCCGCCGGTTGCCTGGCCTTGATATCCACTGGCCAGAGTCCGCAGGGGTCGGAAATCGTCGAGATCAGCGCCGATGGCGACGACGTCTTTTTCAAGACGGGCGCCAGCCTCGTTTCCTCGGACACCGATCTGGTCGACATCTACGACGCCCGGGTCGGTGGCGGCTTCCCGGAGCCCGAGTCTCCGCCGGCCCAGTGCGAAGGCGAAGCCTGTCAGAACCCCGCGGCGGCGCCAGAGGCGGAGACGCCTTCGAGCACCAACGTCGGGCCTGGAAACCCCCCCTATGTCAAGAAGTCGCGAGGCCGGTCCTGTCCGAAGGGCAAGCGCAAGGTGAAGCGCAAGGGCAAGGTGCGCTGCGTGCCGAAGAAGGTCCACCGCAAGCGCCACCGCCACAACCGAGTGGATCGCGCCAGGAGGGTCGCAAGATGATGCGCATCGCAGCAGCAGCGGCTGTGGCGGTTGCCGCGAGCATGGTCTGGGCGGGGTCGGCAGCGGCAGCCTTTGAACTCGAAGATCTCGACGTGACCTTCGAGACCAAGGCCGGAACGATGGCCACCACGGCCGGTTCCCACCCGTTCTCGATGACGACCGACCTCGCGATCGGTACGGTCACCACGCCGGAAGGTCCGGTGCCCGAGGGAGAAGTCAGGGACCTGACGATCGCCCAGATCCCCGGCTTCGTCGGTAACCAGACCGCGGTTCCAACCTGCAGCCCCCAGGAGTTCAGCAAGCGGGTTGAAGGTCGTCCGTCCTGTCCGGACTCGACCGCGGTCGGAATCGCCGCGATCGAAGGGGAATTCGAGGTCATTCCCTCTGAAGACGCCGGAAACCTCCTGCATGTCGCGGTTTACAACCTGACGCCGCCGTTCGGGGTCCCGGCTCGCCTTGGCTTTGTGGTGCTCAACGTCCCGGTGACGATCGACGTCGGCGTCAAGCAGTCGCCCCCCCACAACCTGGTCGCCAAGCTATCCAACATCCCGCAGGCGATCCTCTTCTACCGGTCCAGCCTCACCCTTTGGGGAAGCCCCGCCAGCCCCGACCACAACTCGCTGCGGGGGGAGTGCGTCGGCGACATAGCGGTTCCGACCGAAGAACCGGTCTCGGAAGGCGAATGCCCGGTGAAAGTCAACGAACATGCCTTTCTCACCTTGCCTCGTGCCTGTCAGGGACCGCTGACCACGCTCTTCGACGCGGTCTCCTGGCTGGGCGAGGAGGCCAGCGGCGAAGCCGTGACCCACACGGGAGAATCGCCGCCGAGTCCGCAGGGCATGACCGGATGCGAGGAGCTCGCCTTCTCACCACAGGTCGAAGTGAAGCCGACGAACTCGGCGGCGGAGTCTCCAACCGGTCTCGACGTCCGTCTCCAAGTCGAGGACGAAGGACTCACCGACCCGACCAACCGGGCCCAGTCCGACGTCCGCAAGGTGGTTGTCGCGCTGCCCAAGGGAATGACGGCCAATCCCTCCGCCGCCGAAGGTCTCGGCGTCTGCTCCCTGGCTCAGTACGAATCCGAGTCGCTTGAAACCCGCTCCTGCCCGGAATCCTCGAAGCTCGGCACCGTCCGCGTCAAGAGCCCGCTGGTCGAGGATGCGCTCGAAGGCGCCCTTTACCTGGCAGAGCAGGAAGCGAACCCATTTGGGTCGCTGCTTGCCGCCTACCTGGTGATCCGGAACGCCAGGTACGGGATCCTGATCAAGCAGGCGGGCAAGGTGGAACCCGATCCGAAGACCGGGCAGATCGTCTCCACCTTCGAAGACATCCCGCAGCTCCCCTTCTCCGATCTCACGGTGCGGTTCCGCGAAGGCCCGCGGGCGCCCCTGGTGACGCCGCCGCTCTGCGGCACCTACACCGCCGAGGCGAGCCTCACGGCCTGGTCGGGATCTGGGCCGTTGCCGGCCTCTCCCAGCTTCAAGGTCACCTCCGGCCCAAACGGCGCGGGCTGTTCCGCCGGTGGGGTCCCCCCGTTCGACCCCGGTTTCACCGCCGGCTCGGCCAACAACACGGCCGGCGCCTTTTCCCCCTTCTTCATGCGCCTCACCCGGGCCGACGGAGAGCAGGACATCACTCGGTTCGACGCGGTGCTGCCGAATGGGCTCACCGGCAAGCTCGCCGGTGTCGCCCAGTGTTCCGACGCGGCGATCGCCGCTGCCGCAGCGAAGAGCGGTCGCGCGGAGCTCGCCTCGCCAAGCTGTCCGGCCTCCTCCAGGGTCGGTCGGGTCTTGGTCGGGGCCGGCGTTGGCTCCGCACTTACCTACGTGCCCGGCACGATCTATCTGGCCGGCCCGTTTGGCGGCGACCCGCTCTCCCTGGCCGTCATCACCCCGGCGGTCGCCGGGCCCTTCGACGTCGGCACGGTGGTCACTCGGGAGGCGCTCGACCTCGATCCAAACACCGCAGAAGTCCAGGTCGACGGAGCTGCCTCGGACCCGATTCCCCACATCTTGAAGGGCATTCCCCTCAAGGTGAGGGACCTGCGCGTCCATATCGATCGGGACAGGTTCACGCTCAACCCGACCAGCTGCGAACCGAAGACCGTCAACGCGACGGTGTTCGGCGGGTTTGCCGATCCCTTCAGCCCGGCCGACGATACGCCGGTCCCTCTCGCAGAGCGCTTCCAGGCCGCCAGCTGCGGGAGCCTTGGCTTCAAGCCGGCGCTTGATCTGCGCCTCAGCGGCGCCACCAAGCGCGCCAAGAACCCGGCCCTGCGCGCCGAGCTGCGACCCCGCGACGGCGATGCGAACCTGAGCGGGGCGATCGTCAACCTGCCGCCCTCCCAGTTCATCGACAACGCCCATATCGCAAACCCGTGCACGAGGGTTCAGTTTGCCGAAAACCGCTGCCCGAAGCGATCGATCCTGGGGCGCGGCAGGGCGTTCACGCCGCTGCTCGACGAGCCGCTGGAAGGCCCGGTCTACTTCCGCAGCAACGGCGGGGAACGCAAGCTCCCCGACCTCGTTGTCGCCCTGCGCGGTCAGTTCGACTTCAATCTCGTGATCGCGATCCTCCAAGCCAAGAAGGGTCGGGTGCGGACCAAGGTGCTGAACGCCCCCGATGTGCCCGTGGGGAAGTTCGTGCTGCGGATGTTCGGCGGCAAGCGGGGCCTGCTGGAAAATTCCGAACACCTCTGCGGCAAGAAGCAGCGCGCCTATCTGAACCTGATCGGCCAGAACGCGCGGCGGCACAAGACCAAGCCCGTGGTCAGGGTGAAGAGCTGCGCGCGCAGGGCGAAGCAGGCAAGCCGCGCGCACTCGCGCCTCCGGTAGCTCGCTCAGTCGGCTGCTAGCGGTCTGCGCGAGCCACGATACGTGTCGTCGGACGGGTATGAGCGCGCGCGGAAGCGTTCAGGACGCGCATCGGCGAACGCGCGGATCGGCACGCGCGAAAAGGTGTCGAACGGTGTTTGCAGGGACTTTCTCAAGTGCTCGCTGCGCAGCGGTGCTGTTGCCTCGGATTCCCTTGATCATTCCCGCCGCCACCAACTATTCATAGGGCAGGGCGTCGGGACAGGAATCCGGCGCCGAAACCAACGAAGGGAAACCAGAGATGAATCGGATTCTCAAGACGATCGGGATCACCGTCGTCGCGGCGCTCGCGCTGAGCGTCATGGCGTCCGCCGCCCAGGCCGTCGAATTCACAGCCGAAAATTACCCGACCGAATTCCACGGCGAAAACGGCGCGGGCAGCGAAGAATTCAACACCGAAGCTGGCTCCGTTGAATGCGCCAGCACATTCTCCGGCACCGCCGAAGAAGCATCGACCACAGTCACAACCGTGCCGGTCTACTCGGAATGTGTGGCGTTCGGCTTCGTGGAAGCGGCGGTCAACACCGAAGAATGTCATTACCTCTTCCACCTGGGCGCCTCGCTGGGTGAAGACAAATACACAGCGACCGTGACGGTGCAGTGCCCGACCGGCCAGTCGATCAAGATCACCGCGGCGACCTGCGCAGCTGAAGTTGGCGCCCAGGGCCCGCTCTCGCACGTGATCGTTGAGGACACAACAAATGGGTTCCTCGACGTGACCGCTGAAGTCACCGAAATCAACTACACGGTGACCAAAGACGGCCTGTTCTGCCCGTTCAGCGGCACCGGCGCCAAGGAAGGTGGGGAATACCTCTCCAACGAACCGATCTCGATCGGCGAAGGCCTGAGCATCGACTAGGCAAGTCGCTGACCGCGTGAAGTGAGGCGCGGATCGCAAGAGAGTCGGGGCGGGCTTGACCCGCCCCGACTCTCGTTCTTGAAAGGGGATTGGACATGAGGCGTTATCTGGCTTGGTCCGTGGGCGCGATCGTCGTGGCCGCGCTCCTTGCGCCGGCAGCGCAGGGGGCGGAATTCACAGCCTCCGAATATCCGGCTGAAATGCACAGCGAAATTCCCGCGGGCAGCCAGTCCTTCACCACGGAGGCGGGGACCGTGTACTGCGACAGCACACTGGCAGGCTACGGGGAAGAAGCGTCGCAGACAGCTGCGCTGCACGCAACCTACTCGGGCTGCGAGGCGTTCGGCTTCATCTCGGTGTCGGTCAACACTGAAGAATGTGACTACGTGTTCCACCTCGACAGCGAAGTAGCAGAACACAAATACACAGCAACCGTGTCCATTGTGTGCCCGGAAGGGCAGTCGATCAAGATAACTGCGGCCAGCTGCGCGCTTGAAATCGGCGCCCAGGGCCCGCTCTCGCACGGAATCGTCGAGGACACAACAAATGGAATCATCGACATGACGGCGGAGATCACCGGAATCAACTACACGGTGACCAAAGACGGCCTCTTCTGCCCGTTCAGCGGCACCGGCGCCAAGGAAGGTGGGGAATACGTTTCGGTCGAAGCTGCGGCGATTGAAAGCGACCAGGGCCTGTACATCGACTAGCGCCCACGCGGGCGAGGCCGCGGCAGTTCAGACCTACATCGCAGCGATCAACCAGTCAACCAAGCAGAACAGGGGATGAGAGATGAACTCGAAGTACCTGAAAAGAATGGTTGCGGCCGCTGTATCGGCGGTGGCTGCTGTCGCATTGGTGGCGCCGGCCGCGCAGGCGGACACGCCGGCGGAAGGCTATGAGCGGTTTGCCGGCTGCCCAAGCCCGGCTGAATACCCGGAAGTCGCTGCCTGCGTGTTCTCGGAAATCACCGGCGGGCATTTCCAGATGGGCAGCAAAGACGTGCCGATCAGCAACCCGATGACGCTCAGCGGTGGTGTCAACGCTTCGCTGACCGGCTTTGCCGCGACCGAGGAGGGCGGTCTGAGCGCCGTCAAACAGCAGGTTCCCGGCGGTGTGATCGGCATCACCGGCCTCGACTGGCTGGTCAACTTCCTCAGTCTCGAGGGGTTGAAGCTCTACGCGGTGACCGAGTTGGTCGGCGCGCCGGAAATCGGGGAAACGATCTCGTTGCCGGTCAGGGTGCACCTGATCAACCCGGTGCTCGGCAGCAGTTGCTACGTCGGCTCGCCGTCGAGCCCGATCAGCCTCAACCTAACCGAAGGAACGACCAGCCCGCCGCCGCCGAACGAACCGATCAGCGGCACCGAACCGGAATTCCAGTTGGGCGAAGACGGGGTCCTCAAGTTCATCAACGGGACCTACGTCGACAACTCGTTCTCGGCTCCCGGGGCGACCGGTTGCAAGCTGGTCCTGTTCGGGTTCATCCCGATCAGCATCAACGGCCTGGTCAACGCGACGGCCGGGCTTCCAGCGGCTGCCGGCACCAACGAGACCGTGCAGGACATGGATCTCGAAATCGCTCCGGCGGAAGTGATCTACCCGTAGCGACCCGCGGCCTTGAGCCGCCGGCGGACATGAAAAAGGGCGGCCCCCCGGCCGCCCTTTTTCGTCCCGCCTCTCCTGAGGAGAACTCGGAGCGCCGGCGCTCAGCCCTTTCGCTTGCAGGTGCGGAGGACCTCCGCCTTGGCCTTGGTGCCGTCGTCGAAGATCGCTTCGCCTCGGGCCTGGACCTTGCCGTCGCGGCAGCGCAGGTTGAGAATGCTGCGCCTCTTGCCCTTGTACTTGTATTTCTTGTTGATCGTCAGCTTGAAGAACTTGACCGAGCCGGCGCCACCGGCGATCACCGGGATCGACGCGGTCGACTTCAGCCCGTATCGGCCCTTCTTGATCTTCTTGATCTTCACCGTGGTGACGATCGCCGCGACCACTGGCTGGCTGAGGTAGGCGTGGACGTAGAAGGTGGTCGTGCCGCCCCTGGTGCCGCCGTTGAAGGCGAGCAGTTCGCTGTCGACGAGGATCGGCGGCTGTTCGGCGAATTCGACCTCGACCTTCGTCTTGCCGCCGCCAATCAGCGCCTTCTTGCAGACCCGGCGTGCCTCCTTGCTGTTGCGGGCCTGTAGCTTGCCGGCGCTGCACTTCGGGTAGCCCTTGGTGAAGACCGAGCCGTTCTTGTCGGTTTCGACCACGAACTTCCGCATCGCCGGCGGGTGGGTCCCGTCGACGTTCTTGATTTGACCGGAGAGCCAGAGGCCGATCGGGGCCATCTTCTTCTTCGGCAGCTTCTTGGGGAAGAACCCCCCGTTGAAGGTCAGTTCGAGGTTCCCGACTCGGGTCTTGACCGGCTTCTCGGCAACCGCGATGCTGGTCGCGACAAGCGCCAGCAGCAGTCCCACGGCCGTGGTGGTAATCAGGTACTTGCGCATCTCCCTATATGTCTCCTTTTGCGGCCCGCCCGATCGGGCCGACGGCCGTCGAAGCTTTGCGTCGATCGGTGATACATCCCTCCGGAAGCCAAACTACCACTCGGCCACCTCTCCATAAACCCGCCCATTCACGGAAAAGAGCGCCTTAACAAGGCGCACGCCGGTCAGGAGCGTCGCATTGAGAGTCGCGCCTTGTCGCGCTCGGCCGCGGCGCCCTCGGCGCCGAGGAAGGGCAGGGCGATCCAGAACATCAGGTCGGGCAGGCGGCTCGGCAGCCGCGCCGCGGCGCCGTGCAGGATCTCGCTGTAGAGGAGCTCATTGATCCCGCCGACCAGCGAGAGCGAGGTGATCCCCGGCAGCTCGACCGAGGTCTCCGAGCGGCCGGCCTCGAGGAAGCCGGTGAACTGGCGCAGCGCGGCGTCGCGCCGGGCCAGCGCCTTCGGACCCGCCGCCAGCACCTCGACGATCGCGAACCGCGCCTCGTCGGGATGGTCCGCCAGGTGCTGGAGCAGGGCCTTCAGCCCGGCGGAGACCCGGTCGGCCCAGGCGGCGCCCGGTTGCGACTCGAACCCGTTGGCGGTGTCGCCGAGCAGGTTGCCGAGCAGGACGTCGTAGGCGGCGAGGAAGCAGTCCTCCTTGCTGTCGAACAGCTCGTAGAAGGTCTTGCGCGAGACGCCGGCGACGCCGATCACATCGACCACTCGCGTCTCCGGGTAGCTGCGCTCCGAGACCACCTCGACCATCGCCCGGTGTATGCGCTTGCGCTGCGAGTCGGTCACGGCCTCCCGCGACAGGCCGTGCCTTCCGCGCGGCAGTCGCTCGCTCAAATTGACCGCGCGTCTGCTCGATGCCACATCCAGACTGTAGAGCAGTTTCGGGGCTGTCGTGCGGTTCGGACGGGGGCGTACCCAATCGATGAGAGTTGCCTACAATCAGAGGCAGCTGATGGCGAGGCGGGGAAAGCTGGCGCTGGTGCTTGCGGTCGCGGGATTGCTGATCGCGGCCGCGTTCGGCTGCGGCGGGGGCGATTCGACCGGCTCCGAGGGCGAGACGGCCACCCGGACCGACGCGGCGACCGACGCGACGGGCGGCGACGCGACCACGGCGCAGGGCGACGCCGGCAAGACCGATCGGGGCAAGGGCTCCGGCTCGGGCGCCGGTCAGGGCGGGTCGGGCGGCGAAGGCGGCTCCGGATCCGGCGCCAAGGGGGGCGGCAAGGACGGCTCGGCCGGCGGCAAGTCCTCCGGCGGCTCCTCGGGCGGCTCCGGCAAGTCGTCCGGCAGCGGCTCCTCCGGCGGCGACTCGGGATCGAGCGGCGGAGGCAGCTCGGGCTCGGGCAGCAAGGAGTTCACCGTCCCCGGTGGCGACAACAGCGTGCAGGAATTCGGCGCCGAGGCAAGCACCGCCGAACGGCAGGCGGCCTCGCGAGTGCTCGAGACCTACATGAAGGCTCGCGCCGCCGAAGACGCGCAGACCACCTGCGCCAGCCTCTCGAAGACGGTGCGCGCCCAGCTGCAGGACCTCGCCAAAGCGGTCCCCGGGGTCGAACCCGGCGCCTCCTGCGTGGCGATCTTCACCGCGATCGACAAGCGCACGCCGCCCTCGACGCGGGCCAACACGATGACCGGGCCGATCTCCGGGTTCCGGGTCGAGGGCAACCGCGGCTTCGCGCTCTACCACGGCACCAAGAACACCGACTACACGATCCAGATGGAACGCGAAGGCGGCGGCTGGAAGGTCGGCGCCCTGGTCCCCTACCCGGTCTCCTGAGCGCCGCGGCCTAGTCGAGCCAGACGACCTGGTCGCGGGCCGGGCCGACCCCGACCAGCCGCACCGGCACCCCGGTGAACTCGGCGATGTAGGCGAGGAAGTCGCGCGCCGCGCGTGGCAGCTCCTCCTCCTTGCGGCACTCGCCGATCTCCTCGTCGAAGCCCGGCAGCTCCTCGTACTCCGGTGTCGCCGAGTGCAGGATCGACTGGTGGTACGGGAAGCTGTCGAGCACCGCTCCCTCCCGGGAGCGGTAGCGGACCGCCACCCGCAACGGGCCGAGCCCGCGCAGCACGTCGAGCTTGGTGATCGCCAGCGCGTCGATCCGGTTCAGCCGCACCGCGTAGCGCAGCGCCACCAGGTCGATCCAGCCGCAGCGCCGCCGGCGCCCGGTCGTGGTCCCGAACTCGCGCCCCTGGTCGACCATCCGCTCGCCGGTCTCGTCGTGCAGCTCGGTCGGGAAGGGGCCGGCCCCGACCCGGGTGGCGTAGGCCTTGGCGACGCCCCAGACCTCGGTGATGTCGGTCGGGCCGACCCCGGCGCCGACGGTCGCCGCTCCGGCGACCGGGTTGGAGGAGGTGACGAAGGGGTAGGTGCCGTGGTCGAGGTCGAGCAGGGTCGCCTGGGCGCCCTCGAAGATCACCGTCTCGTCGGCGTCGAGCGCGTCCCAGCAGAGCTTCGCGGTGTCGGCGATGTGCGGCTCGAGGCGGTGCCCGTAGGCGACGTGCTCTTCGACCATCGTGTGCAGGTCGATCCTCGGGTCGGGCCCGTCGCCCGCCGGCTCCGAGACGGCCTTCGCGTCCTCGCCGGCTTCCTTCAGCCGTTTGCGGCGCAGCACCGAGAGTTCGCGCAGCGCCTGCTGCTTGGGCTCCAGGGCGGCGCGGATCTTGGTCCGCAGGATCTTCTCGTCGAGCAGGTCCTGGACCCGGATCCCCAGCCGCAGCGCCTTGTCGGCGTAACAGGGGCCGATCCCGCGGCGGGTGGTGCCGATCGAGTGCTTGCCCAGCTTCGTCTCGCCCGCCGTGTCGAGCAGCACGTGGTAGGGCATGATCAGGTGCGCGTTGGCGGAGATTTTCAGGTCCCCAACCCCGACCCCGGCGCGGCGCAGGCCGTCGATCTCGCCGAGCAGCACCCGCGGGTCGACCACGACGCCGTTGCCGATCACGCAGGTCTTGTCCTCATAGAGGATCCCGGAGGGGATCAGGTGGAACTTGAACTCCTCGCCGTCGCGGACGATCGTGTGGCCGGCGTTGTTGCCGCCCTGGAAGCGGACGATCGTCGAGGCGTCGGCGGCAAGCAGGTCGACGACCTTGCCCTTGCCCTCGTCGCCCCACTGAGCACCGATTATCACCACGCCCGGCATAGGGGCGGGATTCTGACGATGCCGCTGGTCGCCCGCGTTGCGCGCTGGGCGCTCGCGACATTGACCGCACCTGAGCATGGTCGATATCGCGAGCGGCGCTCCTGGCCACGATGGCGGCGGCGAGCCTACTCCGCGGCGCGGGCCGAGTACCGGTGGTCGGCGCCGAACAGCGGCAGCGGGTCGCCGCAGATCTCGACCAGGCGGGAGACGGTGCGGGGGCCGATCTGTTCCTCCAGCTGTTGCTGGCCGCGGCCCACGTCTCCCTCGGCGTTGCTGGTGACCAGCAGCGCCCGGCCGCTCTCGTAGCGCTCGTTGACCACCGCGTAGAGCTGCTCGACCACCCAGTCGGTGCGCCGCTCCGAGCCGAGGTCGTCGATGTAGAGGAGGTCGACCGAGGTCACCCGGTCGAAGAACTGGCCGTAGGCGTTCGCGGTCTCCGCTTCCTGGTAGGTCTGGCGGATCCGGGTCAGCAGCTTCGGCGCGAAGTAGACGCCGACCGACCTGCCGGCGGCCAGCGCCTCGCTGGCGATCAGCATCCCCAGCGTCGTCTTGCCGGTGCCGGTGCCGCCCATGAACCAGATCCCTTTGCCCTTGGCCAGGTTCTCGTCGAGCTTGTCGACGTAGTCGCGCGCCGCCTGCACGACGTGGCGTGTGCCCATGTCCCGAGCCATGTCGCTGACCGGCGGCCGGTCGAAGGAGACGCCCCGGTAGCGGGGCGGGATCGCCGAGGCGATGCCGCGGTTGCGGCCGCGCTTCAGCCGCTCGGCGCGGCACTCGCAGGGCCGGGCCACGTCTTCGGGGCCGAGGATCCAGCCGGAGCCGTCGCAGGTCCCGACCGGGCAGGCCTGCTCGCGGAACGGCTCGGAGCGGGCGACGGCGGGCATCAGAAGTCAGGCCCCGCCGCCGCGGCGTCCTCCAGCGGAGGCCCTTCGCCGGCCGGCTCCCCGATCGGGGCGTCCTGGCCGGAGTGGTCGGCGAATTTCGGGAAGCGGTCGAGGAAGACCAGCTGCCTGGTCCCGATCGGCCCGTTCCTGTGCTTGGCGATGATCAGGTCGGCGAGGCCGTCGGGCTCCTCGTCGGGGTCGCGGTAGTAGTCCTGCCGGTAGAGGAAGGCGACGACGTCGGCGTCCTGCTCGATCTGGCCGGACTCGCGCAGGTCGGAGAGCTGCGGCTTGGGCGGGGTCCGCTGCTCGGGGGCGCGCGAGAGCTGGGAGATCGCCACCACCGGCACCTCCAGCTCGCGGGCGAGGATCTTCAGCCCACGGCTCATCTGGCCGACCTGCTCGACCCGGTTGGCGCGCGGGTCGTCGGAGCGCATCAGCTGCATGTAGTCGAGGATGATCAGCCCGAGCCCGCCCCGCTCCTGCTCCTGGGCGTGCAGGCGCCGCGCCTTGGCGCGCAGGTCGAGGATGCCGAGGTCGGAGGAGTCGTCGAACCAGAGCGGCGCCTCCTCCAGCTCGTTGCAGGCCCGCACCACCTTCGGCCAGTCGCGCGGCGAGACCTGCCCCTTGCGCAGTTTGTCGCCGGAGATCCGCGCCCGGCAGGCGATGAAGCGCTGCGCCAGCTCGACCTCCGACATCTCCAGCGAGAAGAAGGCGACCGGCTTGCCGCGCTTCACCGAGACGTTTTCGGCGATGTTGGCGACCAGCGCGCTCTTCCCCATCGCCGGCCTTGCGGCGACGATGATCAGGTTGCCGGGCTGGAAGCCGCCGGTGATCGCGTCGACGTCGCGGAAGCCCGAGGGGGTGCCGGTCAGCTCGGTCTCGCCGGTCGAGAGCTTCTCCAGCCGGTCGACCTCGTCGTGGAGGATCTCCGAGAGCAGCCGGAAGTCGCTGGCCTGCTCCTTGTGGGCGACCTCGAACAGCAGCTTCTCGGCCCGCTCGGAGAGCTCGCGGGGCTCGCCGGCCCGCTCGTTGACCCAGCCCTGGATCTCCTGGCCGGCGCCGAGCAGCCGCCGCAGCAACGAGTTCTGCTGGACGATCTCGGCGTAGTGCTTGGCGTTGCCCGCCGCCGGCACCTTCGCCGCCAGCTCGGAGACGTAGTGCCTGCCGCCCGCCTGCTCGATCGCGTTGTGCTGGGTCAGCGCCTCGCTGACGCTGAGCTGGTCGACCGGCTTCGAGGCCGCGTAGAGCTCGTGCACGCACTCGAAGATCGCCCGGTGGCGGTCGAGGTAGAAATCGCCGGCGTTGAGCTTGACCTCGTCGATCACCCGGGTCAGGGCCGGCTCGGCGACCAGCATCGCGCCGAGCACCGATTCCTCCGCCTCGATGTTCTGCGGCGGAACGTGGGTGGCGGACGGTTGCGACATCGAGGCCTAGTAAAGCGGACGGGCCTGCCGGCGTTCCTACGCCAAAGCGCCAGTTGCGGCGGAAAGGTGCTCCCCCGCCGGAGGGATCAGGCCGGCCTCCTCCTGGCGCAGCTCGCCGCGCCGCAGCATCCGCCCGGTGAGGATCGCGATGCTGAGGATCGCGGTGGCGCCAAGCGAGAGCTGGACGCTGAGCAAGCCCTCCCGGGTCCAGTAGACGTCGCGCAGGTCGAGCAGCAGCGCCGCCTCGTCGAAGGTGAGCCCGATCCCCGCCCCGAGCGGGATCGCCAGCCGCTGTTCGAGCGCGTCGTCGCGGACCAGGATCGCCGTCGTCCCGGCCGCGAAGGCGACGAGGATCCCGGGCACGAAGTGGTGGATGTGGCGGCCACCGATGTGGACGTCGTTGTAGAACCAGCGCCGGCGCCGGATGCTCCAGGTCGAGAGCCGGACCAGGGCAAAGGAGCCGAGGAACCCGGCCAGCAGGTTGAAGAGGACGGTTTCGGCGCGGGGGGTGGCGGAGTAGCCGCGCACCGCGACCCCGACCGTGTCGGCCGCGGCAGCCGGCGCGGCCTCGATCAGCGCCTCCGGGTTGTGGCCGTCGCGCTGCCGCGAGCGGCGTCCCAGCATCCGCGCGAACTGGTCGACCCCGACCGCCCCGGCGCTTGCGGCGGCAACGGCGGCCAGCCCGACCGTCGCCCGCTCGGCGTGGCCCCAGCGGAACCTGGCCCGCGCCCTGGCGCGGCGGCTGATTCGGGTCGGCAGTCGCAGCGTCGCCACCGACCGAGCCTAGCGGGGGGTTACTTCTCCTCGCTGATGATCGTCTTGACGGCGGCGGTCGTGCCGTCGGCAAGCTCGATCTCGACCATGAAGGTGCCGAGCTCGCGCAGCGGCTGCTCGAGCTTGACGTTGCGTTTCTCGATCCGCAGGTCGCGGGCGTCGCGCAGCGCCTCGACGATCTCCTTCGGCCCGACTGAGCCGAACAGCTTGCCGTCCTCTCCGGCACGCTGGTGGATCGTCAACACGGTCTTCGAGAGCAGCCCGGCCGCCTCGGCTTCCCGTTCGGCCCGCAGCGCGGCGGCCTTTTCGGCGGCTGCGAGGCGGCGCTGCGCCTCCTCGAGCGCGCCCGGCGTCGCCGGCTGGGCCAGCTTGCGCGGGATCAGGTAGTTGCGCAGGTAGCCGGGGGCGACGTCGATCGCCTGGCCGCGCTCGCCCAGCGACTCGACGTCCTCGAGCAGGATCGCCTGCGCCATCAACGCTCTCCGACGTAGGGGAGCAGGGCGATCTCCCGCGCCCGCTTCACCGCCACCGAGAGCTGGCGCTGGTGGCGCCGGGAGAGCCCCGTCACCCGGCGTCCGCGCGTCTTCCCCTTGTCGGAGAGGAAACGCCGCAGCAGGTTGAGGTCCTTGTAATCGACGACCTCGGCGTTGACCCGGGTGTACTTGCGCGGCCGGGCGCGCTCGGCGCCACGCCGTCCACGCCGTCCGCCCTCTGAAGAATTGTTATCTCTAGCTCTTGCCATCGGCGCGAGATGCTACAGCCTGACGGCCCCAGGAGCCGCCAGGCGGCGTCCTCAGTCGGGCGCCTTCGGGTCACGCACCTGAGTGCGCTCCCCTCGGCACCCTCCCTGCGTCCTTGCCTGGCAGCCCCTGGACCTCGTCAGGGGCGGAGGTTTGGTTAGAAAGGAATGTCGTCTTCGGCTCCGCCTCCGCCGCCACCGCCGGCCGGAGCGCCTTCGAAGTCCGAGGTGTCGGTTGGGACGTCGTTGGTCGGCGAGAAGCCACCGCCACCGCCGTTCCCGTTGCCGCCCCCGCCTCCGCCGTCGCGGGAACCGAGGAACTGGACGGAGTTGGCGACGATCTGCACCGCCTGGCGTTTGCCGCTGCCGTCTTTCGCCTCCCACTCGCGCCAGTCGAGCCGGCCTTCGATCGCCACCGGGCGCCCCTTCGCGAGGTAGGTCGAGCAGTTCTCGCCCTGCGCGCCCCAGACCACGACGTCGAAGAAGTTCGGCTTGTCGACCCAGTTGCCGCTCTGGTCCTTACGGCGGCTGTTGACGGCGACGCGAAGCTCGCAGACGGCGGTTCCGCCGCCGGTATGACGCAGCTCCGGGTCACGGGTCAGGTTGCCCGTCACGACCACCACGTTCACGTTGGAAGCTGCCAAGACCCTCATCTCCTTGAGATTGCTTTTCGACTTGTCAGTCTAAGAGCGCGGGCGGCGCAACCTCGCCCCCTCTCGGGGCGGGTTTCCGCAAACACCGAAGCTCGGGAGGGCGCTACTCGGCGGGCTCGGCGGCGGGCTCGCCGCGATCCTCGCGGGCGCCCTGGGGGCCGCGCTCGCGCGGGCCGGGCGCGGCGGCGACCGGCGGCACGATCACCGGCGCGCTGGGATCGACCTTGAAGATCCGGAACCGCAGCACGCCGTCGGCGATCTTCAGGTTGTGGTCGAGCGACTCGAGCAGCGCGGTCGGCGCCTCGAACCGGAACCAGCGGTAGTCGGCCTCGGTGCGGCGGTTGATCTCGTAGGCCATCTTGCGCAGGCCCCAGTCGTTCTCGTGTTTGAGCGTCCCGGAGCCCTCGATCTCGCCACGCGCTTGCTGCGCCAGCGCCTCCCGGGCGGGGGCGTCCAACTGGGGGTCCAGCATCAGGACCAACTCGTATTCGCGGGGCGTGGCCAAAACGGCGAAGGACTATAGCGGCGTTCAGCGTGGGGCGAACTCAACCGAGCCATCGCCCGGTACCGGCGGCCTCCCCGGAGGCGGTGGTGGAGGCCGGGGAGGAGTCGCCGCCGGCGCCGCCGCGAGGGGCTCCGGCGACCCTGCGCGGTCCGTTTCCCGACCCGCGGAATCGGCCCGTCGCCGAGGCCGAGCCCCGGACCGGGGCGTCGGCCCCCGCACCGCCATCGCCTCCCCGACCGCGGTTCCTTTCGGACGCATCGTGTCCGAAAGGAACCGCGGCTTTGGTTCGGGCAAGCCGACGTCGGCGGGGAGTGGCGGCGGCGCCGGCGGCGTCAGCAGCGCCGGCAGCAGGCGCAGCGCGAGCAGCGCCAGGGCGGCGAGCGCCGCGGCCCTCCCCAGCCCCCTCCACCTGACGCGGACGTCCCGGACCCTGGCCATACCGGGTCAAGGTGGGACGGGGGGCGATCTCGCCCCCCTGCGGCTCAGGCCAGCTGGGCGCGGGCCTGCTCGATGTCGCGCAGCTGCTCGTCGACCCAGTCGCCGGGGTTGCGCGAGTAGATGATCTCCTTCAGCCGCTGGGCCCGTAGCCGCCGCTCTTCGGGGTCCATGGTAAGGGCGCGGTGGATCGCGTCGGCCTGCTCCTGGATGTCGAACGGGTTGACCGAGAGCACGCAGTCGGCCAGCTCCTCGTGCGAGCCGGTGTTCTCGGAGAGCATCAGCACCCCGTCGCGGGTGTTGACCGCCGGCGCCTCCTTGGCGACCAGGTTCATCCCGTCGAAGATCGCGTTGACCATCAGCAGGTCGAAGTGCTTGTAGCGGGCGACCGCGTCGTTGAAGTTCTCGTAGATCTTCAGGTCGATCGGCATCCAGTCGGTCGTCCCGTGGCGGTGGTTGACGACCGCGACCAGGGCCTCGATCCGCTCCAGGTACTCGGCGTACTCGGGAACGTCCTGGCGCGAGGGCTGCAGGTGGGCGATGAAGGTGACCTCTTCGCGGAACTCCGGGTGCTGGGTGAGGAAGGTGTCGAAGGCGGTGAAGCCGCGCAGCACGTTCTTGGAGAGGTCGGCCCGGTCGACTCGGATGATCAGGTGCTTGCGCCGCCGCTCCAGCACCTCTCGCTCGGCCACGGCGACCTCCGGCGAGGCGGCCGCCCGCTCCAGCCGTTCGGCGTCGATCGAGAGCGGGTAGGCGCGGGCGAACGTGGTGCGGCCGCCATACCGGACTTCGCCGCTCGTGTAGTCGACCTCGGCTTCCAGCAGTTCGTCGCAGCAGCGCAGGAAGTTGATGCAGTAGGCGTGGGTGTGGAAGCCGATGATGTCGTTGGCCAGCATGCCGCGGAAGATCGCCTCGCGGATCCGCCCCGGCAACACCCGCCAGCTGTCCGGCTGCGACCAGGGGATGTGGACGAAGTGGTGCAGGAAGACGTCGGAGCGGGCGGCGCGGATGATCCCCGGCGCCGTGTAGAGGTGGTAGTCGTGCAGCATCACCAGCGGCTGCGAGACGCCCTCGATCTGGCGCAGCACCGCCTGGGCGATGTCGTCGTTGACCACCTGGTAGCCGTGGTCCCAGGCGTCGAGCTCCTCCTGGCGGATGTCGGGTGCGTTGGAGAGGTCCCAGAGGTAGTGCTGGATGAACCAGAGGATCGGGTTTGCGATCACGTTGTAGAAGCGCTCGTAGGCTTCCGCGTCGCTGCCGACCAGCAGCACCCTGTAGTCGATGCCGTCGATCGAGAGCTCGACCGGCCCGCCCCGCTCCTCGGAGACGGCGACGTCCTCGTCGGTCATCGCCGAGGCGATCCAGAGCGCTTCGCGGTGGGAGACCAGGCCGGAGAGCGCCGTCACCAGGCCGCCGCCGCCGCGCCGCACGGTGCGCCTGCCGTCGTCGCCCCGCTCGAACTGCGCCGGCCCCCGATTCGAGACGATGATCAGAGGCGAGGAGTCCACGCGGGGAAGGTTAAGGGGTCAGGTTTCGACTTCGTTCAGGAGGCCGAGCCAGTCGCGCAGCAGGCGCGGCGAGAGGAACCGCTCGCGGGCGTATTCCTTGCCCGACCGCCCCAGCCGCTTGCCCAGCTCCGGGTCGCGGAGGATCTCGGTGCAGCGGGCCGCGCACTCGGCCGGCGAGTCGACCAGGTAGCCGCCGACCCCGTTCTCGATCTGCAGCGGGATGCCGCCGACGTTGCCGGCCACGGTCGGCCGCCCCTTCCAGAGCGCCTCGGTGACGGTCAGGCCGAATCCCTCGCGGATCGACTTCTGCAGGACGACGTCGGACTGCGACTGGAAGGCGTTGACCTCGATCGCGCCGACGTTGTTGAGGTTGCTGAGGATCTTGATGTCGGGGTCGCCGTCGGCGTATTCGAAGGTGCGCTGGAAGAACTCGCGGCCCTCGGGGTCGTCGGTCGCCATCGAGCCGACCATCGCCAGCTGCGCCTCGGGCACCTGCTCGGTCACCTCGCGGTAGGCGTCGATCACCCCGATCGGGTCCTTCCAGGGGTCGAAGCGCGAGACCTGGGTGAGCAGCGGCCGGTCGACGTCGATCCCGAACTGGCGGCAGACAAAGGCGGCGTCCTCCGGCGAGAAGGCCATGTTCTTCGGCGAGAGCGGGTCGATCGCCGGTGGCATGATGTTGACGCCGTCGTGGCCGTCGATCCCCTCCGGGACGTAATCGGGCAGGTGCCAGACGGTCGCGTCGTACTCCTCGATCAACGGCTGCAGGCGGGCGATCGGGGCCGGGTTGGGGGTCGAGAGGTCGATGTGGCAGCGCCAGATCCAGCGCCGGCCCTTCGCCAGCGCGCCGCGCCGCAGCCCGATCGGCTGCGGGTCGTGGACGATCACGGCGTCCCACTCGCCCTGCAGGCCCTCGGCGTTCATCTCGTTGATCTCGTCGAACAGCTCCCACTGCGCGTCGGTCAGCGTCTCCTCGGCGCCCTGCAGCGAGTTGTGCAGGAGCTTGGTCGCGTTGAAGAACTCCTCGCGGCCGAAGATCACGTTCCAGTGGGCGTCGATCCCGACGTCGCGCATCAGCGGCACCAGCGTGTAGAGGATCTCCGAGACGCCGCCGCCGAACGCGGTCGCGCTGACGTGCAGCACCCGCTTGCCCTTCAACGGCTCGGCCAGCTCCCGAACCCGCTCGGTCAGCTCTTTGCCGACGATGTGGGTGTAGTCGGAGAGGGACTTCTGCCCGAGTGCGACTTCCTGAAGCAAGGCCGGAGTTCTACACGGCCCCGCGGCGATCTGCTGGCTAGCCGCCGTTCGAGGCTTCGGGACGCCTGTCCAGCTTCACCTCGATCTGCTTGCGATCGCCGTCGCGGAGCACGGTCAGGGTGACCTTCTCGCCCGGTTTGCGAGCGGCGATCAGGCGGGCGAGGTCGTCGGGCGCGACCACGTTCTCGCCCTCGACCTTGAGGATCACGTCGCCGCCGGTCGTGTATTCGCCGGCCTGGAAGCGCAGTTTGTCGTCGCCGCCCTGGAGGCCGGCCTGCTCGGCCGGGCCGCCCGGCACCACGGTCGCGACCAGGCCGCCGAAGTCGGACCCGATCCCCAGCTTCGCCGCCAGCTGCGGGTAGAGCGCCTGGCTGGAGACGCCGATGTAGGCGTACTCGACCCTGCCCTCGGCCTCGAGCTGGGCGACCGAGCGTTCGATCGCCGAGATCGGCACCGCGAACCCGACTCCGTCGTTGGCGCCGGAGCTGGTCTCGATCTGCTGGTTGATCCCGATCACCCGCGAGCCGGCGTCGAGCAGCGGGCCGCCCGAGTTGCCGGGGTTGATCGAGGCGTCGGTCTGGATCGCGCCCTCGATCTGGAACTGGGTCAGCGACTGCACCGAGCGGTCGATCGCCGAGATGATCCCGACCGAGAGCGACTGCTGCTCGCCGAACGGGCTGCCGATCGCCGCCACCGGCTGGCCCACCCGCAGCTCCTCGTCGTCGCCCAGCTCGAGCGGGTGCAGATCGTGCTTGCTGGGGTCGACCTCGAGCAGGGCGACGTCGGCGAAGGGGTCGAAGCCGAGCACCTCGGCCTCGAGCACGTTGCGGTCGCCGAACTCAACGAAGACTTCGGATGCGGCTTTGCGGCCGCCGCTCGACCCGTTGGTGACGACGTGCGCGTTGGTGACGATCTCACCCTGCTGGTTGAGCACGAAGCCGGAGCCTTCGGCGGCGCCGCCGGGGCCGAGAGCGTCGCCGCCACCGCCGAACACCGCCCGGATCGTCACCACCCCGGGCGAGGCCTCGCGAAAGATCTTCGCGGCGTCGAAGCCGCCGCCGGCGGTCTCGACGATCACCCGCGGCGATTCCTCGGCGGCGACCGAGCCGTCGCCGCCGGCAGAGGACTCTCCCTCCCCGCCGCAGCCCGCGAGCAGGGCGAGAACCGCGAGCAGCGCGGCAAGCGCCGTCGCCCGCCTCATCGCAGCACCTTCGGCTCCGGCCGCGCCGGTTGCCGTTCGATCGAGTGCTGTGTGGCGGGGGGCAGGTCGACGGTGAAGGCGGTGAAGCGACGGCTGGAGCGGATCTCGATCCCCCCGTCCATCCGTTGCGCGAGCTCGCGGGCGATCGCCAGGCCGAGGCCGGAGCCGCCGGCCGAGTCGGCGGTGTAGAAGCGCTCGAAGACGCGGCTCTGGGTGCGTTGCGGGATTCCGGGCCCCTCGTCGGAGACGGTCAGCTCTGCGCGGCGGTTGGCGGCGTAGGTGGTCACGGTCACCTTGGTGCCCTCCGGAGTGTGCGTGAGGGCGTTGTCAAGCAGGATACGGATGATCTGCCGGAGGCGATCGGGGTCGCAGTAGGCGAGCACGTCCCGCTCCGGGGTGCGCAGCTCCAGCCGAGACCCGCGCAGCTCGGCCCGGGCCGAGAACTCGCGCGTCACCTCCCGTGCCAGTTCGCCGAGGTCGAGGCTGCGGGCGTGCATCACCATCGCCCCGGCGTCGAGCTGGGAGAGGTCGAGCAGGTCGCCGGTCAGCTTCGTGAGGCGCTCGATCTGGAGTCGCATCGTGTGCACGAACTCGGCCCGCTCCTCGGGGCTCGGGTCCTCCTCCTCGAGCAGCTCGATGAAGCCGCCGAGGCTGAAGATCGGGGTGCGCAGCTCGTGCGAGGCGTTGGCGACGAACTGCTTGCGGGCGATGTCGAGCTCGGCCAGGCGGTGCTGCATCTCGTTGAAGGTGCGGGCGAGTTGGCCGAGCTCGCCGACCCCGACCGAGGCGACCGGGATCTGCGTCTCGAAGTTGCCGTCCGCCACCTTCCGGGCCGCGTCCTTGAGGCGGCTGACGCTGGCGATCGCCAGGTGCGTGGAGTAGGCGCCGATCGCCGCCGCCAAGCCGGCCGCGACGAGGCCGCCGAGGGCGATTTGGAGCTTGGTCCCCGAGGCGCCGTTCCCCCCGATCGTCACCACGGCGAGATAGACGATCGCCACCGTGCAGATGCTGATCGCGACCGCCGTTACGGTGTACCGGCTGCGGAGGTAGCTGAGCGGCGGCCGGCGCATCGAGCCGGGCCTACTCCTCTTTGAACCGGTAGCCGACCCCGCGCACCGTGAACAGGTACTCGGGCTGCTTGGGGTCGCTCTCCAGCTTCTCGCGCAGGTGGCGGATGTGGACGTCGACGGTGCGCGGGTCGCGGTACTCGGAGTCCCCCCAGACGTGCTCGAGCAGCGTCTCCCGGGTGAGGACGCGCCCCGGCGAGCGGGCCAGCGCGCCGAGGATCTCGAACTCGACGTAGGTGACCTGGATCTCCTCGCCGCGCAGCGTCACCATGCGGCGCTCGAAGTCGACGCTCAGCTCGCCGCTGGAGATCGGTTCTTCGGGCGGCGCCTCCCCGCCCATCCGGGAACGTCGCAGCGCCGCTTTCACCCGGCTGCGGAACTCGCGCATCGAGAAGGGCTTGGTGATGTAGTCGTCGGCGCCGACCTCGAGCCCGGCCACCTTGTCGGTCTCGCTGCCCTTCGCGGTCAGCATGATGATCGGGACCTGGCTGCGCGAGCGCAGCTGGCGGCAGACTTCGACCCCGTCGAGCTGCGGCAGCATCAGGTCGAGGATGACCAGGTCGAAGCGGCCCTCCGCGAAGCGGCTCAGCGCGTCGTTGCCGTCCAGCGCCGAGGTGACGTGGTAGCCGTCCTTGCGCAGCGGGTAGCTGAGCAGGGTTTGGATCGACTGCTCGTCGTCGACGAGGAGGATGCGAGCATTCCCATTTGCCACTGCTCAAGGGTAGTCGAGCCGGGAGGTTGGACGCATGTGCGAGTACCAAGAACTAACGATCTGCGGCCAGCCGCCGATAAGGAGGGCGATGCAGGCCCAGGAACTGAAATCGCTGGTCGACGCCGGCCTCTACAAGCCCGAGCCCGCCAGCATCGCCGCGGCGATGCTGCGGCGGCGCGGGGTCCGCGCCCTCCTGGTCGGGGGTGCTACCGGTCCAGCTGGTCGAATCCAGGTGCGTCGATCGGCTTCCCGCCAGGCAGCCTGATCTCCGCCTCGCTGCCTGCCACGACCTCTCCGATTCGGGTCAGCGTCGCTTCCGCCGCCTCGCCGATCGCGATCGAGGCGTCGCCGAGGCGCTCGGGCGGGATCGCCGCCAGCAGCTCGTAGTCCTCCCCGCCGGCGCAGGCGAGCGGCAGCGGCTCGCGGCCGGCCGCGGCGGCGACCTCGGCGACGCCCTTCGAGAGGGGGAGTGCGGCCGCGTCGATCCTCACCCCGGCGCCGCTCGCCTCGGCCAGGTGGGCGGCATCGCCACCGAGGCCGTCGCTGAGGTCGATCATCGCCGTCGCCCCGGCCCCGGCCAACGCTTGCCCGGCGCGTAGCCGGGGGGTCGGGTCGAGCTGGCGCCGGCGCAGGAGGCCGGCGGTCTCCTCGCTCAGCTCGCGGCCCAGCGCCGGGTCGTCGAGCAGCAGCAGCCCGGCCGCGGCGCCGCCGATCTCGCCGGTCAGGACGAGCAGGTCGCCCGGCCCCGCGCCGCCGCGGCCGATCAGGCGCTCCGGCTCGGGAGCATGGCCGACCACCGTGACCGCGAGGGTGAGGACGGGGGCCCTGGTGACGTCGCCGCCGGCCAGCGCGGTGCCGGTGTCGGCGGCCAGCGCGGCGGCCCCGTCGAGCAGCTCGAGGCACCCCTCCTCGCTGAGGTCGGGCGGGACGCCGAGCACGATGTAGGCCTCCCCGGGCGCCGCGCCCATCGCCGCCAGGTCGGAGAGCGCCGTTGCCAGCGCCTTGCGGCCGATCGCCGCCAGGCCGGCCTGGTCGCGGCGGAAGTGGACGCCCTCGACCAGGGCGTCGACCGAGGTCGCGGTGGCGCCGCCCGGGACGGTGACGGCGGCGTCGTCGCCGGAGCCGAGCCGCAGCCGCGGCCCGGCGGGCGGCAGTCGCGCCCGCACCTTGGCCAGCAGCTCGAACTCGCCCATCGGGTGATGGTTGCACCGACGGCCCGACTAAGGTGCGACGGCGTGGAGCGTCGCCAGCCACTTCTGCACCGGGCCGGCGAGGCCGCCTCGCGGTTCGGGCGCAGGCCGCCGCGCAGCCGCAAGGTCCGCCTCGCCCTCCAGATCGGCCTCGCCGCGGTCATCTTCGGCTTCCTGGTCATCACCGTGGTCGACCAGTGGTCGGAGATCCAGAGCGAGGGCGTCCACTTCCACGTCGGCTGGCTGGTCCCGGCGATCGCGATCCTGCCGCTGTTCTTCGTCTTCAGCGCCTTCGGCTGGGAGCTGATCCTGCGCTTCCTCGACCGGCCGATCGGGTTCGGCCGCGCCCAGGTCGCCTGGGGTCAGCCGCTGCTCGCACGCTACGTGCCGGGCAGCGTCCTCTACGTCCTCGGCCGGGTGCTGCTCTCCGAACGGGCCGGGGTGCCGCGACGGATCACCGTCGCCAGCATCGTCTACGAGCAGGCGATCTCCGCCACCTCGGCGGTCGTCGTCGCCGCCTACTTCATCATCAACCACCCCGACCTCCAGGGCCTGCCGATCCGGTGGGCGGTGCTGCTGCTGATCCCGGCCGCGATCGCGCTCCTGCAGCCGCGCGTCTTCGGGCCGCTGGCCAACCGTGCGCTGCGCGCCTTCGGCCGGGACGAGCTGCCGACCCTGATCCCGCTGCGCGGCGTCCTCACCCTGATCGTCTACTACTCGCTGAACTGGGTCGTGCTTTCCCTCGGCATCTACTGCGTCGCCCGCTCGGTCACCTTCATCCCCTTCGAGGACGTTCTCCTGGTCGGCTCCGCGCAGGCGATCGGGTACTTCGCGGCGTTGGTCACCCTCGTCGCTCCGGCCGGCATCGGAGTGCGCGACGCCGCCTTCGCCTGGGCGGTGAAGGCGGCGGTCCCGGGCGGCAGCTTCGCGCTCGGATCGCTGATCGCGATCGCGGTGCGCGGCGTGATGACGGTTGGCGAACTGCTCTACGTGGGGGCCGTGACCGCCCTCGGCCGCCGCGAGGGCTGGAGCGTCCAGACCGGGATCATCCATCCCTCGGCGGAGGAGGAAGAGGCGGAGCGGCGCGAGGGCGACCCCGAAGCGACGCACCCACCCGAAATCCTCTGAGGCGTGGCGGCGGGGGAGGGGTTGGGTGCCCTCTACCTTCGCTGGGAAATCGGGACGCCGCTCGTACGAGGGCACCCGACCCCTCCAAATTCCAACCCGTGGTTCCTTATTGACGCATAGCGTCAATAAGGAACCACGGGATTGCGAGGGAAGGCTGGGGTGGATCGCGCGGTTCCTTTCGGACGCTATGCGTGGGTAAGGAACCGCGGGATGGGTTGTTGGTCAGAGGGGGATTCGGGCGCCCAGTTGGTAGGCGGTCAGGGCGAGGGTCAGGAGTTGGAGGGGGCGGTCGCGGGAGATCGCGGCGAGGGGGACCACCCAGACCAGGTACCAGGGCAGCAGCCAGGCGGTGGCGAGCAGCAGGCCGAGCGCCGCCCATCCTGCCGCCCGCACCCAGTCGCCGCCGCGCCAGGTCCAGGCCAGCAGCCCCACGACCAGCGCCGCGTAGAGGATGGCGGCGACGGCCCGGACCGGGTCGGCGTCGACTCCGGCCAGTCGCGCGACGGTGACCGGGATCGCCATGTGGCTGGTCCGCCCCTGGTTCTCCCCGGCCAAGCCGAAACCGCCGACCCAGTCCCAGCCGAATGCGAGCCAGGCGGCCGCAACAACCGCCAGCCCCGCGGCAAGCGCCCCGGCAAGCAGCCGGACGAGCGCCCCGGTCCCAGAAATCCCCCCGCGGCAGAGGTTGGTTGCGGATAGCGCAACCAACCTCTGCCGCAGCGACGCCATGACCGCGAAGGGGGCGAGGAAGGCGGTCGAGGCCTTGACTGCGGCGCCGGCGAGGAGGGCGGCGCCGGCGGAGGCCGGCCGGGCGGCGAGGAGGGCGGCGACGCCGGCCATCGCCAGCAGCATCGCGAGGCCGTCATTGTGGGCGCCGCCGACGACGTGGACGAGGACCAACGGGTTGAGGCCGACGAAGGCGACGGCGCGGGCCGGGTCGGCGCCCCGCCAGGCCGCGAGGCGCCCCGCCAGCGCCGCCAGGCCGAGCACCGAGAGCGCCGCCGCGACCTTCAGCGCGGCGACGCCGGCGCCGACCCCGAGCCAGGCCAGCGGGTAGGTGGCGAGGGTGAACAGCGGCCCGTAGGCGCTGGTCGCCTCGGTCCATTCGACCTCGGCGTAGGCCGGGTCGGAGGGGGCGGCCGAGGGCGGGTGGACGTAGGGGTCGAGGCCGTGGACGACGCCGAGCCGGGCGTAGTCGAGGTAGCTGTAGACGTCGTGGGAGAGCAGCACCGGGGCGACGGCGAAGCCGGCGACGAGGACGACGACCGCCGCCCAGACAGGACGCCGGCCGAGGCGCGGCGCCGCGGCCAGCACAGCGAGGTAGGCGAGGAAGCCGGCCCAGATCAGGCCGAAGGCGAGGCCCGGGTCGATCGTCGGCCTACCCGGCTTCGCCCGCGGCGGACTCGCCGCCCCCGACCCCGCCGCCCTGCTCGCCGCCGGGCGGCTCCGGGATCGGCGCCGGGCCCTGGCCCGCGCCGGGCGCGTAGGCGTCGGGGTCGTAGCCGTCGACCGCGGCGCTGCCGGGCGGTGGCGGCTCGCCGTCGCCGTCCGCCGCCTCGCCCTTGGTCCCCGGTCGCGGCGCCGCCTGCGTGAAGCGGCTGTAGTAGGGCGACCAGGAGACCTTGCCCTCCGGCTCGGTGAACTCCTCGCAGGGGATCGCCGCGCCGGTGTAGAGCGAGTGCCAGATTTCCGCCGGGAAGGTGCCGCCGAAGACGATGCGGCCCTGGACGTTGGTCATCGAGATGTCGTTGGACTCCGGGTACCCGACCCAGACCGCGGTTGCCAGGTTGGGCTGGTAGCCGGCGAACCAGGCGTCGGTGTATTCGTCGGTCGTGCCGGTCTTCCCCGCCTGGCCCGGGCAGCCGGTGTAGGCGGCGGTCCCGGTCCCGCCGGTGATGTTGTCGTGCAGCAGCCGCGTCACCTCCCAGGCGACCGGCGCCGAGAGCACCTGCCGCGGGCGGGGCCGTTCGGGGCGGTCGACCCGCCCGCCGCGGAACAGCACCCGGTCGATCGCCACCGGCTCGCGCTCGGTCCCACCGGCGGCAAGCATCGCGTAGGCGCTGGTCAGCTCGAGCGGCGAGACCCCGAGCCGCAGGCCGCCGATCCCCTCGGCCGGGATCCCGTCGAGCTCGGTCGCGATTCCCATCGAGCGCGCGGTCTGGGCGACGCTCTCGGGGCCGACGTCGAGGTCGAGCTGGGCGAACACCGTGTTGTCGGAGGAGACCGTCGCCTGCCGCACGTTGATCGTCCCCTGGTAGCCCTCGTCGGCGGTCGCGACCTCCCAGCGGCCCCAGCGCTCGAGGTCGAGATCGAGCGGTTTGGACTGGTAGTAGGTCGAATAGGGGTCGATCCCCTGCTTGATCGCCGCGGTGAGGACGAAGGTCTTGAAGGTCGAGCCGGGCTGGCGGCGCCCCTGGGCGGCGAGGTTGAACTGGCTGTCCTCGTACTCGGAGCTGGAGACCATCGCCCGGATCCGGCCGTTGCGGGGGTCGATCGAGACCAGCGCCGCGTCGGGGTCGGTCGGGTAGGGCAGCGCTTCCCCCATCGCCCCCAGGCCGACCCGCTGCAGCTCGGGGGCCACGGTGGTGTGCACCTCGAGCCCGCCGCGCCGCACCTTTTCGACGCCGTAGTGCTCGATCAGCCGCTCTTCGACGTAGTCGAAGAAGTAGGGCTCGCGGTGGCGGAAGTAGTCGTCGGAGAGGTCGAGCCCGAGGCCGCGCTCGGAGACCCGCGCCGCCCGCTCGCGGCTGATGTAGCCGACCTTCGCCATCTGCCGCAGCACCGCGTCGCGGCGCGCCCTGGCGCGCTCGGGGTAGAGGATCGGGTTGTAGCGGGAGGGCGATTGCGGCAGGCCGGCCAGCAGCGCCGCGCGGCGCAGGTCGAGCTTCCAGACCGGCCGCGAGAAGTAGATCCGCGAGGCGGCGGCGACCCCGACCATCGTCGCCCCCTCGACCGTGCCGTAGGTGGCGACGTTGAGGTAGGCGCCGAGGATCTCGCGGCGGCTGTGGCGTTCCGCGTACTTCTGCGCCAGCGCCGCCTCGACGATCTTGCGTTCCAGGGTCCGCTCGGGGTCGGGGATGCAGAGGTTGCGGACCAGCTGCTGGGTGATCGTCGAGCCGCCCTCGACCACTTCTCCCGCCTCGATGTTCTCGCGCAGCGCCCGGGCGATCCCCTCCGGGTCGAAGCCGCCGTGCTCGTAGAAGCGCTCGTCCTCGATCGCCACCGTCGCCAGCCGCAGGCTCTTGGGGACCCGGCCGACCGCCACCGGTTCGTGCGCCTCGGCGGAGGCGACCCGGCCGAGGCGGCTGCCGTCGGCGGCGTAGAGGACCGAGTTGCCGCCGCGCTCGACCGGCTTGCAGCTGGAGAGGGGCGGCGCGTCGGCGGCGACGTCGAGCACCCAGGAGACGACCCCGACCGCGGCGATCCCCGCCACGGCCAGGCCGGCCCCCAGGCCGATCAGAAGCTTGCTGCCGATTCCCCCCCGGCGTCGGTGCCGTCGCCGCGCGCGCTGCGTCATCCCCCCAGAGGGTAGTGGGGCCGACCTGTGAGACTGCCGGCCAGATGGACGCCGACCAGCTCGCCGCTCCCCCGCCGCCACCCGACTCGCGGCCCAGCGCCGGCCCCGGCTTCCCGCCCTCGAACTGGGGGCCGGCCGCTGCCCTGCTCGGCGTCGTGCTGGCGCTCGGCGCCGGGATCATGCTGGGGATCCCGGCGGCGCTGATCGGGGTCGAAGACGGGGAGCTGACCACCTTCGGCAACGTCGGCGTCCAGCTCGCCACCGGCCTCGGCTTCCTGCTGGTGCCGATGGCGATCGCCGCCTGGCGCGGTGCCGCCGGGCTGGGCGAGATCCTCCGCCGGCTCGGGGTGCGCGGCTTCCAGCCCTCGGCGCTGAAGTGGATGGCGGCCGCGGTCGGCGCCTACATGGTCTTCGGGATCCTCTACGCGCTGCTGATCACGCAGCCCGAACAGGAGGACATCGCCGAGGGCTTCGGCCCGGTCGGCATCCAGATCCTGCTGATCGTCTTCCTCGCCTCGGTCAGCGAGGAGGTCTGCTTCCGGGGGATGCTGTTCGGCGGCCTGCGTGAGCGCCTGCCCCGGTTCGCGGCGGCGCTGCTGGCCGGCGGCGTCTTCGGCGCCCTGCACGTCCTGACCGGCGTCTCGGCGGTGCCGCCGCTGATCGCCTTCGGCGTCATCCTCTGCCTGCTCTACGAGAAAACCGGCTCGGTGGTGCCGGGGATCGTCCTGCACATGCTGAACAACTCGGTCGCCCTGCTCGCTCAGTAGCATTTGGCTCCCGTGACCAGTCGCCTTTCCCCGATCCTCGTCGCGCTGGTGCTTCTCGTCCTCCCAGCCACCGCGACCGCCGCCGACGCAGCGGCCGGAGCGCCGCCCAAGGCGACCGTGAAGATCAAGCTCGGCAACCTGCAGGGCGGCAAGGCCGAGGTCTACTCGAAGGTCCGCGTCTTCGGCACCGTGAAGCCCTACGTTCGCGGCCAGAAGGTCGAGCTGACCTTCTTCCGCAACGGCCGCAAGCTGGTCCGCCACAGGCTGGCGGTGGGCAAGGGCAAGAACGGGACCGGCAAATTCCGCGCCTGGATCCGCGTCACCCGCGACGGCAAGTACGCGGCCTCGGCTCGGCACCGGGCGACCGCGGCGCTGGGCGGCGACAGCACGATCCGCAAGAGCTGGAGGGTGAGCTTCCCGGCGCTGCGCAAGGGCCAGTGCGGCGACGTCGTGGTCGGGTTCAAGCGGGCGCTGCGCAAGATGGGCTACATCACCAACGGCGGTCGCTGCTTCAAGGGCAGGACGGCGCGCGGTGTGCTCGCCTACCGCAAAGTCAACGAGATGGCGCGGACCACCCATGCCGGCGCCGGCCTCGTGAAGAGGGTCTTCGCCGGTCGCGGCGGCTACAAGGTCCGCCACCCCGGGGCCGGCAGGCACGCCGAGGCGCCGCTCTCCAAGCAGGTCCTGGTCTTCGCCAAGGGCGACCGGCCGGTTGCGATCTACCCGATCTCCTCGGGAACCCCGGGGACGCCGACGGTGACCGGGCACTACGAGTTCATCCGCACCGAACCGGGCTACAACAACAAGGAGATGTACTACTCCTGGTACTTCTACCGTGGCTACGCGGTGCACGGCTACAAGTCGGTGCCCGACTACCCGGCCAGCCACGGCTGCCTGCGCACCTTCATCGCCGACCAGCCCGAGGTCTACGAACGCATCCAGTACGGGGAAGACATCTTCATCTGGTAGCCGCTCCGCTGTCCCGGTAGCTTGGGGACGATGAGGGGGCGGTCGCGGTGAGGGTGTTCGTGGCTGGAGCCAGTGGGGTGCTGGGGAAGTCGTTGTTGCCGCTGCTGCGCGCCGCCGGGCACGAGGCGACCGGGACGACGCGTCGCGAGGAGCGGGTCGAGGCGATCCGGGCGGCCGGCGCCGAGGCGGTCGTCTGCGACGCGCTCGACGCCGGGGCGCTGCGCGGGGCGGTCGTCGCGGCTGCGCCCGACGCGGTCGTCCACGCCCTCACCGCGCTGCCGGCGCGGATCGTCCCCCGGCGCGACTACCTCGCCGCGACCAACCGGCTGCGCACCGAGGGGACCCGCAACCTCCTCGCCGCCGCACGGGCGGCCGGGGCGCGGCGGATCGTCGCCGAGAGCGTCGCCTTCCTCTACCGCGCCGAGGGGAGCTGGGTCAAGGACGAGGCGGCGCCGCCGTTCCTGGACGCGCCGGGGATCTTCCGGGCGGGCGCCGAGGCGACGGTCGAGCTGGAGCGCCGGGTGCTGGGCGCCGAGGGGATCGAGGGCGTGGTGCTGCGGATGGGCTGGCTCTACGGGCCGGGCACCTACTACGCGAGCGACGGCTCGCAGGCCGCCGACGTGCGCCGCCGCCGCGCCCCGGTGGTTGGCGCCGGGACCGGGGTCTTCTCCTTCCTCCACGTCGACGACGCGGCGGCGGCGGTCGTCGCGGCGCTGGAGCGCGGCGCCCCGGGCGCCTACAACGTGGTCGACGACGAGCCGGCCCCGATGCGCGAGTGGCTGCCGGCCTATGCCGAGGCGCTGGGCGCCAAGCCGCCGCGCCGGGTCCCCGCCTGGCTTGCCCGCCTGATCGCCGGCCGCGCCGCGGTGCAGATGCTCACCGAGCTGCGCGGCGCGTCCAACGCGAAGGCGAAGCGGGAGCTGGGCTGGTCGCCTGCCCACCCGAGCTGGCGCCAGGGGTTTGCGGAGGTGCTTGCGGCTGGGGACCTATCCGGTAGGGGTTTCGCTTAACTTTTTCGGGGGAGAGATGGGCGGCTGACGCCTTGTAGCGGTCGGCCGAAAAAGTACAAGACGCTTCACCCCTACCGGATAGGTCCTAGGATGCCGGCCGTGGCTGACCTCGACGCAGCGAAGCGGACCTTGCTTGAAGAGCTTCGGGAGCATTCTTTGATTCTTGGTGAGGTGACTCTCGCTAGTGGGGCTACGGCGCAGTACTACGTCGATGCTCGGCGGGCTTTGATGCGGCCGGCTGGGTTCCGGGCGGCTGGGGAGATGATCGCGGCTCGGGCGCTGGAGCTGGGGGCGGATGCGGTTGGCGGGCCGGCGACGGCGGCTATTCCGCCCGCCTGCGCGGCGATTGCGGTCCCTGCCGGCGCCGACCTGGTCGCCTTCTTCGTGCGCGGCTCGCGCAAGGACCACGGCCTGCAGCGCTGGGTCGAGGGACCGGTCGGTCCCGGGACCCGCTGCCTGGTGGTCGAGGACACGGTGACCAGCGGCGGCTCGACCGCCGGGGCGATCGAGCGGGTCCGCGAGGAGGGGCTGGAGGTGGCCGGGGTGGTTGCCGTGGTCGATCGCCTCGCCGGCGGCGCCGAGCGGATCGAGGCGGCAGCCGGGGCGCCGTACCGCGCCCTGCTGACGATCGACGAGATCTACCCCGACCGCCCGGATCGTGTGTGAGCGGCCGTCCCGGTAGGGGTTCCGCTTAGCTTTTTCGGGGGAGACGTTGTGGCTGGCGCCTCGGGGCCGGCCGGCCGAAAAAGTACAAGACGCTCCACCCCTACCGGGACGGCCGTCAGCCCCGGTCCCCGACCTTGAGCACGTGGTAGCGGCGGCCGCCGGGGATCGCCGCGATCAGCTGGGTGCGGAGCGGGCCGCGCTGGCGCAGCAGCCGCCGCGCGTTGAGGGTGAGGCGGACCTTGAAGACGTGGCCACGGCCGCCGCTGAGCTGGAACTTGCGGCGGCCCAGGGAGCGGGTCAGGACGCGGGTCCGAACCCGGCCGGCGCGCCGTTGCCGGACCTTGAAGCGGGTCCGTAGGGCGAGCTGGCCGGGGCACCCGGTCCCCTCCGGCCAGGTGCACTTGACCCAGACCTTGACCATGTTCCGCCGCTCGCGGACGTGCTTGAGGATGACCGCGGGCGGGATCCGGGTCGCCTCGCAGCCGAGCAGCGAGTCGCCGCCGGGGGCGATCCCGATCGCGTAGGCGCAGACCGGCTGCGGGCCGGACTTGGCGACCGCCAGCCGGGTGTCGAAGCCGTGCCGGCTGCCGGCCTCGGGGAACTCGGCGGCGACGTCGGCCCGCTTGCGGTTGGCGATCGGGCCGAGCTCGTAGACGTCGGCCTCCGGCGAGCCGGCGCGGCCGCCGACGTAGAGCCGGATCGAGAGCGTCGCCGCCGGGTCGTTGGGGTCGTAGGCCCAGCCCCGCACCCGCAGGTGCCCCGGTCGCGGCGTGCCGCTGAGATCGAGCCACCCGACCGGGTCGTCCTCGTCGCCCGGGGTCGCCGAGCCGACGGTGGCGCCGTCGACGTAGTTGTTGTCGATTGAGATCGTGACGCCGCCCCAGGTCTCGCCGTGGCCGCCGCGGTACTGGTGGATCCGCTGGTGCTGGGTCCAGGCGTATGGCGGGACGTTGGGGTCGGCGGTGTTCTTCTGCCCGTTCCAGTTGGCGATCCAGAGCTGGTCGGGCAGCTCGTACCCGGTGCCGATCTGGTCGGCGATGTCCTCGATCCCGGACGAGCTGCTGCTGTAGACGCCGGAGAGGTAGCCGAGCTGGTGCAGCTTGATCGTCCAGGCCTCGAGGAAGGCGAGGGTGGCCGCGGTCGCGGTGGCGGTCTGGGTGTAGGCCTCCATGTCGTAGTAGATCGGGCTGCCCGGGCCCATCGCGACGGCGCTGGCGTCGGCGACCGCGTCGACCGCGGCGGCGGCGCCCTGTTTGCGCGCGGTGGAGAGGTTGGTGCTGAGCAGGGCGCAGCTGCCGCAGGCGCTCTTCGGCGCCTGCAGCCCGACGTAGGTCGGGATCAGGTGCCAGCCGGCCTCGGTCTGGGCATCGACCCAGGAGGCGGTCAGGTTGGGCTGTGAGCAGGCCCGGTTGAGGCCGCCGATGTAGACCCCGATCGCCTGGTAGGGCGAGTGTTTGCGCCAGGCGCCCATCGCCTTGGCCGAGGGCGCGGTGCAGGCGTCGAAGCCGAGCCCGGTGAAGACCGCGGCGGACGCGGAGGCGACCCGGCGCGGGGTCCGGGGCAGGGCCGCCCGCCGCGCCGCCCGGGCGCGGCGCGGTTCGACCAGGATCGCCCGGCGGCGCCCGATCGCCTCGGCCGGGCAGCGCTGGTTGGCCGAGGGGACGCCGAGGTAGATGACGCGGCGATCGAGTCGCACGCAGGCCCGTGGGTGCTTGGCGAGCCGGATCACCTGCCAGCCCCGCGGCACCTCGACCTGCCGCCCGTCGAACTGGACGCTGCGGGCAGCGGCCCCGGCCGGAGCGAGCAGCGCCCACAGCGCCGCGACCAGCGCGGCGGCAAGGAGGGCGAGCCCGGGACGCGCGGACTGGCGGAGTTCCATCCGGAGCATTTCTATACAACCGGGCCAGATCCCCCAAAGTTGCACCGCAGATGACCGACCTCCCATCCACGACATCCCCGCCCCCCGCGGACACTTTCCTCGAGCAGGGCTACGCGGTGGCGCCGGGGGTGCTCGCGCCCGATCTGCTCGCCGAGCTGCGTGACCATTGCGAGCAGCGCCTCGGCAGCGCGAGCGCCGAGCACTTCGGCGCATTCCGCTTCCACGGCTCGATGCTGCCGCTGGACCCGCTGGGGGAGTCCCCGGTCCGCCGCCTGGTCGCCAACCGGGAGATTCGCGCGGCCCTGCGCCAGCTCGGCTTCGACGCTCCGAAGTGGCTCAGCGCCTACCTGATCAGCAAGCCGCCCCGCAGTCCCTCGCTCTGGTGGCACCAGGACTGGTGGGCCTGGGGCAGCCGGGTGAGCTGGGAGCCGTGGCCGGCACAGCTGTTCGCCATGTACTACCTGCGCGACGTCGAGGCCGAGGACGGGGCGCTGCGCGTCATCCCGGGATCGCACCGCAGGCGCCACCCGCTCCACGACATGCTGCCGTCGGCTCACGGCGGGG
>Ga0210063_1000056_pt1 | contig 36328 bp, 33 predicted proteins | sample Muzzi_PWA_D1_FD_185529 | JGI IMG/M metagenome (GOLD analysis project Ga0210063, IMG submission 185529) | Wetland microbial communities from San Francisco Bay, California, USA, that impact long-term carbon sequestration - Muzzi_PWA_D1 (SPAdes) | ecosystem: Environmental > Aquatic > Marine >... | reverse complement strand
CCGTGCCCGCCTGCACCCGCTCTCGCCGGCCGGCTCGATGAAGCCCGAGCACCAGGCGGCGCTGCGCGACGCCATCGTCGCCGCGCTGGAGGCCGGGATCGAGGGCGGCGGCGCCTCGATTGACGACTACCGCGACGGCCGCGGCGAGCGGGGGACGATGCAGGACGAGTTCCTCGTCCACACCCGTGAGGGCCAGCCCTGCCCCGCCTGCGGCGCTGAGATCGTGCGCATCGTCGTCGCCGGCCGCTCCACCTACTTCTGCCCCGCCTGCCAGGTTCGCCTGCGCCGCCGTCCGCGCCGGCGGGCAGAGTAGGAGGGTGGCTGGAACCACCATCAAGACCGAGGCGATCGTCCTGCGCAGCATTCGCTACGGCGAGGCGGACCGGATCCTCCACCTCTACTCGAGCCGCCGCGGCCGGATCGGCGCGATCGCCAAGGGGGCGCGCAAGCCGCGGTCCCGGTTCGGCGGTCGGCTGGAGCCGTTCTTCCGGCTCGACCTGGTCCTCCACGAAGGCCGCGGCGACCTGCTCACGGTGACCAACGTCGCCACCGTCGACGGCTACCCGCGGCTGCGCGCCTCCGGCCCGGCGCTCGGCGCCGCCGCTCGCGCCTGCGACGCGGTGCTGCGCCTGCTCGACTCGGCCGAGCCCAACCCGCCCGCCTACAACCTGCTCAGCCGCTACCTGGCGCTGCTCGACGGCCCCGCAGAGCCGCAGCCGGCGCGGCTGGAGGTGGCGCTCTCCTTCCGGATCAAGCTGGCGCTGGCCGCCGGGTTCGCGCCGGAGCTCGCCTCCTGCGCCCGCTGCGGCGAGACAGAGCACCTGGTCGGGTTCTCCGGGGCAGCGGGCGGCGCGGTCTGCGCCAGCTGCGAGGCGGGCTCCTTCGAGCTCTCCGAGCAGGCGCACCGGTTCATGGTTACCGCGCTGGCATCGCCGCTCGGCGAGGCGCCGCCGGCCGACCTGCGAGCCCTGCGCCAGGTCGAGCGCGCCATACGGGAGACGCTGGAGCACCACGCCCACGTCCAGTTGCGCGCCGCGGCATAGCGGGATAGATCGAGGCCCCGGGCGGGCCTATGATCGTCGGGTGCCGGCGACCAGCAGCTTCGAGGAGCGGATCCAGGCCTGGGAGGGGGAGTTCCTCTCCGAGCACGCGACCCGGTCCTACCCGGCCCGCCGCGTCGTCGAGGAGCCCGACAGCCCGTTGCGCACGCCGTTCCAGCGCGACCGCGACCGGATCGTCCACTCCAAGTCCTTCCGCCGGCTCAAGCACAAGACCCAGGTCTTCGTCTCGCCCGAGGGCGACCACTACCGGACCCGGCTCACCCACACCCTGGAGGCCTGCGGGATCGCCCGCACCGTGGCGCGGGCGCTGCGGCTCAACGAGGACCTGACCGAGGCGATCGGGCTCGGCCACGACCTCGGCCACCCGCCCTTCGGCCACGCCGGCGAGCAGACCCTGGACGAGGCGCTGCGCGAGCGCTGCGACCGCGGCTTTCGCCACAACGAGCACTCGCTGCGGGTGGTCGAGGTGCTGGAGCGCGACGGCAACGGCCTCAACCTGACCGAGCAGGTCCGCGACGGCATCCTCAACCACACCGGGTCGCGCAAGCCCGCCACCCTGGAGGGCCGGATCGTCAAGCTGGTCGACCGCGTCGCCTACATCAACCACGACATCGACGACGCGCTGCGGGCCGGGATCCTCCGCCCCGAGGACCTGCCGGCCGAGGAGATCGCCCTGCTCGGCCCGACCGGCTCGCTGCGGATCGACACCCTGGTCCGCGACATCGTCGAGCGCTCCGCCGAGGCCGGCGACATCGTCCAGGGCGAGGAGATCGGCGGCGCGATGCTGCGACTGCGCAAGTTCATGTTCGACCGCGTCTACCTCGGCCCGGAGGCGCAGCGCGAGCACGAGCGGGTGGGGCGGGCGATGCGCGGTCTCTTCGACCACTACCTCGCCAACCCCGAGGAGGCGCCGCTGGCCGACCCCGGGGCCGACCGCTGCCAACGGGTCGCCGACTACATCGCCGGGATGACCGACCGCTTCTGCATCGCCAAGTTCACCGAGCTGACGATCCCCGAGGAGTCGAGGTTCTGATGGCGCTGATCTCCCCGGACAGCCTGGAGCGGGTCAAGCAGGCGGTCGACATCGTCGAGGTCGTCTCCGCCCACACCGACCTGCGCCGCCAGGGCGCCCGCATGGTCGGCCTCTGCCCCTTCCACGACGAGCGCACCCCGTCTTTCTCGGTCGACCCGCAGGAAAAGCTCTACCACTGCTTCGGCTGCGGGGTCGGCGGCGACGCGATCAAGTTCGTCGAGGAGAAGGAGGGGCTCGGGTTCGCCGAGGCGGTGGAGCTGCTGGCCGACCGCTACGGGGTCGAGCTGGAGCGCGAGCGGGAGGACCCGCAGGCGGAGGCCAAGCGGCAACGCCGCCGCCGCCTCGAGCAGCTGCTCGACCGTGCCGCCGCCTACTACGCCAACTACCTATGGGACTCCAAGGAGGGCGGCAAAGCGCGCGAGTACCTGGAAGGGCGGGGGCTGGGGGAGGAGGTGCTGCGCGCCTTCGGCGTCGGCTTCGCGCCCAGCGCCTGGGACAAGATCCTGGTTGCCGGGCAGCGGGCCGGGTTTGAGGTCGGCGAGCTGCGCGCCGTCGGGCTGGCGCAGAAGGGTCGCAGCGGCGGCGAGTACGACCGCTTCCGGGCCCGGATCATGTTCCCGATCCGCGACCGCCGCGGCCGCACGCTCGGGTTCGGGGGGCGGGCGATGCGCTCCGACCAGGGCGCCAAGTACGTCAACACGGCGGAGACCGACTTCTTCCACAAGAGCACGATCCTCTACGGGGTCGACCTGGCGAAGACGGCGATCGCCAAGGCGGCGCGGGCGGTCGTGGTCGAGGGCTACACCGACGTGCTGGCGCTGCACCAGGCGGGGATCGAGGAGGCGGTCGGGGTGATGGGGACGGCGATCACCGGCGAGCAGGTGGCGACCCTCTCGGGCATGGTCGAGGAGGTGGTGCTGGCGCTCGACGCCGACTCGGCCGGCCAGGAGGCGATGCTGCGCGCCCAGCGGGTCGCGGCGGGGCGGCGGATGCGGCTGCGGGTGGCGGCGATGCCGGCCGGCGAGGACCCGGCCGAGATGATGGCCGAGCCGGGTGGGGCGGAGCGGTTCCGCGGCCTGGTCGAGGCGGCGCTGGAGCTGCCCGAGTTCCAGGTCGGTCTCGTCCTCGACGGCGCCGACGCCTCCTCGCCGGTCGCCCGCGACCGGGCGCTGGACGAGGTCGCGCCGGTGCTGGCCGGGCTGGGGGAGTCGGCAAGCCGCGACGACCTGGTCCGCCGGGTCGCCGAGCGGCTCGACCTCGATCCCTCGATGGTGATGGGGCGGGTCGTCGCGGCACGGCCGGCAAGCGGCGGCGAGGGGGCGCCGGAGCGGGGACGGCGCCAGACCGCGCCCCAGCAGCCGCGCCGGGTCGCCGAGCTGACCTCGCGCGAGCGGCGCGAGCGGGCGCTGCTGGCGATGTGCGTGGCGCTGCCCGACGAGGGTGCCGAGTACCTGCAGCGGCTCACCGACGCCCACCTCTCGGCGACCGGGACCCGGGCCGCCGGGTGGCTGCGCAAGCATCCCGACGACCCGGCCTCCAACCTGCCGCACGACGACGACGAGCTGGCCGGGCTGCTGACCGAGCTGGTGATGCTGGCCCGCAACGAGCCCGCCTCGCGCGAGTCGATGGAGCTCAACTTCCTGCTGCTGGAGCAGCGGCGGCTCGAGGACGAGCTGGCCGCGGCGGGCGAGCGCGGCGACTACGAGCGCCGTGCCGCGCTGAGCCGCGAGCGGGCCGAGCTGGTGGAACGGATCGCCCACGCGCAGCGGGTCGAGGGCTGAGTCGGTAAATTCCGAGCGGTCCGGGTCGCACCGGATCGTCGGTCCGGGGTAGCTCAATCGGCAGAGCATTCGGCTGTTAACCGAAGGGTTGTGGGTTCGAGTCCCACCCCCGGAGCTCGCGTCTCCTAGCTGGCGGGGACCGCTTCAGCGCGTCGCGCCGCCAGTCGCTCGACCAGCTCGGCGCCCCGCGCGGCGCCGTCGTGCTCGCGTCCCCAGGCGGCGATCTCGCCCGCCCGGGCAGCAAAAGACGGCTCCCCGAGCAGCCGCCGCACCGCCCAGCGCAGCGGCGCCGGCCGGCAGAGGCGCCAGGGCAGCGAGAGCCCGGCGCCGGCCCAGTCGACCCGCATCGCGGTCTCGCTCATATCGCCGGTGATCGGGCTGATCAGGACCGGGGTGCCGGCGCCGAGGGCGCGGGCGACGGTGCCGTGGCCGCCGTGGGAGACGACCGCGGAGGCGGCCGGCATCAGCTGGCTGTAGCTGAGCCACTCGACCAGCATCGCGTTGTCGGGGACCTCGACCGGGCGCTGCGGCCGCACCCGGTTGGTGGTCGCGACCACCCGCACCGGCTCCTCGGCGAGCGCCTCGAGGGCGGTGCGGACCAGCCGGTTCTCGGAATCGTGGGCGGTGCTCGGAGCGACCAGAACCAGCGGCGCCTCGCCCGGCGGCAGCTCGATCTCCGGGTGCGGCAGCTCGAAGGACATCGGCCCGGTGATCTCGACTCCGGCTGGCCAGGGGCGCGGGTACTCGAGCTGGGGGTAGGTGGCGACCAGGGCGAGGTCGGGGCTGATGCCGCCGTGCAAACGGTCGAGCGGCGGCAGCCCGAGCCGGCGCCGCTGCCGGTTGAGGTCGTCACGGCCCTGCTCGAGCCCGACCCGGAGCGCCCGCTGCCCGGCCCGCCAGGCGCTCCGCCCCAGCGGCGTGCGCGGCGTCCGCAGGCCGATCGCGAAGAACGGCTGCCCCGACTCGACCACCGGGTAGATGTGCGGGACGAGGGTGGCGAGCGGCACCCCGGCCCGCTCGGCGGCGAGGGCGGGGGCGAGGGTGAGGATGTCGCTGACCACGACGTGGGGCCGCATCTCCTCGAGCAGCGGCAGCAGCGCCCGCGCCGCCTCGGCGGCGTGCTGGCCGTCGGCCGAGTCCGGCTCGGGCGGCGGGAACATCTGGTATTCCTCGGCGGCCGCGAACCCGAGCCCGGCGCCCTCGACCGCGGCCCGCCGCTCCTCCCAGGTCTCGATCGTGACCTCGTGGCCGCGCTCCGTCAGCGCCCGCCCCAGGGAGATCGCCGGGAAGACGTGGCCCGGGTCGCCGAACGCCGCGACCAGGACTCTGAGTGACGGGCGATCGCTCACGACGCCGCCTTAAGGACTATCCGGGCCCTCTCCGGGACGGTTGAAGACGATCTCCGGGATGTGGCAGTTGGGGGAGACGCGGAGCAGGAACCGGACCGCCTCGCCGATATCCGAGGGCTGGATCATCTTCTCGGCCGGCACCTCGCTCTTGATGAAGTCGGTCATCGCGGTGTCGACGAAGCCGGGGGCGAACGCCGTGCACTGGATCCCGGCGCCGGACGTCTCGCGGGCGGTTGCTTCGGTGAAGTTGATCACCGCCGCCTTGGTCGCGCCGTAGACGGAGAGGAACGGCTGCCCGCCTTTGCCGGCGATCGAGGCGGTGTTGAGGAGCAGCGCCTTGCCGTGCTCGGCGCCGGCCTCGCGCAGCGCCGGCAACCCCTCGCGGGTTCCGAGGATCAGGGCACGGAGGTTGACCGCCAGCTGCATGTCGAGGTGCTTGGTCTGGATCTCGGCCATCGCCGCCCCGATCCCGATTCCGGCGTTGTTGGCGAGCGCGTCGAGGCGGCCGTAGCGGTCGCGGTGTGCCGCGAAGACCCGCAGCACGTCGTCCTCGTCGGCCATGTTGGCGGCGACCGTCTGCAGCTCGAAGCCCTGCTCACGCAGCGGCGCGACCGCCTCCTCCAATTTCTCGGGACGCCGTGCCGACAGCGTCAGCGCGTACCCCTCCTCGCCCAGGGTGCGGGCGATCGCCAACCCGATGCCCCCCGACCCGCCGGTGACCAACGCAGCTCTTTGCGCCATTCTCTCCCCTCCGTCTTGCCTACGGCCGTGGTCAGCCTATACGCGGTTCCGCGCGGGCGTGGGGGAGGCGGGAGGCCCGGTGGCGGCGAATAACATGGCCGCGATGCGCGCCGCCCGCCTGACCACCGTCTTCTGCTGCCTGCTTGCGACCGCCGTGGCGGTCGGCTGCGGCGACGGCGAGGACGGGACCGAGGCCGGCAAGGCGATGACCGTCGCGAGTCGCCCGGCGCCGCCCCCCGACCAGTTTCCCGCCCCGGAGGGTCGCAGCCTGAAGGAGGTGCTGGAGCTCGCCGACAAGCCGGCGGAAGTGACGATCTCACCGGGGGCGATGGTCTTCTACCCGGGGGCGAACCGGTACCCGTTCCAGATCACCAAGCGCGATGGCAGACCGATCTCCGAGCCCGAAGTGGCGATCTACTTCTCCCGGGTGCCCGAGGTCAAGCCCGGCGCCCAGTCGAAGAGCGGCAACAAAGGTCAGGTCGCCAAAGCCCAGGCGGAAGCGCTCGAACAGCCGGCCTTCGGCCCGTTCCCGGCCGCGGTCGAAAGTCTCGCCACCGAGCCGGCCTTCCGCTCGGACACGACCAGTGACGACCCGAAGGCGGCCCAGGTCGTCTACGCGGCCGAGGTCGAGTTCCCCGGCGACGGCGAATGGCGAATGGCGGCGGTCCTCAGGGAGGACGGGGAACTGAGCGCCAGGGTGCTGACGATCGTCTCGGTGGGCGAATTCACGCGGGTCCCGGGGGTCGGCGAGCGCGCCCCGCTGATCCACACCCCGACTGTCGGCGACGTCGGCGGCGACCGCTCGGAGCTGACCACGCGGGTCCCTCCGGACACCCAGAACGAGGTCGACTACGCGGACGCGTTCGGCAAAGAACCGATCATGCTCTTGTTTGCGACCCCCCAGTTCTGCCAGAGTCGGGTCTGCGGCTCCGTTGTCGACGTGGCCGAGCAGGTCAAAGCCGAGTACGAAGACGAGGCGGCGTTCATCCACATGGAGATCTACGAAGGCAACGATCCAGGCAACGAAGTGCGCTCCCAGGTGCGGGCGTTCCGGCTGCCGGTCGAGCCGTGGCTGTACACGATCGACAGCGATGGGATTATTCGCGCTGCGGTAGAGGGAGCATTCGGCGTCGAACTGATGGAGGAAGCAGTGGAAGCAGCGGTGAACCGATGAGCGAGAAGGCGGCCCCCGACCAGGAGCTGCTCGATTCCTTCGCCGAGGAGGCGCGGCGGCGCTGCGACGTGATCGCGGCCGGCCTCGCCACCGAGACGACCGACTTCGAGACGATGCGCGCCGAAGCCCACGCCCTCCGCGGCACCGCCGGCGTGGTCGGCCTCCGCCGCCTCGCCGAGCTGGCGGGCCTGATGGAGTCCGACCTCGCGGAAGCGAAGAAGACCGGCGCGATCCGCGGCGGCCGCGACCACCAGATCGCCGACGCCGCCAAGGCCCTCGCCGAAGGCGCCGCCGCCGCGGCGAAGGGCGAAGAAGAGCCCCCCGACGTAGGCCGTTCCCTCGCCCAGCTGTTCAGCGCCTGACCCGCCACCCGCCTCCAAATCGGCGCTAGGCTCGCCCCGAGGGGCGGTAGCTCAGTTGGTCAGAGCAGCGGACTCATAATCCGTCGGTCGAAGGTTCGAGTCCTTCCCGCCCCATTCGAGTGGGCTGCCTCTCGCGGGTTGGCCGAGTAGTCTCGCTGAGTATTGAGATGAAGATCGCGAGAACCTGGAGAGATCGATGATGCTTGGGGGGGCAGGAGGCGTTTGCCTACGCCTGCACCTCGCTCGTGGTTTCTGCACTTGGCCGTAGCCAGTCTCCTGGCAGCGGGCTTGGCCCCGTCGCCCGCGGGCGCTGCTCCAAGCTGGTCGCTCCCGGCGAATGTCTCCAGGGCTGAGCCGGTCTTCGCAGACACCCTGAACGTGATTGCGGGCTTCCAAGGCGACGCGACCGCCATATGGCAGCTCTACGGCGGCGAAGATGGCATCGTCAGGAGCGCGGTGCGGCGAGCAGGTGGACGTTGGTCGGCTCCGCACGAGCTCTTCGACGATTCCAGCGATAGATACGGGTCTCGGGTCGCCGTCGATCCCGTAGGCAACATGACGGCGGTCTGGACCAGCCGCCGCACCGTCCAGAGCGCGACCCGCCCGGCCGGAGGGAGCTGGTCGGCCCCGGTCAATCTTTCCAAGGTGGGGGCGACTTCGCCGCTGATAGCGGTTGACCCTGCAGGTGAGGTGACGGCGGTCTGGCTCTTGGAAAGAGAAGAAGGCAACCGCTCGATCGTCCAGAGCGCGACCCGCCCGGCCGGAGGGAGCTGGTCGGCCCCGGTCGATCTCTCCCCAGTGAAACAGGCCGCCCGCTCTCCACAGGTTGCGCTTGACCCCCAGGGCGGCGCGACCGCTGTCTGGGAAGTGGAAGGCAGAGGGGAAATCCAATGCGCGACCCGTCCGGCCAGAGGGAGTTGGTCGGCATCGGTCAATCTTTCCACGGCTGGAGGAACGGGGGCCTTTGAGCCGCAGGTGGCTGTGGACTCCCAAGGCAACGCAACGGTGGTCTGGGAGCGCTACACGTCCAGAGGCACTTTGATCCGGAGCGCGAGCCGTCCGGCTGGAGGGAGCTGGTCGGCGCCGGTCAACCTCTCCAAGCCCGACGGCAAGGCGAAGGAGGCGCAGATAGCGGTCGGTCCCGACGGCGATGCGACTGCGGCATGGAGGCGTTTCAACGGCAGGGACATAGTGGTCCAGAGCGCGACGCGCCCGGCCGGAGGGATCTGGTCGGCCCCGGTCGACATTTCTGCCCACCACGGACAAGGTGGTTACTACCCGCGACTGGTGGTGGATTCCTGGGGCAACGCGACCGTGGTCTGGAAGGGCTACGACAGGAACCGTTACAAATTGGCTATTCAGGCGGCGACGCGTCCACTCGGAGGCGGCTGGTCGCCGCCCACCGATATCTCGAAGCGGGTCACCCGTTTCAGCAGACATCTCAGCGAACCACAAATTGCGGTCGACCCGCAAGGCATTGCAACCGTAGTCTGGGTCGTCGGCGCCAAGGGTGGTGGAATCATCCAAGCTGCCACCTCGGTCAAGGGTAGGGCCTACGCTACTCGCGTCGTTCGGGTCAGGGGAGGTCGGGCCTCGATCACATTGCGCTGTGAACGCGGCGGACGATGTGGGGGTCTGATCCGGTTGAAGGTGGGGGGAAAGTCGATCGCAGCGCAGCGCTTTGAGATTGCCGAAGGCAGGTCCAAGGCGATCCGGGTCAAGCTCAATCCCCAGGGCGTCAAGCTGTTTGCCAAATCTCGGCACTCATTGCGGTGGGCAAAGTTGGTCGGGCGGGGGATCAAGAACCGCACCGTGCGCCTGAAGTAGCTACTTGTGCAAGCGCAGCAGCCTCATTCCGACCCGGCTGGAGTCGTGCGGCAGTCGCCTGCCTGGGCTCGGCTATGGAGAAGCCGCCTAGCAGTGGCCTGAGCGCACCGAAGCTTTGTCCCGAAATTTGTCCCCGACTCCAGCGAACTCAGCCGAACTGCTTGGACCTGATTCGCTCTAACTAGCCAGATTCGGCTCCACAGACAGCTTCCAGCCCGACTCATAATCCGTCGGTCGAAGGTTCGAGTCCTTCCCGCTTCATCTCACTGATTCGCGGGGCCGAGGGACTCCTGTGCCCAGCGGTCGATTTCGTCGACCAACCTCACCGTCGCCTCGCGGTCAAGCGGCTCGGCGTCGAGCAATTCGTCGTAGCGCATTGGCACGGCGTAGATGGTCAGCTCGTCAAGCAACTCCGCGTTGTCGGGGACGTTGGCTCCATCGTTTTCCAGAAGTTGGAGAAGGCGACCGATGTCGTGAATCCGGGTCTCGCTCATGCCGCGAATCGCCATCGAGGCCTTCAGCCACTTCTCGATGGCCTGCTGGGCGTGGAAGCCGACTATCTCGTCGGTGATTTCGGGATTGCCGGCAAGCTCGCGGACAGCGACGGCATCGGCGTTCGCCTTCCTGGCCAAGACGGCTGCCTGGTCGGCTCCTTCAAGCCTCGACAAGGACGCGACCCTCTCGCAGCGCCTCGTTGACCATCGTCCCCGGGACGTCGCGCCATTCGTCGACATGCTTGGCGCTGACGACAACGACATCGAGGGCAACTTCGAGGCTTCGCAGCTCACGCCGCAGGCGAGCTGACTCGGCACGGCGCTTCATCACCTCGCCAGGCTCCACGACGAGCAGGTCGAGATCACTGTCGAGACGGGCCTCCCCGCGGGCGCGCGAGCCGAAGACGATCACACGCGCTCCCGGCGCCGCCTTGGCTAGGCGCTTGCCAGCCTCCTCGATCAGGCGCTCGTTGGTCATGGCGTCAAGGTAGCCGAAGGCCGCGACGGGTTGCCGAATACGGCGAGAATGGGCTCGCCCAGACTTTGTCCCGGAATTTGCCCCCGACTCCACCGAACTCAGCCCAACTCCGTGGACAGAATCTGCTCTAGCAAGCCAGATTCGACTCTACAAGCAGTTTCCAGCCCGACTCATAATCCGTCGGTCGAAGGTTCGAGTCCTTCCCGCCCCACTAAATCGACCTCATTCGAACCAGCGTCGAAAGAAACGTCGGCGTGGGTTGCAGTGCCGGCCCCGGAGGGGTCCGAACGCGATTCGGTGCGCCTTATCCGTGCCAGACGCGGATAAGGCGCACCGATTTGACCAGCCGTTGGCTGGCGTTCTCGGCGGGCGAGCCAGCCGGCGGCTCCTGGTCGAAGCGCGGGACCCGTGGTTCCTTTTGGGCCTATTTCGGAAATAAGGAACCGCGGGATGAGGTGGCTCCGTGCCGCGCTGATTAGGAGGGTCGGTGTGACTTCGTCGTGTGGGGTGAAAGACCGGCGCACTTCCGGGACGCGATGCGGGGGACGGGGCGCTTCTTGCGCGCCCGGACGGCGACCTTGAAGCGGCAGGTGGTCCGCTTGCCGGTTGCGACGAGGCGGCAGTCGATGCGGCGCGGCGCGCGGCGCTTGCAGCTCTTGAGGCGGAAGGAGTCGAGGCGGGCGCTGCGTCTGACCGCGCGTCGCACCAGGCGCCTCGAGACCCGCCGGGCATCCTTCTTCTTCAGCCGGTACGGCGGCGGGGGAGTTGCCGAGGGACCTTCCGCTTCGCTGCCGCTGCCGCCCCCTCCCGCAGCCGAGGAGCAGGGGCAGGGGAGGTCCTCGCAGGCGATGCCGTCGTTGTCCCCGTCGAGCCGGTGGGGGTCGCCTGGCAGGAGGTATTCCTGCGCTTCAGCCTGCGTGCTGAAGTCGCCGCAGTCGTAGTCGACCGCCGCCGCCGTGCTGGGGATCGCCAGCAGCGCGCAACTGGCCGCGATTGCCGCCGTCAGCGCTGCGATACCGCGTCCTCGCATTCTGCCTCCCTCTCTCGTCTCATCTACGAACATGTCCGAACAAACTACGAACTTGCTACGAACGCGGCTGTCAGCTGGAGGGGGCGGCGCGGTCGCGGTGGAGTCGCCGTCCTCTAGGCTCGCGGCCTCGTGATCGGGACCTACGCAGCGGTGGCGGCGATCTGCGCGGCGTCGCTGGCGATCGGGCAGGCCGCGCTGGCGCTCTGCGGAGCACGCGCCTGGTCATGGCTCTCGCCGGCGGTGGGGCTGGCGCTGGTGCTGGCGATCTGTTGGGCGACGGTGCGGTTACCGGGCGACGGTGTCGTGCCGGCGGTCCTGGTCCCGGCACTTGCCGTTGCCGCCGCCCTCTTCCTGCGCGGCCGGGTCGGTGGCGGGGGGGAGGCGCTGCGGGCCGGCTGGCCGGTCGCGCTTGGCGCCCTGGTCGCGGCTTCGCTGCCCTTCCTGGTCGAGGGGCACTTCGGGATCCTCGGCACCGGCTTCAACCCCGACATGTCCCAGCACCTGCTGGCCACCGACCGGCTGGCCGAAGGCCAGACCTCGGAGCTGTTGCGGCAGGGCTACCCGCTCGGCCCGCACGCCGTCGTCGTCGCCCTGGAGAAGGGGCTGGGGATCGGGCTCGTCCAGGGCTTCGCCGGCCTCACCGTCGCGGTGGCCGTGATCGCGCCACTCACCGCGCTTGCCGCCTTCACCGAGTTGCGCCCGGCGCCGCGGACCGCCGCGGCGCTCGTCGTCGGCCTCGTCTACCTGGTCGCCTCCTACTTCGCCCAGGGCGCCTTCAAGGAGACCCTGCAGGCCCTCTTCCTGCTCGCCTTTGTCCTCGCCCTGCGCGAGATCGGGCGCAGTTGGAGCGATCTCCCGCTGCGCTTCGTCCCCGCTGCGCTCCTCGCCGCCGGCGCCGTCTACGCCTACAGCTTCCCCGCCCTGATCTGGCTAGCGCCAACCTTCCTCTTCTGGGTCGGGGCGGTGCTTGCCGTCAATCGCCCGACCACGGGCCGCCGGCTCGGACCATCGCCATCTCAAGCACTCCTCCTCGCCCTCCTCGTCTTCGCCGTCCTGATCGGCCCCGAGCTGGGCCGCATGCTGGACTTCCAGCGCTTCGAGACCTTCGACCCCGACGGCCCCGGCCTCGGCAACCTCTTCGGCCAGATCTCGCCGCTGGAGGCTCTCGGCATCTGGCCCTCCGGCGACTTCCGTCTCGCCCCGGGAGACGGCGCCGCCCCTGCCGCCCTCTATTACCTGGGGGCGGGCCTCGGGCTGGCGCTCTTCGCATTCGGCGTCGCCCGGCTCTGGACGCGGCGTGAGGCGGCGATCCTCTCCGGCCTCGCGGCGGCGGCTCTCGCCTACCTCGCCGCCCGGCTCGGCGGCACCGCCTACACCGCGGCCAAGGCGATCGAGATCGCCTCGCCCCTCGTCGCCCTCGGCATCCTCATGCCGCCAGCGGACCAGTGGCGAGTTTGTTCACGCCCCGTGGACAAAAGCGCCACTGCGGGGTGGATATACCTCGCCGCCGCCGGCTTCTGCTCGCTGCTCGCCCTCGCCAACGCCCCGGTCGGCCCGACCTCCTACTCGCCGGAACTGAACCGGATGCGGCCGCTCATCGCCGACGGCTCGACCCTGGTCCTCGCCCGCGACCCGCTGCTCGCCGAGGAACACGGGGCGGAATACCTCGTCTGGGAGCTGCGCGGCGGCCACGTCTGCGTTACCCCCGAGTCGGAGGCCGGCACGACGCCACCGCGCGGCGTCCGCTTCGTCGTCACCGAAGGCGCCGTCGGGGACCCGCCGTATCCCGGCTTCCGGGTTCGCCGCGAGGCGCCGCCCTACGTGCTCTGGGAGGCAACCCGCCCCGTGGCGTCGACCAGCCCCTGTCCCCTGATCGCCGTCCGCCAAGCCCGCCAGGGCTGACAGCGTTGATGTCGCACTTTGACCCGGATAGCGGGACGAACTGCGACACCGAGGGCGGGGCGGGGTGAGTCGCGGCCCACGGCTACCATGGCTCCGATGGAGGCTGCGACCGAGAAGATCGTCGTCACCCTGCCCGACGGCAGGCCGCTGGAGCTGCCCGCTGGGGCAACCGGCGCCGACGCGGCTGCGGCGATCGGGCCCGGCCTGGCGAAGGCGGCGCTGGCGATCCGCGTCAGCGGCGAGTTGCGCGACCTCGCCGCGCCGCTGCCCGCGGACGGGGCGGAGGTGGCGATCCTCACCGACCGCGACCCCGAGGCGCTGGAGCTGATCCGCCACGACGCCGCCCACGTGATGGCCGAGGCGGTGCTCGATCTCTACCCGGGGACCAAGGTGACGATCGGCCCGCCGATCGAGTCCGGCTTCTACTACGACTTCGAGTTCCCGCCCGATACAAAGGTCACCGAAGACGACCTCGAGCGGATCGAGGCGGCGATGCGCAAGCACATCAAGGCCGACGAGGAGTTCGCCCGCCGCGACGTCCCGGTCGCCGAGGCGCTCGAGCTCTTCCGCGAGCAGGGCCAGAGCTTCAAGGTCGAGCTGATCGAGGACCTCGTCCGCGACGAGGGCGTGGAGACCGTCTCGCTCTACCGCAACGGCCCCTTCGAGGACCTCTGCCGCGGCCCGCACGGGCCGTCGACCGGCCGCATCAAGGCGGTCAAGCTCGACTCGGTGGCCGGCGCCTACTGGCGCGGCGACGAGCGACGCGAGCGGCTGGTCCGGATCTACGGCACCGCCTTCTTCTCCAAGGCCGACCTCGAGCAGCACGAGCAGCGGCTGGAGCAGGCGCGCGAACGCGACCACCGCCGGCTCGGCCCCCAGCTCGGCCTCTTCATGCTGCGCAAGGAGGCGCCGGGGATGCCCTTCTGGCTGCCCAACGGGACGACGCTGCTGCACTCGATCGAGGCCGAGGTGCAGGAGCAGCTGCTGAAGCGCGGCTACGAGGAGATCAAGACCCCGCACGTGATGGACGTCGACCTCTGGCACCGCTCCGGCCACTGGGACAACTACCGCGACAACATGTACTTCTCCGAATGGGGCGACCGCGAGTACGCGCTGCGGCCGATGAACTGCCCCGGCGCCTGCCTGGTCTTCGGCTCCGACCGCCACTCCTACCGCGAGCTGCCGCTGCGCCTCGCCGAGTTCGGCCAGGTCTCCCGGGCCGAGCGCGAGGGCGTCCTGCACGGGCTGCTGCGGGTGCGCGCCTTCACCCAGGACGACGCCCACGTCTACTGCACCCCCGAGCAGGTGGTCGGCGAGGTGACCGAGGTGGTCGCGGCGATCGACGAGCTCTACGACCGCTTCGGCTTCGACGACGTCCGGGTCGAGCTCTCGACCCGTCCCGAGAACTCGATCGGCGCCGACGAGGAGTGGGAGCTCGCCGAGCGGGCGCTGCGCGACGCGCTGGAGAGTCTCGGCCGCGAGTACCAGCTCAACCCCGGCGACGGCGCCTTCTACGGGCCGAAGATCGACTTCCACGTCACCGATGCGCTGGGCCGCTCCTGGCAGCTGGGCACCTGTCAGGTCGACTTCTTCATGCCGGAGCGCTTCGACCTCTACTACACCGACGAGAACGACGAACAGCGCCGCCCGGTGATGATCCACCGCGCCCTGCTCGGCTCGATGGAGCGCTTCGCGGGGATCCTGATCGAGCACTACGCCGGCCGCTTCCCGACCTGGCTGGCACCGGTGCAGGCGATCGTGCTGCCGATCTCCGATCGCCACCTCGCCTACGGCGAGCGGGCGCTGGCGGCGCTGCGCGAGGCCGGGGTGCGGGTCGGGATCGACGAGCGCTCGGAGTCGATCGGCAAGAAGATCCGCGACGCCTCGATCGGCCGCTACCCCTACATGCTGGTGGTCGGCGACCGCGAGGAGGAGGACGACGCTGTCGCCGTCCGATCCCACTCGGAGGGCGATCTGGGGGCGATGTCGATCGCCGATTTCGCCGCTCGGATCGAGGCCGAGACGACCGTTTCCTGACGGTGGCGTTTGCCAACTCGCGTTCGGTCTCTATACTCCCGCCCACTTGATCGCTGGCACGCAAAATTACCTCCGCGCCTGAGCGCCCCGTGCCAGCCTCCCGACCGCTCGTCCCCTTGAAGCTCCACCGTCTCCCGCGATAGTGCCGGTTCCGCGTAGGTTCGACCGGCGCCCACCAGAGCGCGACTCGACGAGGATCAACGAGCGGATCCGCGTCCCCAAGGTGCGCCTGATCGGCGCCGAGGGGGAGCAGCTCGGGATCGTCGAGACCTCCGAGGCGCTGCGCCGCGCCCAGGACGCCGACCTCGACCTGGTCGAGGTCGCGCCCAACTCGAAGCCGCCGGTCACCCGCCTGCTCGACTACTCGAAGTACAAGTACGAGCAGGAGCAGAAGCAGAAGCAGGCGCGCAAGCACCAGCAGCAGGTCAACATCCGCGAAATCAAGCTGCGGCCGAAGATCGCCGAACACGACTACGAGACCAAGAAGGGTCACGTCGAGCGCTTCCTCAAGCACCACGACAAGGTCAAGGTGACGATCATGTTCCGCGGTCGCGAGCAGGCTCACCCCGAGCGCGGCCGGGCACTGCTGCAGAAACTTTACGAGGACCTCGACGGGATCGCGGTGATCGAGTCCGCGCCGCTGCAGGAAGGGCGCAACATGAGCATGCTGCTGGCGCCCTCCAAAGAGGTCGACAAGAGCGAGGAGTAGCGGGGCCGCCCCGTTGGGGCGCAGCTCTACTTCGCGAGGAGGTCGGCGATCCGTTGCGAGGCCTTGCCATCCCAGAGAGCTGGGGGGTCGGTGGGGGCCGGTGGGCGGTTCGCGAGTGCCTTGGGGATGGTGGCTATTGCTGCTGGGTCGAGGCCGAGCAGGGTGTTGGTTCCGGCCCGGACCGTTACCGGGCGCTCGGTGTTGTCGCGCAGGGTGAAGCAGGGGACGCCGAGGTAGGTCGTCTCCTCCTGGATCCCGCCCGAGTCGGTGAGCACGGCGCCGGCGTCGGCGAGCAGCGAGAGGAAGTCGAGGTAGCCGAGCGGCTCGACCAGCGAGAGGCCGGGGTGGTCGGACTCGATCCCCTCCATCATCTTGCGGGTTCGCGGGTGGACCGGGAAGACGACCGGCATCTGGCGGGCCAGCGCGGCGAGCTGGGCGACCGTCTCGGGCAGCAGCGGGCCGTCGACCAGGGCGGGGCGGTGCAGGGTGACCAGCGCGAAGCCGCCCGGCTCGACCCCGAGCCGGGCCGCCGCGCCGGCCGCCCGGAAGCGCTCCTCCAGCGCCACCAGGGTGTCGATCATCGTGTTGCCGACGAAGTGCATCCGCTCCTCGCCGATGCCTTCGGCGCGAAGGTTCTCGATCGCCTCCTCGCTGTGCAGGAAGAGGTGGGTGGCGAAGCGGTCGGCGACGATCCGGTTCACCTCCTCGGGCATCGTCAGGTCGAAGCTGCGCAGCCCGGACTCGATGTGGGCGACCGGGATCCCCATCTTGACCGCGGTCAGCGCCGCCGCCAGGGTCGAGTTGACGTCGCCGGGGACGATCGCCAGGTCGGGCCGCTCCGCGGCCAGCACCGGCTCCAGCCGCTCCATCACCCGCGCCGTCTGGGCGGCGTGGCTGCCGGAGCCGACCTCGAGCATGAAGTCGGGCTCGGGCACGCCGAGCTCGGCGAGGAAGACCTCCGACATCAGCCGGTCGTAGTGCTGGCCGGTGTGGACGATCGTGTGCCGCGCCTCGGGCAGCCGCTCGCGCATCGCGCCGATCACCGGCGCGGTCTTGACGAAGTTGGGCCGGGTCCCGACGACGTAGAGGAAGCGCATCGCCGCGCCAGCGTAGCCCGTCTGCTTCAATAGCGAACCCGATGCCGAAGATGAAGACCCACTCGGGCGCCAAGAAGCGCTTCAAGAAGACCGCCAGCGGCAAGCTGCGCGGCCGCCGCGCCTACTCCAGCCACATCCTGGAGAAAAAGTCGCCGAAGCGGAAGCGCAAGATGGCGAAGCCGGTGGAGATCTCGAAGCAGGACGCGCCGACCGTGCGGGCGCTGCTCGGAGGTAAGCGATGAGCCGCGTCAAGCGCTCCGTCCACGCGCGCAAGAAGCGCCGCAAGGTGCTGAAGGAAGCGAAGGGCTACTTCGGCCGCAAGCACTCCTCCTACCGGTTCGCCAAAGAGCAGGTGCAGCGGTCGGGCATGTACGCCTACCGCGACCGGCGCAACCGCAAGCGGACCTTCCGCCGCCTCTGGATCACCAGGATCAACGCCGCCGCCCGGCTCGAGGGCATGAGCTACTCGGAGCTGATGCACGGCCTGAAGCTGGCCGAGGTCGAGGTCAACCGCAAGATGCTTGCCGAGATCGCCGTCTCCGACCGAGAGGCGTTCCGCCGATTTGTCGAGCTTGCCCGGGAGGGCGCGGCCGCCTAGCCGCGCTCACAGACTCCACTTTCCCGGGCGGGCCGTGAGAACGGCCCGCTTTTTCGTTCAATGGAGAGAAAGATGATCGCCAGCCCCCAAAACGAGAAGCTGAAACTGGTCCGCAAGCTGCGGGAGCGCAAGCACCGCGAGCGCGAGGGCCTGTTCGCGACCGAGGGCGAGGACCTGGTCGAGGCCGGGCTCGCCGCCGGCGCCGAGCCGCGCTTCCTGCTCAGCGCCGCCGGCTCGGGGCTGGGCGGCGAGGAGGTCGAGCCGGAGCTGCTGGCCGGCGTCTCCAGCCTCGGCTCGGGGACGCGGGCGATCGCCGTCTGGCCGCTGCGCTGGGCCGAGGCGCCGAGTGCCCCCTGCGTCTACCTGCACGGGGTCGGCGACCCCGGCAACGTCGGCACGATCGTCCGCACCGCGCACGCGCTGCTGCACGCCGGGGTCGTGCTCGGTCCCGGCTGCGCCGACCCGTTCGGCCCGAAGGCGGTGCGGGCCAGCATGGGCTCGGTCTTCGCGCAGCCGCCGCTGCGGGCCGAGCTGGAGGCGACGCCGGCGCCGCGGGCGGCGCTGATCGCCCACGGCGGTGGCGAGCTCGGCTCGCTGGCCGGGGCGGCGACGCTGTGCCTCGGCGCCGAGCGCGAGGGGCTGCCGCCCGAGGTGCTGGCCGAGTGCGCGGCGACCGCGACGATCCCCCTGCAAACGGGGGGCGCCGAGTCGCTCAACGTCGCCGCCGCCGCCGCGGTCGCCTGCGAGCGGGTGGCGAGCGCCGCGAAGCGGATATCGTCGGCGACCATGCCGGAGGCCACGCCCGATGCTTGAGCGGATCGAGGAGATCAGGGGCGAGGCTGCGGCCGCGATCGCGGCCGCCGGCTCGACCGCCGCGCTGGAGGAGCTGCGGGTCCGGTTCCTCGGCCGCAAGGCCGAGCTGACCACGATCCTGCGCGGGATCGCCGAGCTGCCCGCCGAGCAGCGGGGCAAGGTTGGCGGCGCCGCCAACCGGGCGCGCAAGGAGCTCGAGGCGCTGCTGGAGGCAAGCGCCGAGCGGCTCGACGCGTCCGAGCTGGAGGAGCGGCTGCTCGCCGACCGGGTCGATGTCACCCTGCCCGGGGCGCCGCCGCGGCCGGTCGGCCACGCCCACCTGATCGCCCGCACCACCCGCCAGATCGAGGACGTGATGGTCGGGCTCGGCTACGAGGTCGCCGAAGGGCCGGAGATCGAGCACGACTACTACAACTTCACGGCGCTCAACCACCCGCCCGGCCACCCGGCGCGGATGCTCCAGGACACCTTCTACGTCCAGTCCCACCCGGAGGTGCTGCTGCGCACCCACACCTCGCCGATGCAGGTGCGGGCGATGGAGACGCAGCGGCCACCGATCTTCGTGGTTGTCCCGGGCAAGGTCTACCGGCGCGACTCCGACGCCACCCACAGCCCGATGTTCCACCAGATCGAGGGCCTGGCGATCGGCGAGGGGATCACCCTCGCCGACCTGCAGGGCACGCTGCTGGTCCTGCTGCGGGCGATCTTCGGCGAGGGCCGCGAGGCGCGGCTGCGGCCCCACTTCTTCCCCTTCACCGAGCCCAGCGTCGAGGTCGACGTCTCCTGCTTCCAGTGCGAGGGGACGGGCGAGCTGGCGGGCGGCGAGCGCTGCAATCTCTGCAAGGGGCAGGGCTGGATCGAGATCCTCGGCGCCGGCATGGTCGACCCCAAGGTGCTCGGCTTCGTCGAGTCGGCGGGCTACGACGCCGAGAAGGTCCAGGGCTTCGCCTTCGGGCTCGGGGTCGAGCGGATCGCGATGCTGCGCCACGGCGTCCCCGACCTGCGCCGCTTCTTCGACAACGACGTGCGGATGCTGGAGCAGTTCTCATGAGGGTCCCCTGCAGCTGGCTGCGCGAGTACTGCGACCCGGGTCTGCCCGCGGCGGAGCTCGCCGACCGCCTGGTGATGACCGGGACCGAGGTCGAGCGGGTGACCACGGTCGGCCCGCCCAGCGCCGAGGGCTTCGTGGTCGGCAAGGTCGCCGCCGCCGAGCGCCACCCGAACGCCGACCGGCTCACCGTCTGCACCGTCTCCGACGGCGAAGGGGAGCGGACGATCGTCTGCGGCGCCCCCAACGTCGCTGCCGGGCAGACCGTCGCCGTCGCCCTGCCCGGCGCCCGGATGCCCGGCGGCGAGAAGCTGCGCAAGGCAAAGCTGCGCGGGGTCCCCTCCGCGGGGATGATCCTCGCCGCCGACGAGCTCGGGCTGGGCGAGGACCACAGCGGGATCATGGTGCTGGACGAGGCGCTGGCCGCCGGCACGCCGCTGGCCGAGGTGCTGCCCCTGGCCGAGCCGGTGCTGGAGATCGAGGTGACCCCGAACCGGGTCGACTGCTTCGGCGTCTACGGCGTCGCCCGCGAGGTGCACGCGATCACCGGCGCTCCGCTGGCCGCCGCGCCCTGGGCCGAGGAGGCGGCGGCGACGGGCGAGGGGGAGGCTTCGGACTTCGCCTCGGTCACGGTCGAGGTGCCCGAGCTCTGCCCGCGCTTCACCGCCCGCGTCTTCACCGACGTCCAGATCGGTCCCTCGCCGCTCTGGCTGCAGGCGCGGCTCGCCGCCGCCGGCCAGCGCCCGATCAACAACGTGGTCGACATCACCAACTACGTGATGCTGCTCACCGCGCAGCCGCTGCACGCCTTCGACCTCGACCGGGTGCCCGGCGGGGCGCTGACCGTGCGGGCGGCCGCCGAGGGCGAGAAGATGACCACGCTGGACGGGGTCGAGCGCAGCCTCGACGCCGAGACGGTGCTGGTCTGCGACGCCAACGGCCCGTCGGGAATCGCCGGGATCATGGGCGGCCAGGTCTCCGAGGTCTCCGAGGACACGACCCGGGTCCTGCTCGAGGTCGCCAACTGGAACGGGACCAACATCCTCCGCACCTCACGCCTGCTCGGCCTGCGCTCCGAGGCCTCCTCGCGGTTCGAGAAGCAGCTGCACCCGGAGCTCTGCCTGCGGGCGCAGGCGATCGCCTCGCGGCTGCTGGTCGAGCTCTGCGGCGCCAAGCTCGTGCCGGGGACGGTCGACGTCGCCGCCGAGCCACCGGCCCCGCACCGGATCCGGCTGCGGGCCGCCCGGGTCGAGGGGCTGCTCGGGATGCACGTCAACCACGCCGACCAGGCGGACTACCTGAAGCGGCTCGGCTTCGGCGTCACCCCGGCCGAGCCCGATTTGCAGGTCGAGGTCCCGCCCGACCGCCATCACGACGTCACCCGTGAGGTCGACCTGATCGAGGAGGTCGCCCGGGTGCACGGGATCGACGAGCACCTGCCGACCACGCTGCCCGCGGTCGCCGGCCGGGTCGGGCGGCTGAGCCGCCAGCAGCGGCTGCGCCGCCGCGCCGAGGACGGGATTCGGGACCTCGGCTTCGACCAGGCGGTGGGCTGGAGCTTCACCGACCCCGGCGAGCCGGGCCGGTTGCGGCTCTCGGAGGACGACCCGCGCGCCAACCCGATCCTGCTCTCCAACCCGCTCTCCGAGGACCACTCGGCGATGCGCACCGTGCTGCTCGGCTCGCTGCTCGACGTCGCCGCCCGCAACATGGCTCGCGGCGCGGAGCGGCTGGCGCTGTTCGAGTCCGGCCGCGCCTACCTGCGCTCGGAGGTGAGCGAGCCAGGCAGCGAAGCGGCCGTCGACCCGCTGGCCGGGGCGTTTGCCGGCGAGCGCGCCGCGCCGGCGGTCGAGCCGCTGCGGCTGGCGGCGCTGGCGGTCGGACCGCTCGGGGCGCCCTCCTGGCGCGGCGCGGCGGCGCCGGCCGACTACTTCGCGCTGAAGGGCGTGCTCGAGGCGCTGGCCCGTCAGCTGGGCGGCGAGCTCGGGTTCGGGCCGGCCGCGGAGCCGTTCCTGCACCCGGGGCGCAGCGCCGCGGTCACGGTAGGCGGCGCGCCGCTGGGCTGGCTCGGCGAGGTCCACCCGCTGGTCTGCCGGGAGTGGGACCTGGAGGCCGCCGCCGGCTTCGAAATCGACCTGGCGCCGCTGCTGGCCGCGGCCGGGGCGGGAGAGGAGCGGTTCGCCGAGATCACCGAGTTCCCGCCGGTCCGCCAGGACATCGCCGTCGTCGTCCCCGACGAGGTCGGTGCGGCGGAGCTGCTGGCGCTGGTCCGCGAGGCGGGTGGCGAGAGCCTGCGCCTGGCCGAGGTCTTCGACGTCTACCGCGGCGAGCAGCTCGGCGAGGGCCGCAAGAGCCTGGCGCTGCGACTCGAGTTCAGCGCCCCCGACCGCACCCTGACCGACGACGAGGTCGCCGGCCTGCGGGCCGGGATCGTCACCGCCGTGGAGAAGATCGGAGGGACCCTGCGTGGCTGACCTGAACGCCCAACCGCTGAGCGGCGACCCCGCCGCCCGCGTCCTGGTCGCCGGCGCCTCCGGCTTCACCGGGGCGCTTGCCGCCGAGCTGGTCTGGCGCCACCCGCGCCTGCGGCTGGTCGCCGCCACCTCGCGCGGCGACGCCGGCACGCCGCTGGCGCGGCTCTACCCGCGCTACCGGGCCCAGATCGAGCTGACCGAGCTCGATCTCGACCGCCTCGAGGGGATCGACGCGGCGATCGTCGCCTACCCGCACGGCGCCGCCGCGCCGACCGTGGCGGCGCTGCGGGCGGCGGGGGTGCTGGTGGTCGACCTCTCGGCTGACTTCCGGCTGCGCGACGCGGCGACCTACGAGCGCTGGTACGGCGAGCACGGCGCCCCGCAGCTGTTCGGCGCCGGGGTCTACGGCCTCACCGAGCTCTACCGCGACCAACTGCGCGGGGCGGAGCTGGTCGCGACCCCCGGCTGCTACCCGACCGCCAGCGTGCTGGCGCTGGCGCCGTTGGCCGAGCGGGGGCTGCTGACCGGGGTCTCGATCTCGGCGATGCAGGGCACCTCCGGTTACGGGCGCAGCAGCGACGACCTCGTCCACTTCTCGGCGATGACCGAGAACGCCTTCCCTTACAAGACCGAGGGCCACCGCCACCGGCCCGAGATCGAACAGGAGCTGGTGGCGCTCGGCAGCCCGACCCCCGTCACCTTCGTGCCGCACCTGTTGCCGCTCGACCAGGGTGAGATGGCGACCTGCTTCGCGCGGCTCGCCGAGCCGCTCGATCGCGACGCGCTGACCGCGCTGTACCGGGGGCGCTACGCCGGCGAGCCGTTCGTGCGGGTGCTCGACCGCCCGCCCAACCTGCGCGCCGTCCGCGAGACCAACGAGTGCCACATCTACGTCACCGCCGAGGAGCACGGCGGCGCGGTCGCCTTCGCGGCAATCGACAACATCTGGAAGGGCGCCTCGGGCCAGGGAGTGCAGAACCTCAACCTGATGCTCGGCCTCGACGAGACGGAGGGACTGGTATGAGCGGCGCCTTCTTTAGGTCGCGCTGGGTCGACCCCCCAGCCGGGGTCGAGCAGCTCGACCCGGCGCAGCTGGCGCCCGGCTTCCGGGCCGGCGGCGCCCACTGCGGGCTGAAGGGCGGCGGCCGCACTGACGTCGGCCTCCTGGTCTGCGACGAGGACTCGGTCGCTTCGGCGATGGTCCTGACCCGCAACGCCTCCGCCGCGGCGCCGATCCGGGTCTGCCGCGACGCGGTCGACCTCGGCCGGGTGCGGGCCGCCGTCGTCAACAGCGGCAACGCCAACGCCGAGACCGGCCAGCAGGGCCTCGACGACGCCCTCGCGATGTGCGGGCGGGCGGCCGGCGCGCTCGGCCTCGACCCCGCCAACGTCGCGGTTGCCGAGACCGGGACGATCGGCGTGCCGCTGCCGGTCGACGCGGTCCTGGCCGGGATCGACGCCGCCGCGGCCGGGCTCTCCGCCGAGGGCGGCACCGTCTTCTCCGACGCGATCACCACCACCGACCGCTGGCCGAAGCGGTGCACGCTGCGGGCCGGCGGCGTGACGCTCTCCGTGCAGGCGAAGGGGGCGGGGATGATCGAGCCGAACATGGCGACGATGCTCTGCTTCGTACAGACCGACGCCGTCGTCCCCGACCCGACGGCGGCGCTGCGCGCCGCGGTCGACGCCTCCTTCAACCGGATCACCGTCGACGGCCAGATGAGCACCAACGACACCGTGCTGCTGCAGGCGACCGGGACGTCCGGCCAGCCGCTGCCCGAGGGGCTGCTGGAGGCGGCGCTGAAGCAGCTGGCGATCGAGATCGTCCGCGACGGCGAGGGGGCCGTGCGGGTCGGCCGGATCGAGGTCTCCGGGGCCGCCTCCGCCGCCGAGGCGGAGCGGGTCGCCCGGGCGATCGCCAACTCGGCGTTGGTCAAGACTGCGCTGTTCGGCCGCGACCCCAACTGGGGCCGGATCGCCCAGGCGGCCGGCGCGGCGCTGGCCGGCGAGGAGCTGGAGGAGCTGGGCGCCGAGGCGATCGACTCGGCCGAGCTCGGGGCCGAGACCGAGGAGGCCGAGATCGGTCTGCGGCTGGGCCGGGGCGAGCACCGCGCCCACGTCTGGTTCTCCGACCTCGGCTACGAGTACGTCCGCGTCAACGCCGAGTACACCACGTGAGGAGCCGATGATGACCGAACAGGCACCGCAGTCGCGGGCGGCCGGGGCGAGCGTCTCGACCCTGCTCGAGGCGCTGCCCTACATCCGCGAGTTCCACGGCCGCACGGTGGTGATCAAGTACGGCGGCGCGGCGATGCTGGACGAGGATCTGCGCGAGGCGTTCGCCTCCGACGTCGTGCTGCTCAAGTACGTCGGGCTCAACCCGGTGATCGTCCACGGCGGCGGCCCGGAGATCACCGCTTACATGGAGCGGCTCGGGCTCGAGGTCAAGTTCCACGAAGGGCTGCGCGTCTCCGACGCCGAGACGGTCGAGGTGGCGCGGATGGTCCTGGTCGGCAAGCTCAACTCGGAAATCGTCCGCCGCATCAACCGGGCCGGCCAGCCGGCGGTCGGTCTGGCCGGCGACGACGGCACCCTGTTCGAGGTCTCGCCGGCCCCCAACTCCGACCACGTCGGCTTCGTCGGCTCGGTCGAGCGGGTCGACGTCGACGTCCTCAACCACATCTCCGCCGACTACATCCCGGTTGTCGCCTCGGCCGCCTCCGACCGCGACGGCCAGTCCTACAACGTCAACGCCGACGAGGCTGCCGGCAAGGTGGCGGCGGCGCTCGGCGCCTTCAAGGCGATCTTCCTCACCGACGTCGAGGGCTGGATGGCCGACCCGGCCGACCAGCAGTCGCTGATCTCGCGCGCCTCGGTCGGCGAGGTCGAGGAGCGGCTGGCGGCGATCGACGGCGGCATGCGGCCGAAGCTGCAGGCCTGCGTCGACGCGATCCGCGGCGGCTCGCAGTCCGCCCACATCATCGACGGCCGCGTCCCCCACAGCCTCCTGCTGGAGCTGTTCACCGATGCGGGCATCGGAACGATGGTGACCCCGTGACCGCCGGGCTGGAGCAGACGCAGGCGCTGGAGGAGCGCTACCTGATGCGCACCTACAAACGGGCGCCGGTCGACTTCGTGCGCGGCGAGGGCTCGCTGCTCTGGGACGCCGACGGCAACGAGTACCTCGACTTCCTGACCGGGATCTCGGTCTGCTCGGTCGGACACTGCCACCCGCGGGTGGTGGCGGCGATCCGCGAGCAGTCCGAGCGGCTGATCCACGTCTCCAACCTCTTCTACACCGAGCCGATGGCGCGGCTCGCGCAGCGGCTCTCCGAGTCGAGCCTCGGCGGCCGCGTCTTCTTCGCCAACTCGGGTACCGAGGCCAACGAGTGCGCGATCAAGATCGCCCGCAAGCACGCCCACGCACGCGGGGTATCGGCCCCGGAGATCATCAGCTTCGAGAGCGACTTCCACGGCCGCACCTACGGCGCCCTTGCGGCGACCCCGGGCCTTGCGGGCAACGAGGCGCTGGGCCCGATGCTGCCCGGCTTCCGCTCGGTGCCGCGCGGCGACGCCGAGGCGTTGCGGGCCGCGGTCGGCGAGCGCACCGCGGCGGTCCTGATCGAGCCGATCCAGGGCGAGTCCGGGATCCACCCGATCCCCGACGAGGCGCTGGTCGCGGCTCGCGAGGCCTGCGACGAGAGCGGCGCGCTGCTGATCTTCGACGAAATCCAGGCCGGGGTGGGGCGGACCGGGTCGCTGTGGGCCTACCAGCAGACCCCGGTGCGGCCGGACGCGATCACCGCGGCCAAGGCGCTCGGCGGTGGGATGCCGATCGGCGCCTGCATCACCGGCCCGGCGGCCGCCGACGTGCTCGAGCCCGGCGACCACGGCTCGACCTTCGCCGGCGGCCCGGTCGCCACCTCGGCGGCGCTCGCGGTGCTGGACATCGTCGACGACCCGGGGCTGCTGCGCGGGGTGCGCGAGCGGGGCGAGACCCTGCGGGCCGGGCTGGCGGCGCTCGACGGGGTGGCCGAGGTGCGGGGCCGGGGCCTGATGATCGGGGTGCGGCTCGAGCCGGGCCTCGACGCCGCCGCGGTCGGCGCCCACCTGCTGCGGCGCGGGCTGGTCGTCAACGTCCCGGCCGAATCGACCCTGCGGCTGCTGCCGCCGCTGGTGGTCGAGGACGACCAGATCGAGCGGGCGATTGGACTGATCGCCGAATCGCTTTTAGAGGCTTGATGCGGGTTATCCACGCACACGGATGACGCCGCATGCCGGCGCTGGATCGCCACCCACGTGCTCGCGGGTAGTAACCACTACCCGCTTCGCCCGCGCGCGGCGCCCAGCTTGGCTTGCAGCGCCCCCGCGCACGTGCCTAACCCGCATCGACCCTCTAGGCTTTGCTGCCCCTTGAGGCCCGAGCCACCCCGAAAGCCGGATCTGCGCGCCGCCGGCGCCGCCGAGCGGCTGGGCGCGATCGTCGAGGCCGCCGAGCGGGCCGCGCAGGCGGTGATCGACGACGCCGAAGCCGAAGCGCGCCGCTATCTGGCCGAGGCGAAGGCCGACGCCGACCGTCGCGCCGGCGAGCGCGACGCCGAGCTCGGCCGCCTGGTCGACTCGCTGCTCGCCGACGCGCTCGCGGTGCGCGAGAGCGCCGAGCGGATGGTCGAGTCGCTGCGGCGCGCCCAGCAGGGTCTGGGGGAGGCTCCGGCGGAGCGCCGCGCCGAGCCCACCGACGAGTCCCGAGAGGATGACGGGATGCCGCGCCTCGCCGCGGTCGAGGAGCTGCGCCCGCGCCAGCCCGAGCCTTCGACTGCCGATGGCCACGGCACCGCCGGCGCCCGGTTGCTTGCGACCCAGCTCGCCGTCTCCGGCAGCAGCCGGGAGGAGATCGACCGCAGGCTCAGAAACGGCTTTGAGATCGCCGACACGACGGCGATCCTCGACGCGATACTCGGACCGGAGGGGGAGGACTAAGTGCACGAGGACCCGACCCGGATGATGGGCCCCGACGACGGCGACCCCGGTGGGCCGCACCACCGGCCGCACGGCAACATGCGGCTGCTCGTCGCCGGCCTGGTCGCGGTGATCGTCGGCCTGGTGATCGCGATCGTGGCGATCGCCGGCGACAGCGGATCGGACTCGACCAGCGCGACCGAAGAGGTGCCGACGACCCTCACCACCGATACGACCACCACGCCGACCACCGACACGACGACGACCGAGCCGACGACGGAGACGACGACCGGCACCACGACCACGTCGCCGACCACGGAAACCACCGAGACGACCCCGACGACGCCGACCACGACGCCGGAAGAAGGCTCGGGCAGCGGCGGCATCGAACCCGAATAGGACCTCGGACCGGGCTCGACGCGGGTCTGAGAGACTTGCGCTCCCCCCTTGAGCGCCACCCCCTCACAGCCTGCCCCGACCGCCAGCTACGAGGCCGACCCGGCTGAGGTCGACCGCGTCCTGCTGCTCTACTCGGGCGGCCTCGACACCAGCGTGATGCTGAAGTGGATCCAGGACCGCTACGAGGCGGAAGTCGTCTGCCTGACGGTCAACCTGGGCCAGCCCGGCGAGGACTACGGGCCGATCGAGGCGAAGGCGCTGCAGCTCGGCGCCGCCGAGTGCCACGTGGTCGACGCCCGCGAGCGGTTCGCCGAGGAGTTCATCGCGCCGGCGATCCGCGCCAACGCCGTCTACGGCAACGGCTATCCGCTGTTCACGGCGCTCGGCCGGCCGCTGATCGCCCAGCTCGCGGTCGAGTACGCGCGCCAGACCAACTGCGACACGATCGCCCACGGCTGCACCGGCAAGGGCAACGACCAGGTCCGGATCGAGGCCACGGTGGCGACCCTGGCCCCGGAGCTGAAGACGATCGCCCCGGTCCGCTCCTGGCAGATGGGCCGCGACGAGGAGATCGCCTACGCGCGCGAGCACGGGATCCCGGTCAAGGGCGGCACCGAGGTGGCGCCCTACTCGATCGACGACAACCTCTGGGGACGCTCCTCGGAGGGACGCTGGATCGAGGACCTCGACCACGCCCCCGAGGACGACGTCTTCCAGCTCGTCACCCGGCCCGAGGAGGCTCCCGACGAGGCCGAGACGGTCACGGTCGGGTTCGAGCGCGGCGTCCCGGTTTCGCTGAACGGCGAGCGGCTCGGCCTGGTCGAGCTGCTCGAACGGGCGGCCGAGATCGGGATGCGTCACGGGGTCGGGATCGTCGACCACATCGAGGACCGGATCGTCGGCCTCAAGGTGCGCGACATCTACGAGGTGCCGGCGGCGGCGATCATCCTGCCCGCCCACGAGGAGCTGGAGCGCCTGGTGGGGACGATCCACCAGAATCAGTTCAAGCCGGCGATGGACCAGAAGTGGGGCTACCTGGTGTACGCGGGGCTCTGGTGGGAGCCGCTGCGCACCGACCTCGACGCCTACATGGCTGCGGTCAATGCCCAGGTGACCGGCGAGATCGGGCTGCGCCTCTACAAGGGCAGCGCCCGGGTCGTCACCCGCTCCTCGCCGCACGCCGTCTACGACGCCCAGCTGGCCGGGTTCGGCGAGTCGGGCGGGCTGTTCTCCCAGGCTGCCTCGCCTGGCTTCATCGAGCTCTGGTCGCTGCAGTCACGGATGGCCCACAGAATCCGCGAAGGCGGGGGAGAGGGGAAGGATTGATGCAGGAGAGCATCGGCAGAGCGGCGTTCCGGTTCGCCGTCACCTACCTGCGCCGTCGCTACCGGCGTGAGATCCGGATCGGGATCGGGGTCGCCGCGGTCGGCACCGCGGTTGCCGTCTACCTGGCGACCCGCGAAGTCCGCGAGGGCTGATAACGCAAGCTTCATTGCGCGTTATCGACAACCTGTTAGGAAGCGCTAACAAGGTTCGGTAGCCTCGCCTGCTTGGGCTCGGCTCCACTCCAAAAGCACCTGCTCTTGGCGTGCTCTGTCGCTCTGCTCTGCGGCTTGGCGGCAGTTGCCGCGGCACTCGCTCCGCGGGCCGGCGCCGCCGATCCTTCCGAACTGCAGGGCAAGCTCTCCGGGGCGCGCCAGGAGGCATCCACGCTCTCAGCGGAACTGCGCCAGGGCAAGCAGCGGCAGCTGGCCGCACAGGGCGAAGCGGAGGCGGCGGAGGCGCGTGAGGCGGAGCTGAGCGGCCTGCTCGCCGACGGCCGCGAACGGACCGCGGCGCTCGGTCGCGAGCTGGAGGCGGCGGAGCGGCGGCTGGACGGTGAGCGGGAGCGGCTGCGACGGGCGCGGCGCGCCCTCGCCACGCGGCTGGTGGCGATCTACAAGCAGGGCGTTCCCGACACCGCCGAGCTCGTCGTCGGCTCCGAGGATCTCGACCAGGTCGCCGCCCGCGCCGAGTACCTGCGCGCGGTGACCGACGCCGACACCGCGCTCGCCGCCCGGGTCGAGGCGGTCCGCGACGCGGTTCGCGACGATGCCTCCGCGGTCGCCACCCGGCGCGACCGCGCCGTCGCCCACCAGCGGCGCCTCGTGGCCGCCCGCTCGGAAATCTCCGGGGTGCGCGAGGCGGCGCAGGCCAGCGCTGCCCGGCTCGGATCGCTGACCGCCTCCCAGGAGGAGAAGCTGACCCGGCTGCGCGCCGACATCGACGGCTGGGTGCGCGAGATCGAGGCCGCCCGAGCGGCGAGCCGGGCCGAGGCGGAATCGGAGGTCGGTCGCTGGCTCGGCGGCCCCTACTCGATCCCCACCTACATCGTGATCTGCGAGTCGGGGGGCAACTACAGCGCGCTCAACCCCTCGAGCGGCGCCGGCGGCGCGTACCAGATCCTGCCCTCGACCTGGGACGCCTACGGCGGCAATGGCCTGCCGCACCAGGCCCCGAAGGCCGAACAGGACCGGATCGCCGCCGAGATCTGGGCCGACTCCGGCGGCAGCGCCTGGGTCTGCGCATAGAAACCCATTGTCTGTGCGCTAAGTTGTCACATTGTGCGCGCCACGCGTCACACCTATCTCTTTAGGCTGGGGGTGTGCCCGCCGTGAGAGAAGCCTGGACCGATGAGAGGCTCGATGATCTGACCAAGCACATGGACAGGGAATTCGACCATGCCCGTTCTGACCAGGGCGAGTTCCGGACCGAGGTCAGGGAGGAATTCAGCGGCGTCCGCACCGAGATGCGAACCGAATTCAGCCACGTCCGGGCCGAGATCAGCGGTCTGCGCGACGAGATGCGAACCGAATTCAAATCTGTCCGCCAGGAGATGCGCGACGAATTCGCCGATGTCCGCACCGAGATCTCCGGCCTGCGCGGCGAGATGCGGAGCGAGTTCAGCGATGTCCGCACCGAGATTGGGGGCCTGCGCGGCGAGATGGTGACGATGCAGCGCTCGGCCATGATCTCTCAACGCTCGACGATCGTCGGCTTCGTCGCCGTGGTCGCCACCATCCTCGCCACCCAGCTCTGAAAGAACCACCGGAATCTCTCCGACGAGCATCGTGCTCCGCTGAAGCCCGCCGCGGCCGGCAGGGGAGGTCCGGGTGGCCCTGGAACGTCTTGTACTTTTTCGTCGCCAGCCTTCACCGAACGGCCGGAGCGCGATCCACCGAAAAAGTTAAGTGGAGGGGCCACCCGGACCTCCCCCTCGGAGCTCCTCGCGGACTTCGGATTTAGCGGAGTCGCGCCTCGTTGGCATCCTCGCCGCTTGCCATGATCGGGCTCCTCCCGTGAGTAGCTCGACCGCCGTCCATCTGCATGCCCACAGCGAGTACTCGCTGCTCGACGGCGCCTGCAAGATCGACGCGATGGCGGCGCGGGCGGCGGAGCTCGGGCAGCCGGCGCTGGGGCTGACCGACCACGGCGTGATGAACGGCGCGGTCGACCTCTACAAGGCCTGCCGCAAGCACGGGATCAAGCCGATCGTCGGGCTCGAGGCCTACCTGGTCGACGACGTCGCCGCGATCAAGGAGAAGCCCAAGTACGAGCGCAACCACCTCACCCTGCTGGCCGAGAACGACACCGGGTTCTCAAACCTGGTCAAGCTCACCTCGGCGGGTTTCCTCGAGGGCTTCTCCCGCGGCAAGGCCAACGTCGACATGGACCTGCTCGCCGCCCACGCCGAGGGCGTGATCGTGCTCACCGGTTGCCTGCAGTCGCGCTTCTGCCGTCGCCTGGTCGAAGAGCGCGAGGGCGATGCCCGCGCCCACCTCGACCAGCTGATCCAGGCCTTCGGGCCGGAGCAGGTCTACTTCGAGGTGCAGAAAAACGGGATCGAGGAGCAGGAGAAGGCGAACCAGGGCATCGCCCGCTTCGCCCGTGAGCTCGGCCGGCCGCTGGTCGGGACCGCCGACGTCCACTACCTGCGGCGCGAGGACTTCGACAACCACGCGGCGCTGCTCTGCGTCCAGACCAAGTCGACGCTGGAGCTGCCGAAGCTCAGCTTCGACACCAACGAGTTCTACATCAAGAGCAACGAGGAGATGTCCGAGTCCTTCGCCGAGTGGCCGGAGGCTGTGCCGACCACGCTGGAGATCGCCGAGCGCTGCGAGCTGGAGATCGAGCTCGGCAGTCTGCTGCTGCCGCGCTACCCGACCGAGGACGGCTCCGAGCCGGAGGAGATGCTGCGCCGGATCGCCGGCGAGGGGCTGCGCGCCCGCTACGGCGACCCGCCGCCGGCGGAGGCGGTCGAGCGGCTCGAGTTCGAGCTCGGGGTGATCGAGGAGATGGGCTTCTCCTCCTACTTCCTGATCGTCTGGGACTTCGTCCGCTACGCGAAGCAGAACGGCGTCGCGGTCGGCCCGGGTCGCGGCTCGGCGGCCGGCTCGATCGTCTCCTACAGCCTCGACATCACCGATCTCGACCCGCTCGCCAACGACCTGCTGTTCGAGCGCTTCCTCAACCCGGGACGCAAATCGATGCCGGATATCGACATCGACTTCTCGGTCCGCGGGCGGGAGCGGATGATCCGTTACGTCGGCGAGAAGTACGGCCGCGAATCGGTTGCCCAGATCATCACCTTTGGCAAGATGGCGCCGCGCGCCGCGACCCGCGACGCGGCCCGCGTGCTCGGCTTCGACTACGGCACCGGCGACCGCCTCGCGAAGCAGATCCCGGAGCCGATCATGGGCCGCAACCCGTCCTTCGAGGACTGCCTGAAGCCGGGCGAAGAGCTGCGAACGACCTACGACGCCGAGCCCGACGCGAAGCGGATCATCGACGTCGCCCAAGGGCTCGAGGGGATCATCCGCAACAACTCGATCCACGCCGCCGCGGTGGTGATCGCCGACCGGCCGCTGCAGGAGATCGTGCCGCTGCAGCTGGCCGAGGACCGCAGCGCCCCGGCCGCCCCCGACAGCAACGGCTCCGGCAAGCCGGAGCGCCAGTACAAGATCGTGACCCAGTACTCGATGGGCCCGATCGAGGAGATCGGCCTGCTGAAGATGGACTTCCTCGGCCTCCGCAACCTCGACGTGATCGAGGACGCGATCGAGATCATCGAGCGCTCGCGCGGGGTGCGGCTTGACGTCGCGGCGATCCCCGAGGACGACCGGGCGACCTTCGAGATGCTGGCCAAGGGCGACTCGACCGGCGTCTTCCAGCTCGAGTCCGAAGGCATGCGCGAGGCGATGAAAAAGGTGCGCCCGACCGAGTTCGACGACATCGTCGCCCTCGTCTCGCTCTACCGCCCCGGCGCGATGAGCTACATCCCCGCCTACGCCAAGGGCAAGCGCGACCCTTCCTCGGTCACCTACCCCGACCCCCGCCTGCGCCCGATCACCGAGCCGACCTACGGCTGCGTGCTCTACCAGGAGCAGCTGATGGAGATCGCCAAGCAGATGGCCGGGTTCAGCCCCTCCGAGGCCGACGACCTGCGCAAGGCGATCGGCAAGAAGAAGCGCGACCTGATGGCGACGATGAAGGAGCAGTTCCTGGAGGGGATGAAGACCTCCGGCACCGCCGACAAAGTCGCCCGCGACATGTGGGGCCTGATGGAGGCCGCCGCCGACTACTCGTTCAACAAGTCGCACGCCGCCTGTTACGCGCTGATCGCCTACCGGACCGCCTACCTGAAGGCCAACTACCCGGCCGAGTACATGGCGGCGGTGATCTCCTCGGTGATGAACACCAAAGACAAGGTCCCCTTCTTCGTCAACCGGTGCGCGGAGATGGGGATCGACGTGCTGCCGCCCGACGTCAACTCCTCCGACCACAGCTTCGTCGTCTACGAGAACGCGATCCGGTTCGGGCTCGACGCGGTCAAGAACGTCGGCCACGCCGCGGTGGAGGCGATCCTGCGCGCCCGCGAGGAGGCCGAGATCGCCTCGATCTGGGACTTCTGCGAGCGGGTCGACTCCCGCGCCGTCAACAAACGGGCGATCGAATGCCTGATCAAGTGCGGCGCCCTCGACTCGACCGGCGGCACCCGGCAGGGGATGCTGGAGGCGCTGCCGGCGGCCCAGTCGGCGGGCCAGAAGGCGCAGGAGGACGCCCAGATGGGGCAGGGCTCGATCTTCGACGTCGGCGACGGCGGAGGGGGCGACGCCGGCTCCTCGCCGGCCCAGCACCGGCCGCCGCTCTCGGCGGCGGAGTTCGACCGCGCCGAGCTGCTGGCGATGGAGAAGGAGACGCTCGGGACCTACCTCTCCTCGCACCCGCTGGCCGAAGTGGGGCCGGCGCTGCGCGCCCGCGTCGACTGCAGCCTGGCGGAGCTGGGCGGCAAGCCCGACGGCGCCTGGGTGACGGTCGGCGGGATCGTCGTCGACTGCAAGAAGATCCGCACCAAGAGCGGCAACCAGATGATGTTCGCGACCCTCGACGACGTCGAGGGTCAGATCGAGATGCTGGTCTTCAAGGCCGACGAGGCCGAGAGCGCCGCCGTGATCCAGCCCGACGCGATCGTCCTCGTCCGCGGACGGCTCGACCACAAGGACCGGGGCGAGACGAAGCTGGTGGTCCAAGAGGCGCAGCGCTTCGAGCCCGACAGCGACGAGATCGCCAGGGCGAGCAAGGCGGCGCCGGCGCCGCCGTCCGGCCCCTTCGAGCTGGCGATCGACGCGGAGCGCTGGAGCGAGGCGGTCCTCGAGGAAGTGAAGGCGGTCTTCGAGCACCATCGTGGCGACGCCGAGGTTCTCTTCGTGGTCGGCGGGCGCCGCTTCAAGGCCGGCGAGCAGTTCCGGGTCCGCCCCTCCAGCGGCCTGCGCGCCGAGCTGGATCACGTGTTGGCCCAGCAGCCTCTGGCCGCCTGAGCAGCGCCGGTTTCAAGCGGCCCAGAGTGCCTACACTTCGGCAATGACCGCTACCCGCACCACGGTCGGCGAGTGCCGCCAGTGCCGGTCCTTCTGCGACAAGATGGTCGAGCCGCGGGGATGCGTCGAGCTCGGGTGCCGCTTCCTCTACAGCCACGTCGACCGCTTGACCGGCGAGCAGTACCTCGGCTGCATGCGGGGCGTGTTCGGGGCCGAGGTCGAGCTGGCGGCGGTGCTGGCCCGCGGTGGGTTCGGCGGGGTGAAGATGACCGGCGAGCCGCTGCCCCATTGCCAGTTCGCGGTCGAGCGCGCCTACGAAGGGTCGGGCGAGTCGTATGAGTGCGTCAACCGGCGCTTCTTCGACTGCGGCGACGGCGGTAGCGAGGGCCTCCGCGCCTTCGACCTTCGCGACGTCTGACAACGACATCGTTTCGTGTAATACTGCCCTCGATGGCTGAGACGGCGGCGGTAGCCGAAGCGGATTCGAACGAGGCTCTGGCCGCCGCGGTCGGGGGCAACGGCGCCTCCGATGGGTCGCGCTTCACGCTTGAGCTGAACCAGGACCAGGAAGACATCCGCGACTGGGTGCACGGCTTCGCCGAGGGCGTCGTCCGGCCCGCTGCGGCGGAGTGGGACGAGCGCGAGGAGACCCCCTGGCCGGTGATCGAGGAGGCCGCCAAGATCGGTCTCTACAGCTTTGAAGCGATGGGCCAGTTCTGGGCCGACGAGACCGGGCTGACGCTGCCGATCGCCAACGAGGAGCTCTTCTGGGGAGATGCCGGCATCGGGATGGCGATCATGGGCACCTCGCTCGCGGTCGCCGCGATCTTCGGGCAGGGAACCCCGGAGCAGATGGGGGAGTGGATCCCCCAGTGCTTCGGGACGCCGGACGACGTCAAGCTGGGCGCCTTCTGCGCCTCCGAGCCGGATGCCGGCTCCGACGTCTCGGCGATCCGCACCACCGCCAAGTACGACGAGGCCAAGGACGAGTGGGTGCTGAACGGCCAGAAGGCCTGGGCGACCAACGGCGGCATCGCCAACGTCCACGTGGTGATCGCCTCGGTCGACCGTGAGCTCGGCTCGCGCGGCCACGCCGCCTTCGTGATCCCGCCCGGGACCGAGGGCTGCGAGCAGGGCGCCAAGGTGAAGAAGCACGGCCTGCGCGCCTCGCATACCGCCGACGTCCACCTCGACGACTGCCGGGTTCCGGGCAGCTGCCTGCTGGGCGGCAAGGAGAAGCTCGACGAGCGCCTCGCCCGCGCCCGCGAGGGAAAGCGCTCCAAGTCGCAGGCGGCGATGCAGACCTTCGAGGCGAGCCGGCCGACGGTCGGCGCCCAGGCGCTGGGCATCGCCCGCGCCGCCTACGAGTACTCGCTCGACTACGCCAAAGAGCGCGAACAGTTCGGCAAGAAGATCATCGAGAACCAGGCGATCGCCTTCGACCTCGCCAACATGAAGCTGGAGATCGACGCCGCCCGCCTGCTGGTCTGGCGGGCCGCCTGGATGGGCCGCAGCGGTCAGACCTTCGAGAACGCCGAGGGCTCGATGTCGAAGCTGAAGGCCGGCGAGGTCGCCGTCTGGACGACCGAGCGGGCGATCCAGATCCTCGGCGGCAACGGCTACACGCGAGAGTTCCCGGTCGAGCGGATGCACCGCGACTCGAAGATCTACACGATCTTCGAGGGCACCTCGGAGATCCAGCGCCTGGTGATCTCCCGGGCAATCTCAGGACTTCACATCAAATAGGTCGAAAGACGGCGGGAGAGCGGGGGCCGGGTGCAGGGGTGCACCGGCCCCCATCGCCGTGCCGGAAAGCGAGTGGGCGGCGCGGCTACGCCCCCTCGTCGGCGTTCCCGGTAGCGCTGCTACCGGGAAGCCTCCTCGTGTGCGTCCCGCTTGCCCATCGCTTCCCGGAAGCTCACCGGGCCAATCAGGCGCTGCGGCGCTTTTGGCCTTCGGTGCGGAGGCGTCGGGCGGCGGTTACTTCTTGCTTGGTGGAGCCCTTCTTTTCGGGGCCTGGGGTCTCCAGGGTTGCCGGCAGGCCCTCGAAGCGGGGCTCGGAGAGGAAGGCGGCGAGGCCCTTGCTGCCCATCTCGCCCTTGCCG
>Ga0210063_1000054_pt1 | contig 37568 bp, 33 predicted proteins | sample Muzzi_PWA_D1_FD_185529 | JGI IMG/M metagenome (GOLD analysis project Ga0210063, IMG submission 185529) | Wetland microbial communities from San Francisco Bay, California, USA, that impact long-term carbon sequestration - Muzzi_PWA_D1 (SPAdes) | ecosystem: Environmental > Aquatic > Marine >... | reverse complement strand
CAGGTGATTCAATTTGTGCAACACCTTTTCGACCAGCCCCGCCTTACCCGCCACCGTGCCTGCGACGATGTCCGAGTGGCCGTTCAGGTACTTGGTGGCGCTGTGCACCGTGAGGTCGAACCCGTTGGGGCAGGGGCGGAAGTTGATGGGGGAAGGAAAGGTGTTGTCCACCATGGACACCAGACCGTGTTCCCCCGCGAAGGCCACCACCGCCTCCAGGTCGGGCATGGCCAGGAGCGGATTGGACAGCGTTTCCACATAGATGGCCCGGGTCGTGGGACGCAGCGCCGCCGCCCACCCTTCCGGTCGGTCGCTGTCGATAAACGTGTGGGCGATGCCAAAGCGTTGCAGATCCTGGGTCACAAAGTCGTGGGTGCCGCCGTAGAGGCCGTCCTGGACCAGCAGGTGATCGCCCGCCTGGAGCACCGCCAACAGCGCCGTGGTGATGGCCGCCATGCCGCTGGCCGTCACCAGCGCCGCCTCTGCCTCCTCGATGGCCGCCAGCTTCGCCGCCAGGGCCTGGTGGTTCGGGGTGTTGTTGAGACGGATGTAACGCACATCGTGGTAGTTTGCCTCGCCTCGGTATTCGAAGGTCGAGGATTGGAAGATCGGCAGGGTCACCGCGCCACCGAGGCGGGGTCTGGGTTCCCCGGCGTGAATCAGTCGGGTGTCGGGAGTTCGAGTCTTCATGGCTGCCGATTGTAGACTGCCTCCGCCCCATGGGCCGAGGGTGTGGCACAATGTGCCCCTCAGGACGACAGAGTAAGGAGATTTTCCATTGCCCAGGATCGGAGTTTTTGGCTGGGGTCTGGTGGCCCCGCGTTCCCCCAACGTCGACTCCTTCGCGCGGAACCTGACCCGCGAGGAGAGTTGGCTCTCCCCGTTCAACGGTTTTGGGCCAGACAATTTCCTGGTCGGTCAGCCGGAATTCCGTTTCGCGGACTATCGCGCCTGGATCGATGCCCGCTTCAAGCCCAACCGCTTCCCGCAGCTGGACGAGAAGATGGACTATCCCACCCGCTACGCCATCGGTGGGTTTATCCAGGCCCTGGCGCAGAACCCCGGCCTGGAGGAGGAACTCCAGGCCCTCGGCACCGCAGCCCACGTCTATGTGGGCTCCGGTCTGGGGAATCTGGGCACCGTGGAAAAGGCCTCGTTGGAACTGCATCGAGCCCAACGGGCCTGGGATCGATTTTGGGCGGATCCGGAGCGCAATGGAGCCCTTGCCGACTATCTGAAGGGGAAGGGGGACGCCGAGGAGGCCCCGCCGGATCCCCAGGCGGTGCCCCCGGCGGAGCGGGACGCCGCCGAGGAGGCCTGGTGGCATTATTGGGCCGGGCGCTCCCCGGAATTGGCCGAATACCTGGAGCAGTATCGTCAGATCGAGGCGAAGCGCATCGAAGGCGACGTGGAAGCGGGGAAGATGCGCTGGATGAAGGAGAAGCAGCGCAGTCTCACCCGCCTGCAAAAGGAGTGGGGCGCGCCGGAGCCGCCGTGGCGCTGCGTCTCCGCCAACGTCATCTGGAACCTGCACAACACCCCGGCTTCCCAGATCTCCATGCTGGGCAAAATCACCGGCCTGGCGTTTTCTCCGGTGGCGGCCTGCTCCACCTTTGGCGTGGCGCTGAAATTGGCCATGGACGCCATCGCCCGGGGCGAGGCCAAGGCCGTGGTGGTGGGCGCCACGGATCCGCCTCCCCACCCTCTGACGGTGGGCGCGTTCTACGCTGGCCGGGTGATCTCCGCCGACGCGGCGATCTCCAAACCGCTGGGCGAGTTGCGCGGCACCCATGTCGCCGGGGGCTCCGTCGTCTGGATTGTCGGTGACTACGACCACATGACCGCCAAGGGCTTTACGCCCCTGGGCATGGAACTCCTGGGGGTGGGGGTGAGCGCCGACGCGGACCACATCATCACGCCCTCCAAGGCAGGCCCCACGAACGCCATCGAGATGGGGTTGCGCAACGCCGGGATCGATCCGGCGGAGGTCGTCGCCTGGGATCTCCACGCCACCGCGACTCCGGGGGATTTTCAAGAGATCGATACCCTGCGGGGCGTGGTGCCGGAGACGGTGCTGGTCACCGCCCGCAAGGGAACGTTTGGCCACGGCATGGCCGCTGGGGGCGGCTGGGAATTGACCGCCCAATTTCTGGGGCATATGCGCGGCGAGGTCTTCCCCACGCCCCTGGCGGAGGGGGAGCTGAACGAGGAGATCGCGAAGTTGCACCAGCGTTTCGTCTTCGATGCTCCCGTGCCGTCCCCAAAAGGCCCCATGGGGAAACTCTCCATGGGAATCGGGGGCATCAATGCCTGCGTGATTTCCCGGCCCTGGTGACCAGCCGGTCGGGGTCGGGATAAACTAGACTTTCTAGAGATTTACCACTGAAAGGAGCCTGAAGATGGCAGGATGGTACGAGTTGAGCAAGAGCAGCGACGGTCAGTTCAAGTTTGTTTTGAAGGCGGGCAATGCCGAGACGATTCTTACCAGCGAGCTCTACAAGGCGAAGTCTTCCGCCACGAACGGCATCGCTTCGGTGCAGAAGAATTGCACCGACGATAGCCGCTACGAGAAGAAGGCCGCCAAGAATGGCAAAGAGTACTTCAACCTCAAGGCGGCCAATTCCCAGATCATCGGCACGAGCCAGATGTATGCCTCGGCGGCCTCCCGGGACAAGGGCATCGAGTCGGTCAAGACCAACGGCACGACCAAGACGGTGAAGGACAAGACGGCCTAGTTAGCCAGGACCCAGGGCTTCCGTCCTGGGCTACCTTGGGCCGCCCCATGCATGGGGCTTGATACAAGAGGCCCCAGCGTATTCCCGTTACCCCGGGTTTACACCCGGGGCTACCCAATGGCACCCTTAAGGGTGCCCCAAGGCACCGGGCCGCACGGGGACCCTCTTCTTGGTAGGGGCGGCCCCCTGTGGCCGCCCTTGCCGCCTCCTACTTCCTCTTTGCCCACCCCCCAAAAGCCCTGTCGTCAGCCAGATCGGATCCCCGCCAGCCGTCGCGCCTGCCCGTCCACCAAGGGGGAGCGCTCCGGCGGTAGCCCCTCCTCCCAAAAAAGAAGGGCTCGGAGGACAGAAAGACCGCGTCCGGGCCGGCGACGGTGATCTTTCCTGTGGTGACTGCCCGGTAACGCGCCCCAGCGGTGGTGAAGATATTTTTCCCGACCGGGCCGCGAGCCAGGACAAGAACCCGTTCGGTCAGGCTTGGGCAGAGGGAGACGATGCGCATCGCACCCCAAAGGCTACTGAGGCAGGGTACAATCCCTATCGCCCTCGAACCTTCATGCCATCCCGAAAGGAGCCGCCTCGATGCGCCGACTCGCTCTTCCCTGTCTCCTGCCGATGTTCCTCCTGGCTCTGCTCCTGCCCGCCGTGGCGGTGAGCGGTGAAGAGGTGCCCAAGTTCGCCGAGGTCACGGGCCACGCCTTCGGGGAGCGGATCACCGTCCATCCGGAGATGGCGGCGTACCTGCATCGGCTGGCGGCGACCTCGGACCGGGTCGCGGTGATCGATCAGGGGACGTCGTGGGAGGGCCGCCACCTGCTCCTGGCGGTGGTCACGGCACCGGAAAACCACGCCCGCCTGGAGGCCATCCAGGCGGCGGCCCAGCGGCTGGGGGATCCCCGGCGGCTACCAGCCGACGATGTCGCCGGGCTGATCGAAGACCAGCCGGTCATCGTCTGGCTGGGAGGCTCCATCCACGGCTTTGAACTCTCCGGCAGCGAAGGGCTGTTGAAGCTCCTGGAACGCCTGACCACGGCGGAGGATGAGGAAACCTTGCGGGTCCTGCGGGAGGCCGTCGTCCTCATCGACCCGATGCTCAACCCCGATGGCCGCGATGGTTTTGCCTACCACAATCAGCAGCGGCAAGGCCAAGGCTCCAACCCCCGGGTGCAGGATTGGGGCAACGACTTCGATTTCTGGCAGGCGTTGCAGTTCCGCACCGGGCACTACTTCTTCGACATCAACCGGGATTGGTTCGTCCACACCCAGCGGGAGACCCTGTATCGGGTGCCCACCCTCCAGGCGTGGCGGCCCCAGGTGGTGCTCGATGCGCACGAGATGGGACGGGGGCAGGAGTTCTACTTCGATCCGCCCACGGATCCCGTCGGCCCCTATTTCCCGGACTTCGCCAGCCGCTGGTTCGAGACCTTCGGCGACGCCTACGCCGCCACCTTCGATCAGCAGGGCTTCGAGTACACCACCAGGGATATCTTCAACTTCTTCTATCCCGGGTACACCACCTCCTACGGCAGTTACCAGGGTGGGGTGGGGATGCTCTTCGAGCAAGGCTCCTCCCGGGGCCTGGCGTTGGATCGGGGGGATGGATCGGTGCGGACCCTGGCGGACGCCCTGGAACATCATTACCAGGGGGCGTGGACGACGGTCCGTACCGCGGTCACTCACCGGCGGCAATTCCTGCGGGACTACTACGAGGCCCACCAGGCGGCCCTCGCTGACGGCGGGCAAGGGGTGCGGCGCTACCTGCTGGCAGCGGGGGATGGGGACCCCGGGGCGCTGGAAGAAGCCGTGGCGCTGCTGCGCCGCAACGGCATCGAGGTGGGGCGCACCACGGTGGCCAGCGAGGTGGGCGGGCTGCGGGATCGCACGGGGCAAGCCGTGGCGGCCCGGCGTTTCCCCGCGGGCACCTACGTGGTGGAGGCGGCCCAGCCCCGCAATCGGTTGCTGCGCTCCCTGCTGGAGCCCGAAGTTCCGATCCCGGAAGATTTCCTGAAGAAGGCCCGGGCCTGGGTGGATCGGGGGGAGAATCCCCGCTTCTATGACACCACCTCCTGGTCGCTACCGCTGCTCTTCAATCTGGCAGGGTTCAGCTCCACCGCCGCGAGTTCTATTGCGGTTGAAGCCGTGACCGACGATCCCATCGCCTCCGGATCGCCACTTCCCGAGTCCACGACCGATGCCGCGCCCTACGCCTATCTCCTGGACGGTGGTCGAGGGACCGCCGTGGCGGCGGCCCACCGCCTGCGCGCCCAGGGCTTTCGCGTCGTGGTCACCACCCAACCCACCCGCCTCGGTGGCGAGGACTTTGCCGGGGGCACGGTGGTTTTGCGAGCCCGAGAGGGGGGCGAAGCGTTGCGCCAGGCGCTGGCGGATCTCGCCACGGAGATGCCCTTGGAGGTGCATGCGGTCACCACCGGCAAGGCGGACGCCGGTTTTCCCGCCCTGGGTCACTCCGACAACCTGCGCCTTAAGCCCACGGCGGTGGCGATCCTGGGGGAGAACCCGGTCCGTGGGTACTCCTTCGGCTGGAGCTGGTACACCCTGGATCAGCGTTACAAGATCCCGGTCACCATCCTGCGCGCGGGGCGGCTGACCAGCCGATCCTTGGAGGGCGTCGATACCCTGCTGATCCCCGACCTGCTCTCCGCCAGCGCCCTGGGACGGGAGCTGGGGGAGGGGGGCAAGGAATGGCTTCAACGCTGGGTACAGGAAGGGGGCAACCTGGTGGCTCTGGGGAACGCCGTGGACTTCGTGCGCCAGGAATTGGCCCTGGGCAATCTGCGGTCCTGGTATCCCGAAACCAAGCCCGGCGATGGGGCGGAAGGGGAGGGCAAGGCAGCCAAGAAAGACGGGGCGGAGGAACCCCAGCGTTTCGAGGTCCCCGGTGCCTTCCTGCGCACGCACCTGGATGGCGAGCACTGGCTCACCGCCGGATACGCCGCGAAGGACCTGCCGGTCCTGGTGGAATCCACCCGCATCTACCAGGCGCCGGAGGGGCCGCCAAAACGCGGTCAACGGGTGGTGGCCCGCTACGCCGCGGCGGACGCCCTGCGACTGTCCGGGCATCTTTGGGAGGAGAGTCGGGAGCGGCTCGCGGACGGTGTCTATCTGTATGAAGAGCGGGTCGGTCAAGGGCGGGTCATTCTCTTTGCGGAAGATCCCAACTATCGCGCCTATACTCGCGGCACGGAGCGGCTCTTCTTGAACGCCGTCCTGCTGGGACCGAGCGCGCCGTGAACCATTCGAAGAAAGGGGCAACGATGGGTAGCAACAGTGGGTGGAGTCGCGCCGCGATGGGCGCCCTCGTGATCGGTCTCGGGGTGTGTTCCGGGCTCGTGGGGTTCACCGTGGCCGCGGAGGACGCGGTACAGGCGACCGAGGTCGATCCCCTGGCCGCCCCGCCGGATGTCGCCGCGCCGCCGCCGGAGGCGCAGGTGACGACTTCTGGCCTGGCTTCGAAGGTGCTGCAACCGGGTACCGGGACGGTGCATCCAACGATCCAGGATCGCGTCAAGGTGCATTACACCGGGTGGACCACGGATGGTGAGCGGTTCGATAGCTCGCACGGTCGGGGTCGCCCCTCCATCTTCCCTTTGAACCGGGTGATCGCCGGTTGGGGCGAAGGGGTGCAACTGATGGTGGAGGGGGAGAAGCGGCGCTTTTGGATCCCTGAAGAGCTCGCCTACGGGGGGCAGACCGGTCGTCCCCAGGGAATGTTGGTCTTCGATATCGAACTGCTGGAGATCGCGGCGGCGCCCCGGACCGCTGCCCCCGCGCCGCCCAAGGCGCCGCCGGCGCCCCGGGATGTGGCCGCGCCCCCGGACCACGCGGAGCGTCTGAAATCCGGTCTCGCCTGGATCGTCCTCGAAGAAGGCCACGGCGCCCGCAGACCGAAGGTGGCGCACGATGTGACGGTTCACTACACGGGGTGGACCACCGATGGCCACATGTTTGACAGTTCCCTGACCCGTGGCCAGCCCTCCACCTTCAACCTGACGCAGGTGATTCGCGGTTGGGCGCAAGGGATTCGCTTGATGGTGGAGGGGGAGAAGCGCCGTTTCTGGATCCCGGAAAAGCTCGCCTACCAGGGTCGTCCCGGCAAACCCAAAGGGATGCTGGTCTTCGATGTGGAATTGATCGAGATCAAGTGATGGACGGTGCTAGCACTCTGGTCACGATTCTGGCCACCGCAGCGCTCTCCAGCATCGGCACCCTGGCGCTGGCGTACTTGCTTTTCCGCCTATTCCGTCGGCGGTGGCAGGAGCGCCTGGATGCGGAGTTCGCGTCTCGCCGGGCAGCGGTGCTGGAGGAGATGGAGGTTCGACTGGAAGCGGTGGGGGAGCGGTTGCGGGAACGTCTGGGGGAGACCGTGGAGGCCGGGGTGCGCTCCGGGATCGCGGCGGCGCTCAAGGATCTGCCGTCCTCCGATCTGGTCAAGGACACCACCCGTTCCGTGGCGCGCACCGGCGCCGAGCTGCTGGGGGAGGGGTTGAACGTGCTTTTTGGCAGCCGTGATCGGCGCCGGGGGGATCCCGACGCCGAAGAGTAGCGGTTGGCTGTGGGGGCTCTAGCAGCCCGTGGCAAAACTCGCGCCGCGCTCCGAGCGGGCCTTTTCAGCCAGATCGGCGTTGGAAAATCTCGCAAGATCGCGGATATTCCTGCGATTTTCCGCCTTGATCTGACCGAAAATTCCTCGCTCTCGCATGCGACCGACTTTCACCACGGGCTGCTAGCCCGCGATGTACGGCGGGTGGGTCAGCGCCAGATAGGCGGCGATGACGCCCAGGATGGGGATGCCCCACCAGAGGACCTTCGCCAGCCCTGGAGCCCGACGGATCAGCACCACGATGCCCCCCAGGGCGAGCCAGATCAGCACCTTGATCCACACCCAGGCGGGCCAGGCGGAAAGAGAGTGGGGAATCTGGATTCTCGACAGCAGGCCAAATCCCGAGAACAGGATCAGCAGCAGGGCCAGACCATGGGTCATCCCCGCCAGCTTACGACCCGCTTCCCCCGCCGTGGCCGTGATCTGGCGCATCACCAGGCCGCCGATGGCGCTGAAAAGAAGAATGATTCCGACGACGTGTAACCACCGATAAATTGCGTAGCTCATGGCTGGGGATTGTACACCGATGGTAGACTGAAGCTCCATTGCGATCCCTGGCTGAAATTTTCCGCGCTCGTATGCTCAAGGCGAAGACCCGCTCGCCCTTGCAGCGGTTGGGGTTCGCCATTTCGGCCGTATTTGGGGTCACCCTGGTGGGCATCCTGTATTACCACTGGCGGACGGGGATGGGCTGGGCCGATGCGGTCTATATGACGGTGATCACCCTTTCGACGGTGGGTTTTGAAGAGATTCGCCCGTTGGGTCCCGAGGGGCGATGGTTCACCATCCTGTTGATCACCACGGGGCTCGGATTGGCACTCTACACGGTGGTTTCCGCCGCCGAATTCTTGGTCGAAGGACGTTTGATGGATGTCCTGGGGAGGCGCTCCATGGAGAAAGCTCTGGCGAAGATGAACGATCATGTGGTGCTGTGCGGTTACGGTCGGCTCGGTCGTGTCGTCGCCGAGGAACTCCGGCGGGCGAAAGCACCGGCCGTGGTGGTGGATATCAACCCCGAGTTGGAGACGGAATTGATCCAGAGGGAACTACCCTGTGTGATGGGTTCCGCCCTGGAGACCGCAGTGCTGGAGCGGGCCGGGGTGCGCCGGGCCCGGGCCATCGTGATCTCCACCACCAGCGATGCCGACAGCGTCTTCATCGCCCTGTCGGCCCGGGAGATGAACGGCTCGATCACCATCCACGCCCGGGCCGAGACCGAGGCTGGCGAGCGCCACCTGCGTCTGGCCGGAGCGGACCAGATCATCTCCCCGTACCACCTCGGCGGGCAGCGCATTGCCAATGCCCTGCTGCGCCCGGCGGTCATGGACTTCATCGAGATTGCCTCCCCGGGCGGCGACACGGACATCGTCCTGGAGGAAGTCCGCCTGGGCGAGGGCTGCGCCCTGGATGGCGTCTCCCTGGCGGAACTGCCTCGGTACGATGTGCGCATCGCGGTGGTCGGTATCCAGCGTCCCGACGCGCCCATGACGTTGATGCCCCGAGCGGAAGCCGCCCTCCACGCCGGGGATCGCATCGTGGTGGTGGGGGAAGAAGTGCAACTGGTCCGCCTGAGCCAACTGGCCCAGGCGGGGTGAGAGAGCCCCGCGGCGGGCGGATCAGGTGGTCGCCGGGCGCCGGGGGTCGGCACCGTACTTCTGCGCCACGTACCCCACCAGCAGCCCCAGGATGGCCCCCGGGAGCATGATTTCCAGGTAGTACTGCCCCTGCATATACGCCACCACCCAGGCCAGGAAGCCGCCGCTCAGCAAGCCGGTCAGGAGCGATAGCGGCATGCTGCCGGTGACCCGGGCCACAAAGCCGGTGAGCAGGCCCACCAGCAGCCCCTTGAACGTCGAGCCGATGACGATCCCCAAGATTTCCGGGCGCACTTCCGGGGTGTGGAAGAAGGCGGACGATCCATCCAGAGCACCGAGGATGGCACCGAGCAACAGGCCGAGGACGATTTTGTTCATGAGCGGGTTCCTTTCTGCAGGCGTTTGAGGTTCGAGGTCTTCCCTCGCTCTATTCCACGCCGCCGGGGATCTCATTACGGATTGGGTGGGGGAACGATAGCCAATGGGTGGACCGGGGGCAAGAGGGGGCCATCGCCGACCATGGTTCCGGGCCGTGGTAGCATTGAGGAATAGTTGGAGGAAGATCATGCCTTTCGATTTCACCATCCGTGACCCCACCGACCGACTCATCGCTGTCCTTGAGGCCAAAGCCCAGCGGGGCGTGTCGGCGGACTGGGCGGCCCGTTTCCGCCGCAATCTGGTCGCGCACTTCGGCTCCCCAGACACTGATTTCTTTGGCGTCGTCACGCCGGAGACCCTCTTCCTGTGGCAGCGCCAGCCGGAGGGTGGACTCCAGGAGCAGCCCAACTTCGTGATCGACCTCTCCGAGTACTTCGGCAAACTTCCCGAACGAGTCTTTCGAGGGCCCGCCTTTGAGCTGGTCGTCTCGTCCTGGCTCTCCGATCTGACGGACGACCCTCAACCCGGATCGACCCCGCTGGATGGGACCGGACTTCTGGAGGCGATCCACAACGGTCGAATAATCCTCGAAGCCGCGGCTTGATCGTCTACGTCGAATCCAACTTCATCCTTGAAGTGGTCCTCCTCCAAGAGGAACATGAGAGCTGCGAGCGGCTCATCGAATGGGCCAGGGCTGCTCGGATTCAGCTCGTGATTCCCGCCTACTCCTTTGTCGAACCGTATGAGACTCTCCGACGCCGTCATGGTGAGCGGGCACGCTTGGCGCAGTCCGCGCGGGAACAGCTCAAGCTGCTGAGGCGCTCCCGGTCGTTCGCGACAGCAGCGCCCGATGCCGATTCGCTGGAGAGGCTCTTTCGGGAAAGCACGTCCCTTGAAGAGGAACGTCTGGAGGAGGTCCAGGCGAATCTCCTGGGTTGCACGACGGTCATCGCCTTGGCCCCAGGAATCCTCGAGAGCGCCGGGTGCGCCCGGCGTGACTTCGACCTGTCGGGGCAAGATAGCATCGTATACGCCTCGGTGGTCTCGCACCTGGAACAGCATGGCTCGGGCGAGTCCTGTTTCATCAATCGCAACTCCAAGGACTTCGACAATCCCTCCCTCGTCGAGGCGCTGGGCGCTTATGGTTGTAGGCTCTTGCCAAGATTCCAGGCCGGTGTCGGTTATGTGGAGAGTCGCCTCAGCGGGGCATCCAAGGGAACGAGTGGACCATGACCGATGCCTTCCAATACGACGTTTTCCTCAGTCACAACCCGAAGGACAAACCGAGGGTGCGACCGTTGGCCGAGCGGCTGAAGGCTGCGGGCTTGCGAGTGTGGTTCGACGAGTGGGTCCTTCAGCCGGGCGCTGACATGGATTCGGTTATCGAGCGCGGACTGGAGTCGGCGCGGGTCCAGGTGTTGTGCCTGTCGCCGGCGGCGCTGGCGTCGGATTGGGTGGCGCTGGAGCGCAACACGGCGCTTTTCCGTGATCCGGGCAACACCGGTCGTCGATTCATCCCCTTGCTGCTGGCCGACTGCGACGTGCCGGATGCGCTGCGGCGCTACAAGGTTGTGGATTTCCGGGAGGAGACGGAAGCCGGGTTTGCGGAGTTGGTGGCGGCTTGCCGTTCGGAAGAAGAAGCGGCGGGGTCTGGAACCTCTAAGGGGTCGGCGCGGAAGAAGGGGCAGGCGGCGGAGCCGCCGGAAGAGGGCGAGCCACTGGCTGTGCTGGAGCGCAAGCTGACGGGGCACATGAACTGGGTCTGGAGCGTGGCTATCAGCCCTGATGGGACCTGGGCGGCTTCGGGTTCGAGAGACAAGACCGCCAAGATCTGGGACCTGGAAAGCGGGGGCCTGCGTGGGAACGTTGGAGGGCCATCAAGAGAAGGTGCAATCGGTCGCCATCTCCCCCGACGATGCCTGGATCGCCTCTGCGGGGTTCACTGATAAGACAGTATTACCGCCTGATCCACCGGCTCTTTCTGGACGAGACCGCCCTGGCCCTGCTGTTGATCAATCCCCAGAAGGACGACCCCTTCGCCGAGGCGGGGGATTGGCTCAAAGCTCTGGACACGGCCGCCGGGAATCAGGAGGCGCGGCGGGAAGTCTCCCGGCTGTTGGTCTTCTCGCAGATCGATGTGGGCGGCATGAAGATCGGCAACGCCAAAATCGAACGCTTCCTGGAACGCTACGGTTTTGCTGGTTGGCTGGCCACCAGCGCCAAGACGGGGGAGAACTGCTCCGACGATGGCAACGAGGGTCAGCCTTCGGAGCTCAAGCAGCGCATCGCGGAAAGCATCCCATGGGAGCGCCTGCCGTGGACGGCCACCCCCCGGTTGCTGGCGGAACTGAAGGACGCCGTGATGCGGATGCGCGACGCGACCGACATCCTGCTGCCGCGCTTCGCCGAGTTGGCGCAGCGCCTGGCGCAGGCCCTGCCGAGGGAGCGCTTCGATGAGGCCGACGTGCGTACGGCGGTCGCGAGCAACTGCTGGGCTTGAAGATCGACAACCGGCAGGGTGAAGGGGAGGCGACCATCAGCCTCTTTTTTGACGTCAAGACCCCGAACGAATTGAAGGGAAGGTACCCCTCATCGACTTCATCGAGCAGCGCCTCAAGAGTGATCCGGTGGCGCGGAAGATCCTGGCCATGGAAGAGACGGCCACCCGGGAACTGGACACGCAGGCGCTGGAGCAGATCCTCATTGGCCACATGATGGCCGTCTGCGGCGAGGCCAACCAGATCTTCCGTCCGGTGACGATGTTCGACTACGGCATCGATGGCGAGGTGGAGTTCAAGGACGACGACGGCAAGGCCAGTGGCCAGAAGATCTACGTGTAGCTAAAAAGCGGTAACTCCTACCTGCGGACACGCAAACGCGACGGTCGTGAAGTCTTCGACGTGAAGAACGACCGCCACCTCGAATACTGGATCAACCAGCCAGTGGATGTTTACCTCGTCATTCGTCAAGCAGGGGAACACAGAGATGAAGGGACGATCCGTTGGATGAACGTGACGCGTTACCTCGGGAACCGCAAGGACAGGAAGAGCCGCCAGATCGTCTTTGACGGCGAAGCGTTGAACATGCAAGCCGTGTGGAGGTTGCGGGATCGGTTCTTCCCGCCCATGCGAGGCAGGTCGCTCCAGGCGCTCTGAAACCGGTTGAGAGCCTCCCCTTGCGGTCCGTCCGGGCGAACGACTTCGGAAAGGCGGCGGGTTCCAGGGTCCCCTCCCGCCTTTCCGGGGCGACGGAGAGCGAAGAGGGTGGCGTCCGGGGCGCGATCAGAGATAGAACCGCAGCCACAGGTACAGTGTGCAAGTCAGCAGACTGAGCAGCAGGATCGGGATGCCGTAGGCCATGAAGCGCAGGAAGGAAATCTTGTAGCCGGCCCGCTCGGCAATGCCCAGCACCACGACGTTGGCGGAGGCGCCCACCGGAGTGCCGTTGCCACCCAGGCAGGAGCCCAGGGCCAGAGCCCACCACACCGGCATCAGCACCGGGTGGTGCAAGGTTGCCAGGGGGACCTCCGCGACGGGCGCGCCGCCGTGGAAGACGGTGCCGGACATCTCCACCACCAACGGCGCCATGGTGGCGACATAGGGAATGTTATCCAGGAAGGCGGAGAGGATTCCCGAGAACCACAACAGCACCATCGAGGTGGCGAACATGGATTCCCCGGTGGGTTCCGTGAGACGGATCACCATCATGGAAAGGTCGTTCACCAGCCCCACCTTCACCACTCCACCGACGATGATGAACAGGCCGATGAAGAAGAAAATCGTTGGCCACTCCACCTCGGTGAGCGTTTCATGGGGATCCCGACCGGAGATCAGCAGCAGTAGCGCCGCCCCCGCCAGGGCAACCGTGGTGGGCTCGATGTGGGTCCAGGCGTGGAGGGTAAAGCCCAGAGTCACCAGGGCGAGGACGAAGACCGACTTCTTGGCCAGGACCGGGTCCTTGATCAGTTTGGTCTCATCCATCTGCAAGACGTGCTGTCGTCGGTCTTCGTCCACCTTCAGTTTCTTGCGGAACAAGAGCCAGGTGAACCCCAGCATCACCACCAGGATAAAGAGGGCTGGCGGGGCCAGATTGACCAGGAAGTCCATGAACCCCAAGTGGGATCGGGAGGCGATGATCAAGTTCGGGGGATCGCCGATCAGCGTGGCGGTACCGCCGATGTTCGAAGCCAGCGCCTCGCCGATCAGGAAGGGAATGGGATCGAGATCCAATTCATCCGCGATCAGCAGGGTCACCGGGGCGAAGAGCAGCACTGTCGTAACGTTATCCAGCAGGGCGGAGAAAATCGCCGTGAAGAGCAGGAACATCACCAGGATGGGAAAAGGCCGTCCTTTGGCGAGTTTCGCCAGTTTGACCGCCGCCCATTCGAAGAGCCCGCTCTTGCCCAGGATGCTGACGATGATCATCATCGAGATCAGCAGGAAGATCACATTGTGATCCACTCCCAGATGGGGCGAGTGGAACGCCTCCAACTCTGTCGTGACGGATAGCAACAAGGTCAGGGCGGCGCCCACCAGGGCGACCTTGGTCTTGTGGATCTTCTCCGTGATGATGAGCAGGAAACTACCGGCAAAAATGGCGCAGGCAATCCAGTAGGTGGCGCCGCTGACAGCGGTCTCGACGCCGTGGGTCGCGGGGGTCATGGTGCTCTCCGTGGGCAGGCTTGGGGTTGTGGTCAGGTTTGCAAGATGTCGCGCGTAACCTTCTCGAAAATCGTCCGTCGGGTCGTGAACCCCAGGAATTTCTTCCCTTCCACCACGGGCAACGTTTTGCGCCCCAACTCGACGATCAGGGCTGCGGCCTTGATCAGGGAGTCGTCCGGTGCCACGGTGACCTTCTCCTCGCTCATGAAATCCCGCACGTGCTGATCCCGCAGGCGCTCCAGGCGCTCCTCCAGGTAGCCCTCGTGCATGACCTCCATCAGTTTGGCGTCAAGCTCGATATAGACCGGCACCACCTTGCGCAACACATGGTGGAAGCCGACCATGCCCACCAACCGTCCCTCGTCGTCGAGCACCGCGGCAGCGCCCTGTTTGCTGTCTAGAAGACGCTGCAGGAGTTCCCGAAACGAGTCGTCCGGGCGGCAGGTCATGGGGTCGGGGATCATGGCATCGCGAACCAGCATGAGGCCAGCATATGGCATCTCAGGGTGTGTTGCCTACCCTCGAAACAGGATCCCATGGCAGGTATTTTTCAGCGGCAATATGTCGAGGTTATCCAGCCCCGCGAGGGACGACAGCGATGTTTTTGGTGTTTTGTTTGAGAGATACCCTCTCTTTAGGGCATTGCGATGGATGTCTACCTGGTTTCGTTGGGATGCCTGAAGGGGGTAAAATTTTGCCCGAGTAGAAAAAGTCTCATGGTATATTCGCGCAATGGAAGACTTTTATCGTTTCGGTCTAGCTTTGGCGGAGCTTCGCCGCGAGCAAGGGGTCTCGGTGGAAGCGCTGGCCGCTGCCTTGGGACTCGACGTGGAGCGGGTGCAGCAATGGGAGACTGGCGATGAACGCCCGACGGTAGCCCAGGTGGAGCGGGCGCTACGCGTCTTGCAGGCTGACCATGGGACCCTGATCGAGTGGCTGGAGCGCCTGGAAATCGAGGGCGGCGGGTTGCGCGGGCAATAAAAAACGGGCCCGGTTTGCACCGGGCCCGCGTTCTTGAACCTGTTGGAGACAGGTTTAGATGTTGCCACCGGGGAGCAGGCCACCGACGTTGCCCGCCACCGGCAGGAGCAACGTGTTCGGCTGGCAAGCGCTGTCGAGCGCGATACCCGTGTAGCCGACACTGAACAGCCCGGACGCATCATGAATCTGCGCCACCCAGGACTGCTTGTAGGGGTCGAAGGCACCACCGGTGGTGGTGTCCAGGTTCAGGTAGACCCAGCCGAAGTCGAAGCTCACCGGGAAGGTCGGGCCGCCGACGGAAACCCGAGTAACTTCCCAGGGGCAGGGCAGGATCTGCGAGCCCGGGATACCCGGGGAGAACGGCGGCTGTTCGATCAGCTCGGGGTTCTCATCTTCGTCAAAGACGACGATCTGTTCCTGGCTCAACGGGAAGGGCAGCGGGGTGCTGCCACAGGCGAAGTTCTGCTGGGCGATCCCGGTGTCCCGCCAGCAGATCAGGTCGGTACCACCGGTGAAGGCGCCACCGTTGAGGTAGCGGGCGGCCCAGGTGGTCGCCAGCGGCTCGCGGTGATCGATCCCCGTGGCGGCCACGTAACGACCGTAGAAGGTGTAACCAATGCCGTTCGGCGGGCCCTGGTTGCCACCACCACCACCCAGCTCGAGCGTCGCATCCGCCTCGATGGCGACGAGGTTGTCACCCTGGGCGAAAGCGTTGGCGGGATCGATGAGGAAGAAATCACCCCACAGGGTGTTGTCATCGATGGCCACGCCAGCGGTACCGAAGTAGCCAACGTTCGAGGGGAACAGGAAGTTGCACTGGTTGACGTTGTCGATGGTGATGTAGCCGCGAACCGTGTTGTCACCCTGATTCGTGCCACCGCAGGTGCCCTCAAGGGGCGACTGGTTGCCGGTGTGCATGGCGGTGATGTGATCGACGAGGATTCCCGGCAGGTTGCCCAGGGGCAGGTCACAGCCTGGGAAAGCGACGTTCGGCAGCGAGAAGTCGCCGGCCGGAACGAGGCCACCACCGGTCTGGGGGATCACGCCGTCGGTGAACACATCGCGGAGGTTGACCGTGACGATGTCGTACCCGGTCAGGTAGATATCAAAGTCCAGGGTCGGGACCGAAAGATCGGTCCAGAAGGTCACGTGCGCCAGTTGCGGCGCCGCGGAGGCGTTGCCCAGCGAGAACAGGGTTGTAATCCCGGCGGGATCATCCAGGTCCACGGCGAAGTATGGCAACAGGACAGTGGCTGCCGGGACCGGATCAATCGCGCAAATCTCAGCGCTCGTTGCTCCACCGACGGCCACCAGGGCCACTAGGGCCAGGCAGAGTACAGCATTCTTCATTCCACTCTCCTTCTTAGGTTTCTCTTGTTTCGCTGCGATGCAACGAACTCCAAAGTTTCCTCTGGGGATCGCTGGATCCTACAACAAAAAGGGCCTTTTGGAAGAATTTTTTTGAGAAAAAAAAGGCGGGGCCGTCAGGCCCCGCCTTTGCCAGGTTGTTGCAGGCTAACGAATTACTGCCTGCCTACTGCCCGTTCCCGGCCCGCGCCGTGCCGCCCGGTGGCACCGCAATGAGACCGTCCCCGGCGGGACCGACATCGGCGATGCCGCCATCGGTGACCGTGAAAGTGACGGTGGGCAGGGGGCGCGGTCCGCCGATCTGGACCGTGCCGAAGGTGGCTGGAATGGTGAACCAACTGCTGCCGTCGAAGGCCCGGTAGGCGGCGTTGTTGGGATTCACCGCGCCGGTCTGGTCGTAGAGCACCGTCACCTCCGTGGCAGCGCACGCCAGATCGAAGGCCACCAGATCCGCCACCTTGCCGCCGAAGGAATCCTTGGGCAGGCTCTTGGCATCCACCGCCGTGACGTTGGAGAGCTGGCAGCCGTCCTCGACGATCACCGTCAGGTATTTGTTGCCGTCGGCGTCGGGGAGGGTGGCGACGTTTTCCTGGAAGGAGTCCAGGATGCCGTCGCCGTTGGCGTCGCCGCCGTTGGGTCCGGCGTTTTCGATCACGGTATCGACCCCGTCGCCATCATCGCCATCGCAGAGATCACCGGCACCATCGCCATCGGTATCCGTCTGGTCGGGGTTGGGAATGGCGGGGCAGTTGTCCAGATCGTCCAGCAGACCATCGCCGTCCCGATCCGTCATCAGGAACAGGACCAGGCCGTCATGGTCCGAGGAGAAGAGGGCGTTGCTGGGATCATCCAGGAAGATCTCCGCCGCATCGACGTTGCCCCGACCGTATTCCATGCCTCGGGATGAGGCGGCGGCGGTGGTCGAGGTCAGGGCGTGGTCCAGCACCTGGGCACTGCCGCCGAAGATGAAGGAGTACTGCTCCTCAGCGGGCAGGGCCAAAACCTCCTTGGTGAGATCGGGGCTGACCAGATCCGGTCCGGAGAGCAGGTTGTCCGCCGGGTTGAAGTCGCCGGACATCTGACCCACCACATCGACGTAGCCATCGGTGAACTGGTAGGCATTGAGATCGCCCACCACCACCAGCGCCACCGCCGGGTTCAGGGTCTGGAAGTCCTGCACCTTCTGGGCGATGGACTGGGCCTGCTCCAGCCGCTTCTGGCGCACCCGAGGGCCATTCGAGGTGCTGTCGATCCCGCTCAGGGAGCGGGTGTGGTTGACCATCACCGCGAAGGGGAAGGGCGTGAGGTTGCCCAGGTAGTCGCCCTCCAGCAGGAGCGGCGGGCGGTCGTGGAGCAGGGAACCGTCGAAGGTCAGGATCTCCGTGGCGCCCAATTGCGTCACGGCGTTGACCTGCACGGTGTCTTGCACCAGGAAGCCGACATCGATGCCGCCGACGTCGTTGCCTTCCACCAGGAAGGCGGTGTAGGCCAGGGCCGGGTCGTCCGCCTGGAGGCGTGCCGCCAGATCTTGAAGGACGGCGAGGCTTTCCACCTCTTCCACGGCCAGGACGTCCGGCGCCCGCAGGATCTCGCGGATGTAGCGCGAGAACTTCTCCAGCCGCACCTGATACTCGAGGGTCGAAGCCACGGCGCCGTCATCTTCCGTGCCGGGGTCGTCCACGTCGTTGAACAGGCGGAAGAAGTTCAGGGAGCCGACGGTCATCTCGCCGGGGAGCGCCGGGCGCACCGGTCGCGGCAGCGGCGCGGTGGTCAGCACCGAGAACTGGCTGGGCCAGATCTCGTAATCGCCGAATTCGAAGCCCAGGCCACCGGTGGCGCTGACCGTGGAACCGGAGGTGACCAGCAGGTTGGGCAGGCCCAACTTGTCCGGGTCGATCTCGAAGACCTCCGGGTTGCCATCCCAGACGGGCAGCCCGACGATCCCCGGGAACTCGATCCCCGGCTCGCGCAAGGCCCGCACGCCGTTGGCCACCACGTGAATCTCCGCGATGGGGTCGGAGCCGAAGCCCTGGTTGGGGCCGGAGACGGTACCGAGGGGTAGCTCGATGAGCATGCCTTCGTAGCACTCGTACTCGATGGCGCAACTGGGAGCGGTGGGGTCGGACGATGGGCGGGTGGCATCGAAGACCACCGCCACGGGTAGCGGGCCGGTCCCCACGAAGGTCACCGTCGGGTTGTTGGTGAACTCCGTGAAGTCGAAGAATTCCACCACGTCACCGGTGATATCCACCAGATCCCCGGGGGAGAGCCCCGCCGGGGTGCCGGTGAAGACGTAGATGCCGTTGGAGGTATCCGGGTCGAAGTCCGCCCGGGCGTCCGGAGTCTGCACGAAGAAGCCCTGGGGGCCCACCGCGGTGACCACGTTGTTGCGGGTGGTGACCGACTGCCCGGCGAAGGGTGAGGCGGTCCCGGCGCCCTGGATCTGGTAGATCTCCAACTCCGGTGCCGCGCAGACGTTCTCCACGCCCGGAGTCGCGCTCCGCTGGGTAAAGGCGGAGGTGTTGCGGGCGCCGCCGCTACCGTTGGGACAGCGCTGGTTGGAGTGGGTGTCCTTCTGGCCGAACTCGTTCTCGTTGAGCTGCGGTTCGCCGGGGTTCAAGAGCACCAGCAGACCCCCGTCGTCGGCGTCGTCGGTGTCGTACACCACGGCGTCGATCAATCCAGCGAGGGTGACCGGCGTGCCGCTGGGGAAGTCCGTGGCGTCCCCCATGTAGAAGGCCACAGCGTCGGCACCGTTCTGCAAGGTATTGCCGCTGAAGGTCAGGTCTGGCGCCACCGCGGCGTTCCCGGCCACGAAGTAGCCGCTGGCGTCGGTGGTGAAACCGTCCAGGTCGAAGGCGTTGTAGACGTTGTCGCCGTTGCCGTTGTAGAGCACCAGCACCAGGCCGTCCAGGGGCGCGTTGCCGAAGCCGCCGTCGTAGATCTCGACGAATTCTTCCGCGTCCGAGCCGCTGGTATCGGCGTCCACCTCGTTGATCAGGGGTTGCGCCACGAAGCCGGTGCAGTCGTTGGTCGCTCCCGGCGTGGGGGTGTTCTGCACGTAGTTGGCGGTGTTGCGGGCGCCGCCGCCGCCATTGGGGCAGCGCTGGTTGGAGTGGAAATCCTTATCCCCGCCGCCGCTCTCATCGACCTGGGGCTGGCCGGGGTTGAGCAGGACCAGGAGCCCCGCGTCATCGGCGTCGGCGGTGTCGTAGACCACGGCGTCCAACAGATTGGTGGTGGTGACCGGCGTGCCATTGGGGAAGTCGGCGGCGTTGCCCGTGTAGAGGGCCACGGCATCGGCGCCATTCTGCAGGCCGTTGCTGCCGAAGACGATGCCGGGGGTCGGGGTGACCCCGCTGTTGCCCAGCACGAAATAGCCCCCGGCATCGGTGGTGAAACCGTCCAGGTCGAAGGCGTTGTAGGCGGCATCGCCGTTGCCGTTGTAGAACACCAGCACCAGGCCATCCAGGGCCGTGTTGCCCGCGCCGCCGTCATAGAGTTCGACAAACTCCAGCACATCGGTGCCCGCCGTGTCGGAATCCAACTCGTTGATCACCACCGCGCCACCCTGGATCGGGCAAGCGTTGGCGGCGGCTGGGGTGGCCGGGGCCTGCACAAAGCCGGCGGTGTTGCGGGTTCCGCCGGCACCGTTGGGGCAGCGCTGGTTGGAGTCGAAGTCCTTGTTTCCCGCGCCATCCTCGTTCAACTGGGGCTCCCCGGGGTTCAAGAGCACCAGCAGCCCCGCATCGTCGGCGTCGTTGGTGTCGTAGACCACGGCATCGATCAGGTTGGCGGTGGTCACCGCCGTGCCGTTGGGGAAGTCCGCCGCGTCGCCCGCGAAGACCGCCACGGCGTCAGCGCCGTTCTGGAGGCCGTTGCTGCCGAAGACGATGTCCACCGCGGGGGTGACCCCGGCGTTGCCCAGCAGGAAGTAGCCGGCGCCATCGGTGGTAAAGCCGTCCAGGTCGTAGGCGGCGTAACTCAGATCGTTGCTGCCGTTGTAGAAGACCACCACCAGGCCATCCAGGGCGGAGTTGCCGGTGCCGCCGTCATAGAGTTCCACGAATTCCAGCACGTCGGTGCCCGCGGTATCCGCGTCCACCTCGTTGATCACCACTGCCGCCAGGGAGGCCACCGCGCTGTTGGTCTCGCCAGGCGTGTTGACCGCTTCCCCGGCCGCGGCACTGCCGCCGCAACTGGCACAGGGCAAGCCCTCGCCACCGAAGTGGTTGCGCACCCAGTCGCTGGCCGCGTCCGTGTCCGCGCCGTTGGGGATGCGCGACGCGCCGCCGACGGTGAAGCTGCCACCGTCGAAGCCCGCCGTCAAGAGGACGTTGCCGTAGGCGCGGTCTGTGCCGCCGCCGTCGGTCACCGCCACGGCATCGACGATCGCGGTCCAGGGCGTGGTGTCCAGAGTGCCGTCGTTGTCGGTATCCAGGTCATCCCCGGCGGTGCCGGTGAAGCCCTCCACCAGCAGTAGGGTGACCGTGCCGTTTTCCACCACATTGCTCAAGAAGCCCGTGTCCCAGAAACCGAAGGCATCCGTCAGCCCCACGGTGAACACGCCATCGATGACGCCCGCGCCGGTGGAGTCCCCCTCGATCTCCAAGATCGTGAAGGCGGAATAGTCGGTATTGGGATCGCCGAAGGCTTCGATGAATTCGTGGGTGTCGGTGCCGGTGTGGTTGAAGACAAATTCGTTGATCACCGGATCCGCCGGACCGGCGGGCACGCAGCTCACGCTGTGACTGCCCAGACCGTCGAAAGTATTGGTGGGGAACCCGTTCCATTCCGTGGAGGGATCAAAGGCGTCGCCCGGGTCCGTGTCGCCGGTGCACACCGCCGCTTGCCGCCGCAGGGTTTCGTCCTGGGTACCGAGGCCACCCCCGGACCATTCCGAACCTGGATCCTCACCCACCCGGCCCAGGGAATCCACCACCGGACCGGCAGCGCCGCCGGAGCGCAAGACCACCGCGTCGTCACCGTTGAAGGAAACGCCGCTGGAGGTCTGATTCGCCACCGCCAGGATCGCCGCGTCAGCGCTGGGGTTGGCGAGCACGAAGGTGCCACCATCGGCCACCGTGCCGCTCAGCGAAATGGTCTGGCCTGCGGAACTGGACCCGTTGAAGAAGACCTGCACCACGTAGTCACCGGCGGTCAGGTCGATGGCCGCTCCGGTGCCGTTGTACAGTTCGACAGCCTTATTGAAAGAGCTGCCTTCGATGTACTCGGACAGCAGCAGGTCGGTGGGTTGCCCCAGGGCGGGGCTGACGAGAACGATCGTCAGGGCGATCGATAGCATTGTGCTTCGGCAAGACATGGGGGTTCCTCCAGAGTCGATCCCGTAAGGGGGCGAGAGCACGGGACCTGAATGTATTCAGTATTCAAAAGCTAATTGATCGGAACGAGCGGATTCACCGCGTAGCGATGAGATTATCAGTTGAAGAGACATAGGGAAAGATGCGCACGCGGCGCATTCCCGGGTCTGGACCCGGCCTCAAGGATCGTGGGTTCCGGCGCTGTGGCGACGGAAGGGGCCGTCACGAGACTGTGAACTCTGGCGACCCGTGGAGCCTACCGGGGCACCACCACCGCCGAAAGACCTTCCGGTGGCCACGGGATCACCAGGCCCCGTCCCACGCCCTTGGCCACCTTCTCTCCGTAGAGGTGATCCACCAGATGCAGGGCGGGATCGTAGCTCCGCGCTCCCCCCTGGGAGGTGACAGCCGGGCCATCGTGGACAAAGCTCGGTCCGCGCCACAGGTCGATCTCCGGGAACATCGCCGCGAAACGGTCCTGGTCTCCCGGGAAGGTGGTGGCCGCGCGCCCCTCCAGCAGCCCGGCGGCAGCCAGGACGAAGGCCCCATCGCACAGGGAGACCACGAAGCTCGCTTCCCGACCCACTTTGCGCACCCAGTCCATCATCGCCTCGTTCTGGAGATCCGCCTCCATGGATCCCTCCGCGCTGGGCACCACCAGCACATCGATGGGGGGGTGATCGGCAAAGCTGTAGTGGGGGGTGATGCGCAACCCTTCAAAGGAAGTTATCGGCTGCCGGGTGGGCGCCACCGTGAACACCTCCATGCCCGGCAGGGGCTCGGTGTGGAACACGGTGTGGTGGAAGATGTCATAGGGCGCGACCAGTTCGGAGTTGTAAACCCCATCGACGATCAGGAAGCCCACCTGGAGTTTGCGGCGAAGATCCACATCCTTATAGAGAGGTGCCCGTTGCCAGGCTGTGACGGAGTTCGCGGTCGGGTCCTCGGCGGACTCTGTCGGCGGTGGCGGGGCGGCACAGGCGGTGACGATGAGAATCAGGCTGGTCAGGACGGGGAATCGTTGGAATCGCATAGGGTACCTCCAGGGGTATCCTATCGCGGGGCGGTGAGAAGGCGGCCCGCGAAGCCATCGATGGACACTCCCACGCGGTCCGGCAGATGGCGTTGGGCGATGGCCACCATCCGATCTCGGTACGCCAGGGTGTCGGCCCCCGGTTCCAGGGCTGCCATGGCGTCCGGTAGCGGCGTGGCGCGGGTGCGGCGGCCATCGGGGGTGCCATCGCCGCCGATGAAGTGATCCAGCACGACGGCGTCGGCGCAGGCGGCGCAACGCTGGAAGAAGGCGTCCGGATCCTGGATGGGAAGCAGTGGCGAGACGGTGATCACCGTCGGTATCCCCGCGTCCTTGAGGGTACGGGCGGCCGCGAAACGGCGCTCGACGGAGCTCCCCGGCGGCGGCAGTCCGGGCAGGCGTTCGCGATCGGTTTCGATAGAGAGGTGCACCCGCAAGCGGCAACGCTCCTGAAGCTCCCGGTAGAGCTCCCGATACTCCGCGACGGCGTGGCTGTGGCTCTGGAGGATCAGGAGGTCCGGCGGCCGGTCGATCATCGCCTCCAGGATCTGCCGGGTGATGCGGAAGCGCTTCTCCTGGGGTAGAAAGGGCTCCGTGGAACTGGACAGAAAGATGCTGAATTCCCCCCGTCCTTCTTGCCGCCGCGCCCAGCGCCGTTCCCGCTCATAGCCCGTTCGGTACGCCTCGGCGGCGTTGTCCCGCACCTCCAGAAACGCTCCCCACGCCCGGCCCTGGGTCAGCCACCGGTTGTGGCGCACATAACACCCCACGCCACAGAGCGACGAGCCGAAGGAACAGCCCCGGTACGGTTGGAGAGAGTGGGAGGTGACGGTCTTCAGGTAGCCGGTGGTGCGGGTGAGGATGTTCTTGATCGGCTGGTGGGTGATCTCCATGGGGAGATTCTAAGACTCTACGGGATTTTGGGAGACAGCCTGAAGGAAGCGCTCTATGCCCCAAATCTCGACGCCGTATTCCAGCATCGCAGCACGAAGATCATCATCAGCTCGAAGGTCCGCATCCCCGGACACGATAGCTTTGGCTTTTCCATCGATCGCCGTAGCCAAGACAGGGTGGTCCCTGATGTCCCGGCATTGCGGTGGGATCGTGGTCAGGGAGACGCGAACACCTCTCCACCGCAACTGTTCCAGGAGTTGTTCGGCTTCTCTCGCACGGATCAGGCGTCGCAGCCGAGGACGCTGCCGGACGTCGTCCAATTCCTCCAGCAGAGAGTCGCTGACCAAAGCCCGGAAGCGTCCATCTTTCCAGGCTCCGAGGAGGGGCAAGGTCACGGGGCCGCCGAGGAGGGCGCGAATCCAAAGGTTGGTACCGATGACCAGTCGGAGCATCTGGGGGTCAGTGGGTGTGGCGCACCGCATTGACCTCGGCTTGAATTTCGAGATCCGTCAGCGGTTCTGTCGAGGTTCGGCTGGCCAGAGTGTGGATCAGCGTATCCAGCCGGGAATCCATCTCCGTTTCGGCGAGAACCCGAGCCACGCGGGCCTTCGACACCGGGTCCAGTCCACGGACCACAGCAAGCAACTGGTCCAAGCTCAGTTTGATCTCTGGGATTGTAATTTCATCGATTCTGGTGGTGGCCATGCCCAATACCTCCTCCCAACTAGTGTAGCCGATCCGTCCAGGCCCTCCGTGGGGGCCTGGGCGTCTCAATCAGGACTCTGGGTGATCGTCCGTCTCCTCCACGACCCCCAGAATCTCCCGGCACGCCGCCAGAGCGGCATCAAAGTACGCCGTGACGCGATCCGCCCGGTCGTTCTCGTCGGTCTCTGCCACGATCTGGCTGCCGGAGAGCACGGCGCCGGTCCAGCCGTCGCGATGCCAGTGGGCGCCCTCCGGCAAGGGGGACAGCTTGGCTTTGGCCCCCGGGGCCGGGTGCGGGTTGATGTAGAAGTAGGGTTCGTCGTAGCTGCCGTCCCCGGGGCTCATCCCGATACCGATGAAGCGTTCTTCCTTGGAGCCCTCTTCCGGCTCGATCTTGACCAGCGTGGCGATATCGAAGTGGTGCGGCCAGCAGCGCACGTCGGAGGCACCCTTGAGCAGCGACGACGCCAGTTGCAGGGTGGCATCCGCGGCGGAGTACCAATGGGATAGCTCCTGGAAGGCATCCCCGGGCTTCAAGGAGAAGGCGGCCCCGGCACCGTGCACCGGATGGTCCGGCAGGTCGTAGGTGGGTAGTTCCAGGTCCGGCAGCGATGCATCCCCGGTGAAATCCCGAATCTCCTGCGACAACCAGAGGCGTGCCTGGTCCAGGGTGCGGTGGTTGAGGGAGTACCAGGCCACCGTGCTGCCCCCGGCGACGCGCAGGATCAGATGAAGATCCGCAGGGCGCAAAGCCACCTGGAAGGGCCGGGGAGTGGCGGTGAATTTTCCCAGCAACAGGCCGTCGCTATGGCTCCAGCCCAGATTGGTATGACTGTCGTCCTTCTTGGCCGGGACATGGCGGGCCGCCACCGCCGCCAGAAGTTGGGCGGCCCAATGGATCTGGAGCCGGGCGTCCGTCAGCCGGTTCGGTGGTGGATCCCCCAGCACTTGCCAGAGGGCGGAGTGGGAACGGAGTTCAAAGTTCATGGCCCTATTGTAATGCGGAAGCGGTAAGAAAAAAGCGCCCCCGAAGGGGCGCGTTTGAAGAGAGGACAAAGAGGTCCGTGCGGTCTACCAGCGATACCCGATACCCAATTCAACGATATCGGCGTCGTAGTCGTCGAAGTTGAAACGGTCTTCGTCGTAATCGATGGTGCGGTACGCCAGGTTGAGGAGGTACCGCTCCTTGAGGGTCAGCTCGACAAAGGCGCGGACATCGGAGCGATCCAGGGCGAAGCTGCCGGCGTTGTCGTAGAGCCGGAAGTCACCGCCGAAGGTCACCCGTCCGTTGGCCTTGTAGCGCAATCGACCGTCGATGAAGTCGGCGTCCGCCTGGTAGGCGATGGGGAAGAGTCCGATGTTGGTCAGCTGGGCGATCCTGCGGTCGATATCGACGAAGCTGTAGCCGACGGAGGCGTTGAGTTTACCCTCGCCGTAGCCCAGCCGCAGGGCCAGTTGACTGTGGTCGGCATCCCAGCCGGAGTTGTTGTTCTCATACTGCTGATCCAGGTAGCTGCCGTTGATCCAGAAGCCGTTGCCCAGCTTCGCCTTGGCCGACAGGCGGATGCGCTGGCGGTCGGTGGGGGAGGCCAGGGTGAAAGGATCGTCGTAGGAGAAATCCTCGTAGTCGAGGCTGAGGCGAATGCCCTTGGCGGGGTGCCACCCGACGTTGAAGAAGAAGCCATCCTGGTCGGTGGTTTCGGTGTCGTCGAGTTCCAGGGGTTCATCCTCGGCGGCATCGTGCCGGACGTCGCGGCTTTCGAAGCGCACGCCGCCGGTGACCAGCCATTCGTTGGTGAGCTGGCATTGCAGCCCGGCTTCGCCACCGCTGGTCTCGACGTCCCAGGCGCCGAGGTTGTCGGTGCCATCGAAGGCGAACTCCCCCTGCTGATCGAGGCTGCGCTGCCACAGACCACCGATGACCGCGAAGCGGGCGTTGATCTGGTAGGAGAGATCGACCTCGAAGATTTCCACATCGCGATCGATGCGGCCCTCACCACTGGCGCTGCTCGCAAAGGGGTCGCCGCGGAAGGTGGTGCCCTGCTGGCGCTCGTCGGCTTCGATGTCCAGTTCCATGTCCTGGAGATTGGCCATGGCGCGCACGGTGAAGCGCTTGTTGGGCTTGGCCACGATGCGGGCGATGTGGGAATTGCTATCCAGGTTGTAGGGCTGATCCAGGAAGAAGAAATCCAGGGTCGCGGCGTTGGTGGCGTTCTCCCCCAGGGAGAAGCCGGGCAGGAAGATCTCGTAGGCGTTGTCATATTCCCGGAACTGTTCTTCGAGGACCAGGGTGACCTTGTCCCAGGCGTACTGGAAGCCGGCGCGGTAGTCGTTCAGGGATTCGTTGATGGGTTTGTCGAGTTCGAACTCGTCGCGCTGGATGTCCAGGGTGGTGGTGCTTTCCCCCTCCTTGGTGAAGCGGTCGAAGCCGAAGTAGACCTTGGCGGCGGGGCTGATATCGATGTCCAGCTGGGCCGAATCGCGCACCCGGTCGAAGTTGAAGGTGTGGAAATCCCCGCCGCTGGACAGGCGCACATCGGCCAGGTCATGGGGCAGGATGGTGTCGTTGTAGAAGTAGTTGGACTTGCGCCGGTCGTAGGTGAAGTTGAACTGGCCGAACTTCCTGGCGCCCAGGTGGATGGTCTCGAAGGCGTCGCCACCCAGGTTGTTGATGTCCAGGTCGAAACGATCGACGAACTGGCTCTCCCCACCGGGTAGGTATTCGAGGTTCAGATTGAACAGCCGGGGGCCATCTTCGATGTTGAAGTCCTCCCGGTACTTGTTCTCGGAGCCGCCGACATCGACACTGCGGAAGCCGATGGAGAAGCTGCCGGAGAAGGCCGCGTCATCCTGGGCCGCCACCGGTAGAGTGCCCACGCCCGCCGTCAGAGCGAACACCGCCGTCAGGGTCAGTAGGGTGAAGGCGATCTTGTGGTCTGTGATGATCTGTCGCATCGCTATTCCCCCTCTATTTCAAGAACGCTGGATGGAAGTTGGAGCCGTGGATACTGGAGTGGCAGTTGGTGCACACGGTCTCCAGGGTGAATCGGGCGTGGAATCCCGGCACGACGCCATGGCAGCTGAAGCACAACTCGGCGGTGCTCTGGAAATTGAGCAGGTGTCGGTTGGGCGAGCCGTGGGGCGTGTGGCATGCGGTGCAGCCCTCGACCTTGACGGAGCCGTGCTCGAAGACGAAGGGTCCGCCCTTGTCGGCGTGGCAGCCGATGCACAATTCCTGCTTGAAGCCTCCCAGGGCGACGCGCTGGGCGACATCGTGGGGGTTGTGGCAGGAGGTGCAATCGAGGATGCCTTCCTGGAGCCGATGGCGTTCGTTGAACTGGAACTGGGCCAGGACATCGACGTGGCAATCGGCGCAGGTGGCGGAGGCGTCGCCCAGCCGGTCCGGGTCGTAGCCGTCCGCTTCGTGGGCTTCCAGCAGTTTGGCGCCGGTGCTGTGGACCTCGTGGCAGTCGCCGCAGCTGATGCCGGCGGCGGCGTGGGGCGAGCGACCGAAGGTGGGATGGGTGTCGGTATGACACGCCATGCACGCCTGGGTCCGGTCCCCGGCGGCTTCCATCTCGCCGAAAGCGAAGATGGTGCCCAGGCCGCCCCCTTCTTCAATGTGCTGTTCCGCGCCACTGTGGCAGGAGGTGCACTGGCCGCCTCCCTCCACCTTCCCCCAGCCGGGCTCGGAGAGCACCGAATGGGGGTTGTGGGCGAAAGCATTGACTTCCGCCTCGTGACAATCGACGCAGAGAGCGTCCAGGGACGCGGTATCGTCGGATGAACTGTTTCCCGTGCCGTCTCCCGCGGCGCTTCCGTGGCCTCCCACGAACAGCAGCAGGCCGAGGATCGGCATCCCTATCCAAAGTTTCTTGTTCTTCATCTCCCACCTCGTATGAATGAAGCTCGCTGTCTGGCGGGCGTTGTAGGAATGCTACGAAAGAAAGGACGGAGAGAAACGATGTGTCGAGGTGGTTCTACCGTTTTTGGGCCCCCTCTCTTCGGGTGGGCTTCGGGAGCCCACCCGGGTGGTGTACAAGACAGGGCCTTGAGGTAGCGTCCGTCCATACCCCCAGTCATGAGGAAAGGAGCTGATCATGCACCGTTTCGCAATCCTGGTTTTCGGCAGTGCCCTACTGATCGCGGCCGCCTCCGCGGCGGCGGACGACAATCCGGGCAAGGCCGTCTTCCTGGCCCAGAAGTGCAACCTCTGTCACTCCGTCGAGGCGGCGGGGATCGAGGCGAAGACCACTTCGGAAAAGCTCAAAGGGCCGGATCTGACCCTCGTCACCACCCGCCATGAGGCGGAGTGGATCGGCAAGTTCGTCCGCCGACAGATCCAGAAGGACGGCGCCGACCACAAGAAGGAATTCAAAGGCACGGACGAGGAGCTGCAAGCCCTGGTCGGCTGGTTCAAGGCGCTGGAGCAAGCCCACAAGCAGTGAGTGCGGTCAGGTTGTCCCGGCGTCCTCCCGCCGGGACAGCTCCCGGATCTTGAGCCCCAAACCCACCATCACCAACACGATCAGGAACAGCGCCACCACCAGCCCCTGGCGCCGGAAGGTCAGCTCTCCCAGAGCTTCCTGACCGGCGACCAGAGCGGCGTGGGCGCTCTCCAGTCCCTCTTGCTGCTTGTCCTCGAAGGCGCTCCCTTCGCCGGTGGCGAAGCTGTGCACCAGCACTTCCAGTTCGATCTGGGCCTTGACGGCGCTCTCGATGTTTTCCAGGGCGTCGCGGGTTTCCACCCCGCCGCGCCGGGCGCCCAGCAGGATCCTCTCCGCCCGGGCGGTGGCGGCGGTCAGCGCCTGCATCTGCGACACCATACGACCGGCCATGGTGAAGCCCACGGGGCCGTCCGCCAGGAGCGGTTCCGCGGCGTGGCACCGGCCACAGCGCATGACTTCGGCGGTTCTCCCGGCTCCGTCGGTGCCGTTCCCGTCGGCCAGGGAGTAGCGCACCTTGCCGATGCGGAACTTCTCGAACAGCCGCTTGAACTCCGGTCGCAGGGGCGTCGCCTCGCCCTCTTCGGCGAGAGCGGCGGCGGTGTGGAACGGCAATTCCAGGGCGGCGTCCACCAGGTGGTCGAAGAGCACCTCGCCCTCCCACCCCTGGGCGTCGGCCTGCTGGAGCAGCCCGGCCAGGGTTTCTTCATAGTGTTGCTGTTTTTTGGTCGGTTCCGGGACCTCCGTGGCCCCGTCGCCGCCGAAAACGCCGGCGCCTTCATGGCAGAACGCACAGGGAGTGCTGGGCAGGGGCGACAGCATGGCGACGGTGGGGCGGATCACCCCATGGTTGCCGTGGCAGGTGGTGCAGTCGGTGAAGGCGGTGACGGTGGTCAGTTCCGCCGCCGGTTCCGGCGCTTCGTGGCAGGCGGCGCAACCGTCGGTGCCCGCATCCGCCAGGTAGTCATTGTGGTCCACCAGCAGGGCATGCTTTTCACTGGCCCGGAAGAGATCCGCTTCCCGGCCGTGGCATTGGCCGCAGACGAAGGTGATGGAATCGAGGCCCGGCGGCGCCGCCCCGTGGTTGCCGTGGCAATCGTTGCAGGTCGGCGCGGACAGATCCCCCTTGGTCAGCATCGCGGCCCCATGGACACTGAACTGCCAGTGATCGAACTGGTCCGTGGGCAAGGGGCGCCCGTCGGCGGTGGTGTACCCGGCCATCCGCTCCTCATCGCCGTGGCAGCGGTGGCAGGTTTCCGCCACCCGGGAGGGGTAGACGGGGGAGGCGGGGTTGGCGGCACTGAGGATGCCGTGGACCCCATGGCAGTCGATGCAGGTGGCGACCTGGGTATCCCCGTCGAGCAACGCCCGACCGTGGTGGCTGGTGCGGTACTCCTGTTCCTGATCGACCCGGACCTCCGGATCGAAACGCTTCATGTACTCCGCGTCGGAGTGGCAGCGCCCGCAAAACGCTGGAATATCGATCCGGGCGGGAGCCCCCCGGTAAGGATTGCTGCCGAAATTCTCATCCATGGCCAACTCAAGATCGTCGGCCAGGGCTGGGTCCGGGTTGCCGCCGTGGCAATCGTGGCAGGAGAGGCCCGCCTCGCCGTGGATGTCGTCGTGGAGGGCCTCGACGATGGCGATACCTGCCGCGTCGAACCAATCCTCGCTGCTGTGGCAGGTGGTGCAGGAGGTGGCGGTCTGGGCCAGGGCCGAGGTTGCGGTGAGGGCGCAGAGCAAAGTGGCGAAGCAGGCGATGGGTTTCATGAGGCCCTCCCCTCGCGATGGCCCGTGGCGAATTCCAACAGGCCGACGAAAATCGCGGTGGCCACGACGATGTAGACCGGTACCAGGGAGCGATACCCCCACGCCGTCATGCCCACCATGTAGGCCACGGCCACAATGCCGACCCCGGTAAAGATCGGGCTGCGCCCGCGCCGCTCCACCCCCCGGTCCAGGAGGGGCACCAGGAGCAACAGAGCTCCACAAAGACCGAAGAACAGGATGGGAAACGCCTCGTACTCGATCCCCACGATTTCCCCACCGGGAACCAGTTTCAGGGTCTCGAACATGAACATGAAGTACCACTCGGGGCGGATATCCCGGAAGGCGGGAGCGAAGGGATTGGCCTTCTCCCCCAGTTCCCACGGGAACAGTGCCGCCAGGGTCGCCAGCACCCCGAGGGCCAGGGTCCAGCCGAACAGTTCCCGCAGGGCGAAGTGGGGGAAGAAGCGCATCGGGCGGCGCCGCGCCGCCTCCTTTTCCTGTCCTGGCGGGACGCTCATGCCGTGCAGTTGCACCAGCAGCAGATGAACCCCCAAGAAGAGGATGGTAAGGGCCGGAAGGATCGCCACGTGCCAGCCGTAAAAGCGCGACAACGTGCCCCCGGTGACCCGATCCCCACCGCGCAGGAAGCGCACCGCCCAATCGCCGACCAGGGGAACCGCCCCGGCGATATCGGTGCCCACCTTGGTGGCGAAAAAGGCCAGCTGGTTCCAGGGCAGCAGGTAGCCGGAGAAGCCGAAACCGAGCACCAGGAAGAAGGCGAAGCAGCCGCTGATCCAGGTCAGCTCCCGGGGCGACCGGTACGCCTTCATGAAGTAGGCGGTAGCCATGTGGACAAAGGCGAAATAGACCATCAGGTTGGCCGCCCAGGAGTGCACGGAGCGCACCAGCCAGCCGAAGGGTACGGTGGTCATGATGAACTCCACCGACTCGAAGGCCCCCTCCGCCGAGGGGCGGTAGTAGAGCATCAACAGAATGCCGGTGAGGATCTGGATGGCGAAAAAGAACAGCGTCATGCCGCCGAAGTAGTAAAAGACCGAATGGCGGTGCACCGGCACCATCTTGTGGGCCGCCACCTCCCGCGCCGCCGACAGGTGCAATCGTTGGTCGAGCCAGCCGAAGAGCCGAGCGATTTTGGTGCCCATGGTCTAGACCCTCGAGACGATCAATGTGGAGGGTCGTCCGGGCCCCTGGGAGGCGAGATTCACCTTGAGGGGGGTGAGGGGGCGCGGGGGCGGACCCCCGACATTGCGGCCATTGAGGTCGAATTGACCGTTGTGGCAGTTGCACCAGATGAGATTTTCTTTGCTGCGGTAGCCGACCACACAATCGAGATGGGTGCAGGTGGCGGTGAAGGCGCGGTAGTCGCCCTCCGCCGCCTTGACCACGATGATCGGTTCCGACCCCAGCCGGACGATCTTGAAGCCCTTCTCCAGCAGTTCCGGGTCGTTGGTGGGACCGGCGTCCACCTGATTGCTCGCCGCCTCCGGCACCCGGGGCGGGCTGATGTAGCGCAGAATTGGGTAAAGGACGGAACCAAAGAGGGCGGTAAAGGAGAAACCGAGAAACGCGTTGAGGAAACTGCGTCGGTTCACCCGGGGCGGGGAGTCGTCCATGGTCGCCTCCAGGCCACCCCCCGGGGGTCCGAGGGGTGGCGTCTATGGATGGATGTTGCCGGTCTACCAGCGATACCCGATACCCAGCTCGACGATGTCGGCGTCGTAGTCGTCGAAGTTGAAACGGTCTTCGTCGTAGTCGATGGTGCGGTACGCCAGGTTGAGGAGGTACCGCTCCTTGAGGGTCAGCTCGACAAAGGCGCGGACATCGGAGCGATCCAGGGCGAAGCTGCCGGCGTTGTCGTAGAGCCGGAAGTCACCGCCGAAGGTCACCCGTCCGTTGGCCTTGTAGCGCAATCGACCGTCGATGAAGTCGGCGTCCGCCTGGTAGGCGATGGGGAAGAGTCCGATGTTGGTCAGCTGGGCGATCCTGCGGTCGATATCGACGAAGCTGTAGCCGACGGAGGCGTTGAGTTTACCCTCGCCGTAGCCCAGCCGCAGGGCCAGTTGACTGTGGTCGGCATCCCAGCCGGAGTTGTTGTTCTCATACTGCTGATCCAGGTAGCTGCCGTTGATCCAGAAGCCGTTGCCCAGCTTCGCCTTGGCCGACAGGCGGATGCGCTGGCGGTCGGTGGGGGAGGCCAGGGTGAAAGGATCGTCGTAGGAGAAATCCTCGTAGTCGAGGCTGAGGCGAATGCCCTTGGCGGGGTGCCACCCGACGTTGAAGAAGAAGCCATCCTGGTCGGTGGTTTCGGTGTCGTCGAGTTCCAGGGGTTCATCCTCGGCGGCATCGTGCCGGACGTCGCGGCTTTCGAAGCGCACGCCGCCGGTGACCAGCCATTCGTTGGTGAGCTGGCATTGCAGCCCGGCTTCGCCACCGCTGGTCTCGACGTCCCAGGCGCCGAGGTTGTCGGTGCCATCGAAGGCGAACTCCCCCTGCTGATCGAGGCTGCGCTGCCACAGACCACCGATGACCGCGAAGCGGGCGTTGATCTGGTAGGAGAGATCGACCTCGAAGATTTCCACATCGCGATCGATGCGGCCCTCACCACTGGCGCTGCTCGCAAAGGGGTCGCCGCGGAAGGTGGTGCCCTGCTGGCGCTCGTCGGCTTCGATGTCCAGTTCCATGTCCTGGAGATTGGCCATGGCGCGCACGGTGAAGCGCTTGTTGGGCTTGGCCACGATGCGGGCGATGTGGGAATTGCTATCCAGGTTGTAGGGCTGATCCAGGAAGAAGAAATCCAGGGTCGCGGCGTTGGTGGCGTTCTCCCCCAGGGAGAAGCCGGGCAGGAAGATCTCGTAGGCGTTGTCATATTCCCGGAACTGTTCTTCGAGGACCAGGGTGACCTTGTCCCAGGCGTACTGGAAGCCGGCGCGGTAGTCGTTCAGGGATTCGTTGATGGGTTTGTCGAGTTCGAACTCGTCGCGCTGGATGTCCAGGGTGGTGGTGCTTTCCCCCTCCTTGGTGAAGCGGTCGAAGCCGAAGTAGACCTTGGCGGCGGGGCTGATATCGATGTCCAGCTGGGCCGAATCGCGCACCCGGTCGAAGTTGAAGGTGTGGAAATCCCCGCCGCTGGACAGGCGCACATCGGCCAGGTCATGGGGCAGGATGGTGTCGTTGTAGAAGTAGTTGGACTTGCGCCGGTCGTAGGTGAAGTTGAACTGGCCGAACTTCCTGGCGCCCAGGTGGATGGTCTCGAAGGCGTCGCCACCCAGGTTGTTGATGTCCAGGTCGAAACGATCGACGAACTGGCTCTCCCCACCGGGTAGGTATTCGAGGTTCAGATTGAACAGCCGGGGGCCATCTTCGATGTTGAAGTCCTCCCGGTACTTGTTCTCGGAGCCGCCGACATCGACACTGCGGAAGCCGATGGAGAAGCTGCCGGAGAAGGCCGCGTCATCCTGGGCCGCCACCGGTAGAGTGCCCACGCCCGCCGTCAGAGCGAACACCGCCGTCAGGGTCAGTAGGGTGAAGGCGATCTTGTGGTCTGTGATGATCTGTCGCATCGCTATTCCCCCTCTATTTCAAGAACGCTGGATGGAAGTTGGAGCCGTGGATACTGGAGTGGCAGTTGGTGCACACGGTCTCCAGGGTGAATCGGGCGTGGAATCCCGGCACGACGCCATGGCAGCTGAAGCACAACTCGGCGGTGCTCTGGAAATTGAGCAGGTGTCGGTTGGGCGAGCCGTGGGGCGTGTGGCATGCGGTGCAGCCCTCGACCTTGACGGAGCCGTGCTCGAAGACGAAGGGTCCGCCCTTGTCGGCGTGGCAGCCGATGCACAATTCCTGCTTGAAGCCTCCCAGGGCGACGCGCTGGGCGACATCGTGGGGGTTGTGGCAGGAGGTGCAATCGAGGATGCCTTCCTGGAGCCGATGGCGTTCGTTGAACTGGAACTGGGCCAGGACATCGACGTGGCAATCGGCGCAGGTGGCGGAGGCGTCGCCCAGCCGGTCCGGGTCGTAGCCGTCCGCTTCGTGGGCTTCCAGCAGTTTGGCGCCGGTGCTGTGGACCTCGTGGCAGTCGCCGCAGCTGATGCCGGCGGCGGCGTGGGGCGAGCGACCGAAGGTGGGATGGGTGTCGGTATGACACGCCATGCACGCCTGGGTCCGGTCCCCGGCGGCTTCCATCTCGCCGAAAGCGAAGATGGTGCCCAGGCCGCCCCCTTCTTCAATGTGCTGTTCCGCGCCACTGTGGCAGGAGGTGCACTGGCCGCCTCCCTCCACCTTCCCCCAGCCGGGCTCGGAGAGCACCGAATGGGGGTTGTGGGCGAAAGCATTGACTTCCGCCTCGTGACAATCGACGCAGAGAGCGTCCAGCGATTCTCCGTCCCCTTCCTGGGCGACGGTCACCCCCTGGTAGGCGCCCAAGGTGGCGAGTAACGCTCCACTCAGTAGCCCCAAGGTCCAACGTCGTTTTCCTCTCATCGGTTCCCCCTCTCTCAAACAGGAAATCCCGGCGGTTTTATACGCACCGTAGGTTTGTGTTGACTGTACTGCGTTCGATTCGTCAGGAAACTACCCGAGGGGGTAGTTCTCCACCGAAAGTCTTGGGGTAGTGTGTGGGCGACAACCGCGCAAAAGGAGAAGCTCATGACACATCGCAAGATCTTGACCCTAGGTTCCCTGACCGCCCTGCTGTTGGTGGTCGCCTGGACCACCCCGGTCGCCGCCGCCGACGGCCAGGAGGTCTTCCTGGGCCAGAAGTGCAATACCTGCCATTCCGTCGAGACGGCGGGCATCGAAGCCAAGACGAAGTCGGAGAAGCTCTTCGGTGGGGATCTCAGCCAGGTGACCGAGCGCCACGAGACGGAATGGATCGCGCAATACATCCAGCGCGAGATCCAGAAGGATGGGGCGGATCACAAGCGAGAATTCACCGGCAGTGACGAAGAACTCCAGTCGCTGCTCGACTGGCTGAAGGCACAGGCGACCGCAGCCGGCGAGAATGCTGGCGGGAAGGTCTGAGGTTCCCATGCCCACCACCGCCCTACTGGCCCTGATCGGCCTGTCGATCTTCGTGATCATCTTCCTCGCCATGCGCCCGCAACGGTTGCAGACCCGCGCTGGCAAGGTGCTCGCCTTCGTGGGCTTTCTGATCCTGCCGGTGATCGCCCTGACCCTGGGGGCCTCCAATCATCTGGAGCACTCGAAGACCACCCAGTTCTGCCTCTCCTGCCACGAGATGCAGCCCTATGGCCAAAGCCTGTACATCGACGATCCGGAATACCTGCCCGCGGCCCACTTCCAGAACAAGCGAATGCCCCGGGATTTCGCCTGCTTCAGCTGTCACACGGACTACACGATGTACGGCGACGTCAACGCCAAACTGCGGGGCTTGCGTCATCTGTGGGTGCATTACGCGGGCACGATCCCCGAGGACATCGCCCTCTACACGCCCTTCCAGAACCGCGAGTGCCTGCACTGTCACAGCGGCGCCCGATCCTTTGAAGAGAACGACATGCATGTGGACATGCTGGGGGAGTTGGAGGCTCAGGAGGTCTCCTGCCTCGATTGCCATGCCTCGGTGCACGATGTGGATGAGGTCGCGGAGCAGCCCAAGTGGCAGGGTCCGCCCATAACGGGAGGTCATCGATGAGCAAACGTCTGAGGATCGCCAGCTGGTTTCTGATCTCCGGTCTGGGCGTGGAGGCGCTCAGCCTGCTGTGGAACCATCCGCTGGCCTTCGTGGCCTTCATCGTCCCCGGTGGTGTGCTGATACTCGCCGGACTGGGCCTGTACGTCTGGGCGCTGCTCTCCCGTGCCCCGGCCTGAGGCTTGACGGGCGGGGCGTGGGGGAGTACCGTTTTTGGTATGGCTGAGCCGCTACAGATTTCCGTCGATGATGATCTGGATGCGCAGATCCAGCAGGCAGCGCGCCGTCATCATGCTTCCGCGGAACAGTGGGTTCGTACCGCGATCGAGCGGGCTCTGGCGGAAGAGCCCCGTCTCGATCCGGTCGCGGAGCTTGCTTCCCTGAAAGGCCCCACGGCTGATCTTGATTTGATGCTGCAACAAATCGAGGCCGGGCGCTATTGAAGGTCTTCATCGACTCCAACATCCCAATGTACGTGGCGGGCGCCGACCATCCCCACCGGGAACCTGCCCGGCGGTTCCTGCAACAGGTGCTCCAGGGGACCTATCAAGGTTTAACGAGCACCGAAATCCTGCAAGAGATTCTCTATCGCTATCAGGGATTGAAGCGACTTGATACCGGGTTGCGGATTTGCGATCTCTTTTTGGAGATTTGCACCACGGTCTTACCGGTCACCATCGATGACGTGGCGAGAGCCAGGGAACTCCTGGCGACCGTGCCGGGCCTCAGCGTCCGCGATGCGCTCCACGCCGCAGTCGCGTTCCAGAATGGCCTTGTCCACATCGCGAGCTTTGATCGTGTCTTTGATCGCATCCCCGGCATTGAGCGCCTGGAACTAGATTAGTCCCACCTGCTCACTTCCCGGTGTCCCGGGCATTCCTTCGCCTTCCTCGCAAGATGCGGTGCCCTCTCGTGCAAATTGCAAGTTCAACTTGCAATTTGCACGGAGGTAACGTTGCCGCACCCCTTGCACCTATAGAGGAAAACGTCCGAACGGATCTGGAGGGGAGCCCTGATGCGAGCCTGGAAGCCTGTGTTCATCGTCCTTTTGCTCTGTGCCCTGGTCCCGGCTTGTGGGCCGGGTGGCGGGGATAGCGCGCCACCACCGCCACCCCCCGCGGAGCCCGCCCCGCCGCCCTCAGTGGATGAGGGCAACACGACGCAAGTTCGCTGCGCCGAGGGGGACAACGGCACGCTACCGGTCACCGTCAGCCCGCAGATCCCCGCGGTGCCGGTGTTCGCTCAGGGCTCCGGCGACCAGCTGGAGGTCATCCAATGCGGCTTCGATGTCTTCTCCTGGAACAGCTTCCTGGCCGTCAGCCACTCCCCTCAGGGCACCTTCGGCGACCGGGATGGCGATAACACCACGGTGTGGGAGATCTGGCCGGAAGCG
>Ga0210063_1000052_pt1 | contig 38102 bp, 33 predicted proteins | sample Muzzi_PWA_D1_FD_185529 | JGI IMG/M metagenome (GOLD analysis project Ga0210063, IMG submission 185529) | Wetland microbial communities from San Francisco Bay, California, USA, that impact long-term carbon sequestration - Muzzi_PWA_D1 (SPAdes) | ecosystem: Environmental > Aquatic > Marine >... | reverse complement strand
ACATCCGCCAACCGGGTGACCCCGGCGCGGTGCAGCCGCGGTGCGAGCCAACTCCACGTCTCCTCAGGGGTTCGCGTACGGTGCGTACCGTGGCGATACCTCTTGAGGGTATCGCCGGGCGTCACCCGCCGTGGGTCTCGGCGTGTTTGGTGTAGACCGCGTACCGCCATCCAGACCCGGGCTCATAGACGGTGACCGCGACCACATCACTCTTGTAGGTAGCCTCTTCCCCCTCCTCGGTGGTGTTGTAGGTCACCGAGGCGATGTACGGGCCGCTGATCTTGATGCTCAATTCGCCGATCTCCACCTGGCGCGGCTTCTTGGGCGTGAAGCGGGTGTAGAGGGTCTGGAATTCGTCGCTGGTCACATGCCTTTCGAAGGCCTCGTGGGAGACGGTCTCGACGGTCTCACCGCCGCCGTTCTTCGGTTTGATGATGCAGTAGGGGTCGGTGGTGACCTCCTTGGCGGTGGCCACCAAATCCTCGCGGGAGGTGGTTTCCCACTTCTCGATCAGGGCCTGGATCTCCGCTTCCGAATCGGCTGCGGTGTCCGGCATGGAGGACTTGTCGGTGTCGGTGGTGACGTGGGCGGCGGGTGCGAAGGCCCCGACCATGCGCGGTTCCTGGGCCGGTGACGGCAGCCTTTCTAGCTCCAGGTCCAGGGTCGGTGCGGCATCGACAAAGGCCTGCTGCAACTGGCCTTCACCGGGGTTGGATGGATGGGAAGGGTGGTCGGACATGAAATCCCTCCTTCAAGAATGTTGGGGATCGAACCGATTCAGTTCCCGTGTGGTCTTGGAAAAGACCGTCGGTCCACTGGCTCGCTTTCGGGTTCCCAAGAAACGTATCACAGCGAGGAGGGGCTCCAGCGATCCACCGATCCATCGATCCATCGATCCAGCGATCCAGCGCTCAACCGTTCATCGGCTCGAATTGTCCCCCAGCGACTCCAGAATGCGTCGGTAGGCTTCGTAGCGGGCAGCGGGCAGGTCGCCGGCTTCGACCGCCGCCTGGACGGCGCATTGGGGCTCGTGGGTGTGGGTGCAGTTGGCGAAACGGCAGCCGCCGGCATGCGCCGCCAGATCGGAGAACGCCCCCCGCAGATCCTCGGGGCTCAGATCCCACAGACCCAGTTCCCGAATCCCTGGGGTGTCGATGATCTGGGTGTCCCCCTCCAGGACGTAGAGCACCGCTCGGGTGGTGGTGTGGCGACCGGTGCCGTCCTCGCTGCGCACCTCTTGGGTGGTCAGTTCCAGTTGCGGGTGGAAGGCGTTGAGGAGCGAGGATTTGCCGACCCCACTGTGGCCCACCAGGACGCAGGTTTCCCCTTCCAGGTCGGCGAGCAGTTCTTCCAGGCCCTCTTCTTGCTTGGCCGATACGGGGAAAATGGGGACCCCCAACTCCCGGTACGGGTCCAGAAGACGCCACTCGGCATCGTCCTCCGGGCTCTCCGCCAGGTCGATCTTGTTGACGCACAGCACCGGTCGGGCACCGCCCTTCTCCACCGCCAGGAGGTAGCGATCCACCAGCCCCGGTTTCAGTCCCGGTTTGCGCAAGGCCACCACGATGACCACGGTATCGATATTGGCGGCGATGACGCGCTCGAGGCGGGGGTTGTGGGGGTCTGGCCGGGAAAGGGCCGTGCGTCGGGGCAGGACGCCGGTGACCCACGGTTGGCCGTCGTCCTCCTCGCGGATCTGCACCCGATCCCCCACGGCCAGCGCCGACTGCTGGTGCATGGCCAGGCGCGAGGGCAGGTGACAGCGCAACTCCTCGCCCTCTGCCATCACCCAGCACACCCGGGACGAGCGGGACAGGACCAGCCCCTCCATGTCGCCGTCCAGGGACCCGGCGGCGACCGGCGGTGGTGGTTTCGGACGCCGATCGCGGCGATGTTTCTGGTAGTAGGGCAGGGTGTCGGCCGCCTGCTCGTGCCAACTCTGATGCTGGCGCGGACCGGTGCGGGCCTTGTCGGGGATCGGTGGCGCAGTGTCGCGCTCCGGCTGACCGCGATCCTTCTTGGATGGCATGTTCGGGCTCCTTGGGAGGGAGTCTAGATCACCCGGTGCCGTGAGTTCAATCTGCTAAGCTGACGGAATGGGTAACGGCGATGGGGGTTATCAGAAAAAGACTCCAAGGGAGACGCAAAAAGAGACTCGAAGGGGGAGTCGGCGGGGCTGGCTCTGGGTGGTCCTGGTGGGTATGGTGCTGGCCAGTGGCCTGCTGGTGTTCTACCTGCTTTGGCGCGTCCCCTATGACGCCGCCCGGGGTGGTCGGGAGGCGTTGGAAAGCGCTCTCGACAAGACGGCGGAGATCGCCCGAGCCTTCCATTCCGGCACCATCACCACCACCTTCCTGAGTTACGCCACGGAAGTGCGGGGCACCACATCCTTGCAGGTGGCGACCCTCTCCCAGCGGGAGGTCTTCGAACGCAAGGACGAGGCCACCACCTTTTGGGGCACCCTGGCCTTGCCGGATGTGGTGGTCCGGGCCACGGCTCCGGTGGAATACGCCTACACGCTGGATCTGGAGCGGGAGTGGCTCTTCGACCTGCGGGGCCATGTCCTCCACGTCACCACCCCGCCGCTGCGCTTCAACAAGCCTGCGGTGGACGTGTCGCAGATCCAATTCGAGGTCAGCCAGGACAGTCTGCTGCGGGATACCGACGCGGCGCGGGAAAACCTCCGCCGGGGCATCACCCCCATGGTGCACCGCCGGGCGAGGGAGAATATCCCCCTGGTGCGGGAGGTGGCCCGACGGAAGACCCAGCACTTCGTCGAGCATTGGCTCACGGCCCAGTTTGGCGATGCCGACGACTACACCGTCGAGGTGACGTTCCGCGATGAGTTACCCGGGGCGCTCACGCTGCCCGGACCCTCGCGGGAGCTTCCTCCACCTCCTGAGTGATCAGGATCAATTGCATCAGCAAAGCCGTCTGGGTCTCCAACAACTCCAGCACCGCGTCCGGTCTCAGGTAGCCGAGCCCCTCCGCAACATCCACCAGGGCGCCCAGGGCGTCCAACTCCTCCATGGCGCCCCGGAAGCTATGGCGAGCACCATCCCCCTGTCCACCGCACCCGCGCAACACATGGCGGCTCACGGCCGCAGCGGTGAACCGCAAGCCGGTCACCAAGTCTTCGTCGGCGTCGGCGGGGAAGGTGTCGGTGGTGCGATACAACTCCATCTGCAAGGTGTCGCTCAATCGGAAGGCGTTCAGTTCGCGGGGGTCTCGCATGGTTCTCTCCTCCGTTGTGGGGTCGTGGGATACGAGCCGAACCCTTCGGCTCTCACCCCCATAGACGGAAAAAGGAGAGGCCAGCACCCCCCAAAGGAGGAAGATTGCGGAAAAAAGTGCCGCAGGGACACCTCAGCCTCCGAAGGGGGCCAATCTGTCACCAACAGGAGATCCAGGGAGAGTCGCCAGCAGAATGCCGCCCAGGGGCGCGGATTCCAGCATTTCTGGAGGAAAAGGTAATTTGTGAAGGTCTTTGGGGAGAGGACAGGCGAAGCTGGCACGAGGCTTGCTTAATAGTAAGGCAACCGGCCGCAAGGCCACTTGAAAACCTATCCCAAGACAGTAACGCCACAGGGCGATACCCCGTCTCAACGCCTACCATCAAGCCCACCAAAAAGGCCCACCTTATCGGCCACCCCGCACTAAGGGGTGGCCCCGCCGCTTTTGTTTTGAAGACTGGCGGGAGTATAGCAGACACCCCCCGGGGTCTTGTCAACTCCTTTTTCTGACTTTTTTCCGCCCCCACGGACCTGCTATAAAGAGCGGTATGTCACGCAAATACGGCCAGCGAGGGTATCAGGACGACGAACCGAAGGAAGCCCGGGGAGGTCCCAAGGCGCCTCGGGAGCGGCGGGAAGGTCCCCGCGGGCGCGGGCTGGGGGCGCCCACTGGGGAAGTGTTCCGCTGCCGCGATTGCGGTACGGAGCACGACGCCGGCAGTGTCACCTTGGAGAGCCAGTGTCGGCAGTGTGGGGTGGCGCTGCACAGTTGTGTCCAGTGTCGCCATTTCGACACCTCCGCCCGCTTCGAGTGTCGCCAGCCTCGGAAAGAGCGCGTCGCTTCCAAGACCAAAGCCAATGACTGTGAGTTCTTCGTCCCCAAGATCGCCCAGGAATTGGGCCAGCGAAACCGGGGCACCGCGAGCAGCGCTCGGGACGCCTTCGACGCCCTGTTCGACTGAGCTTGACGGGTTCTGGGGTCAGTCCAGGTAGCCCAGGGCGCGGAGTTTGTCCATGGACTCCTCGTCCAGGGACGGTGGCGGTAGGTCGTCGGCGGCCTGCAAACCCTGCCGCACGGTCTCCAGCCATTGCGCCAGAGCCTCGCTGGGGTCGGCGTTGGGACGGCTGAGATTGCGCTGCTCGGCTGGATCGGTGTGCAGGGAATAGTGGGCGTGCTTTTCGCCGCTCTTGACCCGCAACACTTCCTTTTCCAGTTTCTCGCCGGAGCCCTCGACGATCCCCACTTCCAACAAGCCACGGCGACGAACCTTCTCGGTATCCTTGGGGGAGTGCACCGCGCCCCGATGGGCCTGATGGTACGTGGTCCGCCGCCCCGGGGGCTCCGCCTGGCCCAGGAGTACCGGGGACCAGTCAAAGCCCCGGAAGGTCTCCAGGGTGGGAAGGCCCAGAAGGCCGACCAGGGTCGGCGCCACATCGAGGAGCGAGGCGGGCGGGGCGAGATTGCCGGGAGCGATGCGTTCGGGCCAGGTGATGGAAAAGGGGATCCGCAAGTTCTCTTCCCACAAGAACCGACCGTGGCCCCAGTAGCCGTGTTCCCCAAGGTTCTCGCCGTGGTCCGCGGCGAAGACGATCAGCAAGCGCTGGCCGGGAAAGAGGCGCTCCGCGGTTTTCAGCAGTCTGCCCACGGCATCGTCCGCAAAGGCCACCTCGGTGTCGTAGCGGTCCGAAGCCGGAACATCGCGCAACTCCCGGATGCCCAGCCGCTCGGCGTATTCCTTGTGCAATATGTAGGGGTTGTGGGGGTCGGAGTAATGCACCCAGGCGAAGAAGGGGCGGCTCTTGTATTTCCCGGCGTAGTCCTCCAGCCATTCCACTGCGGCGTCGGTGACATCGTCGCCGTTGGCCTCGGAGTTCATCAGCCCGAAATAGCGTTTGCGGGTGAAGATTTCGAAAAAGTCGTCAAAATGATCGCCCATGCCCAACAACTTGTCCCGCAAAGTCCAGTTGCTGATGAAGGCTGCGGTGCGGAAGCCGCGTTCCTGGAGGATCCGCGGCAGCGACGGCAGACCCGGTCGCGCCCCCAGGCCGTTGCGGGTGGCGCCGTGATCGTGGGGGTAGAGGGAGGTCAGCATCGACGCCATGGAAGGCGCCGTCAGGGGCTCCACGCACCGCGCCTGATCGAAGCGCACGCCCGCCTCGATCAGCCGGTCCAGGTAGGGCGAAGTCTCCCGCCCATAGCCGTACGCTCCCAACCGATCCGCCCGCAGGGTATCGATGGTCACCACCAGCACGGATGGGTAGCGCGGGGCGGCGGTGGCAGCGGTCAGCCCGGAACTGGAAGCGAGGAACAGGGCGAGGCCCAAGAGCAGTCTTTGAATCAAAGTTATTCTTTCCGCAAGCTATAGCGGGTTGATCAAGGCGAGTCCCCATTGCATCACATCCCATGGGTACGTTGGAAGCGAATCCTCCGAAATTTCTCAGGAGCGCCGCCGCCCCGGCGGCGCAACCCGGCTCTCCGAACTCCGTAGTAGACTCGTCGGCGCACCGGTCCTCTCCAGGGACCATTCAGAAAGTGAGATCCCATGCGTCCCAGGTCCATTCTGCTTCTGATCATCGCTCTGGTTGCCCTGGCCTTCGGGGTGTGGCAGTTCGTACCGGACGATAGCGCCGGAGATCCCGGGGTCGAATTGGCGGAACGGCTGCGGGCGGGGGCCGCCCCGCTCCCGACGAAGCCGGGCGGTGGAGCCGGGCAAGCCCCCCTCAAAGTGCAGGTCTACCGCGTCGAACCCCAGCGGCTGGAAGAGGAGGTCGTGACCACCGGCGCGTTGAAGGCCAACGAAGAGGTGGAATTGCGCGCCCAGGCTTCCGGTCGCGTCGTGCGCATCGCCTTTGAGGAAGGCGCGCCGGTGCGGCAGGGGGCTCTACTGTTGAAGATCGACGACGCCGAACTCCAGGCCCAGTTGAAACGGGCGGAGGTGGAACGGAATCTGGCCGAGACCCAGTCGGCGCGCGCCCAGCGCCTCTTCGCCCAGGACACCATCAGCCGCGAGGAGATGGAAGAGGCGGCGGCGGATCTGGATGTGCGGCAGGCGGAGATCGCCCTGCTCCAGGCGCGCATCGACCAGACCGAGGTGCGGGCACCCTTCGATGGCATCGTCGGTTTGCGCTCGGTGAGCGTCGGCACCTACCTGACCCCCGCGGTGCCCATCGCCACCCTGCAGAATCTGAATCCCATGAAAATCGACTTCGCGGCGCCGGAGAAATACGCCGGTCGCATCGCGTTGGGCGATGCGGTGGAGGTCATGGTGGCGGGGACCACCGGCCCCGTGACGGGACACATCTACGCCATCGAGCCCCGGGTGGACGCCGAGACCCGCACCCTCCAGGTGCGGGCGCGCACTCCCAATCCGGGCGGGCGGCTGCTACCCGGCGCCTTCGCTCGGGTGCGGGTGGTGCTGGCGAGTTCCGACGATGCCCTGCTGGTGCCCAGCATCGCCCTGGTACCGGGGCAGTTGGAGACCCGGGTGTTCGTGGTCGAGGACGGCATCGCTCGACCCCGCACCGTGGTCGTGGGAGCGCGCACCGCGACCCAGGTGGAGATCGCCGAGGGGCTGCGCCCGGGGGAGGTGGTGATCACCTCCGGCATCGGCCAGATCAAGCCCGGCGATGCAGTGGAGGTGCTCGGCTCATGAGTCTCTATTCCATCAGCATCCGGCGTCCGGTGCTGGCGGTGGTCATGTCGTTGACCATCATCCTCTTCGGCATTCTTGGTTTCACCCTGCTGGGAGTGCGGGAGTACCCCTCCGTGGACCCGCCGGTGATCACCGTGCGCACCAGTTACACCGGCGCCGATGCCGAGGTCATCGAATCCCAGATCACCCAACCCCTGGAAGAGAAGGTCAACGCTGTCGCGGGGATCAAGACCCTGACCTCCACCAGCCGGGAGGGGCGCAGCACCCTGGAGGCGGATTTCGATCTCTCCGTGGATCTGGAGACCGCCGCCAACGACGTGCGGGACCGGGTCTCCCAGGCGGTGCGGGAATTGCCCCCCGACGCCGACCCGCCCTCGGTCTCCAAGGCGGACGCCGATTCGCCCCCCATCGTCTTCCTGAACATCAAGAGCGACCAGCGCTCCCTGCTGGAATTGACCGCCATCGCCGAGAACGATTTCAAGGAGCGCTTGCAGACCATCCCCGGGGTCAGCGAGGTGGATATCTGGGGCTCGAAGCGCTATGCCATGCGCCTGTGGATGGACCCCGACAAACTGGCGGCCTACGGCCTGACCCCGGTGGACGTGCGCTCCGCCCTGGAGCGCGGCAACGTGGAATTGCCCTCCGGGCGCATCGAAGGGGAGACGGTGGAACTGTCGGTGCGCACCGAGGGGCGCCTCAAGACGGTGGCGGATTTCGAGAACATGGTCCTCAAGGAAGAGGCGGGGCGGACGGTGCGTTTCCGCGATGTGGGCCGGGCCGAGTTGGGGGCGGAGAACCTGCGCACGGTCCTCAAGCGGGACGGCATTCCCATGGTCGGCGTGGTCCTGCGGCCCCAGCCGGGGGCCAACCAGGTGGAGATCGTCGATGAATTCTACCGCCGGGTGGCGCAGATCGAGCGCGACCTGCCGCCGGATCTCCAACTGGGCATCGGTTTCGATACCAGCGAATACATCCGCGAATCCGTGGCCGAGGTGCAGCAGACGATCTTCGTGGCCCTCAGCCTGGTGGTGCTGATCATCTTCCTCTTCCTGCGGGATTGGCGCACCACGTTGATCCCGGTGGTGGTCATCCCCGTCTCCCTGCTGGGGGCGTTTTTCATCCTCTACCTGGCGAACTTCTCCATCAATGTGCTGACCCTGCTGGGGCTGGTGCTGGCCATCGGTCTGGTGGTGGACGATGCCATCGTGGTGTTGGAGAACGTCTACGCCAAGATCGAGCGGGGTTACGATCCGCGCCGGGCGGGGGTGGAGGGCACGCGGGAGATCTTCTTCGCGGTCATCTCCACCACCGTGGCGTTGGTGGCGGTCTTCCTGCCCATCCTCTTCCTGGGGGGGCAGACCGGGCGCCTGTTCCGGGAGTTCGGGGTGACCATCGCGGGGGCGGTGATCGTCTCCTCCTTCGTCGCCCTGACCCTCACCCCCATGCTCTGCACCCGGCTGCTCAAACACCGGGAGAAGCAGCCGTGGATCTATCGGATCACCGAGCCGTTCTTCCGCGGACTGACCAATCTTTACGCCGCCAGTCTCGGGCATTTCCTGCGCCAGCGGTGGCTGGCGGTGCCGGTGATTCTGGCCTGCCTGGGGTTGACCTGGTGGATCGGTCGCACCATTCCCCAGGAGCTGGCGCCGCTGGAGGATCGCAGCACCCTGCGGGTCAACGCCACCGCCCCCGAGGGGGCGTCCTACGAGTACATGGACGACTACATGGACCAGGTCGTGGCGTTGATCCGCCACGAGGTGCCGGAACTGCGAGCGGTGGTCTCCGTCACCTCCCCAGGCTTTGGCGCCGCCAGCTCCGTCAACTCCGGTTTCGCCACCGCCATCCTGGTGGACCCGGACGACCGGCAGCGCAGCCAGCAGCAGATCGCCGACCATCTCACCGGGGCCCTCAAGGCCTTGCCCGGGGCGCGCACCTTCGTCTCCCAGGACCAGAGCATCGGCTCCCGGCGCCGCGGGCTGCCGGTGCAATTCGTCCTGCTGGCGCCGAGTTTTGAAAAGCTGGAAGAACGGCTACCGGACTTCCTGGAGGCGGCGCGCCAGGATCCGACCTTCTCGGCGGTGAACGTGGACCTCAAATTCAACAAACCGGAATTGCGGGTAGATATCGACCGCGCGCGGGCGCGGGACCTGGGGGTCTCGGTGCTGGAGATCGGCCAGACCCTCTCCTCCGCCCTCTCCGGCCAGCGCTTTGGGTACTTCATCCAGGATGGCAAGCAATACCAGGTGATCGGCCAGTTGCGACGCCAGAACCGCGACGCCCCCATCGACCTCAGATCCCTCTACGTCCGGGGTGCCGACGACCAGCTGGTGCAACTGGACAACGTGGTCACCCTGCGGGAGACCTCCAGCCCGCCCCAGCGTTACCGCTTCAACCGCTACATCTCCGCCACCGTTTCCGCCGGGCTGGCGGAGGGGCGGACCATGGGGGAGGGTATCGAGGCCATGCGCAGCATTGCGGGCACCGTGCTGGACGATTCCTTCGCCACGGCGCTATCCGGGCCGTCCCAGGATTTCGAGGAATCCTCGTCTTCCCTGGGCTTCGTCTTCCTGCTCGCCCTGGTGCTCATCTACCTGGTGCTGGCGGCCCAATTCGAAAGCTTCCGGGACCCCTTCATCATCATGTTCACGGTCCCCCTGGCTCTGTTCGGCGCCGTCGCCGCCCTGAGCCTTTTCGGCGAGACGCTGAACGTCTTCAGCGAGATCGGCCTGATCATGCTCATCGGTCTGGTGACCAAGAACGGCATCCTGATCGTCGAATTCGCCAACCAGCGCCGGAGCCGAGATCCCGACCTCCTCACCGCCGCCCGCAAGGCGGCCATCGCCCGTTTCCGCCCGGTGCTGATGACCAGCCTCTCCACCATCCTGGGCATCCTCCCCCTGGCCCTGGCCCTGGGCGCCGGTTCCGAAAGCCGCGTCTCCATGGGCATCGCCGTCATCGGCGGTTTGTTGGTGGGCAGCGCCCTGACCCTCTACGTGGTGCCCGCTGTGTACAGCTTCCTGGCTAGCGAGCATGTGGACGAGGTAGGTATCGAGGCGGCGATGGATTCACCGCCCCGCTCGTCCCCCGTCGTGGGGGAGGCGGCATCGGTGACTTGATGGGAGATTTCCCCGCTTCCGATCTGGGCTCGCGCCTGGTTTAGAAGAGGCTTCGGGAGTCTGCTAAACTGCATCGCGACGCGATGTATATCAAATTCATGAATTGGGTGGGACGATCAGCTCTGGTCGGGCTCCTTCTGGGAATGGTGGCGTGCGAACCCCCGCCCCCACCACCCGCCCCGGAACCGACGCGGCTCTTCCCCGCCTGCCAAGCTGCCGCCGCCCTACCGGCAGAGCCGCTGCCTCTTAAACAAGCGTTGACCGGCCCGTTGGTACCCGGGCAGACCGCCGTCTACACAGTCACCATGGAAATCGACCAGTTCCTGCGGGTGGAGGTGACGGAGGAGGCGATGGATGTCCACCTCTACCTCTGTGGACCGGGTGGTGAGGGGGTTGATCGGGACAGCATCTGGGTACCGGAAGTGCCGGAAGAGTTGTCCGCCGTGGCCTGGGAGGCGGGGAAGTATCGGCTGCTTGTGCACGGCGGCTCTGGGCGGTTCCAGATCCGTACGAAGGCACTGCGCCCGGCCACGCCCCGGGATCGCTATCGAGTGGAGGCGGAGCGTTTGAGCTATACGGCTCTGACGGTCTGGAAGGAGGGGAAAAGAGTACCGCGATTTGTTGAAACCATGCATTCGGCGGCGGTGCTGTGGGGGTATCTGGGGGACGAGGCCCGGGAGGCAGAGGCGCTGTATTGGGTGGCGTCCGCAGAGGATCTGCCGACCGGTGATGCGGCAGAAGCCTACCGGCTCTTTGAGCGTATCTTGCCTGTCTGGCAAGCTGAAGGCCCAGCGGAGAGGGAGGCGGAGACCCTCCGCCGACTGGGGCTGCACCTCCTCGACCAGGGCACGCCGCAGGAGGCCCGCGAGCGCTTCGATCAGGCCATGGCCGCCTGGGGACAGGTTCAGGATCCCAAGACCCGGGGTGTTGGGGAGGGGGCGACCTACCAGGCCCTGGGGAGGCAGCTCTACGAGCAGGGAGAATTGCGCCTGGCCCAGACGGCCTTCCGGCAAGCGCTCGTCCTGCGCAAGCAGCATGCTTCCGATTCTGTGGGGGTCACCCTGCTGAGTCTCGCGCCGGTGCTCCATGCCTTGGGGGAACCCCACAAGGCGGTGGACGTCGTGGACGAGGCGATCAACAAGTACGGCGAGGCCTCCTCCGCCGCCTATAACAATCGCGCCAACGTCCTGGGCCAGATGGGGGCCTTCGTGGAAGCCCGGGAGGGGTTCACCCGAGCCCTGGAAATCGTCCGCGAGGAGGGGGATCGAGGTCGCGAGGCCGTCACCCTCAACAATCTTGCCTGGGTCCGGGAGATGCTCGATGAGTACGACGAGGCCCGAAAGGAGTATCGCGAGGCCCTCAATATCAGCCGGGAACTGGGGGATCGAGATCTCGAAGCGACGATCCTCACCAGCCTCGGTCGGGTGGCGACGGATCTCGAAGAATGGGAGGAGGCATCGCGCTTGTTGCAGGAAGCCCTTCCCCTGCGGTCGGGGAACCTCCGCGGCGAGGCCATCACCCGTCACGACCTCGCCAAAGTGCAGATCCAGAAGGGAGAGCTCTCCGCAGCGGAGGACAACTTGGACCGTGCCCTGGAACTTGCCCTGGAAACCGGTGATCGCCTGACCGAGGCCCGCGCCCTCAGTCGCCAGGGTTTGCTGGCCGGAGCGCGCGGTCAGTACTCCGAAGGGTTGGTGTTGAGCCAGAGGGCTCTGGACCTGGTGGAGTCGGAACGGGGTGTTTTGCCGCGCCGGGATTTGAAGGCGCACCAGACTGCGATCCGCCTGCGCTTCTATGAAAACCACCTCAGCCTGCTCTTCGACGCCCATCGGCAGAATCCGTCGTCAGGCTATCGGGCGCAGGCGTTCGCGCTCAGCGACTGGCTCCGGGCGCGAAACCTGATAGATCTGATTCGCGAATCTGGGGTTGACCTGGACCAGGATCTGGACCCGGAGTTGCGGCGAGAAGAGCGGGATTTGCGTTGGGAATTGGCCGAGGCCGACTATCGTAGAACCACCCTCCAGGCCCAGAAGGCGAATCCAGCGCAGGTCCGAAAGTTGGAGCGGGAGATTGGGGAGTTGGTGACGGGTCTCCGTCAAGCCCGGGAGGCGATCCTCCGGGCGAATCCCGCCTACGCGGAACAGGTACGACCGGAGCCCCTCTCCCTGGGCACCGTGCAGCAGTCTATCCTCGGCCCCGGCGACGTTCTGGTGGAGTACTTTCTCGGTGTTGAGCGGGGCTTCGTCTGGGTGGTGACGCCGACCACCTTTACCATGGCCCCATTGCCACCTCGGCGACACATCGAGACCCTGGTGACCCGGTACCGCCGCGCCTTGCGTGCGGACATCGTGGAGGAGCGCAAACTGGGCGCTCAATTGGCCGATGGGTTGATCAAGCCGATCCTGCCCGCGCTGCTCGGCAAGCGGTTGATCGTCGTGCCCGAGGGTGCCCTCCACCAGTTGCCCTTCTCGGCTCTCCCCATCCCAGACGCAGCGGCGGCAGGACGTTCCCGCCGTTTGCTGGTGGATTCCTTCGAGGTGACCTCCGCGCCCTCCGCGACCCTGATCGCGGCGCTGCGACGGCGCGATGCCGCGCGGGCCACCACGTTTCTCAGGGTCGCGATCTTCGCCGACGGGGTGTACGGGTGGGATGATCCCCGGAGGCCCGCCACCGGAGGCGCGAACCCGCGGGGCTCCACAGGATGGGGGCCGCTCGATGATTCTCTGCAGGAGGTCGCTGCGCTGCGCGCTCTGGTCCCGGAGGAGCAGCGGCTTGAGGCCCTAGGGCTGAGCGCCTCCAAGGAGGCGTTTCTCCAACTCTCTCCCGGTGAGTTCAAGATCGTGCATGTCGCGGCCCACGGCGAAGTGCATCCCCAGCGTCCGGAGCTTTCGAGGCTCGTCTTCAGTCAGTTCTCGAAGACGGGGGAACCTGTGGACGGCGATTTACGGTTCGCCGAAATCTACGACCTTTCCCTGCGAACAGACCTGGTTGTCCTGAGCGCCTGTGAAACCGCCCTTGGGCAGCAGATTCGCGGCGAGGGGACCGTCGGTTTTACCCGCGGCTTCCTCCACGCGGGAGCCCGCCGGGTGTTGTCGAGCCTCTGGAAGGTCTCGGATGCCGCGACCGCAGAGCTGATGCGGCGGTTTTACGGATACCACCTGGGAGAGGGACTCCCCGCCCCCACGGCCCTCCGGCAGGCGCAACGGTCGATGCGGGGCGAGCGCGCGTGGGAGAACCCGGAGCATTGGGCCGGGTTTGTATTGCACGGGGAGTGGCGGGAATAATTTTTTTGGAGTCGTCCAAGTGGCAGGGCTGAATGGCAGCCCCAAGAAAAGAGGCCAAGAAAGGAGCTGTTCTGTGGAAATTAGGAATGATACCGAGCACGAAGTGGTCTACAGCGTCAACGATGGTGGGGAGCCGGTTGGGCCTTTTCGGCACGTTCTACGAATCCTGCGGAGGCTGGCTGGCCTGTCAAGAGGGTGCGGCAAGAAGCTAAAGAAGAAGGAGAAGCACACCGCCAAATGTGGCACTCTGCAGAAGAATTATCTGCGCGTGACCGTATTGGATGGGAAGAGTTCCCCGTCGCTTGTGGACAGTAGTGTCCCCCCCTCTGGGAAAAGAAGGGTATATCCCAAGAGTTCTGGGTCCTATGCTCTCGAGCCCTATTAACATAGATCACCCTTCAACCCCCCAGCCGCCCCGCCGCCAACTTGTGTAGGGTGCTCGCAATATACGTCTGATTCGGCATCCCGTCCCGGGCCGCCTGCTTCTGGATCCTTTCCAGGCCCCGGGAGGAGATGCGGAAGTTGATGCGACGGTCCTTGCGGAGGGTTTCGGCGGCGGCAGCCTCCAACGCCTGCTTCTCTTCACCGAAGTTCCGATGCTTTCGAACTCCCCCTGCTCAAAATCCCTCAGAATCTGGAGTGCTTCCTCATCAAGTCGCATGTTCTTCTTCATGGCAGGTATTCCTTGGTGGCCTTGGGCATTCGAATAGGTCTACTGCACACTCCAGGCGCCTGGGCGAGTTTGACCCCCTGGCGGCTTTTCCTCCCACCCTCCGTAGTCCTCCCATGAAGCCCCCACGAGGGGCCTGAAACAAGACAATCCGAAGAGATTGGATATAGGGAGGACTCTAATCATGTCAATATCGCGTGTCGTTTTTGGGATCGTACTTGGCCTGGTTCTGGTGACCATGCCGGGATCCGCGTTCGCCGCGGGGCCGTCGGTGGCCGAGACCGCCGGGCAGTCCTTTGGCGAATGGTCCGCGGCCTGGTGGCAGTGGGCGTATTCCTTCGACGCCGCGGAAAGCCCGCTGACGGCGGAGGGTGCCACGGATTGCACCGCTGGCCAGCAGGGCCCGGTGTGGTTCCTGGCGGGATCCCAGACCGGCGTGGGGGCGAAGGTCCGCTCCTGCGATGTACCCACGGGCAAGGCGCTGTTTTTCCCCGTGCTGAACTTGATCTATCTGAACGAGCCCGGGGAGAACCTGACAGTGGCGGAGAAGCGGTCCGTCCTCGGCGGTGTGCTGGACGACAGTGAGCCGGGCTTTTTGGCGGATTTCGGTCTGCCCGGTTCCGAAGCCTGCGACCTTCAGGTCACCCTGGACGGCGCCTCACTGACCGATGCCGTGCCCATGGCGCGGGTGCAGTCCCCGCCCTTCCGGCTGGAGACCACCGACGACCCCGTGGGCTTCCCGCCGAACCTGGTGGATGAGGAGGCGATCAGCGACGGCTTCTACGTGATGTTGCCAGCGCTTTCGGCGGGGGCGCACATCTTGCGTATCGAGGGTCGCCTCTGTGAGTTTCAAGGCGAGGCCGATCATCCCCTGTTTGGGGGCCTTGATGTCACCTACAACTTGAACGTGGTGGGCGGCGACGGTGGCAACGGTGGCAGCGGCCAGGGTGGCCCGCAAGATAACGTGTCGATTATCCAGAGCCTCTACGATGCTTTCGCCAGTGGCGATGGCGCCACCATCCTGGAGATTCTGGATGAGGATGTCGTATGGATCGAGTCCGAGGGCATTCCCTACGGTGGGACCCTCATCGGTCGCGATGCCGTCTTCGCGGGGGTCTTTGACAAGATCGGCGCGGAGTGGGATGGCTTCACCGCCACGGTGGACGCCATCTTCGCCGCTGACGGCAACCGAGTCGTCGTCCAGCAGCGGGATGGTGGCACCTTCAAGGCCACGGGCAAAAGCATGCTGGCTTCCGCCATCTCCATCTGGACCCTCGACAACCAGGGTCGGGCGGTGCGCTTCGAGCAGGTGATCGACACCCAGGAGGTCAACAGCGCGACGATTCCTTGAGTTTGACCGCATTCGTCTGAAGACCTGAGCCGGGGAGGGTCCCTTTCGAGGGGTCCTCCCAAGTTTATTTAACCAGGACTTCATTTGGTCCGTGGTCGATGACTAAGGCTGTGTCTTGAGGGGTGGAGACTCGTGCCTACGAACTAAAGCTTGACTGAGTTCGACGAGTAGACTTCCGCTGATTTCTCCGTCGATAGTAATTCCTGCCTTCCATTGAAATCGACGAATGGCGCGGTTCAGGAGTGCTGGGTCTACTTGGCCCTCTGTACTTACATCGTATTCTAAGGCCTGAAGAAGATTCGCTGTGGTGCGAAGCAGATCCTCTCCGGGGACGCCCGTGCACGATTTCAGTTCACCGGTTAGCGAGGCTATCAAGAGTTCCTTCGTGGGCTGCCAGGACCTCATGTCTCCATACGACTGGAAACGAGTTGGGACCCCGGAGTCATGGCTTTCCTGCTCTTCGCCGCTATGGCAGTGTTTGAGGCCGGTTGTTTGATCAGTATGGCAGCCGTAACGATCCAGGCCTCCCCCATGGGCGAAGCCTGGCAAGGATGGAAGATTCAGGAGCAGCAGGGCGAGGGCAAGGCGAACCGGGCTGTGCATGGTGGGTCCTTTCGGTGCAACGGCGTCCCTATAGAGAGCGAGAAAGCCCGCTTCGGCGGCTTATCGGGGTCGCCATCCCGCAATGGGCCTCCTTTTTCCCAAAGGTTCGGCTCGCCGGGCAGAAAGGTCTCCATCGCCCTCCAACGCAAACCATGGTCGCTGGTGGAATGGTGGCCCACAGGGAAGGAAGCGTTCCCAAAGCAGAGCGACCGCAGGAGGGCGTCCGAACCAAGGGGAGGGCTGGCCTGGGGTGACTCCCGGGGGTGCCACGGCGCTTCCCTCTCGGCGCCAACGGGAAACGCACTGATGTGGGATAATCTATTCACATGTCTATTCTCCCCAGTCTTCTCGAAGCGCTCCGGGACGGGCTGAAATCGTCGGTGGCATTGCAGCAGCGCCTGGGCGTTAGCCAGCCGACGGTGTCGCGGCTGATCCGGCGAGCCGGGGATCAGGTGGCGCGCATCGGACGTGGCCCCGCGACGCGATACGCTGCCACACAGCCTGTTTTCGGTACAGTGCCGTTGATTCCTCTGTACGGGGTCAGCGAAGCGGGAGTCGTGGCCGAAATCGCCGGACTCCGCGCTCTGGCCCATGGTGGATATCTGCTGGATACGGTGGGCGAAGCCCCCTGGTTGCGGGGAAGCGGTGGTCGCGGTCTATTCACCGGCCTGCCGTACTTCCTGGAGGATTTGCGGCCTTCCGGCTTTCTGGGACGCCAGATAGCGCGCCACCTGTCGCGGGATGGCAGCTTCCCTGCGGATCCTCGAGGTTGGACGGAGGAACAGGTCGGGCTGTACTTGCTGCGCCATGGTGTGGACTTGCCGGGCCATCTGGTGATGGGTGAGGCCATGGCGCAACGGGTCAATGAGCGAGAGCCGGAGGTGGTTGGGGAGCGGGAGACCGAGTACCCGCGCCTGGCGATCCGCGCCCTGGGTGACGATCCACCGGGTTCGTCTGCGGCGGGGGAGCAGCCGAAGTTTGCCATTCATCAGCGGGAGGCCGGGCCGGTGATCGTCAAGTTCTCCCCTGCCGGGACTTCGGAAGAAGCGCGCCGGTGGCAGGATCTGCTGCGGGCGGAGCACCACGCCCTGACGGTGCTTTCGGAACAGGGGGTTCCCGTGGCGCGGACAGCCCTCTTCTCCTTTGCCGGTCGCGTCTTCCTGGAAAGCCAGCGATTCGATCGCGTGGGCCGAAAAGGCCGACGGGCGGCCTTCTCCCTCGCCCTGGTGGACGCGGAGTTTGGGGGGGAGGGGCAGGGCTGGATGCGGGTCGGGACGACTTTGCACCGGGAAGGTTTGCTGGACGCTCAATCTCTGGAGCGACTTGTCCGCGCGGAGACCTTCGGAACCTGGATTGGCAATAGCGACATGCACTTGGGGAATATAAGCGTCGCTCCCACCGCCGACGGCTTCGAGTTGCTACCCCTCTACGACATGCTGCCCATGGCCTTCGCGCCGGTGCGCGGGGAATTGCCGCGACCGCGCCTGAGGCCTCCCTTGCAAACCGCCGGGAACGCCTCGTTCTGGAGCGAGATGGGCGCTGCGGCAGGGGAATTCTGGCAGCGAGTGGCGGCGGATGGCGCGGTGTCCCGCAACTTCCGCGGGGTGGCCGTGGAGCAGGCGCGGCGCGGTCCTGAGAGTTAGTGTGGAGCGGATGGATTCCACGATCCGGGCCAACGGGGTTCCACCCACGAAGGTGATCCACCGATAGGGGCGGCTGGGGGCGGTTAGAATCTTCTGTTGTCGCAGGAGGTGGGCGAGTAGGATCCGGCAGGCGCCGAGGACGTCCTTGATTGGAAAGCGCCACTCCATGGGAGCCTGAATTCATGAGCCGTCAGACCAGCGAACAACACCGCCACGCCGCGGCAGGCCAGACTCTTCTTTTCGGCCTCCCCGGTTCCCCCAACGCGGTGCGACCGCCGATCTACCGCGGCCATTGGGCGAACGGTTTTTCGATGCGGCGGTAGTCTTTCGGCGGAGTGTACATCGCCTCAGTCGCCGTCACTTCTGTCACACTGAGCAACTGTCTTGTTTCAAGCAGTTGAAGGTGGTCATTCTGTTCGTTCATCTGCCAGAAAACGGGAAAGCCTTCAAGGTCGGCCACGCTGTCCGCCCACGCCTGATTCCAGGGGCGGAGCGCGCCACGAAAACGGATCAGAGATTTGTAGGGCTGTAGATCGATGCCGAGGTGGGTGGTCATCCATGATTGGATCGTTCGTTCGATGGTGCCCACCTGGGGGTTGGCCGAGTTCTGGCGGATATGAAAGGTGACGGCTTGGGCTCTCCAGGGTCCGAAAGCCTTGGTCTCATCGCCCCGCTTCATCTGGAACCGCGGCTTTCGCTGGGCAATCTCTTGCGCCATCTGCCGTTTCTGTTGGCTGTTCAGTTCCTGTTCTAGTTGCAAGGGAACATGGAAAACCTCGTAGTGTTGTTGATCTGGGTGGACATGGAAGACTTTTTTTTCCTTCTCCAGAAGGATCCAGATTTCGCGGTCACCACGCTCGACCCGTATACGCCCCTCCCCGATGAAGATCTTGGTTTCCTCCGAAAATAGACCGACCAGGTTTTCCTCTCCCAGGTCAGGTTTATCGCTAAATAGGGCGACATCCTCATCGTAAATTTTTCGTTGCACTTCGATGGTAAGCAAGTGATCAGCATGCGCTGCGGTCGCCATGAGGAGGGCGAGCAGCAGGAGAAGGCAACGGGTCGGGAATGCCGTACGCATCACAGTTCCGGGGGCTCGTCCGTACCGCCTGCATCGCAGTAGTCGTTGGAAAGAAGGCAGTACTGGCCGGGAAAGCTACCATCGAGACACCATTTCCAGCCCCAGGAATAGTTGAGATCGAGGCACAGACCACTGAGGCCCGGCTCCCACGGAAGGTCGATCAGCTCACACCGTTCACAGACCACAATAGCGGCCTGGGTTGCAGCCGAAAAGATGGTTACGCAGAGCACGAGGGTGACGATGCCAATGCCAATAAGGATTCTTTTCTTCATGGGTGGTCTCCGGGTCGAGTGGTTGTTCTGGAGCGCGTCATTCCGCCCGCGAGGGACCCTCATCGGCCCCTTGTAGATTGAGAGTCAGCGTCCCATGGTTCGGCAGCCAGCCTTTGGCGCATAGATCATCGTCTACGGTACAAAGTCTGTACGCTCCTGGGGGCATCCGGGGAATGCGTAGAGCGTCGCTGGAGTGGGTCACGCGGTTGATCTCAGCCCAACGCAGGAGGGTCGTGAGGTCCCATCGCTGCCCATCGCGCAGTAGGTAGGCCCGTCCCGCCTGGGCGAGGGGGACATGTTCGATGTGAAGGTCACCGCCGCCATCTTGGGGGAGTTGGAGTCGGATGGGTTGCTTCGGCTCGATCGGGAACTGCTGGCGATGGAAGAGAAAACCAGGTGCCATCACGGTGAGGTCCAGAGCCTGGGTTCCGGCGGGGACAGTCAAGAAAAAGTAACCGTCCGGACCAGACTGGGTGTGGGGTACGAGTGTCGGCTCGGTAGCGGATGCTCGCAACGGGAGCGCCAGAATTCCCGCTCCAGCGATTCCTTCCCCGCCCAAAGCCTGCACGACGCCCTCGATCTGGAGCCCCGTCCGCAACACCAGGCGTATCGGCGGAGGGTCGAGCCCCTTTTTGATCTCGACCTCGACCGGCGCGCTGGATCGTCGCGGCTTGCCGCTCAGGTCGTGGGCCTCCAGGCGGAAGCGCCCCGGCTCGAAGCCGCGGGCCTCAAAGCTGCCATCGGACTGGGTGCGGATGGGGGAAAGTTTCTCTTTCTGATCCACGGGTGCGATGAGCACCGTTGCGCCGTCGGCGGGTCGCCCCGCCTCGTCGAGCACGTCGCCCGACAGGGTCGTATCCGGCAACTTGATGTCCACCTGCGATGGCGTGGCCCCTTGCGCCACGGGTACTTCCACCGCAGCCAGGCGCCGATAGAGGGCGGGTTCCTTGGCGGCGACATCCACCGTCCATGCACCGGCACGGGGTAAGAAACCGGAGAAATGTCCCTCCGTGTCCGCTTCCAAGGCAATGGAGGTCTGGCCGGAGCGCCCGCCAAAAAATACCGTGGCCGAGACCGGTTCGCCCCCCAGGGTGATATTGCCTTCCACCGCCACCAGGGCAAGTTCGATGATCTGAGGTCCGAAGGTCCGATCAACCACCAGGGTTTCAAAATGGAAGCGGGCGCCTCGGGAATCGAGAATCATCAGGCTGTATTCTGCGGGTTCCAGAGCCCGGGCGGTCCACTGGCCCTCCCCATCCACTCTCCCGGAGCGGTTGATGGGAGGGTGCTTGGCTATCAGTCGGAGGGACCAGGGCGCCTGGGCCGGGTCCTGGGGCGGATTGAGCCGAAATTGCACATCGATAGGCGGGGTCACCACGAGAGCGTCCCGCAACTGCAGTTCTTGCCGGGGCTGCAAGGAGGCACGGAGGAGAGAGGATTGAATACCCTTCTTTCGGGCCTTCACGAGCGCGGTTCCCGGCTCCAACCCCGTGACCTGGAAGAAACCTCGCGCGTCGGACAAGGCGGAGTGCCGGACCATTCGAAGGGACTCTGTAGCCGGATGGAGCGGTTGGTCGCCAAGATCCGGAACCACCAGGACTGTGGCGCCTTCCACGGGTGCGCCCCCGGGTCCTTCAACGCGTCCCACCAGTGAAGCCCCCTTGGCCAGAAGGAGGTGCCCCAAAGGAAGATCTTCCGCCGGAGTCACCAGGGTGTCGGCCCGATAGTGCGGGATGAATCCGGTAGCTTCCAGTCGGAGATCGAACGCTCCTGTCGGCACACGGCAACGCCACTCCAATCCCTCCACCGAGCAGGAGACCTCTCCGTGGATTTCCGGTGGGGTCTTGCAGCGGGCACAGGTCGGCGCCCGGGTCGGCTGGAAGCGCAAGGAAATCTCAAGGGGCGCGGGCTGCCCATCCACGGTTTCGAGGGATCCGGAAAGACTACCCAACGGGCGCAGTGGAAGAATCAGGGTGCTATCGAGGTCATCCTGGGAGATGAGCCGATCCGGACTCCAGTAGTGGTCGGATTCCAGGCGCAGTTGGAACGTCTCCCCCGCGGTAGGGACCGCCAGCGAGTAGGTACCCGGCAGGGTGATCTGGCTTGTGCGTTCGATGCCGCCAGCGCCCACGACGGTTTGCAGGCGCACTGTGGCGGGAGTTGCGGGGTGTGCCTCGCCGTCCAGCGGTGCCTGGAATTCGATCCGGATGACCGAATCCTCCGGTTCACTGGCGTGCAGCGGAAATGCCAGGCCCGAAAGAGCAAGCAACAGGGAACTCAAAAATCTCAGCATTGATTTTATTTATATCAATTCTAGATTTCAGATGCAAGAATTGTGATCTCCGCTATGCTCGCGCAACACTGCGATGATGCTGGGGCCTTCGGTGCCACGGGGGCATCCCCCAGATTTCTCCAACGGGCCTTCGCCGCTGGGGACGGCGGCACCTTCGGGGCCACGGCTAAAAACATGCTGGCCTGTGGTGACTCCAGGTGGTGCCACAGCGCTTCCCTCTCCGCCCCAACGCGAAACGCACTGATGTGGGATAATCTATTCACATGTCTATTCTCCCCAGTCTTCTCGAAGCGCTCCGGGACGGGCTGAAATCGTCGGTGGCATTGCAGCAGCGCCTGGGCGTTAGCCAGCCGACGGTGTCGCGGCTGATCCGGCGAGCCGGGGATCAGGTGGCGCGCATCGGACGTGGCCCCGCGACGCGATACGCTGCCACACAGCCTGTTTTCGGTACAGTGCCGTTGATTCCTCTGTACGGGGTCAGCGAAGCGGGAGTCGTGGCCGAAATCGCCGGACTCCGCGCTCTGGCCCATGGTGGATATCTGCTGGATACGGTGGGCGAAGCCCCCTGGTTGCGGGGAAGCGGTGGTCGCGGTCTATTCACCGGCCTGCCGTACTTCCTGGAGGATTTGCGGCCTTCCGGCTTTCTGGGACGCCAGATAGCGCGCCACCTGTCGCGGGATGGCAGCTTCCCTGCGGATCCTCGAGGTTGGACGGAGGAACAGGTCGGGCTGTACTTGCTGCGCCATGGTGTGGACTTGCCGGGCCATCTGGTGATGGGTGAGGCCATGGCGCAACGGGTCAATGAGCGAGAGCCGGAGGTGGTTGGGGAGCGGGAGACCGAGTACCCGCGCCTGGCGATCCGCGCCCTGGGTGACGATCCACCGGGTTCGTCTGCGGCGGGGGAGCAGCCGAAGTTTGCCATTCATCAGCGGGAGGCCGGGCCGGTGATCGTCAAGTTCTCCCCTGCCGGGACTTCGGAAGAAGCGCGCCGGTGGCAGGATCTGCTGCGGGCGGAGCACCACGCCCTGACGGTGCTTTCGGAACAGGGGGTTCCCGTGGCGCGGACAGCCCTCTTCTCCTTTGCCGGTCGCGTCTTCCTGGAAAGCCAGCGATTCGATCGCGTGGGCCGAAAAGGCCGACGGGCGGCCTTCTCCCTCGCCCTGGTGGACGCGGAGTTTGGGGGGGAGGGGCAGGGCTGGATGCGGGTCGGGACGACTTTGCACCGGGAAGGTTTGCTGGGCGCTCAATCTCTGGAGCGACTTGTCCGCGCGGAGACCTTCGGCACCTGGATTGGCAATAGCGACATGCACTTGGGGAATATAAGCGTCGCTCCCACCACCGACGGCTTCGAGTTGCTACCCCTCTACGACATGTTGCCCATGGCCTTCGCGCCGGTGCGCGGGGAATTGCCGCGACCGCGCCTGAGGCCTCCCTTGAAAACCGCCGGGAACGCCCCGTTCTGGAGCGAGATGGGCGCTGCGGCAGGGGAATTCTGGCAGCGAGTGGCGGCGGATGGCGCCGTGTCGCGCAACTTCCGCAGGGTGGCCGAGGAGCAGGCACGGCGCAGTCCCGAGAGTTAACGTAGAGCGGATGGATTCCACGATCCGGGCCATCACCGGGTCCACCCACGAAGGTCTTCAGCCGGTCGCGGCGGCTGGGGGCGGTTAGAATCTTCTGTTGTCGCAGGAGGTGGGCGAGTAGGATCCGGCAGGCGCCGAGGACGTCCTCGATTGGAAAGCGCCACTCCATGGGAGCCTGAAATCATGAGCAGTCAGACCAGCGAACGACACCGCCACGCCGCGGCAGGACAGACCGCGGCCTGTGCCGTGCTGACCATCAGCGACACCCGGACCCCCAAGACCGACAGTGGTGGTCGGCTGATCGTCGAAGCCCTGGAGGGGGCCGGGCACCGTATCGCCCATCACCAGATTGTTCCGGATGAACCCGCGCTCATCCGGCCCCAACTCGAAGGGTGGGTGGGGGAAGGGGTGGATCTGATCGTCACCACCGGTGGCACGGGAATCTCCTCCCGAGATACCACCATCGAGGTGGTGGAGCGCCTGCTGGACAAGAAACTCGACGGTTTTGGGGAACTCTTCCGGATGCTCAGCTGGGAGCAGGTAGGGGCCGCCGCCATGCTCAGCCGCGCCGTTGGGGGCCTGGCGGGGGAGACCCTCCTCTTCGCTCTGCCCGGCTCCCCCAATGCGGTGCGCCTGGCGGTGGAGAGGCTGATCGTCCCGGAGCTGGCCCATCTGCTCTGGGAGCGGCGGCGGTAAGCGAAGCGAGACCTTTGCGGCGCGGCGTTATTGACTTGGTGGCGATTTTTCGCCTTTCTAGGGTAGGACTCCTAATTTCTAATTCTGCTCGAGGAAAGGAATCGTCATGAAGTTGAGACTTGCTTTCGGTAAGACAGCGCTTCTTGTTTTGGTGGCGGTGGGAACCCTGGCTGCGATCCCCCTGGGGTTCACCAGGATCATCTGTGATGGCACCATCGGTGGTGGCAGCGGTGGCACCATCCACTGTAACTCAAGGCAGTATGCCTACCGGGTCAAACCCAAGAACCCGATCACGAAGGTGGAGATCGGTACCGAGAATCCGAACCTCGCGGCGTATTTGAATCGATGCGCCCCCCCTGGTTGGACCCTGACCATCGTCCAGGTCCAGCGGCGTCATGACTGGCCCTACACCGGCCATGGGAACGTGACGGGTTCCGCGGGCAAATGCCAGTACCTGATGCGCTGGACCGGGCCTGCCATGACCACCAACTTCGAACTCGGCTTCGACCTGAATTGGGATCCCCACGACGTCCACTGGGTAACTTCCGATGGCTCCAAGGCGGGCTGGACCTTCCCCCTGGGCACCGGCGGCGGGCCGGTGCACGCTCCCGGATTCCCCTGATCCCCGGAGCGCAGAAAAGTTTCATCTCGCTTTATTGGTTATCGGGGGCTTTCTCGCATAGTCAGGGAAAGCCCCCCTAATTTCTAGTCATGTTTTGCCAAAAGGAGTAGCGATGAAGAAGACTCTGATGTGTATCGTCTGTGCAGTGATGGTTCTCGCCCTGGCCCCGGGAGCGTGGGCCGACGAGGTGGAGAACGGTGGCGGTTGTGTGACTTTGCAGGAGCTGGTGAACGCGCCGCAGGCGACGGATGCCGCGATCGCGGTGGTCTTCGGGCGTACCAAGACCGACAAAGTGACGGTGTGTGATCCCAACGAACCCAGCGGTCAGGGAACAAGTGTCACCTGCCAGGACCACTACAAGACCACCGGTAGCTATACCTGCACCAGCGGGACGCCCAAGTCGCCGAGTTGCAGCGTCAAGGGATCCTGCAACATTCAGCCTCCCGGCAGCGGGACCGGTACCAAGTGTGAGTGCTCCCACTGGTGCGTGACGAGCACCACACCGACGGAACCTGAGCCGCTGTAACGCCTCCCCATGAGCCGCCCAGCGCCGCTGGGCGGCTCATTTCGTATGAGCGATGGCATGGTGTCACCTTACCCTGGTAAGGGGTGCCTTTCAACGGCGGCGGAGGTGACACCCGCCTGGATCGATCACTCTCGCGGCGTATTCATCGCCACCGCCCGCTGTCGGGATTCTTCCAGAGTCGGCACGCCTGCCGCGACCCGCTCCGCGTCCGTCACGGCGTCTTCAACGACCCTGTAGAGAATCCACGCGCCCTTTTTATCGCGGGTGAACTGGGTGCCGTACCATTGGGGTTCGCCGAGATACATCTTGTAGCGATCCCAGGCGGCGGCGGAGAGCCAGCGGGCGTTCTCGTGCTCCGGGTCCAGGGCCACGGCCTGCCTGGCCAGTTCATGGGCTTGCCGGGCTTCCTCCGGCTGGCTGCCGTGCTGGAAGACCATGGCGGCATGGTAATAGTCGTTGGCGGTCTTGACCGCCCCAGCCTCCAGGAGTTCTTTCACGCGTTCCCGGTGTTGCCGGTCCCGCTCGCTGACCACGGCCCAGTCGATCTCATCGTAGGGCTTGGAGCGGTCCCCCTGATCGTCCTCGTACATCTGCTGGAGTTCCGGATTGTCTGGGGGCGGGTTCTGGCCGTGGGTCCAGGTCGCTGGCAAGACGAGAGCGAGCATCAGGGCAAGGGTGAAGCGGGTTCGAGGTCGGCGCATGGGTGTCTCCTTTCTCCCCCTGCGGTACGAGTCATAATCGGTCGGGTTTCCCGCCAGAACTACTCAAAGACGTTGGTGAGTTCCTCCAGAGGTGTTTCCCGCACCTCCTTGAGCCTGGCCCCCAGCAACCCGACCCGGAGCCCCGCTTCTTTGAGCGCCTTGGTGGCGCGGGCGTTGGCAGCCAACAAGATGAGGAGTCCCAGCAGGGGGATAAGGGAGAGCACGGCCAGCACAAGGCCCAGCACCGCGCCATAGACTCGAACGAAGAAGACGACGATGAAGAACAGGCCCACCAACGTGGCGAGGGCGTAGAGGGCCAGGCCCAAGAACGCGAGCCCGGGGGGCAGAGTCGCTCTCAGGACAAACGAAAGGATCTGTACCAGGATGATGATGCAGATGGCTTTCTGGGCGACGGCAAGACGATACAGCTCTTCACGGGAATAGGTTTTGGCCATGGTGCCTCCTGGGCTTCAGGACGGAGGGTTCGGTCGCCAGGTTTCGGGGTCGAAACCATAAAATTGTATCAGCAGCCCAAACATCTCCGGATACCCGCGCCGCAGCCGCTCCGGGTTCTCGAAGAAGACCTCCGTGGCGACGGCGAAAAACTCGGCCTCGTTGGTGGCGCCGTAGGGGTCGATGGCGCCGGGCTGGCCGCGGTGGGTCTTCTTCACCAGGTCGCGGAAATCCCGCTCCAGGACCTGCGCCCAGGGGGCGTGTTTGAGGCCGCCGTCGAGGGTCGGGATGCCGTTGGCGGCGCCGTTCTCCTGGTCCAGCTGGTGGGCCAGTTCGTGGAGGGTGACGTTGTGCCCATCGGTGGCGCTCCGTGCGCCGTGGAGGACGGCATCCCAGGCCAGGACCACGGAGCCATCACCCCAGGATTCCCCCAGCAGCGTGGCGGAGGTCTCGGAGAAGATGCCGTCCCCGCGGTAGGCGAGGCGGCCCTCGTCGCTATAGCTGTGGCCGGGGTAGACCACGATGGTGCGCAGGATGGGGAAGTTGCGGTGCTGGCTGTGCAGGACCAGCAGGCACGCCTGGGCGGCGATGGTGACCCGCATCTCATCGGTGATGGCCAGGCCCCCAGCCCCCTCGAAGGGGATGTCGGCGACAAACGCCTGGATCAACCGTTCCAGGCGCCGTCGGCGGTCGGGACCCAGGCGCTGGACCAGGGGAACGTTTTGCTCCAGGATTTCACCCCAGGCAGCGGGGAAGGGCTGTTCCAGGAGCCGCTGGCGGGCTTGCCGCCGGAGGAGCCCCCGGGTGCCCCACACCGCCAGCGCAACCAGGCCACCGGTCACCAGCAGCGCGACGAAGAGGGCGCCGTTCATGGCTTGACCGTCGTTCCCGCCAGCACTTCGTCGGCGGCAGCGCGGATATCCTCCAACCCTTCCCGCATCCTCTCCGGGGTCGTGCGGAAGCTCAGGGCACAGATGCGCAGCAGGAAGCGCCCGTCGATGGTGGTGGCGGTGATGAAGATGCGCTGGCGGGCGTTGATGGCGTCCAGAAAACGCCGGTTGAGGACGTTGTCGCTGGCTTCATCGCCACCGGTGGGCCGCAGGCGGAAGGCGAGGATGGAGAGTTGAGGCTCCGCGACGATCTCGATCTCCGGCATCTTCCGCAGGGCGTCGGCGGCTTCGAGGGCCATGTCCAGCTTCTCGTCCAGAGCCGTCCGGAAGGCGGCGGCGCCGTGGAGTTTGAGGGGCAGCCACACGCGCAGGCCACGGAAATCCCGGGAGAGTTCCGGGCTCAGCGTGTGGAAGTCCCAGAAGTCCGGGTCCTCCTGGATCACCGGCATGTACTGGGCATCCACCGCGTGGGTGCGGCGCAGGGCGTCGCCGTCGCGCACCAGCAGGCAGCCGGTGCCGTAGGGCAGGAACAAGCTCTTGTGGGGATCGAGGGTGATGGAATCCGCCTGCTCGATCCCGGCCAGGCTCTTCTTGCCCCGCTCGGTCATCACGAAAAAGCCGCCGTAGGCCGCGTCCACATGGTGCCAGACGCCGTGGCGGTGGCAGATTTCCGCTGCCGCCGTCAGATCGTCCACGGCCCCGGTGTTGGTGGTGCCGCCGCTGGTGATCACCAGGAAGGGTTGCAAGCCCGCGGCCCGGTCCTCGTCCATGGCCCCTTCCAGGAGGTCGAGGCGCAGGCGGAAATGGTCATCGCTGGGGATCTGGCGCACGTTGGCCGCCGGGAAGCCCGCCAGCCGGGCGGCTTTGAGCACCGAATGATGGATCTGGTCGGAGCAGTAGAGGGTGCCGTCCAGAAAGTTCTCCGGCAGCTTTTCCATCCGCGCCGTCACCACCGCCGTGAAGTTGGCGATGGAGCCGCCGGTGGAAAGAAAGCCCTTGGCGGTGGCTGGATAGCCCAACAGCTCGGCGATCCAGCGCAGCACATTGACCTCCAGCTGCACCAGCCCCGGGGAACCCACCCAGGCGCCGGTGTAGCGGTTGTAGCCATCCGCCAGATAATCCGCCACCGCCGAGGCGTAGAGCCCGCCGCCGGGCACGTAGGCCAGGTAGCCCGGGGAGGCGGTGTTGTAGGAGCACGGTACGGTGCGGTCGAGGAGGTCGAGGAGTTCCTCGAAAGGGGCGCCGGTCTCCGGCAGCGGCTCCACCAGGGCGCGAGCCACCGCCGGGCCGTCCTGGTTGTTGAGGAGCTTCTGCCCGGGGAGGGTCTCGATGTGATGGATGATCCGCTCCGCGGCCTGGTGGATCAGCTGCCGCATGGCTTCCGGGGAGGGCTCCAACGGTCGATCCGGGTGGGTCCCCGGGGGTGTCACTGCCATGCTGCCTCCCCGTTGGCCCGCACCGGTGCCCAGGCCAGCGCCACCAGCCGCACATCGATGTCGGATTTGCGGGGTTTGACCGCCACCGTCTCCAGCCCTTCGTCGGTGACGTTCAAGCGGTCTGCGGCTTCCTGGATTTCCGCCTCCAATTCCCGATGCAACTCCTCCCGTTGGGTCTGCAAGGTTTCCAGATCGTCCTCCACCCGGTCCACGTCCTGGCCTTCCTTGAAGGCTCGCCCGACGCCACGCATGGCGGTGCCCGCCTTGCTCAGGTTGGTTTTCGACAGGGTCTTGCGCCCCATGAAGGCGCCCAGGAGGGTGGTGCCGACCTTGAGGAAGCTCTGGAGTTTCTCCCCCTTGGCCTGCTCTTTTTCCTTCTCCAGACGTTGCATCGTCTTGCGGATTTTTTCCTCCAGGCGCGCGTCCAGCTTGCCGTACTTTTCCCGCAGCTTCTCTTTCTCCGCATCTGCCGCCTCCCGGGAGGCGTCCCCGAGGCGGATGCGGAAGTCCCGCTCGCTCTCCCCGGGTCGGGAGGTCAAGCCCAGCGACGGGCTCTTGAAGAGTTCGAAGGTGCGACTGCGGTAGAGGGCGTCGGCCAGCTCTTTCTCCCATCTCTTGAGGGCCTTGCCGTCCACGGTGCCAGCGAGGTCGCCGTAGCTGCCGTCAAACTCCGCCTCGCTCTCCAGCCGTTCCGGGTCGAAGCTTTCCATCTCTTCCGCCTCGTACCAATCCACCCCAGACTTTCCGGCGTCGGTGATGGGGGCCAGCAGCGCCACCGTCTCGCTCGTCTCGATGGCTTTGCGCCGATCGACGAAGTGCACCCGGGCGTAGCCCAGGGCGCGGGGCGCGTAGCCCATGCCCTCCTCCGGGCGACCGGTGAAGGGGAGGAAGTGCTGGGGCACATCCGGCGGCAGTACGGGGCGCGCCTTGCCATCGGAGGCCGCGGCGGCGGCGTTGGCGGGAACGACCGCGGCGTCCTGTGTGTGCCCCGCCATGAGCGTCTTGATCTGCGGCAGGGTCAACGGGCCACAGAGGTACGACATGGCCCAGCGCACCTGGAAGAGGACCGGCGCCGCCTCGTGGACGTTGTGGAGCAGGAAGACCCGCTTGGCGAGACCGGAGAGGAGGCGCTCCAGATCGGCCCGCTTCGGCCCTCCCTGGGCGGCCACCAGCCCGTCCAGCACCCGCGCCTTGTCGCGCTCCGTTTGCAGGCGACCCAGGAACCAGGTGCCCATGTTGGAGAGGGCCTTGTAGTCCAGATCGACGGGATTCTGCGTGGCCAGCAGCAACCCCACGCCGAAGGCTCGGGCCTGCTTGAGCAGGGTCAGCAGCGGGGCCTTGGAGGGCGGGTTGGCCACCGGCGGCAGGTAGCCGAAGATCTCGTCGATGTAGAGCAGCGCCCTCAAGGAACCGGTCCCGGGGCGCCCCCGCATCCAGCTCAGCGTCTGGTTGAGGAGGAGCGACAGGAAGAACATCCGCTCCGCGTCGCCGAGGTGGGCCAGGGAGAAGATCGCCACCCGGGGCTTGCCATCGGCGCCGTAGAGCATCTGGTCCACATCCAGGGGCGCGCCGGTGAGCCAGCTCTGGAAGCTGGGGGCGGCGAGCAGGTTGTTGAGGGTCATGGCCAGTTCGAAACGGTCCTTGGCGGGGTAGAAGCTCTCCAGGGGCAGGACGCCGATCTTGTCGATGGGGGGCGCCTGCAAGCGTTGGATCAGTGACGCCAGATCGAGATCCTCCCCCCGGCCCCAGGCGTCGTCGAAGAGGGTGGCCAGCAGGATGTGTTCGCGGCTCTTCAGCGGGTCTGCGTCGATGCCCAACAGCCCCAGCAGCGACGAGGCGGTGGTGCTGATGCGTTCCCGCAGGGCGTCCGGATCCGCCTTGACGGCCGCCGACGGGGCGGCGAAGGAGGCCAGGATGGAGACCGGCAAGCCCGCCTCGCTCCCCGGGGTGTAGATGGCGACCTCCGCCGCCGCTTGCAGGCGCCGGATACGGTCGCCGTCCTGATCCCACGACGCCAGGCCGTTCTTCCACAGCTCTGCCTGCTGGGCGGCGAATTCGTCCGGGGTGGCCCCCTTGCGGCGGGCGGCGTCCTCATCCACCCAGGGGCGGAAGTCCTCTGGCTTGAAGTCCGGAAAGCGCAGCATCAGGTTGGTGAGGTCGCCCTTCAGGTCCACCACCAGCGCCGGGACGCCGTCCAGAGCGGCCTCCTCCAGCACGGTGATGCACAGCCCCGTCTTGCCACTGCCGGTCATGCCGACGCACATGGCATGGGTGGTCAGATCCTTGGCGTCGTACAGCAGCGGCGTGGGCTCCGTCTCCTTCGTGGTGGCGTCGTAGGGGCGACCGAGGTAGAAGGCGCCGAGCTTCTCGTAGGCGGGCAGTGGCGAACTCATCGTGGGCTGATCTCCTGGCGGTTTTTGGAAATCCGATTCGGGATGTGGCGATCTGGAGGATTGTATCGCGTCCCCGGGCACCCCACCGGAACGAAATAATGCGGGGGCCGTGGCGGTTGCTGCTTGGAAAAGGAGGTCCATCATGTACCGCAGGCGCGCAACGGGAACTCTCGCAATGCTGATCGGTCTGCTCATCGCCGTCCCGGCGGCGGCGCAGGTTTCTTACGAGGTGCGGTGGTCGCAGGCCCAGGAAGCCCCGGTGCCCCAGCCCCTGGAGGCGCCCTTGCCCCGACCCACGACCATCAGTCTGAAGGCGCGCATTCAGGGGGTGGTCATCGTCCAGCTGGACCTCACCCCCGGCGGCGCGGTCGCCGATCTCAAGCTGCTCAAGGGCCTGCCCATGGGGCTGGATCAGGCCGCTCTGGACGTGCTCCAGGACTGGAGTTTCCCTCCGGGGGAGGAGGGGAGGCGCGTCATCGTGATCGTCGAGTTCCGGCTGGACCCGGCGCCGAGACCGGTGGAGATCGATACCCCGGAGGGCGCTCGGGCGTGGCTCGATCGCATGGCCGGTCTGGTGGCCACGGAGGACCGCTATTGCGCCTCCGTGGGCTCCGTCTTATCGACCCTGCCGGAGTGGTTCAGCCCCCATCCAGCAAACCTGAACGTTTTTTACGATTTCGCCACCCGGGAGGACTCGCCCGCCTCCTGGCTGGCCCGGTTGCATCTGGCGAAGGTGGAAGGACAGGACCCACAGAGTTTTCTCACCGGGGAGATCCTGGAGGCGATGGGCAACGAAGCGGTGCCCCGTTGCCTGTGGTGCCTCGGAGTGCAGGACGCGCTGCGGGCGGAAGTGCCTCCGGAGCCAGAAATCCAGGCCGACCTGCTGGAGGCCGTGCAAGCCGATCTGGAAACGGATCCGTTCTTTACCGGGAAGGAAGTGGGCAAGGTGACCTGGAACGCGGGGGGCGAGCAGCACGCCGACGTTACCGTCCAGATCGATGGTTCCCGGCAGGACTGGTACCTCAGCCGCAGCCAGGGCCGCTGGCAGGCGGTGTGCCGGGACGCTCTCAAGGTCGTGACCGTGACCACGGTCTGCCACTTTGGTCCCATGCATGAGGAAGAACCACCCCAGGGGCAGTTGTTGACCCCGCCCATCGACTGACCGGCGAGCTATCGCGGCCAGTCGGAGAGGGGCTTTGCGACCTGAAGATAGTCCGCAGGGGGCGCATAGCTATCCGGCCCCGGCTCGATTTCTTCGAGGGAGAGCAGACGCCGGGAGTCCAGCAGGCGCACGGTACCCACCCGGTATTCCATGCGCCACAAGACGGGGAACCCCGGCAGGTCCATCTCGGCCCGAGCCCACTCTGCATGCCAGGGGTAGACCTGACTGCGAGCCAGGACGAGGTCTCGGTAAGGGGTGAGATCGAGCTTCAGATCCTCCGTCAGCCAGAGATCGATTTCCCGTTCTCCTTCGCCCGCATGGTGGATGCGCAATACCACCCGCTGGGCTTTCCAGGCGCCGACCTGTTGGACCTCGCCGGTCGTATCGACCCCGATCTTTGGTTTCAATTTCGCGGTTCGATCCGCAACTCTGGCCCTTTGCCCCGCATCGAGGTAAGCGGTGAGATGCACCGGGAGGGGAAAGACCTCAAAGTGCCGTTCATCGTGGTGAACATGAATGAGTTTGTTCTCGTCCCCCAGGAAAATCCAGCTCTCCACCTCCCCGCGGTCAATGCGCGCTCTGTGGCGGCCGAGGAGGATGGTGGTCTCGAACCGCGTCACCGTGGCGAGATTCTTTTCCCCCAGATCAGGTTTGTTGGTGAAGTGTTCCAGTTGTGAATCGTAGCTCTTGCGCTGGATTTCCACGGTGAGCCGATGGTCCGCAGCAGCGGAACCGCAGGTCGAGAGAACCCAAAGAACCGCCAGAACTGTCGTCGTTTTTTTCATTTTTATGGCACGACTAAAAGGTGGGTGATTCGTAGGTCAAGCTGTCGCAGAAGTCATTGGAAGTAATGCAGTAGTCCCCGGGTCCCCAGCCGTCGTAACACCAATCGTAGCCCCATCCGAGTAAATCGAGACAGATCCCTTGGGGGCCAATTTCCCACGGCAAAGAGACCAGATGGCATTCGGGGCACCACGGTTGTGCTGCATGGAGCGCAACAGGCAGGAGCAAGGTGCAACCCAGTAACAAACAACAGGCAATCAACCCAGCTTTCTTCATCATTCTTCCCTTTCGTTGGTTTCGACCTCTACTGAGGGTTTCCGGGTCAAAGTCAGCGATCCATGGTCCGGTAGCCAGTCCTCGGTACATTTGTGATCACTGTTGCTGCATAGCGCGTAGGCCCCCGGGGGCATCCGAGGGATGAGCAATCCGTTCTGTTGTGCGGGTACGCCGTTGATCTGCGCCCAGCGGAGCAGGGTTCCAAGATCCCAGCGTCGGCCATGGCGCAGCAGATAGACCTGTCCAATCTGGGAAGGTGGAAGGTCTTCGAAGAGGAGTTCGCCGCCACCGTCCTGGACCAGTTGCAGAAGGATGGGCTTGCCTGACGCCACGGCAAGCTGCTGCCGATGGAAGAGGAACCCGGCGGCCATCACCGTGAGGTCCACGGTCTGGGTCCCCGAGGGGAGGTCCAGGGAAAAGCGACCGTCTGGGCCGGATTGCGCTTGGGGGATGAGGGTGGCCCCTGGACCGGTGCTTTGCAGCGGCAGGGCCACGATACCGGCCCCTGCGACGCCTTCCCCTGCCGGGGTCTGCACCCTGCCCTCGATCCGGATTCCTGCCAGCAGCACAAGACGCACCGGTGGCGGGTCTAGATCCTTTTGGATGTCGATCTCCACCGGTGCGCTGGATCGTGTGGGGTCGCCGGAGAGGTCGTGGGCTTCCAGGCGAAAGCGCCCCGGCGCAAAGCCGCGCGATTCGAAGCTCCCATCTTCCTGGGTGTGGATGGGGGAGAGCTTTTCTTGTTGATCCACGGGGGCAATGAGCACGGTCGCATCGGCCACAGGGTGGCCTTCCGCATCGACGACTTCTCCCGACAAAGTCGTGTCCGGAAGTTCGATGACCACCCGCGCCGGGGCGCCCCCCTCGCTGTCCGGAACCTCCACTCCCGCCAGGCGCCGGTAGAGCGGCGGTTCTTCCGCCGCGACATCGACCGCCCACTCACCGGCATGGGGGAGGAGGCCAGAAAATTGGCCCTCCTCGTCCGCCGCCATGGCGATGGAGATCCGACCGGAGCGCCCGCCGAAGTAGATCCGCGCCGGAAGGGGTGCCTCGCCGAGGGTGATTTCCCCTTCCACCGCGATCACGGCGAGTTGGATTTCGTAGGTTCCCGTGTGCCGATCGATCACCAGATTTTCAAAGTGAAAGCGTGCTCCTCGGGAATCGAGAACCATCAGGATGTACTCGGCTGGTTCCAGGTCCCGGGCGGTCCATTCCCCCGCGTCGTTGACTCGACCGGAACGGCTGACGGGAGGATGCCGAGCCTGCAAGCGGATGGCCCAGGGAGCCTGGGCAGGATCCTTGGATGGGGAGAGCCGGAAGGTCACCGCGAGGGGTGGCGCCAGTATCAGGGGTTCTGGCATTTCGAATTCCTGGCGAGCTTCCAGGGTGGCGCGGATCCATTGGGAGTGGATGCCCTCGTGCTGGGCGCCGATCAAATGGCTCCCGGCGCTGGATCCAACGACCTGGAAAAACCCTCGGGTGTCGGTCAGGGTTGTCTGTCGGGCCAGGCGGAGGGGCGCCCCGTCAGGGGTGGGCGGCAGATCCCCCAGATCCGGGGTCACGATCACTTTGGCGGCGACCACGGGGCGACCGTCCGGCCCTTGCACCTGACCCACCACCGATGCCCCCACGGCCAGCGCGAACTCTCCCAGGAAGAGTTCCTCCTCCACGGTCACGAGGGTATCGCCCCGATAGTGGGGGATGAACCCGGGCGCTGCCAGTCGCAGGTCCAAGGCGCCCACCGGCAGGCGGCAACGCCACGCCTTTGCCTCCACCGGGCAGGTGACTTCACCCCGCACTTCCGACGGGGTCCGGCACGCCTTGCAGAGAGGGGAGACCGTGGGCTGGAAGCGCAGGAGGATCTCCGTTGGCGGCGATTCGTCGTCGGGGATTTTGAGGGTTCCAGAGATCGAGCCGACCCTGTGCAGCGGAAGAGTCAGGGGATTACCAAGATCCGCGGGGGCGATGAGCTGATCGGGAGTCCAATAGTGCTCAGATTCCAGAGTGAGTCGGAAAGTCTCCTCTCCCGCGGGGATAGGGAACCGAAAACTGCCGGGGACGGTGACTCTGCGGTGGCGCTCCGAGCCGGATTTCCCAAGGGCTGTCTTGAGGTGCACGGTGGCGGGCGTCGGTGGGGCCTGATCGCTGTCGGCTCGCGCCTGGATCTCGATGGGGATATCCGCAGCCGGGGCGGTCGCGGCATCGAGCGGCAGGGCTTGCCCGGTCAGCATGGAGACCAGAGATAGGAAGTTTATCCAGCTTCTAATCATGTGTGGGGATCTTTCGTCCCTGACCTTACCATGCAAGATCTGGCGGCGGTTGTGGCGCAGAGTTCCCACGGGGTCCTTCTCCGACCCACGACCTGATCCGCCCATCGATTGATCCGCGACGCCTCACCCCAGTGGCGCGCCACCCTTATCCCCCGCCGGCGGTCAGGTTGCCCGTCAGGCGCCAACAGGTTTGGCCTGTTCGGCCTCCACGAGCGCTGCGTCCACGAGCGCTGGATCGATGCCCCGCGCTTTCAACGCTTCCGCCATACGGCGTGCCGACGTGAAGTAAAGCTTCTTCTCATCGCGGCGCATCCCTTCGCTGACGTAGGCGCGAATGAGTGGCTGGTAGCCGGAGAATCCCAGTGCTGGAGCCATGGCCTTGAGGTCGTCCACGACATCCGCGGGTACCCGCAGGGTGATGGAGGTCATCGGGCGGCTCTTCTTCAAGCGCTTTTTGATGCGTTCATGAATCATATCTTCGCTGCTCCTCGCTCGTGGCAGTTCGAGCGGAAATAATTCGGATGGACTCGTCCTCGATCTCGATGTGCACCACGTACAACAAGCGCTGGATCGCATCGAATCCGATGGCAGCATCCCGCTCCTCCGCGTTGCGGCTTGCGTCTTCAAGACGGAGAAATGGGTCGAAGAAGACAGTCGCTGCGGTTTCAAAGGACACACCGTGCCGGGCCAGATTGCGACGGGCTTTGTCTTCGTCCCAGGCGAAGCTCGTGCCGTGGACCGTGTACGCTCTGTCCATACTCGGCACGCTACTCGGGTGTCTTGACGTTGTCAATACGTCTCGTTGGATGGGTTGGACCCTGCGGGGCGCTCAATCCACCCATTGAGCGAGGATCCGCGACGCCTCACCCCGGTGGCGGGCCACCTTTGCGCCCGGCGGCGGTGCGCTTGAGGGTCTGGAGGAGCACCCGGCCCGGTCCCCGGAGGCGGGTCATGAAAAGGCCCTCGCTGCCGAAGAGGGTCTTCTTGAGGCCCCCCACCCGCTCGATGTCGTAATCCACGGCCTCGGCGAAGGCGGCGAGGTTGCCGGTGCTGGTGCGCAATTCTTCGCCCTCTTTCAGGTCGTGATCGACAAAATCACCGCTGCCGTGCACCAGGACGGTGCCGGTACCGCTGATCCTCTGCAGGAAGAGCCCGGCGCCGCCGAACAGTGCCGCGCCCGCCCGGCGGGCGGTGGTGACGGTGATGTCGATGTCCGGCCCCCACGCCGCCAGGAAGGCGCCTCGGGTGGTGATCACCGGCCCCTGGGTCGCCAGATCCCATTCGATGATGTGCCCCGGTTGGTTGGCGGCGAGGGTCGTGGTGCCCCCTTGGGGCGCTTCGAGGAGGGTGAGGGCCACCCCTTCCCCCGCCAGGGAGCGGCGGAACGCCCCGGCGAGGCCACCGGGTACCTTCAGCGTCCACTCGATGCCCGGGCCGTAACTCATCAAGGAACCCTTGCTGGCCCAGGCGCTCTCGCCGGGGTTGAAGGTCAGGGTAGCGGTCTGGGCGATTTTGCCCTGAATTTCGCAGTGCATGGGTGTCTCCTTCGTGATTTCCTACGATGATCTCACGTCTGTCTACTGACCCTGGCGCGGCGTGGTTTCACCGCGCGATCATCGCCCGGACGTCGATCGGGACGCCTGCGGCATCCACGACGACCGTCGGCAAGGTGTTGGGCGCGGATCTCAGCCCCGCCGCGCTGGTAGCACCCGCAACCTGCCGAAAGGGGCCGACTCCTCGGATCACTCCCGGAAACGCGGCGCCAGCAGGTAGCTGGCCACCAGCAGCACCGGCCCCAGGGCGCCGATGCCGAGCCACAGGGCCCGCGGCCCCAGGTGGGCGTAGACCCACAACCCCGCTGCCGGAGCGATGAGCATGGCGATGGCGAACATGGCGGTATAGACGCCCATGTATTCGCCGCTCGCCCCCTCCCCGGCGCGTTGCGCCACCAGGGCGTTGCTGAACGGGAAGGCCACCATCTCGCCGAAGGTCCAGAGGACGATGGTCAGGATCACGAAGGGCAGGGAGGCGCCAAAGGGCATCAACCCCAGACCGAACCCCATCAGCAGGCAGCCGAAGCCAAAGATCCGCAGGTGGTCGCGGTGCTCCAGAATGCGCACCAGGAACATCTCCAACAAGACGATCAATAGCGCATTCAAGCCCAGCAGCAGCCCGATGCGGCTTTCGGTGTAGCCGTAGACCTCGCGGTAGTAGAGGGGCAGGGTGGCGACGATCTGGAAGACCAGGGTGGAGAGGAGAAACACCAGGGCCATGAACGCCAGAAAGGGCCCGTCCCGCAGCGCGCCGCGGGGTGCTGTGATGCCCTTTGGGGGGCCTTCCTCCAGCGCCTCCGGTGCCTCGTTCATCCCTGGCTTCGCCTGGGCCTGAAGATACCCCGGGGGTTCCTTCCGGCCCAACGTGAACCACAGCACCAGCCCCGCCAACCAGCAGGTGATCCCGTCACCGAGGAAGAGCCAGCGGTAATCGATCCCCGCCAGCAGACCCCCAGCGGCGGGTCCCAGACTCATCCCCAGGTTCACCGCCAGGCGCACCAGCGCCAGAGCCCGGGTGCGGCGGATCATGGGCGTGAAATCCGTCACCGCCGCCATCGCCGCTGGGCGGAAAGCGTCGTTGATGGTCGCCACCACGAAGATGCCCACCGCCAGGGTGGGGAAGGTCCGCAGGGTGCCCAGGATCAGGAAAGCGCCGCCGGAAAGGACCAGCACCCAGCGCAGCAACCGCACCGGTCCCAGGCGATTGCTCAGGCGACCACCAGCGTAAGAACCGATCACCGACCCCAACCCGAAAGCCGCCAGGATGAACCCCGCCTGCCCCTTGCTCAGCCCCAGATCCTCGATGGCGTAGAGGCTCAGGAAGGGGAGCACCATGGTCCCGGCCCGATTGACCAGGAAGACGGCGCAGAGCAGCCACACCTCCCGGGGAAGATCCCGGAAGGCGTCCTGGTACAGGTGGACGAAGGCGCGGAGGAATTTGGGCATGATGACGGCGCATTATGGTGTCACCCACGGAGGGTGGGTTAACCGTTGCGATAGATATAACTGTACGCGTTGATGGCAGGCACACCCCCGAGATGGGCGTACAGCACCTTGGAGCC
>Ga0210063_1000051_pt1 | contig 38140 bp, 37 predicted proteins | sample Muzzi_PWA_D1_FD_185529 | JGI IMG/M metagenome (GOLD analysis project Ga0210063, IMG submission 185529) | Wetland microbial communities from San Francisco Bay, California, USA, that impact long-term carbon sequestration - Muzzi_PWA_D1 (SPAdes) | ecosystem: Environmental > Aquatic > Marine >... | reverse complement strand
GATTTATTGTCATATGCCAGCGCTTCTCGCGAGCGCTGATCAATGCACCGTGACGTCATTCGGTATAGCCACAGCGACTGGTCATGCGGACCAGTACAGAGGACAGACTAGTGAATCAGGTCAAGGGGAGATATAGGGAATCTCCCTATTCGGTATGAGAGAAAAACCGATTAGTTAATTATAATTTGCTGTTAGGATTATTTAGATTCTGTACAGATAATGACAGGTAATACTTTCATGGAGCCATGATACCCATGCGGATTGCGAGTCGCGTCAGGCCGGTGATATCGGATATGCCCAACTTGTTTTTTACATGCGTGGCATGATGGCCTACCGTTTTCGGACTCAGGTTCAGCAGGCCGGCGATATCATTAACGGCCTTGCCGTCTGCCAGCAGGCAGAATACCTCGAACTCCCTGGGTGACAGACAGGACAGACTACCACTATCGGGTGATGTTTTTCGCCTGAGCAGGTACGGCATCATCTCCTGCCCGACATAGATCTCGCCAGCGGCAACCTGGCGTACAGCCTCGATCATCACCTGTGAGGCACTGCGCTTGGAGATGTAACCAAGCACACCGAGATCCAGCGTCCGATTGAGCATGACCTCGTTCTCATGCACGCTGAATACCAGTATTTTTGCGCTATCGTCATGCGCAAGAATCCGGCGGCTTGCCTCCAGCCCGCTCATCCCCGGCATGGTCAGGTCCATGACCACGACGTCCGGATGCAGTTCGCAATAGCGGCGGTAGGCATCCTCGCCACTCGCAACCTCGGCAACGACTTCAATATCCTGTGTATTCTCCAGCAGACGTCGGTAGCCGGCGCGCACCACCTCGTGATCATCCGCAAGCAGTATCCTGATCAGACCCATGCAAGCATCATGCGCCTGATTCTGCCGGCGTCAAGGGCAGATCCACAGTTATCGTTGTCCCTTCGTCGGGCCTCGTGAGTATGGAAAAATGGCCGTTGTGAGCCTCTACCCGCTCACGCATGCCGATCAGGCCCAGCCCTGTTCCCCGTGAGGCCGCAGCCATTCCCACGCCATCATCCCGGACGACCAGGCGGACACCACGCACCTCTCGTTTACTGCTCGCGGCATCCTGCAAAGCGTCAACGACGGCAAGGTCTATCGTGACATGATGCGCCCTGGCATGTTTGGCGATATTGGTCAGGCATTCCTGCACAATGCGGTAAATCGTGATGTTGATATCATCACCGAGGTCAGGCAACTCGCCATCAATTGTCAGCAGGTAGATCGTGTCCGGCTGTCTGGCCCGCCAGGCATCGACCTCTTCGTCCAGGGTATCCACAAGGCCCATCTCATCCAGCATCCCGGGCCGCAGACGTGTCATCATGGAATGCACGACTTCATAGATATGCGTAGCCACCTGCTGGATAGCCGTTGCGCTGGTCGCGACGTGCGAATCACATGCCGGTGCCCGCTCGGTAATAAGCTTCGCATCGGCCTGGATGGCCGTGATGCATTGACCGAGCTCATCATGCAGCTCGCGCGCCAGATGACGGCGTTCTTCCTCCTGCACCAACAGTGACTGCTGGATCAGGTGGCGGTTTTCACCGAGCAGATCGCGGCTCTCCTCCTCGGCACGCTTGCGCTCTGCAACCTCCTTCGTAAGCTCGGCAGTTCGCCTGACGACCTGGCGCTTGACCAGGATGTTGAATGACATGCTGAACAGGATCAGCAACAGCATCAGCGCGAACCAGTACCAGTAACGCGTAATGGCATCCGCCAGTGTGAACCTGACCGGCCTTGCATAGGGACCGATTCCCAGCTGCATGAACAGATCATGCACCGGCCGGTAGCTGAGCGGTACAGTCCAGCCGGCATAGTCTCCGGCGCGGGCCGCCGGATGATCAGCCGGTAATTGCAGCAGGGCAATGGTCACCTCGCTGGCCAGACCCTCCGGTGTACCGCGGGTCTTTGCAAAGGCCCACTCGGGATAGAGGCGGGTACTGTGCAGAAAGGGAAATTCATCCGACGCCTGCCGGTTCAGAATGCGGAAATCCGCCAGCTCGATGAGCCCCTGCCCGGCCAGTCCCTCGAGGACATCGGTACGCACCGTACCAGCATCCACCCTGCCATCGCGGACATCGAAAACGATATTGTCCTGCGGGAAGCCACTAAAGCGGAGCTCGCTGAAGTCACTGAACGGATCGATGTCTGCATCCTTGAGTTCGCGCCAGGCCATCTGAAAGCCGCCGAAGGCCCCTTCGTCGACCGCGTCGAACGTCTTGCCGCGCAGGTCGGCAAGTGTGAGGATGTCATCGCGACTGGCACGCGTGAAGATCACGGCACCGAACATCTTGGAGGGCTGACCATTGCGTATGTTTTTCAGGGTAGCAATGCGTGTGATACCGTAACCCGCCTCGAGCTCGACATAATTCCCCGGGTTAGTCAGGATGAAGTCGAGTTCACCGCGCGACAGTGCCTCCGACATCTCCTGGAGATCAAGGGGCATGAGCCGAAATTTTCGCCCGCTGATGTGTGCTTCCAGGTAGGCGATGGTCGGGCTCCACATCTCGATCGCTGTATCGACACCGCGATGCGCCAGCACGCCGACAGTGACCTGCAGGTCTGCTGCCGGAGACTGCCAGGCTGCCAGCCATAGCAGGATGATGCCTATCACATTTGCTGGCCGCATCTGCTGTTCAACCGGTGTTATCCTGCATAAACAGACTTACAAGACTCTCCAACCGTGATTGCACCTCGGCCAGCGGCAGGCTGGCATCTATGACCCGGTAGCGTTCACCATGCTGCTTCGCCATTGTCAGGTAGCAGTTACGGACACGCTCAAAAAACTCCACCTGTTCCTGTTCAAAACGGTCCAGCTCGCCCCGTTTGCCCGCCCGTGATAACCCGATCTCGACGGGCACATCCAGCAACAGGGTCAGGTCCGGCCGGAAATCACCCTGCACCAGTTCTTCCAGCCGCGCAATGACATCACTGTCGATGCCACGTCCACCGCCCTGGTAGGCATAGGTGGCATCGGTGAAGCGGTCACACAGTACCCACTGGCCGTTCTCAATCGCTGGACGGATCACGCGTGCAAGGTGCTCGGCACGTGCCGCGAACATCAGTTGCAGCTCACAGGTTGAATCCATGCCCTTGTATTCCGGATCAAGCAACAGACCGCGTATCGCCTCGCCCAGCGGGGTGCCACCGGGTTCGCGCGTCACCACCACGTCCTTGCCTGCCGCCAGCAGGTATTGGTGGATAAAGTCGAGATTGGTGGTTTTGCCAACCCCCTCGCCGCCCTCAACCGTAATGAACTTGCCTTTCATAATTAGTGCCCTGACGGGGGGAGCGTGATGCCCTGCTTCTTTTTTTGAAATTTATCCACCGCAAGATTGTGCTGCTCGAGTGTGGCAGAGAAATAATGCCTGCCCTCGCCCATGGCGACAAAGTACAGGCTCTTGCCCGGGGCCGGATGCATGACCGCGTGGATGGCATCAGCGCCCGGCATGGCGATTGGCGTGGGCGGCAGGCCATCCCGGGTGTAGGTATTGTACGGCGTATCCTTCAGCAAATCGCGTTTGCGTATATTGCCGTCATAGGATTCACCCATACCATAGATAACCGTTGGATCAGTCTGCAGGCGCATGTTCTTCTGCAAGCGCCGGATAAATACACCGGCAATCTGCGGTCGCTCTTCAGGCGCCCCGGTTTCCTTTTCGACAATGGACGCCAGAATCAGTGCTTCATCGGCCGTTTCGAAGGGTAGCCCCTCCTCGCGCGCATTCCATTCCGACTGCAGCAGGTCAGCCATTGCCTGCCAGGCACGCTGCAGAAACTCAAGATCAGTGGTGCCGCGTGTTATGTGGTAGGTATCCGGTAAAAACCGCCCTTCAGGATGCTGCTCCGGTTGTCCGAGCACCGCCATGATCGCTGCATCATCGAGATCGGTTAATGTGTGTTCCAGTATCGGGCTGGCGGTCACCCGCTGCAGCATCTCCCTGAAGGTATGCCCTTCAATCAGTGTTAACTCATGTTGAATGACCCTGCCTGCAACCAGTTCCTGCAGCAGCACACGGGGTGTCATACCCTGAACAAGGTCATACTCACCTGCCTGCAGACGCGTTGCTGCATCCATCTGACGACCAAGCAGTATCAGGAAACGGGGATACTGAATAATCCCTCGCGACCGCAGGTCATGGGCAAGCTGGTTCAGGGACGCGCCGGCAGGCAGGTTATAGATCAAGCCATCGGCCGGCAGATCGAGCGCAGTGTCCTGGAATTGCTGAAAACGAACCAGGGTGATGGCGGATACCGACAACGCCGCAAGTGTCCCCAGAATAAAGAGGCGAAACAGGAGCGTTCGCATGGCGGATTTTTTTTTCGGATGCTGTGTCGCCATAGCTACTGTCAAAAGTGCTTATCCGTCTGTACAGACCCGGATTCGTCAGCCAGCAGCGCTTGCAAGTGTGTGGTAACCGGACCCTTTTGAAAGGTGTGTCCATCAATTCCGATGACGGGCCAGATACCGATCAGGCTGTTACAGATGAATACTTCATCAGCCTGCATCAGGATATCCGGCTGTATGGATTGAATCCGTGTCTTTATGCCATGCAGTTTCGCCAGCTCCAGTGCGCGTGACCGCATAATACCGGCAACACCACAAAGCGCCAGGTCAGGGGTTATCAACACAGCGCCTTTAACCATAAAAACGTTACTCATGGTCCCCTCCACCAGCTGCCCGGCAGTGTCCAGCATTAGTCCTTCCTGGATGTCCGGGGTATCCCATTCCCGGCGTGCCATTACCTGTTCGAGGCGATTGAGATGCTTGATGCCCGCCAGCGCGGTATTGTGCCCCAGCCGAAACCGGCAAATCCGTGTCTTGACACCACGCTCTGTACAGGTTGCCGGATAGTCAGGCATGTCGTGCAATTGTACGACACGCATGGGCCGCGACTGGACGGGCACACGATAGCCCCGGCCACCGCTGCCGCGGGTAATAATGATCTTGATCACGGCCCGCGGAGAGGTTTGTACAAGTGAACGGCATTCCTCCAGCAACAGCCCTGCACTGGCGGCCGCTATTCCAAGGCGCTCACATCCGGATTGCAGCCGCTGCAGGTGATGTTCCCAGTAACACAGCTTCCCGTCGCTAACAGCGATGGTCTCGAAGACGCCATCGCCGTAAAGCAGGCCGCGATCCGAGGTCGGCAAACAGTCAAGCGCCTGTCCATTAACCAGCACCCGCAACGCATTCCCGTTCACGCATCCACCAGCCCGAGTGAACGCAGCAGGCCGCGCGCCTTGGCACGGGTCTCTTCAAGCTCGGCCTGTGCAATCGAATCGGCCACGATACCGGCACCGGCATGCAGCTCCAGCCGCTGCCCCCGACTAACCATGGTGCGGATCAGTATATTCAGGTCCATGCTTCCATCGCGATTGATATAGCCCATGGAGCCGGTATAGGCGCCACGCGGCAACTGTTCAAGCTCGGCAATAATCTGCATGCAGCGCACCTTCGGACAACCGGTAATGGTTCCGCCCGGGAAAACGGCGCGGATCACTTCACCCGGCGAAACACCGTCGCGCAGTCGTCCGCGGACACTGGAGACAATATGGTGCACATGCGCATAGGACTCGAGCACCATCAGCTGGTTGACTTCAATCGACCCCGGCACACACAAACGGCCAAGGTCATTGCGTTCCAGGTCGATCAGCATAATATGCTCGGCACGCTCCTTGGGATGCGCCAGCAATTCCTGCGAACAGGCCCTGTCTGACGCCGCCTCGCTGCTGCGCGGGCGTGTGCCGGCGATCGGCCGTGTCTCGATCCTGCCGTCATGCACACGGACCAGGCGCTCCGGGGATGAACTGATAATCGATACACCCTCCCAGGTTGCCATCGCAGCGAACGGCGCAGGATTGTGTCGTGCAAGATTATCAAACAGCGTGGCCGCGTCGACCGCCTGCTGCAGCGTGATCTCCCAGCGCCGGGAGAGATTCACCTGAAAGACATCGCCCTCACGAATGTAGGCATGTATCCGGCGAATGGCTTCCAGATAAGCGTGTGGATCGTCTTCATTGACCGTGGCAACCAGCGCCGTTTCAGCCGGTAAGGGACCAGGCAACGAAGCGATGTCATGCAGAATAGCGTCCACTGCTGCTGATTGCCCGTGTTCTGCAACAATGTATAACTGCTGTTGCTCATTATCGCGGATCACGGCCGACCTGAAACGTGTTGCGATGGCAACGGGCAGCCCCGCGTCTGCTTCAGGCAGCTGCAGGCACGGTTCTATTTGTCCAGCCAGTTCATACCCCAGGTAGACGAACCAGCCACCGGTGAACGGCAGCCCGTCTTGCTCCGGAGCCTCCACACCCTCCTGCTGCCACCAGTCATCAAGGGTAGCGAGAAAGTCATTCCCGGGCGAGTGCACACCATCCCCGAGCATTACCTTGCCTTCCACATCCAGCATCAGGCTGTCACCCGGAAACGCAAACAGGATATCGAAACGGCCGTGTGCAGTACTCTGCAACAGGTGAGGATAGCGTAGCGGGTCAGACTGGTGCAGCGCGATCAGTTCGACCGCGTGGTCGAGCACCTGCACCCGGGAGTGTCGGGGAGGTTGCTGTGCGTGCAAACCCGGGGTACAGGCCATTATTAATATTTTTCCACGCAGGTAGAAATGTGCCGAGTGCCGGTTATTTTATTTAATAGCCACGGAATCCACGGAAGAACACAAAAAAATAAAAACTATTCCAGAAATACTTCCGTGTTCTTCCGTGGGTTTCGTGGCCATAATATCTATCTGTACCAGGTTATATCGACGCTAGCTCATGCGGCGGAATACCAGTGTCCCGTTGGTGCCGCCAAAACCGAACGAGTTGGACATGGCAACATTAACCGCCATTTCCCTGGCCGTATTCGGCACATAGTCCAGGTCGCATTCCGGGTCAGGGTTTTCCAGGTTAATGGTGGGTGGTGCAGCCTGGTCGCGTATCGCCAGAATGGTAAAGAGCGCCTCAATGCCGCCGGCTGCTCCCAGCAGGTGACCGGTCATGGACTTGGTTGAACTGACCGACAGTTTGCCTGCCTGATCGCCAAAGGAGCGCTTGATGGCCTGTGTCTCGGCGACATCACCTGCGGGTGTCGAGGTCCCATGGGCATTGATGTAATCGACGTCGCCATGATTCAGACCAGCATCTGCCAGCGCGGCGTCCATGCACTGTGCCGCGCCTTCTCCGCCCTCGGAAGGCAGCGTCATGTGATAAGCATCACCGCTCATGCCAAACCCTGCCAGCTCCGCATAAATCGACGCGCCGCGTGCACGTGCCGTTTCGTATTCCTCAAGCACCAGCACACCGGCGCCGTCGCTGAGCACAAAACCGTCACGATCCCTGTCCCAGGGACGGCTGGCCGCCTGCGGATTCTCGTTACGGGTGGAGAGTGCACGCGCTGAAGCGAAACCACCAATGCCCGTGGGACAGGTCGCCATTTCTGCGCCACCGGCAATCATGATATCGGCATCGCCGTAGGCAATGGTGCGTGCGGCCAGGCCGATGCTATGCGTAGCAGAAGTACACGCGGTGACGATCGCAAGGTTGGGACCTTTCATGCCGTACATGATGGACAGATTGCCGGCAATCATATTGATGATATTGCCCGGCACAAAGAAGGGAGAAATCTTGCGCGGGCCACCGTCCAGAAACGCCTGGTAGGCAATTTCTATACCGTGCAAGCCACCGATACCTGAACCGATGGCAATACCCGTACGCCGGGCATTGGCATCGCTGATCTCGATACCCGAATCCTCGATGGCATGACTGGCGGCCGCGATGCCATAGTGAATAAACTCGGCCATGCGCCGTGCATCCTTGTTCGGAATAAAGGCAGAGACATCGAAGTCCCTGACCTCACCGCCGAAACGGACGGCGAAGTCGGATACATCAAAACCGGTAATCGGACCAATGCCGCTGTTGCCGGCAAGAATATTGTCCCAGGCGGCTTTGACCGTATTGCCGACAGGCGAGACAATACCCAGACCGGTTACTACAACGCGTCTTTTGGACAATGCTCATCCCCCGCAAAGGTACTGCTCAAAAAACACTAAACAAATAAAAAGCCGCACCCGTCATACAAGGGCGCGGCTGGAATTCTCGAGGAAAGAATCAGACCTTGTGGGCGTTGACGTAGTCAATAGCCTGCTGGACAGTCGTGATTTTTTCTGCTTCTTCATCAGGAATCTCGCACTCGAATTCCTCCTCCAGCGCCATAACCAGTTCAACGGTATCCAGAGAATCCGCACCAAGATCATCGACGAATGAAGAGCTGTCGGTCACTTCGTCTTCCTTTACCCCCAACTGCTCGATAACGATTTTCTTGACACGCTCATCAATATTGCTCATTTCGGATTATTCCTCTGTGATTGAAAAATGCAGCCGTGGCTGCGGGAGTATTGTAGTGAATGCAAGATACAAGATACAAGTTTGCATCCACGCCTTGCCTGCCCGTATTTGCAACGCCCCGATTACGTGTACGGTGGCTATGAAAATATGATTTTTTTCTATAACAATTACAATTTGTTAGAGTATTTTTATCATGCAAACAATTACCATGTACTGCATGCATCAACTGCAATGCTAGCTCATGTACATGCCACCATTTACATGAATCGTTTCACCGGTAATGTAGGCTGCATTCGCAGAGGCCAAAAATACAACCGCGCCGGCAACGTCCTCAACGTTACCCAGCTTCCCGAGTGCAATCTGTTCCAGCAGCGCATCGCGCTGCTCCACCGGCAACGCCCGTGTCATGTCTGTATCGATGAAGCCCGGAGCAACCGCGTTCACGGTAATCCCGCGCGAACCAATTTCCCTTGCCAGCGATTTGGTAAAACCGATCACGCCTGCCTTGGTTGCCGCATAGTTTGACTGCCCCGGATTACCGGTTGCACCAATCACCGAGGTAATGCTGATGATTCTTCCGTGCCTGGCCTTCATCATGCCACGCAGGCAGGCCTTGCTCATCCTGAAGGCCGAGGTCAGATTGGTTTCCATCACATCATTCCATTCATCATCTTTCATGCGCATCAGCAGATTGTCACGCGTGATGCCGGCATTGTTCACCAGGATCGTCGGCGCACCGTAGTCTGACTGCACAGCCTTGATCAATGCCTCAATTGAGTCAGGGTCGGTCACATTCAGCATCCTGCCCGCACCCTTGACTCCGGCGGCCGTAAACGCATCCGAAATTCCCTGCGCACCACTCTCCGAAGTCGCAGTACCGACCACGGTCGCACCCTTGCTGCCCAGCGCCATGGCAATGGCCTGGCCAATACCACGACTGGCGCCTGTCACAAGGGCTATTTCATTTGATAACGGCATAACACATTCCTGTTGATTGAGATCCCTGGATGTTAACGCTACTGATCCAGTGCCGCGATTAACGAGGCCTGATCAAAGACTGCGGTGGCGGCAATGGTTTTGTCTATACGCTTGCACAAGCCTGCCAGTACTTTTCCGGGGCCGGCTTCGATGATCCGGTTGACTCCCGCGCTGCCCATAGCCTGCACGGTACCGACCCATTGCACCGGGCTGTAGAGCTGTCTGTCCAGGTTCCCGCGAATGGTATCCGGGTCATCACACAATACCGCGTCCACATTCTGAATGACCCTGATCGATGGCGTGCTGATCACTGCCTGATCAAGGCGAGCGGCAAACTGTGCGGCCGCCGGCCGCATCAGCGCACAATGGGAAGGGACACTGACCGGCAGTTGCACTACCCGTTTTGCGCCCGCCTCCGTCGCCAGCGCGATGGCACGTTGTACCGCCCCGGCGTGCCCGGCAATAACAACCTGTCCCGGGGAGTTGTAATTGACCGGCGAGACCACGTCGCCGGCCGCGGCCTGCTTGCATACATCAGCAACCGCGACATCATCCAGACCAAGGACCGCTGCCATTGCACCGGTACCCGCGGGTACCGCCGATTGCATGCAGCGGCCACGCTCCTCAACCAGGCTGACAGCCTCCTGAAAATCAAGGGCACCGGCACAGACCAGCGCGGTATATTCACCCAGGCTGTGCCCGGCCATTACCGCGGGTACCTGGCCGTCTGCATCCTGCCACACCCGCCACACGGACACGCCCGCCGCCAGCATGGCGGGTTGCGTTTTGTCCGTCTCATTCAGTTCCTGCTCGGGGCCCTCCTGCACCAGTTGCCATAAATCATAGCCCAGCACATCACTGGCAAGATCAAAGGTTTCAACAACCTGCGCATGCTCCGCGGCGAGCGCAGACAACATGCCGGATGACTGGGATCCCTGGCCGGGAAAAACAATTGCGAGCGTTGTGTTCATGGTCAATATTTAATCAGTGCCGATCCCCAGGTAAAACCGCCTCCGAAGGCCTCCATGAGCAGGGTTTCACCACGCTTGATGCGGCCGTCACGTACGGCAACATCAAGCGCCATCGGCACAGATGCCGCCGAGGTATTACCGTGCTCATCGACCGTGACCACCACGTTATCCATGGACATCTTCAGCTTGCGGGCCGTTGCCTGGATAATACGTATATTGGCCTGGTGGGGTATCAGCCAGTCGACGTCAGACTTCTCCATTTTATTGGCCGCCAGCGTTTCATCGACGATACGGCCCAGGGTATTGACTGCCATCTTGAACACTTCGTTGCCCTGCATTTGTATATAGGCCTGTCCCGCCTGCACCTTGTCATAGCCGTTAGATATGCCTGCAGGCACCGTCAGCAGGTGTTCATAGCTGCCGTCTGCGTGCAGGTGCGTGGAAAGAATGCCAGGTTCATCGCTGGCCTCGAGTACCACGGCACCGGCACCATCGCCAAACAGGATGCTGGTACTGCGATCATTCCAGTCGACGATACGTGACAGTGTCTCCGCGCCTACCACCAGGGCGCATCTGGAGGAACCGGTTTTAATAAACTTGTCGGCAATCCCGAGCGCATAGACAAAGCCTGTACACACGGCCTGTACATCAAAAGCCGCCGTACCGTGTATATCCAGGCGTTGCTGTAACAGGCAGGCAGTACTTGGAAAGACGCGGTCAGGTGTTGTCGTTGCCAGCACGATCAGGTCTATCTGCCGGGGTGTACGTCCCGCGGCCTCCATCGCCCGGGTTGCCGCGATTTCCGCCAGATCACAGGTGGTTTCACCACCTGCGGCAATATGCCGCTTGTAGATTCCAGTGCGGTCACGGATCCATTCATCCGAGGTATCCATGATCTTTTCGAGATCATGATTGGTCAGCACCTTGTCAGGCAGGTAACTACCGGTACCGGCTATGCGTGAATACTTCATATGGCCTGCCTGTTTTCCTTGTAGGACCGTAGCTGGGTCGTTATGCGCTCGGGAACATTTTCTCGAACCTCAAGAATGGCGACCTTGATGGCGTTTGCAAAGGCAAAAGCATCGGCACCGCCGTGGCTCTTGATGACAATGCCGCGCAAACCCAGCAGGCTGGCACCGTTGTAGGCACGCGGGTCTATGCGCCTGCGGAATGCCTTGAGTACCGGCATGGCAAGCAGCGCGACAAGCCGGGTAAACAGATTGCGGGTAAACTCCAGCTTGATAAACTCGGCGATCATCCGGGCGAGTCCTTCACTGGTCTTCAGTGATACATTGCCGACAAAGCCGTCGCATACGATGACGTCAAAAGCACCCTTGTAGATATCATCACCCTCGGCATAGCCGGCATAGTTCGGCATCCCGGCCAGCAGTAATTGTGCCGCTACCTTGACCTGCTCGTTTCCCTTGATTTCCTCTTCGCCTATATTCAGCAGCCCGACACGCGGGTGCTCGTTTCCGTCTACCGCGCCGGCCAGCACAGAACCCATGAGGGAGAACTGGAACAGGTGTTCGGCGTTGCAGTCGACGTTGGCGCCGAGATCAAGCATCCACGTGTGGCCGGTCATGGACGGCAGGGATGTACAGATCGCCGGGCGGTCGATCCCGGGGAGCATCTTCAGTACAAAACGGGATGTCGCCATCAATGCACCGGTATTACCGGCGCTGACACAGGCATGCGCCACACCGTCTTTCACCAGATCAAGTGCCACCCGCATGGATGAATCTTTCTTGTTGCGCAACGCAGCCGATGGCGCCTCATCCATTCCTACCTGCTGGCTGGCATGGTGTATCTTCAGGCGTGGATGGGTCGAGGCACCGGCGGCGGCAACAGCAGCCGTCAGTTTCGCTTCATCACCGACAAGAATTATCTGCACATCAGGGTATTGATCGACAGCGGTGATCGATGCAGGCACGACCACATCGAGACCGGTATCACCGCCCATTGCATCGAGCGCAATCGTAATATCGTGAATCATGGTGTGGACGGCAGGAATATGCAGGCAGGGACCCGATTAATCAGGTCCCGCGAGAGTGACGATCAGCGTCAAATGTCAGCAGGAAATTCACTGTCCTTGTTAACCAGACAGGCAACTAGTCCTGGTCTTTATTGATGACCTTGCGACCCTTGTAAAACCCGTCAGCACTGATGTGATGACGCAGGTGCGTCTCACCGGTTGTCGGTTCAATCGATAAGGTGCTGCCAGTCAGCTTGTCATGCGAGCGACGCATGCCGCGACGTGATGGCGTCTTGCGACTTTTCTGTACGGCCATATTGATTACTCCTGAACTACCGTTTCAATTTCAGTTCCGCCAGTGAGGCAAACGGATTTTCCCGCTGCTCTTCCACCGGCGGCTTATAGTCTTTAACAAACTCCAGACAGCCCACACTGTCACTGTGACGGGGCACAATCGGTATCGCCAGCAATACCTCTTCGGCGATCACGTCGGCAATGTGCGCGGGTTCCGATGTTACCAGCAGGGGTTCATAGCGCTCGGGAAGCGCATCCGCCGCATCCTCGCTGACCACCAGACCAAGGCGGAATGCCTGATCCAGTGGCAAGGCCATCTTTTCCAGACAGCGCTGGCACACCAGTATGACGGCACCCTTGATGGACCCTTTCATGTAGCGTGTACCATCCGGGTCCTTGCCCAACTCAATCTCGACCTGTAATTCGCCTTCGTCAGAAACCAGTACCGGCAGCAGGCGTTCGAGTCTCGCCACGGCAATACTGCCCCGCAGCGCGCGTCCTGCCTCGGCCGTAGCGATCAGATCAAGTCGATCTGGCAGGTGGTTTATCATAACCCGCGAATATTATCTGCAGACCTATTTTGTGTCAATGTGGACGACATGAGAAAATACGCCCATCTTGGTAGAATTCACAAACTTAGCCTGGAGACCGGGTATTTGCCGGGGACCACTTAGCGTGCTGCGCAAAACCCTGTAAAGTCTTTCCTTCGTCACGACAACTGACAGGAACCGGTGTGATAAAAAAATTGCTGATCGCGAACCGTGGCGAGATCGCCGTTCGTATCATACGGGCCTGCGCCGAGGCAGGAATCACCTCCGCCGCCATCTATACCGATACGGACCGCCATGCCCTGCATGTAAAGAAAGCAGATGAGGCGTACAACATCGGTCCGCAGTCCGTTGCCGGCTATCTGAATGCGCACCGGATTGTGAATCTGGCCGTTGCGACCCATTGTGATGCCTTGCACCCGGGATACGGGTTCCTCTCCGAGAATCCGCTGCTGCCGGAGATTTGCCAGTCACGGGGAGTCTGCTACATCGGTCCCGACGCGGCCGTAATCCGGAAAATGGGCGACAAGCTCGAGGCCCGCGCCGCCATGCAGGCCGCCGGCATCGCCGTCGTCCCCGGCAGTGAAGGCAGTCTCGAGAACCTCGAGGAAGCGCTCACTCTCGCTGCGGAAATCGGCTATCCGGTCATGCTCAAGGCCACAGCGGGCGGCGGTGGCCGCGGCATTCGGCGCTGCAACTCGGAGCAGGACCTGGCCAAAAGCTACCAGCGCGTCAAATCCGAAGCCAGCAAGGCCTTCGGGTCCGCCGATATTTTCCTGGAAAAATGCGTCGACAGGCCACGGCATATTGAAGTGCAAATTCTCGCGGACAAACACGGCAACGTTGTGCACCTGTTCGAGCGTGATTGCTCCATACAGCGTCGCCACCAGAAACTGATCGAGATTTCCCCGTCACCGCAACTCAGCGAGGAACAGCGCCAGTGGCTTGGAGAAACCGCGGTACGCGCCGCCCGGGCCGTGAATTACGAGAATGCCGGTACCGTGGAGTTTCTGCTGGATAATGACGACCGTTTTTATTTCATGGAAATGAACACACGCCTGCAGGTCGAGCACACGGTAACCGAGGCCATCACCGGGATCGATATTGTTTGCGAGCAGATAAGGATAGCAGGCGGCTTGCCACTGACTTACCGGCAACAGGACATACAGCGACGCGGTTATGCGATGGAGTTGCGCATCAATGCGGAAGATCCCAAAAACGATTTTCTGCCAAGCTTCGGGCGCATCACCCGCTACTTTGCACCCGGCGGGCCCGGTGTACGTACGGATGCAGCCATTTATACCGGTTACTACATTCCTCCCGACTATGATTCAATGTGTGCAAAGTTGACGGTATGGGCATTAAACTGGGAAGACCTGATGAATCGTGCGAGCAGGGCCTTGCAGGATATCGGGGTGTATGGCGTGAAAACCACTATCCCCTACTACATGGAAATTCTGAAGTTGGCCGAATTCCGCAGCGGTTCTTTTGACACCGGCTTTGTGGAAGACCACCCGGAGCTGACGGAATACAAGACCAGTCGGCCGACACGAGAATTGAGCGCCGCCATCACTGCCGCCCTGTCGGCACACCTTGGACTATAGAGACAGCAACAGGACAACCCGCCATGTCGAAAGTACACATCACCGATGTCATCCTGCGCGACGCCCACCAGTCACTGATTGCCACGCGCATGCGCACCGAGGATATGCTGCCCGTCTGCGAACAGCTGGACCGCATTGGCTACTGGGCACTGGAAGTCTGGGGCGGCGCGACCTTTGACAGTTGCATTCGTTACCTCAAGGAAGATCCCTGGGAGCGCCTGAAAAAACTGCGCAGCGCACTCCCCAACACCCGTTTGCAGATGCTGCTAAGAGGACAGAACCTGCTGGGCTACCGGCACTATTCCGACGATGTCGTCGACGCCTTCGTGGCACGCGCTGCAGAAAACGGGATTGACGTGTTTCGTATCTTCGATGCATTGAACGATACACGCAACCTGGCGACGGCCATCAGGGCGGTCAAGCAATCCGGCAAACATGCACAGGGAACGCTCTGCTACACCACCAGCCCGGTGCATAACATCGCGACTTTTGTAAAAATGGCGAAGCAGCTGCAGTCAATGGGCTGCGACAGCCTTGCCATCAAGGATATGGCGGGGCTGCTGACTCCGATGGCCACCGCCGAACTGTTCCATGAGCTCGGACAATCCATAGAGCTGCCACTGCACCTTCACTGTCATGCAACGGCCGGTACGGCAGAGATGTGCCTGTTGAAGGCCGTGGAAAATGGTTGCGCCCATATCGACACCGCGATCTCGTCGTTTGCGTGCGGCCCAAGCCACTCACCTACAGAAAGCATGGTTTCAGCCTTCCGCAACACGGAATATGACACCGGCCTGGACCTTGAAGCCCTGCAGTCGATCGGCCTTTATTTCAGGGACGTGCGAAAGAAATACCGGCAGTTTGAAAGCGACTACACCGGGCCGGACACCCGTGTCCAGGTGTACCAGGTGCCGGGGGGCATGATCTCCAACCTGTCCACGCAGTTACGCGAACAGGGCGCACTTGACCGTATCGATGAAGTTTTCCGGGAAATTCCGCAGGTGCGCAAGGACCTCGGTTATCCGCCGCTGGTGACACCCACTTCCCAAATCGTCGGCACGCAAGCCGTGCTGAACGTGCTCACGGGCAAACGCTACGGGACCATCACCAACGAAGTAAAGCACTATCTGCAGGGCCGTTATGGCAAGGCACCCGGCGCCATTGACCCCGCGGTGCAACGCCTGGCAATTGGCTCTGAGTACAGCATTGATGTCCGTCCGGCTGATCTGCTGGATGATGAGATGGATAAATTGCGCAAGGCAGCAGGCGATCTTGCCCGCAACGAAGAGGATGTACTGACTTATGCCATGTTCCCTGAAATAGCCAGGGTATTTATGGAACAACGTGCAGCAAACAGACTGGTCCCGGAGGCCATAGAAAAAGAACCCGGTGAGGAAGCAGAACGGAGCTCGCGCACGGATGAAACCGAACGGCGCTCGCGACCGACAGAATTCAACGTTACCCTGCATGGCGAACCGTACCATATCAAGATCACCGGCACCGGCCACCGCACCCAGGACAACCGGCCTTTTTACATGACGGTTGATGGCATCCCGGAAGAAGTGCTGGTTGAAACGCTGGATGAAATACCTGCCATGGGTGTCTCCCGGAGCAGCACCGTCAAGGGCAGCAAGCGCCCGCGCGCCACCCGCCCCGGCGATGTGACCACATCCATGCCGGGCACCATTATTGATGTCCTGGTCGAGATAAACGACATCATAGAGGCAGGCACACCGGTACTGATTACCGAGGCCATGAAAATGGAAACTGAAATTCAGTCTCCCATCGCCGGAACGGTGAGCGCTGTTCATGTCAGCAAGGGCGACAAGGTCAATCCGGACGAAACACTCATCGAGATTACAGCCGGGCAAAAATAGCTGTACTCATGAACATGACGCCGACCGTCACACTTGCCTCGACCTCACCGTTTCGCAAGGAATTGCTGCAGCGACTCGGCATCCCGTTCACAACAGCCGCACCGGATGTCGACGAAACCCCCCTGGCGAATGAGTCAGCAGAAGCACTGGTACGGCGCCTGTCTGAAGCCAAGGCGCGTGCCATTGCCTCAAGTCACCGGGGGCTCATTATCGGCTCCGATCAGGTTGCAGCCACGGGCAGCAAGCTGCTTGGAAAACCCGGCACACATGAACGGGCTCTCGAACAACTGCGTAATCTCTCCGGTAAACAGGTCACATTCCACACGGGCCTGTGCCTGCTGGACACGGAAACAGACACGGTGCAGGTGGATGTCATCCCCTTTAGTGTGAAATTCAGACGTCTTGAAGACAACCAGATAGAACGTTATCTGCAGCGTGACCAACCCTATCACTGTGCCGGTAGTTTTAAATCCGAGGGACTGGGGATTACCCTGTTCGAGTACATGGATGGTGTCGACCCAACAGCATTGATCGGCTTGCCACTGATTCGGCTGACGAGCATGCTGATGCAATCAGGGATTGCCCTTCCATAAGACCGCAATGGCATGAAATCACCTTGCAGGAGCAGATGCAATCCGCTCCTGCAAGTACTATTTATTTCCGCTGAAACGTATCCTCTTGACTAGCGTACTGAACCAGTGCCATTGGTAAATGACTCGCTCAATCCTTTCGCGATTGCCACGCCAATCCGGTCACTGAGTCGCTTGAAGAGATCCGGTTTCTCGGTAAAATCCACGATGTCCTCGGCACCAATCACCTCGCGGGCCACATAGCTGGTACTGCCGATTTCATCGGCAAGCCCCATCGGGACACTTTCTTCCCCCGTCCATACCAGGCCGGTGTACAGATCGGCTTTGTCTTTCAGGCGATCACCTCGTCCCTCTTTAACCGCGTTGATGAATTGCTGGTGGATATCCGTGAGCAATAACTGCACATGCTCGACTTCGGCAGGCTTTGACGGTGTAAACGGGTCAAGAAATCCCTTGCTCTCGCCGGCCGTGTACAGGCGTCGTTCAATGCCCAGTTTATGCATGGCATCAACAAACCCGAAACTGTCCATACGTACGCCAATGGAGCCTATAATACTGGCCTCGGCCACATAAATATCATCCGTCGCCGAGACGACGTAGTAGCAACCGGAGGCACAGACATCGGTGACGACCGCATACATCGGTGTATCCGGATGCAACTCCCGAAGCCGTTTGATTTCCTTGTAGATGTAGGCGGATTGCACCGGACTGCCACCGGGTGAATTGGCGCGCAGGATAACCCCGGCAGTATTCTCGTCATCAAAGGCATTGCGCAAACCGGTGATCACGGAATCTGCACTGGCCTGGGCGGAATCAGAAATCACGCCCTTCAGATCAACCACGGCAGTATGTTTTTCCCCGGCTTTGGATATCTCACTCCAGTCGGCAGGCATATACAAAACCAGCAGTGCCAGCAGGTACAGGGACAGCAATACCTTGAAGAAGATATTCCAGCGCCGCGTACGCCGCTGCTCGTTGATCGCAGAGAAAGCAAGCCGGTTGATAACATCCCGGCTCCATTCCTCGCTTTGCATGTCTGCCTTGCCACTTTCTGAATCCTTGCCAAACATTTAGTCACCCGTTGTCGTTAGTTGAATTACTCGCGTCTGTCAATGAGTCCTGCATCTGCCAGCCACGCCGGCATGTCGCTCAGGCGCTCCAGGCACACCAGGGGCGCATGTCGATTCAAGCGTTCCTGCGTGTGCACACCGGTGCGAACGGCAATTTTAGCTACACCGGCGTTGCTTGCCATCTCCATATCGTACTCGGTATCACCCACCATCAGTGTTTCCCCGGGCAGCACATCCAGTTCCGCCATTATCTCCGTCAGCATCCGGGGATGCGGCTTGGAGGGTGCTTCATCGGCACAGCGCGTCGCATGAAAAAGGGTGGCAAGGTTCGTCTCACCCAGCACCCGGTCCAGCCCGCGACGCGCCTTGCCGGTTGCGATCCCCAGCAGCAACTGCTGTTGCCGCAAGCTATCCAGTACCTCTGGCACACCCTCGAAGAGCTGCGAACCCGCCGACTGAAACCAGTAGTTCCTGTAGCGGTCCACAAACGCCTGTTGAAAGCGCTCATCACGCCCGGGCACCAGTGTATCAATCGCCTCGCGCAGCCCCAGCCCGATGACATTCTTGACCGTCAGGTCATCCATCGGTTCCAGCCCCAGATCAGCGATGGCCGCATGCAGACAGGTTACGATTTGCGCCTCCGAATCCATCAACGTGCCATCCCAGTCGAAGACGATGAGTTTAATCTTTTCGGGCATAGAGAGTAGTGGATATCTTCGTTGCAAGGCAGGTTATGGCAACTCGAGCCGGTTAATTACAGTCTTCAGCTCATCATCCAGCGGCGCACTGACGACCACCTTTTCACCGTTGGCCGACTCATTGAATTCAAGGTAGTGCGCATGCAGCAACATACGACGCAAACCCAGCTGTTTCATCCTGAGGTTGAATACCGGATCACCGTACTTTTCGTCACCGGCCAGCGGATGACCAATATGCGCACCGTGAACACGGATCTGGTGTGTCCTGCCTGTTTTCAACTCGACTTCAACCAGTGTTGCCTCCTGATAATCCGTGACAGGCTTGAAGACGCTGATCGCCGCCTTGCCGGATTCATCCACGCAGACCATCCGCTCACCACCACGCAGTAAATTCTTGCGCAACGCTGCCGTCACCGTCTGCTTGCCGCCTTTCCATGTACCGGACACGAGTGCCAGGTAGTGTTTCACTACCGAACCTTCACGCAATTGTTCCTGAAACGCCCGCAGGAAGCTACGGCGTTTGGCCAGCACCAGGCAGCCGGACGTTTCCCGATCAAGGCGATGCGCCAGTTCCAGAAAGGGTGCATCAGGCCGCTCAGCCCGAAGGGCTTCTATGACACCGTAGCTCAGGCCACTGCCACCGTGTACAGCGATACCGGACGGCTTGTTGATTACCAGGCATCGGCTGTTCTCAAACAGGATACAGTTCTCGAGACGGCGTGTGGGCTGAATATTACCCACCCTGGGCGCCGCCACACGCACCGGTGGTATCCGCACGGTATCACCGGCACATACTTTATATTGGGCCCGTATGCGACCACTGTTGACGCGCACTTCACCGCGCCTGAGTATACGGTAGATATGGCTCTTGGGGACGCCTTTGAGGTGGCGCGCCAAAAAGTTGTCAATTCGCTGGCCGGCCTCCTCCGCGCTGACATTGACCTGACGTACCTTGGGGAAGCTGTTTGCCGGTCCCTGACTCATCGAATGACTCTCTACCTGAAAACGGGTGAGGAATTGTACCGGGTTAGTACTTAAGGTATTTCCTCGTTAATTTGCGGGTATAGAGCAACATTGATATAGTCCGCGACACGGCTTGAACTGATTCGGGCGCTCAGCGTCCGCCTGTCAACCCGGTGACACCGGATTTATACGAGAGATGCTGGCTGCTGAATATAGCCAATTATCTCCAGATTGCCAGCATGCAGTTATAAATAAAACCAGATCAGATAAACAATGAACGCCCCCATGAATTACGTACAGCATCATATGCCAGTTTTCATTACCTGCCTGTTATGGCTTGTGGGTGTGAAAACAGCGCCACGCCTGCATTCCGGTCCGAAACGGACACCTCAGGCAATATGCGCCGTGCGTTATCAGGTCGAGCGTATGAGAGACACAAAACATGAAAAGAATGTTAATCAACACCACGCAGCCCGAAGAGCTGCGTGTGGCCATGGTCGATGGCCAGAAGCTCTACGATCTTGATATCGAGGTACCCTCCCGCGGTCAGAAAAAGTCCAACGTATACAAGGGGAAAATTACCCGCATCGAGCCCAGCCTCGAGGCTGCCTTTATAGACTATGGCGGCAATCGCCATGGCTTCCTGCCATTAAAGGAAATCGCCCGCGGCTATTTTAGCGAGTCTGCACAGCAGGCTGGTGGCCGCCAAAGCATCAAGGACGCGCTGAAGGAAGGCCAGGAGCTGGTCGTACAGGTTGAAAAGGAGGAGCGTGGCAACAAGGGCGCCGCCCTGACCACTTTTATCAGCCTTGCCGGGCGTTACATGGTCCTGATGCCCAACAACCCGCGTGCCGGCGGCGTCTCCCGACGGATTCAGGGCGAAGACCGCAACCTTGTGCGCGATGCCATGAGCGGCATGAATATTCCCGAAGACATGGGCATGATTGTCCGCACCGCCGGTATTGGCCGCAGCAGCGAAGAATTACAATGGGACCTCGACTACCTGGTGCACCTCTGGGGTGTCATCAATGAGGCCTCGAAGGAGCGCCCCGCTCCGTTTCTGATTCACCAGGAAAGCAATGTCATTATCCGTGCCCTGCGTGATTACCTGCGCACTGATGTCGCGGAAATCCTGGTCGATAGCCCGGAGGTTTTTGAATCGGCGCGTGAGTTCATGGAGCGCGTCATGCCCCACAACATGGGCAAACTGAAGTTCTACGAAGACACCATTCCGCTATTCAATCGCTTTCAGATTGAATCGCAAATCGAATCGGCATTCCAGCGTGAAGTTACACTTCCCTCCGGTGGCGCCATTGTCATCGACCACACCGAGGCACTGGTTTCGATCGATATCAACTCCGCGCGAGCTACCAAGGGCGGGGATATTGAAGAAACCGCACTGAATACCAACCTCGAAGCCGCGGATGAAATAGCCCGGCAATTGCGTATCCGCGACCTCGGTGGACTGATTGTAATCGACTTCATTGACATGCAACCTGCCCGCCACCAGCGGGAGGTCGAAAATCGCCTGCGCGATGCCCTCAAGATGGACCGTGCACGCGTTCAGCTCGGAAGAATATCCCGCTTCGGGCTGCTGGAAATGTCGCGTCAACGACTCCGGCCTTCCCTGGGTGAATCCAGTCAGATTGTCTGTCCGCGCTGCGTCGGCCAGGGCACTATCCGCGGTGTGGAATCCCTGTCTTTATCCGTGTTGAGAATCATCGAAGAAGAGGTCATGAAGGACAACACGTTGCGTGTTGTCGCGCATGTACCGGTCGATGTTGGCACCTATCTGCTCAACGAAAAGCGCGAATTGCTGGTCGGTCTCGAGGCACGCCATAAAATTGCTGTCATGCTGATTCCATCGCCTGCGCTGGAAACTCCGAATTACGATGTGCAGCGTCTCCGCAGGGACGATGCTGCCCTCACCGAATCCACCCCGAGCTACAGCCTCGCAAAAGCACCGGCTGAACCCGAGCTACCGGTTTCGGCATCGATGGATACGGCCGGTGCGGAAGAACCGGCGATCAAGTCAGTCAAACCGATTGCTCCCGCACCCGCACCCGTACCCTCGACGGAACGCAGTACGATCGCCGCCACAACCTCAAAACCTGGCATCTTGAAGCGTCTGGTCGGTAGTCTGTTCGGTTCAACTGAAGAGCCGCCCGCAGAGCCTGCTTCCATAAAAACGACACAACAGCGCAGCAGCACACAGCAAAACCGCGGGGCAACTGACAATCGTGGCACTAACCGGCGCAGACCGCCGGCTTCTGGCAACCGCCGTAGTGCCAACCGGGCAGCATCAGGACAACCCTCCACCGCGCGAAAACCTGCGGCAAACCGCAAACAAACGCGGCCGGAGCAAAAACAGGCGACTGAAAGCCCGGCTGCTACTGAACAGACACCGGACACGACAGCGCCAGCCACGCAAACCGCAACCACCGCAACCACCGCAACCACCGGTGACGCCAGCAGCCAGCCACAACGGCGCGGATCATCACGCCGTGGTCGCCGTGGAGGCCGGCGGCGCTCATCGGATCAGAGCAGGAACACGGGCAAGCCGGATACCTCTGGCGAGAGCACCGCGACCACCACCGCCAGTGCGGGGGCAACAGAATCCTCTCCAGCGGTTGCCGGGAACACACAGCAACCGGATGGAAACAGGCGGTCCGGCACGTCACCGGAAAGTCCTAACGAGGCCGGTACAAAGCAACAACAGCCCGCGGTCAAGACAGAAACAGATTCCAGACCTGGTAAAGCTGTGGCTGAATCGGCCGCCACCCGTGCGGCCCCGACTGCCGCAGACAAGACACCCAAAGTGGAAAAGGCCGTTTCGGAATAAGCTTTCGATTACAGTTTATGCTGCTGGCGAATGTGCGCCAGCAGCCCGGCTGACGCCTGTTCAATCAGGTCGAGTACGCGTTCAAACCCGGTAGCCCCGCCGTAATAAGGGTCAGGAACTTCATTGACCTCAATGTCAGGGGCAAAGTCCATTAACAACAGCAGTTTCGATTCGTGCTCCGGCGGGCAATTTGATGCGAGGTCTTCGTAATTGCTGCGGTCCATGGCAATAATGTAGTTGAACTCATGAAAATCATCCGGCCTGATACGCCGAGCCTTTTGTGAACTCAAATTAACACCGCGCTTCAATGCAGCGGCAGACGCACGCTCATCGGGTTTCTCCCCTATATGGTAGGCATGCGTTCCTGCAGAATCTGCATTAATAACCGCTGCAAGGTCATTGTTTACTAACAGCTGCTCAAAAACACCCTGGGCTGTTGGTGATCTGCAAATATTGCCCATGCACACGAACAGCACTGAAATCATTGGTCTATCTGACATATCTAATTGATTTACCTGTATTGATTGATTTAATTAGGTTCGCTATAGCCTGCCCCGGCTTTACACGTAGGTGTATCCAGAGGTCTACCTGACGGGTCAGGCTGACAGAAGCAAGTGTTCGCACTCGCATTGCAACAGACGACGACCACTGACCCAACACCGGTGATGGTTCTTGATCTGTACAACCAGCAGTTCTTAAGGTTTGGATTATACGCTGACCCCAACCCGGTAGATAACTCAGGCAGGCGACCCGTTGATTCAATGCAAGTGAGTGTTACTGTTAGCCAAATGCTAACAATTCGCTAACGCTGCTGACATATTTATTCGCCAGGATCCGTTCAATGAAACGGAATAGCCGAAAAATGACGCGGGAACAGCATCGGGCATTTGATATATGGACCTCGGTGACATTGCTGACCGTGGTTGGGGCCTATCTGGGAACGTGGTTAATTCTGCTGGTGCTTGACGCAGTACTCACCTGACGTCTGTAAACTTCTCTCCGGTTGTTAATAACTCATTAACCCGTGCGAGATCTTCCCGGGTATCGACTCCATGTCCCGGCATTTCTGTCGCGATGCCGACGTGGATCCTCATTCCATGCCAAAGCACCCGCAACTGCTCAAGCTTCTCTATTGACTCCAGCGGTGATGGCTCCAGTTGCCTGTAGTCCTTCAGAAACCCGGCACGGTATGCATACAAACCGATGTGACGCAATGCAATCGCGGGATTATCCATGACGGGACTGTCGCGATGACAGGGAATGGCTGCCCGGCTGAAGTACAGTGCGTAACCCCGCCTGTCCAGGACGACCTTGACAACGTTCGGGTCGTTCCGCTCGCGCGCGGACTGAACCGGAAAGGCGAGTGTCGCGACCGGTGCCGCCTCATTGCCAGCGAGATCATCAGCGACCTGCCTGATGAGTGCTGCAGGAACAAGCGGTTCATCACCCTGCACATTGACAATGATATCGTCATCAGCCCAGCCATGTGTCTCGACAACCTCGGCAAGGCGCTCGGTCCCCGAGGCATGCTCGGGCGAGGTCATGCACACCGTCGCATGGAAGTTCAGCGCAGCCTCGGCAATACGCTGGTCATCCGTCGCAACAATGACCTCGCTGGCACCACTCTGCAGCGATCGCTCATAGACATGCTGCAGCATGGGGCGGCCGGCAAGCTCAAGCAGCGGCTTGCCCGGCAACCGGCTGGAGGCATAACGCGCTGGAATGACGACTTTAAAGACTGTCCCGGCCATCTACTGCAGTCTCAGACTTCCTCATCTGCCGGCAGTTGCCGTGCTTCGTCTTCCAGCATTACCGGGATGTCTGCCCTGACCGGATACGCCAGACGATCTACCTTGCATATCAATTCATTTTTATCCTTGTGATAAACGAGTGGCCCCTTGCAGATCGGGCAAGCCAGTATATCCAGTAATTTTTTATCCACGCTGTCCCCCGTCATTCATAAACTGTCTTGATATCCTGTTATTATCCACGATGTGGGAGCCGGGTATCCAGCAGTGCGTCCAGGCAGGCACAGAAGTCGTCGGACATGCGCGCCTCAACCGGCACGTACCAGTCACTGTCCACGGCAAAATGCCGGCATTTCACAGCATCCTTTTCGGTCATGAGCACCGGCCTGCCATCACCGAAGCGGATGTCAGCCGGCTGGAACGGGTGATGATCCGGAAAAGTGTGCGTTTGCAGTTGTAACCCGGCCTGCCGCAATGATCGAAAGAAGCGTTCTGGATTACCGATTGCGGCAACGGCATGCACTGTTTGATAACGAAAATCAGACAACGGGCAGGCCCTGTCTGGATCGAGAAGATTATGCGCATCCCCCTGCTTCATACTCATCGTATGTTCCCCTTCACCACCCAGGCCATTGACGACAACCAGATCAACGCTTTGCAAGCGACTGGCCGGTTCACGCAGCGGCCCGGCAGGGATGAGGAAGCCCGTGCCAAAGCGCCTGACGCCATCGATTACCGCAATCTCGATATCGCGTTGCAGGGCATAGTGTTGCAGACCGTCGTCACTCAGGATGACATCACAATCAGTGTGTTCTATCAACGCGCTTGCCGCCGCCACACGATCAGGTGCAACGGCCATCGGACAACGCGTTGTTGTAGCCAGCAACACGGCTTCATCACCGACTGCGGCGGGATCGCTGTCAGGCCTGACCTGCTGCGGCCAATTGCTGGCACCGCCTCCATAGCCCCGGGATATTATACCGGGCCTGTAACCCTTGCCTCGCAAGTACGCGGCAAGCCATGCAACCAGTGGGGTTTTACCGGTCCCGCCGACAGTAATATTCCCGACGACAATGACTGGCAGCGGAACACGGGTACGGCGAAAAATACCGGTTCGGTAAACTGACCGGCGCAGACTGATGACCAGGCGATAAAGCAGCGAGAGCGGTGTCAGCAATACCAGCCAGGGACTGCGTGCATACCAGTAATAATCCAGGCGCTTCATTTATCCCTGTGTATCACGGAAATTAACCGGTTATTGTTCCTCTATCTTTGTTGTTGCCAGAGATATCTGTGTCAAACCGAGCTGGCTGCTGGCATCAAGCGCGGTAATCACGGCCTGGTGAGGCGTGCTGGCGTCTGCGCGGATGATGACCGTCAATGACTCGCGACCATCAACCGCCTTGCTGATAGCCGCTTTCAGTGTCTTGAGCTCGCTGTTCACAACCTGTTGCTCACCAAGGAAGTAGCGTCCCTGTGCATCGATCACGATTTCGAGAGACTCGTCTTCTGACTCCGTCGGCGTGGCTGTCGCCTCGGGCAGTTCAATCTGGATACGGGATTGCTGTTCAAACGTAGTCGACACCATAAAAAAAATCAGCAACAGAAAGACCACGTCGATCAGCGGCGTCAAATTGACTTCCGGTTCATCCTGGTCGCCGGGCTGCAGGTTCATCGTCTATTGCCCGCCCGCCGGTTTGCGCTGACTGTGCATGATTTCAACCATCACCAGCGCTTCCTGTTCCATTTTCAGTACCAGCATCCTGACCCGCCCCCTGAAATAGCGGTAAAACATCAGTGTTGGTATGGCGACCACCATACCCGCCGCGGTGGTAATCAATGCCTCGGAAATCCCGCCGGCCAATGCACCCGGGTCACCGACGCCCTGGGTCGTAATAGTGGAGAAGACCTTGATCATGCCAATGACCGTACCCAGAAGCCCCAGCAGGGGGGTAATCGCCGCGATGGTGCCGAGAGAGTTGAGGTAGCGCTCCAGTTCATGAACAATGTGCCGGCCGGTGTCCTCGATGCTCTCTTTCATGACCGTGCGATTCTGGTGGCGGTTGGAAATACCTGCCGCAAGGATGGAACCCAGGGGCGAACTGGCCTGCAGCTCTGTCAAATGTTCGTCGTTCAACTGATGGATCTTCTCCCAGCGCCAGACTTGCGCCACCAGATTCTTCGGCAAGACCCGGCGTACCTGCAAGGACCAGAGCCGTTCTACAATAATGGCCAGCGATATAATCGAACATAGAATAATTGGCAGCATGAGCCAGCCGCCTGCCTTCACCAGTTCTAGCACAACTTGTCCATCCTTTCGTTATGGCGGGAATCTGAAAAAGAAGCGAATGATACTGTATTTGCTCCGACATCCATACCGTGTTTCAGGGAAAATTTACCGTCTGCCAATAATGCCGCCGTTCATCCCGAAAACGACTGACAAGCGGTTTTACATCGCCAGAGGATAGCGTCACGGACAGTGCTCCACCGAGACCTGTTTCGAACATTTCGGCATGGATGGCCGCATAGCGGTCCAGCACCGCGGCTTTCGGGAACCCGTAGCGATTGCGGTAGCCACTCGGAAACAGCGCCACATCAGGACCCACTGCCTTAATAAAGGCCGGGGTGGAAGACGTATCGCTGCCATGATGCGGTACGACCAGCACGGCCGCAGCAAGTTGCGGCCGCCGTGACTGCAGCAGTACCTGTTCAGCCGGCGCTTCGATATCGCCCGTCAACAGGACGCTTTGGCCACCCGCAGATTCGATGTGTAGTATGCAGGAGGTATCATTCCCCTGCAGTGGACTGTCCTTCGCAGGATGCAGGACGTTAAAACTGACTCCCTCCCAGGTCCACTGCTGACCACGCTCGCAGTGTTCAGCATTGATCCCGGGGAGTTTCTCAGGGACGCTGGTCAACAACGTGTCGACCGGATACCCGGCAAGCAGTGAATTCACCCCGCCGATGTGGTCGTTATCACCGTGACTGACGACCAGCGTGTCCAGCTTGCGCACCCCCGAGTGCCGCAAAAAGGGCACCACAACAGCCTGGCCGGTATCAAAGGTCTCGCTAAACCGAGGACCCGTATCGTAGACAAGCGTGTGATATCGGGTCTGCACAACGGCGGAAAGCCCCTGCCCCACATCCAGCACGTTGACACGTGCCTCCCCCCATTCCGGTCGCGGCAGTTCAACGGCCACAAGCGGCAGGAACATCAAGAGTGCCAGCCACCTGCCGGGGATACCCCTTGGTACAAACAGCAGGCAAAGCCCGGTAACGGCAGGAACCAGTGTCCACGTAACGGGCTGATGAGGGTGCCACAGCACCTGCTCCAGCCCGGCAAGGCCCTTCAGCCATGGCCAGCCAAGACTCATCAGCCCGGCCCCGGCTTGCAGCACCCACTCACCGACACACTCGCTGATACTGAAGACCAGTACGCCTGCCAGCGCAACGGGCACAATGATCATCCCGACGAACGGTACGGCGAGAATATTTGCCAGCGGGGCAATCACTGAGGCCTGCTGGAAGAATATCAGCAGCAACGGCACCATGGAAAATGCCAGGACTATGTGCATATACAGCCATTTCTGTGCAAATCCGCGCGTGCCATGACGCCCCGCAATACAGTAGGCGATAGTGGTCACTGCCCAGAAGGACAGCCACCATCCCGATGACAGCACAGACAGCGGATCCAGCAGCAGGGTAATCGTTGCTGCCAATGCGATGGTACGCGACAGGGAAATGTTCTGGTCACAGACAACCGCCAGCATAAGGAGGCTCACCATGATCAGGGCACGTCGCGCGGGGATACCGAATCCGGCCAGCAGCGCATAGGCGAGTGCCGCGATGACGGCGGTCACGGCAGCGACCTTGTTCGCAGGGCAGCGCTCAGCCAGGTTTCCGCAGCGCAGCCAGAGAAACCTCGTCAACCAGAAGATCAGTCCCGCCACCAGGCTTACATGCAACCCGGAAATGGCCACCAGATGACTGGTACCGGTTGCCCGCAGCACTGCCCACTGCGAGGTGCTGAGCCTGCTGCGATCGCCAATCGTCAAGGCGCGAATCAGTGCCAGCGAAGGTTTCCTGGTCGGCATGGTGTCGTAGGCATTCATTAACCGCGATCTGAATCTGTTGATGACCGACATATCGGCATCGGCCAGCAGGCGATTGCGCACCTTGTCCTGACGCACGTAGCCAGTGGCCCGAATCCTTTGCTGGAAAAGCCAGCGCTCAAAATCGAACCCGCCGGGATTGGAAAAGCCGTGCGGCCGTTTAAGGCGTACCGCAAATTGCCAGCGCTCACCGGAAGCTACCCTGAGGTCGGAACTATAGAGAGAGAGTCGTACCTTTCCCCGGAAATCCGACCAACCCTGGCCTGCATCCAGTCTGGCAATGAAAAAAAGAAAGCGCCTCTGCCGGGGGCTAATCGACTCAGGCCGGTCCAGCACCTGACCTTCGATCAGGATTGTTTTGCCCTCCACTGCAGGGTCGAGCGAGGGGTCCAGCGCACTTCCCGCCCACAGGGCAGCCCATAAAAAACCCAGGATAAAGGTCGCAGGCAAGCGGAGTATCCGCCAGGCAAGCGCGCACAAAGCAAGGGGCACTGTGAAATAAACCCAGAGTGGTGGTAATTCGGCACACCATTGCAGTGCTGCCACGCCACCCACAAAGGCGAGGGTCTGTAATAACATGTTCGTCCCTGAACAGTGTTGTCAAGCGTCTGCTGCCCGAGCAGGCCAGTAACTAGACCAAATGGCCATCCTCAAGATGCACGACCCGGTCCATTCGCTCGGCAATCAACGGATCATGCGTGGCCACCAGTAAACTGGTCGACAGTTCCCGATTCAACTCCATCATTAGCTCCAGGACCTGCTCGGCATTATGGCGATCAAGATTGCCCGTCGGCTCATCGGCCAGAATGCAGGATGGCCGGGTCACCAGCGCACGCGCCACCGCCGCACGCTGACGCTCACCACCGGATAATTCACCCGGTTTGTGTGTCGTACGCGCAGACAATCCGACACGGCCGAGCAAGGCGATCGCCTGATCTTTGGCATCAACAGGACGCACGCCCCGGATCAATAACGGCATGGCAACATTTTCAAGCGCGGTAAATTCCGGCAACAGATGGTGAAACTGGTACACAAAGCCCAGCTCCCTGTTACGCAGTCGACCCAGTTGCACCGGCGACAGAGCGCCAATCGATTGTCCGGCTATCTCGATGTCACCACTGGTAAGCTCATCAAGCCCTCCCAGCAAGTGCAGCAGAGTACTCTTGCCGCTACCCGAGGCACCCATGATGGCGATTCGTTCACCGTCTGCCACGTCAAAATCAACATTCTTCAGGATCTTCAGTGCAACATCACCCTCACCGAAAGTCTTGCACAGCTGACTGCAGGCGAGCACGCTACTCATAGCGCAAGGCTTCTGCCGGATGCGTACGCGCCGCACGCCATGCAGGATACAGCGTTGCCAGCAGGCACAGACCCATTGCCATCGAGGCCATCACCCAGACATCCTTCCAGTGCAGTTCCGAGGGCACATTACTGATGTAGTACACATCAGCAGCCAGGAACTCGACATTAAACAAGTTCTCAATAGCGGGGACAATGGTTTCGACGTTCAGTGCCAGGCCGACACCACCGGCAACGCCCAGCGCCGTACCGAGTATGCCGATTACCACACCCTGGATAATAAAAATGGTCATTATTGACCCCGGCGAGGTTCCCAGTGTGCGCAAAATTGCAATATCAGAACGCTTGTCGGTCACCACCATAATCAATGTCGATACAATATTAAATGCTGCAACGGCGACAATCAGCGTAAGAATAATGAACATTACGCGCTTCTCGGTTTTAACGGCGCGGAAGAAATTTGCGTGTTGGCGCGTCCAGTCCTCGATCCGGTAATCACCCTGCAACTGCGCAGACAGTCTTCGCGCCAGTCCCGGGGCATCATAGATATCCTCCAGTTTCAGACGCAAACCGGTAACATTGTCATCCAGCTTGAAAAGCCTGGCGGCATCCTTGATATGCACCAGTGCCACACCACGGTCGTACTCATACATTCCAACCTCAAAAATTCCAACCACCGTAAAGCGCCTTAACCTCGGCAGGATACCCGTCGGACCAATGGTGACCTGGGGTGAGACGACCGTCACCAGGTCACCAAGACCGGCCCCCAGCGCAACGGCCAGTTCACTGCCAAGAATGATGCCGTACTCACCTTCGACTAATTTCTCCAGATCACCGCCATTGATATGCGAGACCACATCAGAGACCCCTCCTTCCATTTCGGGCAATACACCCCTGATCAATGCACCACTGACGCGGGTACCCTTGCTGAGCATTGATTCACCCTGCACATAGGGCGCCATCGCCAGGATAGATGGCTGATCTTCGAGGATCTGTACCAGCGATTGCCAGTCCTCCAGGCTACCCGCATAGGTCGTCACTGTGGCGTGCGAGGCCATCCCGAGGATACGATCCCGCAGTTCCTTTTCAAATCCGTTCATGACAGACAGCACTGTAATCAGCGCCGTCACGCCCAGTGCAATCCCCAGCATCGAGGTCATGGAGATAAAGGAGATGAAATGCGTACGTCGTCTGGAGTGCGTATAGCGCAGGCCGACGAACAATTCGAGTGGACGAAACATAGCCGGGAATTAAATCACATCTAATCCCTGAATGCGCATGCTTATATCCGGCTAACTGTGTACTGCAGTCCTGGCGCGGGCCATGACAAGACTTGATGCTTGACAGCCCGGGCTAGTTTAGTTTACCCCTGTCCGCCAGATCGTTTGACAATGCAGTCCAGCAGGTCAATTCCTTTTCCTGATTCAGCCGGTTACGTAACGGCTGAGCCAATCCCCTTGAGAGCCATGCTTCACCACTGTAAAGCGCGATAACTGCCTTGCGCAACATGGCTACCGTGGCAGCACGACCGATGACGCCCTGGACACCGAGTGAAACCGCCGCCAGCGTCTTGTACTCATGCTCACCGTCCACCACCATCAAAGAGCGGATGGACGGGTAGTATTCATGCAGGGAGCGTATCGCCTGATAACCGGCCTGCTCCATGAGGGCTTCATCCAGGACCAGTACATCACTGCGGCCAAGCGCGACCCAGATGCCGGCCTCATTCAGATCCGCAGGTTGAGCGACGAGATTAATCTCGGGACAGTCAGCGAGCAGTTCGGCACAGCCCGGGTAGCCGGGGCTGTCGACACACACGACAGTAACATTTATTTTCTTCATAACCGTTTGTTTTTATAAGCCTAAATCAGCTTACGTTGTGCCCGCCTGCGACACAATTGGACTTAGGTACCAAGCACCTGCCGTACTCCTCCCCGGTTCCACAACATCCTCCGGGCATTTCTCAAAGGAGAGTCCGATTCCGGCCGATAAGTTGACGAATACCTTCCACAATCGTCAACAGGCACATCATGTCACGGCACGGCCAGCACCGCCAAATCAACAACCACCTGTCTGCCATCCTGATTGCGTGTCTGCTGAGTCTGGCGTGCACCACGCACCTGGCGGCCGATGAACTGCTCGCGTCAATGCAAATTCCATCGAGTATTGAACAGGACTACGGTAATAATGCTCAACAGCGCATACACACCTGGTACCGGTTAATAAATGAGTACAAGGATGCGAACACGCTGGAGAAACTTGAACGGGTGAATAACTTTTTCAACCGGCTGGCCTTCATCAGCGACAGTGATTTGTGGGGCCAGGAAGATTACTGGGCTACGCCGAAACAGATGCTCTCTTCCAATGGCGGGGACTGTGAAGACTTCTCGATTGCGAAATACTTTACCTTGCGGAAAATGGGTATCCCGGAAGATCGCATGCGTCTGACCTACGTAAAGGCGCTGCAGCTCAACCAGGCACATATGGTACTCACGTATTACCCGACACCCGGTGCAGATCCACTGATACTTGACAATCTCGTCACTGCCATACGCCCATTATCAGAAAGAACCGACCTGCTGCCTGTCTACAGCTTTAATGGAAACGGCCTGTGGCTGTCAAAAAGGAAAGGGATAGACGAACGCGTGGGCCAATCCGGGCGCTTGAGCCAGTGGCAAGGAGTCATTGCACGGATAAATAATGAACAGACCTTCCTGTCTCGATAAACAGAACCTCAATTACCGGACATGCCCCGTTTTCTGTGCAGTTATTGATGCCATCGATGACGCAATCTTCGAGCACTTGGGACGGGCGCATAAAGCGATACCCTGGAAAGTAAACAGCAGGAGGGCAGTCAGGGGTTGCTGAACGGAAAACTACAGCCCCTGAGGCGCTTTAATCAGACAACTTCACCAACCTTGGCTTCGTAGCGGGTGTCCTAAACCAAAGCAAATCTGCGCCGATAACAAGGAGGTACTCTGAATAGTTCCGGGACTTGAAGACATGCCAGCGAGTGATTCACGAAAATTTTCCGTTATTCTGGTGGCAAGCAACGACAGATCGCTTACCGGCAGATTTTCAAATGTTCTTGGTGAATCATTCTCGATCTCCATTAGCACAGACCCCAGTGGCATTCCCGGTCTGGCAGGCCGTTCAAATCCGCTACTGCTCATGCTCGATTCATCCCTGTTTAACAACACCCTGCAGTCAACGATAAGCGAAACGGTCAATCTCGCACCACAGACACGCGTCATTGTGCTTGAAAATGAAACAAACGAGCCCGCAGACCAGCTGACCCTGTTCAAAAGCGGTGCACACGGGTTTTTATCACGCTCAATTTCGCCAGCACTGTTGCTGAAAGCCGCACACGCCGTATGCAACGGTGAAATCTGGATACCTCGACAGCTCATCACCGAACTGATCGGCGAACTCGTTCATGACACCAGCACGGGAAAACACACCCTCGGTGTTGCAGGCGACAGTCCTATCGAGCATCTGACACCGCGGGAAATGCAAGTTGCGGAAATGGTACACCGCGGCGGCAACAACAAGTCCATCGCGCGCACACTTGATATCTCCGAACGCACCGTAAAAGCTCACTTGAGCGCAATATTCCGCAAACTGGATGTAGAAAACCGGCTTCACCTGGCACTGCTCTTCAGTGAACTGAAATAACTGTAAAAACAACAGCCACATCCGACTGGCACTGCGCCATGCGGCAAATCACTTTATTTAAGGCATTACTGACTATAGGATGTCAGTCATGCCGCACAGCTCGATATTATTCTCGATATTTTTGATATTTACCGGCGCTGCGGTGCTCGCTGCAATGGCATTGTTTGCCCGGCAGTCACTGCTGGTTGCCTACATACTGCTCGGCGGACTGGTTGGCCCATGGGGTTTCAAGCTGGTCAACGATGCAGCCATTATTCAGGAAATTGGACATATCGGAATTATATTCCTGCTATTCCTGTTGGGGCTGAACCTCCAGCCCGCACAACTGGTGCGCATGCTGCGCGAAGCCATCATGGTTACCGTGGTCAGTTCACTGGCCTTCGGCGTTATCGGCATGCTGGCTGGACTGGCTTTTGGCTACAGTCGCTTTGAAAGCCTGATCATTGGCTCTGTGATGATGTTTTCAAGCACGATTATCGGCTTGAAGTTGTTACCCACGACCGCTCTTCATCACCGTCACACGGGCCAGGTGATGATCAGTATCCTGCTGCTTCAGGACATCCTTGCCATCGGCATTCTGCTTTTCCTCGAAGGCCTTTCAGATACCGGTATGGAATGGCAACTGGTTGCCCTTCTCGCACTGTCTTTGCCCGCACTCGTCATCTTTTCAGTACTCTTTGAGCGCTATATATTGCAGCCATTGATGCGGCGCTTCGATACGATTCAGGAATACCTGTTTCTCAGTGCCATCGGCTGGTGCCTGGGCATGGCACAGTTGGGGGAGCTAACGGGTCTTTCATACGAAATCGGCGCCTTCATTGCCGGCGTCTCGCTGGCCACCAATCCCATCGCCCTGTTTATCGCAGAAAGCTTCAAACCACTGAGAGACTTCTTCCTTATTATGTTTTTCTTTTCACTGGGCGCTAGCTTTAACATTATAATGTTACCGGAAGTTATTATTCCCGCTACAGTTATTGCCCTGCTAATGTTGATTCTAAAGCCTGTTATTTTCGCGCGGCTGCTGCGGTTCTCCGGTGAGTCATCAAGCCTGTCAAACGAGATCGGCGCCCGGCTCGGGCAAGTCAGTGAATTCTCGCTGATGATTGCCGTACTGGCACTTGACGCTGGCGCCATTGGCTCCAGGGCATCCTACCTGATACAGACCACTACCTTGATCACATTCATCGCCTCTTCCTATATCATCATGCTGAATTACCCAACCCCGATTGGCGTAAGTGACCGCCTCAGAAAAGACTAGTCTGGGCACGCATCTCCCTGCACTTTACCAGCCAATATTGTGTACAATCTCCCGCAGCGCTATCTGAACGGGTTTAAGGCCGGGTTATAAAAATACAGAACATACCTCTGGGGCACAGCGAGATATGGCTCACTTACAACGTGCAAAAGCACCCAAGTTGAATGCCCTGCTGATCGGCAAAAGGACTGTGCCAAGCGGTTGCAGGGTACTTAATGTCAGCCAGCAGGGCATGTCACTGCAATGTGACCCCGATGGCCGTTTGCTGACCTTCGCCAGTGGCGATACTGTTGATATCTACCTGTCTGTACAGCATGCCAACGGCCACAATAAATTCACCATTCCCGCCATTGTCAGTCATGTTGATGAAAATACAATTGACACCGTGTTTCATTGTACCGACCCCGAACTGGCCGGGTTGATTGAATCTTACCGAACCAGTGAATCACACAATCTGGAAGCCTCGATAGACTATCGGCAGACTGGCAGAAACGAAAACACGTTCAATCCTGTCGATACAAGTGAAGACATCAGTTCCATTGACCAGTCGGAGACGGCAACGAGGCAAAGCAGCCGGTCGTTTTATACCGGTTTGGGGTTGTTGTTTATAGCCAGCCTGGTTCTTCTTGGCGCGTACTACTACCTATCCACTATCAACAAGCGACTGGACGCACTGGAAACGGTTACCCGATCCCATACGAACGAACTCGCAGAGGTACAGGCACAGGCATTCAGCAGCCGGTTACAGGATGGCAGATATGCCTCCCTCAACGCACGCATGAAAGCGTTGACAGATGCCTTCCAGTCATTCGAAAAGAGAATGACCGAGGTATTGCCACGGGAACCACTCGTTGTCACTGCGTTAACGCCTGAACTCCCGGGCAAGCCACCCGCCATCACACGTGAGACGAAAAAACCGGTCATCGAAACAACAAAGCGCACAAGGCCCGTGGCAAAGCAAACGGCTGCTCCACTACCTGCGCCAGTTGCGCGGACGCCCACAGTCATTGCTGACCAGCAGGTTGTAGAGGACACGAGCACAGCTGCACTGCAGAAATACCCGCTCATCGAATCACTACCCGTTGCACCCGCCGCAGCTGTACCACTTCAAACCGGGCAGGAATCTGCACCTGCCGCCACAATCGTCGACGAACCTGTAGAGACCGGCGCAACAGCTATGCCAGCAGTCGAACCAGAACCACAACAGGCATCAACACCGGCTGCAACCCCCGCTGCAACACCCTCCCGGGTGACGGACGTTATCCCCGACACAGGTCCATGGGTTATCAATCTGCTGTCGTCACGTGACAAGGCGTACGTAAGCAAAGCTATGGCTGATGCACAATCAGTGGGAGTTGACGTTGTTGTAACAAGCGCCAGTGTCAAGGGCAAACAATACTGGCGGCTGCAGATACCGGGCTTCAAATCCATGGCAGAAGCAAAAAGCGCAGCCACACCAGTCAAGGAAAAACTGAAAATCAAGGAGGTCTGGATCTTCAAGCGCTAGCGCTGCCCCTCTGACAGTTCCCGTGACAGGAATTCCTTGAGCCGGATCTCGCCCGAAACAGACAGGTGCACAGAGTAGCGTTGGGTGCGGCCATCTCAGTGCCTGTCTGCAAGTTCGCTACTTACCCGCTCTTGCCAGGCTTCCACCCATGCAGGCAGGTCGACCGCGGGCATGGGCCTGGCGATAAAATAGCCCTGTGCGATTTCGCATCCGGTTTGGCCCAGGAAATCCCAGTCGTCGCGGTCTTCAACCCCTTCGGCGACGATATCCATATCCAACTGTTGCGCCAAACCCAGACTGGCGTTGTAGATCGCCCGTACCCGCTCATTTTTGCAGGCGCCGTGCACAAAGCTCCGGTCGATTTTAAGTTCGTCAAACGGGATATCACGCAGTTGCGACAGGGTAGAATGCCCGGTGCCGAAATCATCGATCGAAAGCCGGAATCGCTTCAGGCGCAACCGGATCAGGATTTCGAGTGCCACGCGCAGGTCCTCCATCAGCCTGCTTTCCGTTACTTCCAGTACCACCTTCTGGGGCAACACGCCGGCGTTGGCAGCGAGCCCGGCAACATAATCCGGAAAATCCAGGGCCTTGAGGCTCTCCATCGACACATTGACCGCTACCTGAAACACCAGACCCGCATCCTGCCAAAGCCTGGTCTGAGCCAGCGCATCGGTCAGCACCACCCGGGTCAAGTCAGTAATCAGGCCGTTCGTTTCCGCGACACCTATGAACTGGTCGGGGAACACCATCCCGTCCTCGGGATGAGGCCAGCGTACCAGGGCCTCCACGCCAACCAACCGACCTGTGCTGACCATCACCTTGGGTTGGTAGTAATTGACGAATTCGCTGCTGTTAATAGCGGCGCGCACCGCGCCGGCCTCGTAGATTTTTTTCGATGCAGGGTGCTCGGACTGAAAGTGAGGTCTCCATTGTTCCAGGAGTGCGGACAACGCCTCCGGCTTGATGGGTTTATGCAGGTGGCCAAGCAGCGAAATTTGATGCGATCGTACCAGCTTCTCGGCAGTCAGCAACATACGATCATCCTCACCACTGATCAGGAGTAGACTGCCTGTATAGCGCCGTTCGACCAGGTGCCGTATGAATTCGATCCCATCCATCCCGGGCATATTGAGATCCATCAGGATAATGTCCGGCGGAGAGTTCGGACTCTCGAACGACTCCAGCGCGGCGCGCCCGCTATCGAAGCTTGACACGTCGGTATACCCAAGATTGGTCAGCACGCGGCTAATCAGCTTGAGCAGGAAGGTCTCGTCGTCGAGCAGCAAAACTTTCATGTCGATGACATTATCATGGTGTTCCGCCCCTGATTGCTCCGGCGCACAATTACAATGTCCCAAGAAATTCATTAACGGCGGCCATTTCCGCCTCGAAGCGGGGCAGCATCGCCGACAAGGCATCGATTTGACCGGCTTTGCCCGCCTGTTCGATTTCGACGCACAACTCGCCCAGCGCCTGCGCACCAACCGAGAACGCCGATGACTTGAGCTTATGGGCAGCCGCACCGGTGGCCCCTGTCTCCCCGGCTGTGCAGGCAGCCAGCAATTCAGCCACTATTTTCGCCGCGCTGGTTTGGAAGTCCTGCAGGAGTTCATGGATCACCGCAGGATCGTCCCCCACCAGTGACGCAAATACACGTAGATCCACCGGCACGATCGAGCATGCCGCCGCGGTTTGCGAATCGGGTATGCACACGCTTGCATCGGCAACGTCCGGTAGCCATTTTGTCAGTA
>Ga0210063_1000049_pt1 | contig 38906 bp, 28 predicted proteins | sample Muzzi_PWA_D1_FD_185529 | JGI IMG/M metagenome (GOLD analysis project Ga0210063, IMG submission 185529) | Wetland microbial communities from San Francisco Bay, California, USA, that impact long-term carbon sequestration - Muzzi_PWA_D1 (SPAdes) | ecosystem: Environmental > Aquatic > Marine >... | reverse complement strand
GCCGGGTTGAACTATCGTTCGCTGACGGACACTGCTTCAGGAATTCTCGAGTGGTGGTACGCCCAGCCCGACGAGCGCCGCGCGAACCCACGGCGCTGGCCCGACCCGCAAAAAGTGCAGCTGGCGATTGAGCGAATCAAGTCCCAATCCTGAATCGGAACATGCCCGGAGGAAACGAAATGAAACGCAAACTTTTCCTGCTGCCCTTCCTGCTGACGCTGTTGTCAGCCTGCACCGCGCACTACGAATTTGCCGTTGGAGACGACGATTTCAGTTCGTCCCGGCTGGCCCGGGTCGATCAACTGGTCGACGAGGCGGTGGCAAATGGCGAGATTCCGGGTGCGGTCGTTTTCGTTTCCCGCCACGGCAATACCGATTTGCTGAAAGCCTACGGCTACGCAGACCTGGGTTCAGAAAAAATCATGCAGACCGACGCCATTTTCCGAATTGCCTCGATGACCAAGGCCATCACCTCCGTTGCGGTCATGATTCTCAATGAGCGAGGCTATATTTCACTCGGCGACCCGGTCAGCAAGTATATTCCAGCTTTCAGCCAGATGAAGGTGATTACCGAGCTCGATGAAGACGGCAAGATTGTGGCCGTCGAGGATGCGAAAAAGCCCATCCGGATTATTGACCTGCTTTCGCACTCTTCCGGCATTTCCTATCCTTTCATCGCCAATGCGCTCCAGGCGCCGTACGTCGAGGCCGGCATCATTGACGGGCTGACCAGCAAGAACATGAAGCTCGAGTCCCAGATGATGTTGCTCGCGCAGCAACCCCTGCTGTTCGAACCGGGCGAAAAGTTCCAGTACGGGCTCAGTACCGACCTGCTCGGTTACCTGGTCGAGGTTGTTTCCGGCCAGACCTTGCCGGAATTCATCGCCGCCAATATCACCGGGCCGCTGAAAATGAATGACACCTGGTTTTACCTGCCGTCCGCCGAGGCCGACCGTCTGGTCACGCTGTATGCCCATGTCGAGGGCGAGGGGCTGATCGTTTCCGATGGCACCGAGTCCAGCATCAAGCTCGACAACCCGAATTACCCGATCGAGGGCGCACGGACCTATTATTGCGGTGGCGCCGGGCTGTCTTCGACCGCCAAAGACTACGGGCGATTCCTGCTGATGCTGCTGAATGACGGCGCGCTGGATGGCGTCCGCATCCTGAGCCGTAAGTCGGTTGAGTTGATGAGCGCTCCCCGCATCGACTGGGATGACGATGGTACGGCGGATTTCGGGCTGGGCTTCAACGTGGTCAGCGATCTGGGCAAAACGGACCAGCTGGGTTCGGTCGGAAACCTCGCCTGGGGCGGCGCTTTCTACACCACGTTCTGGATCGATCCGGAAGAAGACCTGGTGGCGGTTTTCATGTCACAGGTCAGGCCGGTGAAATCGGACGTTGCGGCAAAATTCCAGACCGCGGTGTACCAGGCTTTGAAATAGACCCGGGCGCCAACTGAGCTGGGCCGCGGCGATTTTTTACAGGTGGAGGGCGAAGTCAGTTAACAGCGCGGAAATCCGGCGGGCAGGATTCGCCATAAGCTGCAGCACACGACTGGCTTGCCTTTCCCGTGCTGCCGGGCTGAGATATTCCAGAGGCGAACGGCCATGCACCCGCGCCAGCAGGCAGGCCAGGGTGTGGCGGACGGCACGTGATTCATGGTTGTCGTTCCAGATCGCGGGACCGATGCTTTGTCGGTAGGTCTGCAGGTACGACTCCGCCAGCTGCAGGAATTCTTTCCTGTGCAGGGGTAAATGGTTGGCCTTGCTCAGGAAATGGGTCAGGGAAAAGCCGATATCGAACATCGGATCGCCCCAGTGAATGGTCTCGTGATCCAGTAAAATGAGTTTTCCTTCCCGGATCAGCACGTTTTTCGGACTGTAGTCGCCGTGCACCAGGGTGACCCGGTGCTGCCGGGTTTCCGCCAACAGGTTTTCAATGAATTGCGCAGCGGACGGGACCTGGCGGCCCGTGTATTCGTAGTAAGCCTCCATTCTCAGTGTCTCGAAGAACGAGGTGTCACGGAATACCGGTTCCATCTCCGCGGCTCGATGAAATGCCCCCACATGGATGGAGGCGAGGACTCGGCCGAACTGCGACGCAAGATCTTTCGACAGGACGCCGCCGAGCAACTGGTGCTTCCAGTTTTCGTGTGGGGGCTCCACCGACTCGATTACCAGCACGTGATTCATCTCGTCCTCGAAAATCAGCGCCGGGACCGTTTCCCCGGGCAGCAGTTTTCGAAGGGCCTGGATCCCCAGCGCTTCGCGATGAGCGCGTGCAGGGCTGCTCAGCCAGCGGCTGGCCACGTTCAGCCGGGGCAGCGCTTGCTTGATGACGAATTTCGAACGTCCCTGGCAGATCACGCGAAAGGTGTGGCAGGAAACGCCGCCTCCGAGCTTCTCGACGACCGGCGTATCACCCGGTTTGATCAGGCCATTTTCGATCAAATAACGGCGTAATGGGTCGGAGTCGCTAATATCCAGCATCGTGCTTCAGGGAATCAGGTTGGCCGGCGCCATGTGGTCATCCTCAGTCGGCGGCCAGGGTTGGCAGGCGCCCGTGATCTGCTTTTCCCGTTTTTTCGGGGAATTCAGTATCCTGAAAAACTTGTCCAGGAATCGCCTGGAAGAGGTTTCCTCTTTTTTATACAAACCGGGTACCTCCGGAATCAGATCCTGGAGCTCTGATTTATGTAACTGAAATTCATCGAACAAGGAATCCCAGTCTGCCTCCGGGTGACAATAACCGAGGTAGTATCGCTTGGTCACCTCATCGATCGGCAGGCTCGGTGGCGGACCGGCATAGGGCGCGTTCACCAGGCCGGACATATCGAAGTCGTACGGCACCGGCAACTGCACGCCACCCGCACCTTGCAGCAGAATGATGTTTCGCTGCCGCGCAATCGACCAGTCCGTATTGCCGATCATGAACTGGAATAAGGCCACCACGTCGGCCTGGTGCAGATCCAGCCGCTGGTAATCAAAGCGGTCGCGGGCCAGGAGTTCAGTACCGCTTCTCGCGGCGAGGCTCTCAAAATGTTCGGTGAAAAAGGCAAAATTACGGCGCCCCTTGCCCGGTTTGTCAGGGTCTTCGTAAAGTATATTCACCAGCCTGACGCGCAGGCTGAGGTCGCTGATTTCATCGTACATCCGGTAGGCCAGATATTCCTTCAGGAGGTATTGCTCGTAATTCAGGTAGGGGGACGAAGACTCGAGTTCATCTATGATGCCGCTGCGTCCGCAATGGGTGGTCAGCGGCAGGCTCGTCTGGCCTTCGAACGGCGTAGCACGGGATTCTTCCTCCTGAAAGCGCAGAAACAACAGCGGCACCTGGCAATTGGCGCTCAGCGAGCGCCAGCCACCGCGAACGATAAACTCGATCGGCAGGGTATGGACTTCGCCGTCTGCCTCCCAGGACAACTGGCTGGGTTCGTAACCGCAGCCCGAATTTTCCCGGGGCCTGCAAAGGTGGTCCAGGTCGATCTGCAACGTTAACTGCAGCACGCTTTCATCATCGAACAGGCCCGGCTGCCCGGCGTCGGCGCCTACCTCGCATACCGCCAGGCTCAGGTAAAGAAAAAGCGCTATGAAGAAACTGTATTTCATGGTCGTTATCGCATCAATTATCCTTTGTGACACAGCTTAACCGAACCCGATTTGGACCGGATGATCTGAAACAGGCATTCTGCACCCAAACCGTCATAAGGGCAGTCCGCCGCGATCCAGGCTCTGATTGAGGATAATCATTGATTCCAGATCCGCAATTGGCGTCACTTCGGCCAGGCTCTCCTTCATGAAGCGGTCGTAATCCTCCAGGTTGCGCGCCACCACTTTCAGGACGTAATCGTGCCGCCCGGCCACCACCGAGCATTCGATCACTTCTGGCAGCAGGCTGATGGCCGTTTCGAAGGTTTTTCCGTTTTCCTTGGTGTTTTTTTCCAGGTTGACGAAAACATAGGCCGACACACTGAATCCCAGTTCTTTCCGATCCAGCACCGCGGTGTAATGCCTGATCAGCCCGCTGTCTTCCAGTTTTCTGAGCCGGCGCAGGCAGGGGGTGGGGGACAGGTTCACGTTCTCAGCCAGTTCGGCATTGCTCATGCGGGCGTCGGCTTGCAGCAGCGACAATATCTTTTTGTCTATGTGATCGATTTTCATTGGAATAAAATATCATAGAAATAAGATAAATTGACATAAACAGTCACAAAAATGGTACATCACAACTTTTTTAGCAGCTTTTGACCTCGCCTGCCTTGGTATCATAAAAGGGTAAAGCCCACATGCCGAACAGCAGGAGCCCGCCCCATGAGAACCATTATCGAACCCTTCCGAATCAAGACGGTCGAGCCCATCAGGATGACCACCGTGGAGGAGCGCGAACGGCTCATCCGGGAAGCCGACTACAACCTGTTTTCGCTCAAATCCGAAGACGTGCTGATCGATCTGTTGACCGATTCGGGCACATCGGCCATGAGCACCATGCAGTGGTCCGCCCTGATGCAGGGTGACGAATCGTACGCCGGTTCGCCTTCGTACTATCGTTTTGAAGCGGCCGTCTTCGACCTGATGCCGTTCAAGCACATCATCCCGACGCACCAGGGCAGGGCAGCCGAGCATATCCTGTCCTCCATCGTGGCCGAGGAGGCCGGCAAAGGCGCAATCGTCCCCAATAACACGCACTTCGACACCACCCGCGCCAACTTTGAAGACGTTGGCATCGTCGCTTTGGACCTGGTGACGCCGGAAGCGCATGACCCGGAACTGGACTACCCCTTTAAAGGCAACATGAACCTGGAAAAGCTGGAAGCGTTGCTCGAAGCGGAAGGCGACCGGATTCCGATGGTCGAAATCACCATCACCAACAACGCGGTCGGCGGCCAACCGGTGTCCATGGCAAACATTCGGGGCGTGCGAAAACTGTGTGACCGTTTCGGTAAACCTTTGATCATCGACAGCGCACGTTTCGCCGAGAACGCCTATTTCATCAAGCTGCGTGAAGCCGGTTACCAGGACAAATCGGTCAAGGAGATCGTTCGGGAGATCTTTTCCCATGCGGACGGCATGACGATGAGCGCCAAGAAAGATTCTTTTTCAAACATGGGCGGCTGGCTGGCGCTGAACAGCGACGAGTGGGCCGAAAAGGCGCGAACACGCTTGATCATGACTGAGGGCTTCCCCACCTATGGCGGCCTTTCCGGTCGCGACATGGAATGCCTGGCCGTGGGACTGGAGGAAGTGGTTCACGAGGATTACCTGCAGTATCGTATTCGATCCATCCAGTACATCAATGAGCGGCTCGATGCGCTGGGTGTACCGGTGTTGAAACCAGCTGGTGGACATGCCATTTTTATCGATGCAAAGCACATGCTGCCGCATATTCCGCCTCTGCAGTTCCCGGCCCAGGCGCTGGCAGTCGCCCTGTACCTTGAGGGTGGCATCCGTACAGTGGAAATCGGCTCACTGATGTTCGGCCGCCAGCCCGACGGCAGCGAAAAACCCGCAGCGATGGAACTGGTGCGCATGGCCATGCCGCGCCGCGTCTATACCCAGGCGCAGGCCGACTATATCGTGGAATGCTTCGAACAGATGGTGGCCAGGGGCACCGATCAAATCACCGGCCTGGAAATCGTCAAGGAGCCCAGGTCGCTGAGGCATTTCACCGCCAAACTCCGGCCCGTGGCACTGTAGGAGGCCGCTCCAAATAGAATCAATCGACTTGTATTCGGTCCGGAACGGGTATTAAAGTTTTTCCGTTGGCGCCATCGAGGAGTGGATTTCCGTGGAGTATTTCAACGAGCTTGGAGACCATGTTCAACAAGCCTGGGCTGCACACGACAGCGATGAAGAAACTCTGCCGGATATCGCCTGCGATGCGCTCGCCAGGTTTCCGGCGCCTGAGATCCTGCCGGAAATAAGTATCGGTGAGTTATTGGGAGCCGACCGGGAGACAGTACCCCAACTGGCGCCAACCGGAGCGTTTGGCGAGCCGGGCATTACGATGTACCGCGGCCGCGGCTTCGTCATCGACATTTACTTCTGGAACAACGCCGTTCCCGCCATCCACAACCACCCGTTTTGCGGCTGTTTTACCATTCTGCGGGGCCGATCGCTGCACGATGTCTACCATTTCGAGCTGCATGAGCGACTGAGCGCTTCGGTCGCGGTCGGTGAACTGCGGCGGGATCGCCTGGACCTGCTACAAACCGGCAGTGTCGTGCCATTTTCCCTGTCGCGCTACCCACTGATTCACTCCCTGGTGCACATGACGAATCCCTCGGTTTCGATGGTGATTCGCAGTGTCCGCACGGTTGAGTATTACCGCTACTTTCCGCCGTACATTGCGCTTGCAATTGACGCAGCCAGCGATTTCCTGTCGCGTCAGTTGCTGATGTTCAGCTGGCTGCGATCCTCGGAGAATCCGACTTACATTGATCGGCTGCATGCCTTTCTTCGCCAGGCCGATTTCGAAACGTCGATCCGGACAGTCTCGGCCGTTTTCGATCCCTCCCAAAACGATGATCTGATCGACATCGTTCGTGAACGTCACGGCAACCATGCGGATTTGATCGTGCCCGCGCTCACGAATGCAATACGTCTGCAAACAGAAAACCAGTTTCGCGAACAGTTCTCGCCGGATGAGACGCGCATCGTTTTGTCGGTGCTGATGTGCGCCCATGATCGAGCAGAAGTGTTCCGCTTGCTGAAAAAGGCCTATCCGGACGTTGCCCCACAACTGCTGTTGGAGCGTCTCGACGTGTTTGACCAAGAGGACGAAGCCGCTCGAGCCGCCTACGCGCAGCTCATCAAGGGTGAAACCGCGACCGACGATTGGCGGAACACGATTTTCCGGGCCCTGGCCATCGGCGCCTGCCGTGCGTGATCAGGAAGCGCTGCTGCGCAGAGCCATCGAGCGGAATCCCGCCAGCGCGGCAGCACACAGTGAACTTGCCGCCCATTTGTACGCCACCGGCCAGCTGGACAAATCCCTTCGCGAGTTTGAGCTGGCCTGCCGGCTCGCACCGGAAGTTCCACAAGGGCACTACAACCTGGCAGCGACGCTTAACGCCTGCGACGATAAAGGCGCAGCGCTCGGCGTGATCGAACAGGCTGAACGGGTTTTCCCGGACAGCGCGTTGATCCAGTACGGCAAGGCCTGTGTGTTGCAGGGTCTCGGCCGGCTGGACGAGGCAAAGGCCAGTTTCAAAATCGCATTGGATCTCGATCCGCGGCATGCGGACGCCTGGTATGGATTGGGTGTCGTGCTGCTTTGCCAGGGCGATTCGCTTCGCGCCGGCAACGCTTTTGAACGCGCCCTCGACATCGCACCGGAGCATGCCGGGGCGCGCTACATGAGGGACGCTTTATCGGGCCAGGTGCGGACTCGGCCAGACGAATCGTTCGTCCGTAACCTGTTTGACAGTTACGCTGCGTACTACGACGAACACATGATCGGGCAACTGGGCTACCGGGCCCCGGAGCTGTTGTGCGGCGCCCTGGCTGCCGTGCTGCGCGGGGCCAGTGATTTGCGAGTGCTCGATCTCGGTTGTGGAACCGGCCTGATGGCCAGCTGCCTGCGACCGCTGGCTGCGCATTTGACCGGCGTGGATCTCGCTCAGAACATGCTTAATCGGGCTCGGGCGCTGGCTTGTTATGACAGCCTCGAGTGCTGCGACGTGGTCGAGTACCTGGGGAAACAGCATCAATCGACACAGGATCTCGTTGTGGCGGCCGACCTGTTCACCTATTTCGCGGATCTGGAAGAGGTCTTTGCCGCCACCCGGTACGTGCTTGAGCCGGGCGGCGTTTTCGCGTTTACGGTTGAAGAGCATCAGGGAGAAGGCTGGTCAGTTGGTTCTTCGGGGCGATTTCGCCACGCCAGGGCCTACCTGGAATCACTGCGGGACGAGTTGGATTACACAACCCGATTCTTTGAACGAATCGTGATTCGCCATGAAGGCGGCGAACCTTGCCGGGGATTCATCATCGCCTGGTCAGCAGGCAATGATTCGTCCCTTTGAGTGAAGCTACTTGCGGGTCAGCGCCGAGGGGTGTTTCGACAGGCCCATGCCAATGGCCGTTTTTTTTCCTTCGCTCGGTTTGCCAACTCCGCCCTTGTGCAGTGTGTGGCCCATCTGTACCGCCGCCGTGGCGCTCTTGATCCCATCCACGTTACCCGCGGCCTTCTTGAGATTGCTGATGGACTTCTTCTGCTGGGCTTTCGCTTCGCTGCTCCCGGCAAGCGCCTGCCCATCGATTCTGTTGGCCTTCTTGAGGTTTTCCTGCAATTGCGAATTCGGATAAGGCGCCGGCGAAAATGGCGCCGGAGGCGCCGGAATCTTGCAGACGTCCGGAACTGCGATGGTAGCCGCCCCACCCCCCTTGGTCGATCCGGGTGCTTTGTAAGAAGCCATGGTTCACTTCCTGAAGTTGCTCATATAAATGCTACTCCTCGTCCGGGACAGGCGCAAATTGCGGCTCCACCCGCGATTTATGGCTGTGCTGAGATCCTTTCCCGGTTGGTGTCCTGGCTTCTTTTCACCGATCAGATCTCCAGTCTTGAAATCGTCAAGGAGCCAAAGTCGCTGAGGCATTTCGCGGCGAAACCACGACCGCTGGCCCTGTAGGAGGCCGCCCCCAAAGTAGGCGCTCCAGGCAATGCGGGCGACCTGATCATTTCAAGTCAGCGTGGTCGCATTCGCCCGCGCGGCGGCCTCCAACACCAAAATCTCACCTGGTTTGCCCCCTTCTGCGCTAACATACGGCCAGGTTTTCAGCGCAATTTTGAGACACATTTCATGAAATTTCCCGGCTCGTGGCTCTTTCTACCCTGCATCTTCGCCATCTTCTGCAGCGCAGGCCCGGTGCTCGCCCAGACACCTCCCATCGGGGACGTCGTTCATCATCCAAACGGCGGCCGGGATGGCATGGTCGTGTCGGAAGACCGGATCGCGGCCCGGGTTGGCGCCGAAATTCTGGCCAAAGGCGGCAACGCGGTGGACGCGGCCGTGGCCACCAGTTTTGCGCTGGCGGTGACCTATCCGCGGGCCGGCAACATCGGTGGTGGCGGATTCATGCTGGTTTATTTGCGTGAAACCGGCCAGACCGTGGCCATCGACTATCGCGAGAAGGCGCCGGCAGCGGCCAGCCGGGACATGTACCTGGATGCGCAGGGTCATGTCGATGAGCAGGCGATTTTGTACTCACACAAGGCGTCCGGCGTCCCGGGCACGGTGGCGGGATTGCTCTACGCACAGGAAAAGTTCGGAAAGCTGTCGCGGGGTGAAGTCATGGCGCCGGCGATCGCGCTGGCGGACCAGGGTTTCACGCTTTCATTTTTCACCGCCTCAGTGCTGGCGGGAGGGCGAGAAACCCTGAGCAGTAACCCGGCTGCCCTGGCCGAGTTCTTCAAACCGGACGGTTCCGACTATGCGCCGGGTGAAAAAATGCGCCGGCCGGACCTGGCCCGCACCCTGCAGGATATTTCCCGCCAGGGCCGCGACGGTTTTTATCGCGGCCGGGTGGCGAACGCAATCGCCAGCGACATGGCGGCCAACCAGGGGTTGATTACCCTTGCGGACCTGGCGGCATACGAAGTCACGGAACGCCGCCCGGTGACCGGGACCTATCGCGGGTATGAAATCCAGTCGATGCCGCCACCCAGTTCCGGCGGAATTCACCTGATCCAGATGCTGAACATGTTGGAAACCCGCCCGCCGTATACCTTCGACGGCGACAGCGCGGAACAATTGCATTTCCTGGCCGAAGTGATGCGACGCGCCTATGCCGATCGCTCGAAACACCTGGGTGATCCGGATTTTACCGAGGTTCCGGTGCAGGGACTGATCAGCAAAGACTATGCCCGCTCACTGGTCGCCGGTATCGATCTGAGCCAGGCGACACCCTCGGCCAGCATCGGACCGGCGAACCCGGCGCTTTACCAGGAGAGCCCGGACACCACGCAGGTATCGGTGATCGATCGCGACGGCAACATGGTGGCCAGCACCTACACGCTCAACCTGAGTTATGGCTCGGGCATCGTGGTGCCCGGCACCGGTATCCTGCTGAACAACGAAATGGATGATTTTTCCGCTTTGCCCGGCGTGCCCAACTCCTATGGTCTGATCGGCGGTGAGAAAAACGCGATCGCGGCCGGCAAGCGGCCGCTGAGCTCGATGACGCCGACCCTGGTGTTCCGGGAAGGTGAGCCGTTCATGGCGACCGGCGCACCCGGTGGCGCTCGCATCATTACCGCGGTTCTCAACGTTATCGTCAACGTCATTGATCGCGGCATGAACATCGCGGATGCAACCGACCATCCGCGCATTCACAATCAGTGGCTGCCGGACGAAATTCTGTACGAACCGGGATTGAGCGCGGACACCAAGAAATTGCTCGAGGCGATGGGGCACACGATGACACCGTTCGACTGGTATGCCCGGCCCCAGACCGCGGTTCGCCGGAATGGCTGGATATACGGGTACACCGACACGCGCGTTCCCAGCGGCGGCGCCTGTTCACCCGACGGGGGGTGTTGAGTTTCGATCATCATGGCTCGAACCGGGATCAGTCAGTCGCGAAAGGGTCTGAATACGCTTTGCTGTCATCGGCTACGCCAAATACCACGGATTCCAAATGTCCGTGGGCGGCTCACAGCAGGATCGAAGAAATAACGGCAACAAAAAAGGTCAGCTTGCTCATCGAATACATTGGTGAGGAACAGTTCGGTCCGAAATTTTTCGGTGCTCAAGCCAAGACGCAAATTAACCAGGACGTAGGCGTCAATCTCACGGTACGTCGGAAATGTCCCGCTCTGATCGAAGCGGGTGGTGCGTTTATCCACATACTGGGCGTCAGCTCTCAGGTAACCCGGCAGATCGGGCTGCCAGCCGAATTGCCAGGTGCCGGCAAGATTTGCGGTCCATTCCGGAACGTTCGGAATGGGTGTCCCGGATGGGATATTCACCGTATTCGTCACGAAAGCGGAGTCGATCCTGGAGTGGTTGTAACCCACTCCTCCCTGAAAATGCACCTGCTCGGTAAGGAGCCAGTTAAGATCCAATTCAAATCCCGTGCTTGAGGCTTCACCAACATTATCCAGAATCGGAAAAGTGCATTCTTCGAATTCGAAGGCATTGAATTGCATCTGATCCCATTTGATGTCGAAAACCGACAGATTGATAACGGTATGGCCATTCGCGGAACGGTACTTTACCCCCATCTCGTAATTCGTCAACTCATCATCGTCGATCAGAGGGCGGGCACCACACACATTGGTCGAAACCGGACTGTTGAACTGACCTGGCCTGAACCCCTTCGAGACCAGCCCGTACACCATAGTCTGATCGGAAATATTCCATGACAGAGACGCCTTCGGTGAGACGCCGTCGGAACCCCCTTGCGCCTCGGAAGGAATGATCAAAAACCCGGCGCCCTCGACGCGCTGGTTACGTTCATAGTCGAACCAGCGCAGGCCGAAAACTCCCTCCAGCGTATCGCTGAAGCGCCAACTGACTTCTCCAAACAGCGCCTTGTCTGTGCGTTTCGAATAAGTTCGGGAATCGATATAAATTGCGGTGCCGCCCGCCGGAATGCCAAAGAAATCGACGGGCAGGTCCTCGGAAGCCAGGTACTCGTCGGCCGTGTAGTTCTGATCCAGGTAAAATCCGCCGATCAGCCAGTTGAAACGACCCTCACCGTTTGAACTCAGGCGTACCTCCTGCGTAAAGTCTTCCTGACTGTAATTTCCGTAGGCCCGGGTTGGGTGGTCCAGGCCGAACAGGTACCACTGCTCAACCGACCAATCGAAATCCTGGGCAAGATCCTTGTCGAAAAAGGAAGTAGCCGAATAGAATTCCGCCTTGTCATTCCGCCACTGTAGCCTGAGGGTTCCTATCCTGATTTCTTCATCGCGATATTCCGGACTGTACAGCACCACCTGGAGGTCACTGTCCGTGGTGATACCTGCCCAATCGCGTCCCACGTCATCCGAATAATTGGAACCACCCGTTTGGATGTCTTCTGCGTAAATTCTGGCCAACAGCTCCCAATTGTCTGACAGGTTCCACAGCCAGGACAGCCTTGCTGCGACACGCTCCTGATCGTTAATGTCTTCCCGCCCGAGGCCGATATCGTCGACGAAACCGTCATCATCCTGATAAAGCGCGGCGAGCCTGACTGCTGAATTCTCCCCCGTCGGTTGATTCAGCATGACGTTTCCGCCATAGTTCCAGCCGCCGTTTTCCGTATGGCTCAGGTTTGCATCCACGATGGCATCCCACGCTGAAGGATCAGGCTCATTGGAGATCATATACACTGCGCCGCCCATGGCGTTCGCACCGATCAGCGTTCCCTGCGGCCCGCGCAGGACTTCCACACGTTGCAGATCGAGTAACGAGACATCGCCTGGAGCGGCAAAAAGACCGCTCACATAATTGAGGGACGTGTCGTCCAGGTACAAGGCATTGATGGACTCCGTGGCCAGGAACGAATCGGTATCCGTGAGACCCCGGATGATGAACCAGAGGCCGCCGAAGGGAGCGTCATGGACGGCGAGGCTTGGCACCATCCGCCAGATATCGTCCATGGTTACGGCGGCAACGTTGCTGAGCTCGTCTTCAGTGAGAACGCCGACACTCAGGGGGAGGTCCGTGAGAACCACTTCGCGGAGTGTGGCAGTGACTATGACTTCTTCGAGTACGATCGCATCTTCGGAACTCTGAGCATCGGCAAAGGCTTCCGAAGAAATCACCGGGGCAAGGATGAATGCGATGGCTGTGGCAACCAGTAAACCTTTAGTTACATCGGTGGGAAGATCCATTCGGCCCCTCCTGGCGTCGATTGTTTTCGAGTAGTCGGCCAATCTGTTGCTATCCGTGCAATTGACTGGGTATCGAGCATCTCATAAGTTGCATCAGAGCCCAACGTTGTGACTTGAAATTCACCGCCCGAAATCTGGATTGTAACACCCCGATGGAATTATCAGGGCAGGTCTGGCGTTTTGATCAGCTATTGTACCGTGGCCACGACCTCAGGCGTTGTGCCCGTCTTCACACCCCAGGTCTCGTGGACGTGCTTCAGCACCTGGTCGTAACGCGGATCATCTCCGTCGGGTCGCCATAAATCTCGATGGTGTGCCTGAAAGGCGATGGTTTGGTAATCACCCCATAGTTCCAATTCAAACAAAATGTCGTAGCCGGCATCCAGTTCGCCCATAATCGCCCGATAGGCAGCCATGGCGTAGATGTCTCCGGTTGCCTCGATCTTCGGGAACAGCGCGCGCGCCTCGTTTCCCCGCCCGGCTTCGGCCAATGCCTGTACCAGCAAGGTCTCGGCACCGGCGCCGGTCCAGGGAACTGTGATGCCTTCCAGCCATTCAATCGCGCCATGATAGTCACCGGTATTAAGCAGAGCCATTCCCATGGAAAACCGGGTGTTTGGCCAACCCGGGGCCAATTCCGAGGCGCGACGGGCGGCCTCCAGTCCTTCATCAAGATGTCCCGACTGCTGACTCGAGCCACTCAGGTTTGCCAGGGCTTCCGGGGACAACGGATTTAACCGCACTGCCCGGGATGCCATGGCATAGGCTGATGGCCAATCCCCCGTCAAGGCGTATTGAAACGAGAGTTGGCTATGCGCGTTGGCGTTGCTGGGACTGTATTGGATTGCGCGTTTCAACGCCTGGATGGCCCCCGGTGAATCTTTACGCAGATAGTTGAGCAGGCCCATTGATATCCAGGCATCGGCGAGTTCCGGGTCCTGTTCAAGGGCGCGGATGGTAGCTCTTTCCGCCCGTTCCACCAGCGCGGGATCGCTCTCGTGCTCGTAAGCGACGAGCTCAATCAGCGTATTGGCCAGTCCCGCCCAGGCCATTGCATAATCGGGATCGAGTTCGAGTGCGCGTTCGAAATAGACCAGAGAGTTTCTCATGGCGCTACCCGTTCGCTGCTCGAGCAACGCTCTGCCGTGCTGATACAGGCGGTATGCTTCAAGATCACCTGTCGGCAGGCGCTCCACGCGCATATGCTCGGATGAGGTCAAACGAACATCGACTTCCTCGAAGATACGATTCGCGATGTCAGCCTGAATTTCAAAGACGTTGGTCGCCGTGAGTTGTCTGCGATAATCCTGTGCCCAAATCTGGCGGTCAGCATCGGCGTCGGCGAGCCGCACGCTGATCAATACCTCCTCCCCGGCCTGCTGGACATCGGCATTCAGCACCCAGGCAGCCCCCAGTTCAGCAGCTACCTTGGGCATTGCAAGGCTGCTGTCGCGATAAGAAAGTACCGAGGTCCGCGATATGACATTGAGGTCGGAAACATTCGAAAGCCGGGTGATTACGCCGACATGAATTCCGTCCGTGAACACGTCCGCTGTTGATTGGCCCAGTGTGACGAACGGCATGACAGCGATGCTGTGGTCTGTTGGGCGCGCATTATCAACGGTCCGGAATGTCAAGAAAGCTGCAATGACGGCGGCGATGACGATGATGACCGCGATGACGGTGTTAGGAGCCCTCTGGGAAGGCATTTCAGCGTCATCGGCGATTTCGTCCGCAGGCAGCGTTCTCCGAACGCCTTGTGGTGTCCAATCGAATATCCAGACCAGTACCAGGATAATAACCAGCCCGACGGCAAGAACCGCAACGAGAATTCTCATCGCCGCATCCGTGAACCCGTACGCGGGCAGCAGGGTCTCCGCGATTTGAATCAACAGCCAGGACAGGGTCAGATAGGCAATTCCAACCCTGAATACCTTGCGGCGTTTGAGTTCTTTAAGCAGTTTCATAAGCCCGCCGAGTATAACGGAACGTAAAATTCATGCATACCGACCGGTAATGGCCGGAATTCCGTGCTTTTCCCGTATTCTGCACGAACCGTGAAACTTACCTGGGTTCAGCCATTGATCCTTGCTCTCAGCGGCGGCGCCTGTTCACCCGGCGGGGGGTGTTGAGGCGTGCCTGAATGGGCCCGATTCTGCAATGGGCGCCCGGTCATTTACCTCATTTCGCGTCAAGTTCAACGAATCCCCGGGTACCCGATTCATGGCTTCGGAGCCCGGTGAATTTTACCCGGTACTCGGCGGGAGTCATCCCGGTCAGGCGCTTGAAAAGCGCCCTGAAAAAGGCCACATCCTCGTATCCCACCTTGGAGCTGACGGTTTGAATCGAGGCGGCGCCGTCTTCCAGCATCTCCCGGGCGATGGATATCCGGAGGGCTTGCAGGTACTTGCCCGGAAGCAGTCCGGTTGCCTGCTTGAAACGCCGAATGAAATTACGCGGGCTCATGTTGACCGTCGCAGCCAGTCTTTCGATCGACAGGTCGCTAGCGAAGTGTTTTTTCATGAACGATTCCGCTTGCTGGATATTCTCGTCACTGTGCGACCTTGACAGGGGCAGAACCGCGTACCCTGTCTGATGTGTACGAGGCATGTCCACGAGCAGGGCTTTGGCGGTTTGCACTGCGACCTCGTGACCGCAGAACTTGTCCACCAGGTACAGGCTGAGATCGATGGCCGCGTAAACGCCACCACTGCAAAGTACGCGCCGGTCTTCCGTGACAAACACGTCGGGACGCCACTTGATCCCGGGATATCGTTCCCTGTAGTCCTCCGCCGTGCTCCAGTGCGTGGTCGCCTCGCGGCCGTCCAGCAATCCGGCTTCCGCCAGGTAGGCGGCGCCGGTGCAGATGCTCGCGATGTAGGCGCCGCGTTCATACCGGCGGCGCAGCCAGGCCGGCAGGGCGCGATGCTTTTCAATTTGAGCGTCGAGGTCGAGGCCCGAAGCAGGGACTACGATCAGATCGGTGTTCCCGACCTGGTCGATCGACACCTCGGGCACCAGGCCGACTGAGTAAGGGGTTTCCACCGGCAGACCGTCCAGCGAGGCGACGGTGACCCGGAAGCAGGGTTCCGATTCACGACCTGTCAGCAGGTTCCACAACCGTCCCGCGGAGTGGAATACCTCGATGGGCGCCAGCGCGGTCGACGCATAAAAATCGTTCAACAGCAGTATTGTGACGTCGATTGGTTTCATGCCCTGGGTTCCCAAAGGCCGATCAGTGCGCCATCCGGATCGGTGACGAGGCTCACTCTCGCCATGCCGTCGACCTGGAATGGCTTGATGACGACCTGCCCCCCCAGGGTCCGTGCTCGTGTTGCCGATTCATCGATGTCGGCGACTGAGATGTAAGGTGTCCAGTGCGACGGCACACCCGCCGCGATTTGCCGTGCATCGAGTTGGTACAGCGATGCGACGGTTTCACCCTCGGCCGTGAATCGCTTGAATTCACCACCATTGGCGTGTTGCGTTTCAGTTTGCCAGCCAAACAGGCCGCGGTAAAAGTCCGCTGCGCCGCGCGAGTCCACGGCGGCCAGATCGACCCAGCAGAAACGAGCCGGTTTGTATTCGGAAATGATGGCCATCGTCTGCAATCCTTCCAGGTTGGTAAATAAGCCCCCCGGCGATCAATCCGGCCGGGGGGCGTTCAATACGGGCTACTGCTGCCCGGTCATCGGGTCGATGGTGTTACGCACTTCCGTAATCTTGCTGGCCGGAAATCCGCTCAGCCGGGCATGCTCCTGCACCGCTTCCTCGTCTTCGGCGAGATAGATGCAAAAAGTCTTGTCGTCGGCGACGAAGGACTGCACCCACTGTGCTTTTCCTGCCAACTCGGCGAGCGCCTGGTTAGAGGTAGCCGATGCATTCTTCAGCTCTTCGCCGTTCATTCCGCCGACTCCGGGTAAATCTCGTTCAATTACATAGCGTTTCATCGTTTGATCTCCTGTGTTTGTTGACGACAGAGATACTATATCCAGAGGGGTTTACGACCGGTAGATGTCATTTATGCCATATATGATAGGTGAAAATGACAAAACAGGCGATTCTGTCGGGGCCCGACAGGTTGTCACCCATTTCGACTTGGCTGACAGACTCGGAAGAGTTTGCTTTCTGGTGGATGCCGGAAGCAGACCGACATGCGCTAACATAGGGCCTTCCAAAGTCGGTCCTAATGCGAGGAGTACCGTATGACGGTCAGGACTATTTTCTTTCTGCTGGCGTTCTCAATACCCGCTTTGATCCTGGGCACAAGCCTGTTTTGGCCGCCTTTGCTGTGGCTGCTGATCATTGTCATTCCGCTGTTGGTCATCGGATTCATCGACTGCTTTCAAACCCGGCATACGCTGCGCAGGATTTACCCGGTGATCGGCCGCATCCGATACATGTTCGAATCAGTACGGCCCGAAATTCAGCAGTATTTCGTCGAATCGGATACCAACGGTATGCCGGTGCCGCGTGAATTCCGTTCGTTGATCTATCAACGCGCCAAAGGTGATCGCGACACCCGTCCTTTCGGTACGATCTTCGATGTGAACCAGGATGGTTACGAGTGGCTGAATCATTCCCTGAAGCCCAGCGCGATCACCACCCAAGACCCCCGTATCCGTTTCGGCGGAGCGGATTGCACCCGGCCTTACGAGGCATCGCCGCTGAACATTTCCGCCATGAGTTACGGTTCGCTCAGCAAGAACGCGATCATGGCCCTGAACAAGGGCGCGAAGATCGGCGGTTTCGCCCATAACACGGGGGAGGGTGGCCTGAGTCCGTATCATCTCAAGTACGGTGGCGACATCATCTGGCAGATCGGCACCGGCTATTTCGGCTGCCGGACGGAGCAGGGCGGCTTCGATGAGGACCTGTTTGCCGAAAAATCCGTGGTCGATGAAGTGAAGATGATCGAGATCAAGCTCTCGCAGGGCGCCAAACCGGGTCACGGTGGAATATTGCCGGCGGTGAAACTCACCGAGGAGATTGCAAAGATCCGCCACGTGCCGATGGGCCATGACGTCATCTCACCCCCCGCGCACACGGCCTTCTCGACGCCCATCGGCCTGCTCGAATTCGTCGCGCGCCTGCGCGCGCTCTCGGGCGGCAAGCCGACCGGTTTCAAGCTGTGCATCGGCCGGAAGGACGAGTTCCTGGCTATTTGCAAGGCCATGCTGGAAACTGGCATCACTCCCGATTTCATCACCGTGGACGGCGGCGAGGGCGGCACCGGCGCGGCGCCGACCGAAATGACCAATTCCGTTGGCATGCCTCTGCGGGACGCGCTGATTTTCGTCAATAGCGCCCTGATCGGCACCAATTTGCGCGACAAGCTGCGGATTATCGCCGCGGGCAAGGTTTTCTCAGCCTTCCACCTGCTCCGGGTGCTCGCGCTGGGCGCCGATACGGCCAATTCGGCGCGCGGCATGATGTTCGCGCTGGGCTGCCTTCAATCGCGCGCCTGCAACACGGACCACTGTCCGACCGGCGTCGCCACGCAAAACCCGTCCCGTTACAAGCAGTTGGTTGTGGATGCAAAGGCCATCCGGGTTGCGCAGTTTCACGATGAAACGGTCAAGAACCTGTTCGAGTTGCTGGCGGCTGCCGGCCTTCAATCGCTGGACCAGCTGCAGCCTGCCCACATTAATCATCGGGTCAAGGGCACGGTAATCCGGAATTACGCCGAGCTGTATCCGCCGCTTAGCCAGGGCTGTTTGTTGACGAAAACGGAAATGCCGCCCGATTGGAGCCACGATTGGGACAAGGCCAGCGCCAGTGCCTGGTGAGCTTTTTATGAATAAGAACCCGATAATCCGGTGCTGTGATCCTGATCAGTGCAAAAAAGTTGAATTACGGCATAATGTTCTGATGAGGGTGACCGTATTTGCACGGAGGCTGACATGCTTTATCGTTTAGGTGTTATCGCAGGCTTTATCTGCTTGAGTTCTGTCGTTTTTGCTGTTGATCCGGCGCCATCGGCTGAAGATGCGGATATCGCCTCGCAAGCACAGGAAGTGTGGCGCGAGCGCCGGCTTGAACTGGGCGAACAGGTGTACCAGCATGCCTGTGCCTCCTGCCACGACGAGGGTCTGAACGGAGCCCCGGCGATGGGTGACCGCGAGGCCTGGTCAACACGCTCGCCCATGTGGTCAGCGGTGCTGTTCGAGCATTCCCGAAACGGCTTCATGGACATGCCGGCCAGGGGTTCTCACGCAGAGCTGACCGACCTGGAGGTCGATGCGGCCAGTGAATACCTGCTCAGCCAGACATTTCCCGAAATGCCGCTGGATTGACCCCGAGTTCAGGCCCGGGTCCGGTTTGCCATTGGCCAGTCTTCTGGCCGGTTTTTGCTTTAACCCCCCTATTCACAGACATTATTCACAGAGACACGAACCATGAATCTTCTGAACAACGCAGCCATCCAGACTCCCCGCCCCGTCAATGAGCCCGTATTGGATTATCGGCCGGGAAGCGCAGAGAAAATGGCGCTGAAGGCTGCGCTGAAGGAAATCGCAGGCAAACAGGTGGACATTCCCCTGGTCATCGGCGGCAAGGAAATACGCACCGGCAATCTCGGCAAGGTGGTCATGCCGCATGATCATCAGCACCTGCTGGGCAACTACCACAAGGCCGGGCCGTCCGAAGTGCAACTGGCCATCGACGCGGCGGTGGCCGCGCAGGAAGAGTGGCAGCAATTTCGCTGGGAAGAGCGGGCGGCGATTTTTCTCAAGGCTGCCGATTTGCTGGCCGTCAAATACCGTGCCCAGATGAATGCCTGTTCGATGCTCAACGGCGGTAAGACGGTTTACCAGGCCGAGATCGATGCGGCCTGTGAACTGATCGATTTTCTGCGTTTCAATGTCCGTTATGCGCAGGAAATTTACGAAAAGCAGCCCGAGTCTTCCCCCGGCGTCTGGAATTACGTGCAACACCGGCCGTTGGAGGGATTCGTGTTCGCCGTCACCCCGTTCAATTTCACCGCCATCGCCGGCAATTTGCCGACCGCCCCGGCCATCATGGGCAACACGGTGGTCTGGAAACCGGCGTCTTCACTGGTCTATACGCCCTGGCTGTTCATGCAAATCCTGGAAGAAGCCGGATTGCCGCCGGGCGTGATCAATTTCGTTCCCGGTTCCGGCGCCACGGTGGGCGACCCCTGCCTGGCGGACGCCAGCCTGGCGGGCATCCATTTCACCGGCTCGACCCGTGTTTTTCAACAAATGTGGAAAACGATCGGCGAAAACATCAATACCTACCTTTCCTACCCGCGAATCGTGGGTGAAACCGGCGGCAAGGACTTTGTCTTTGCCCATGCCAGCGCCGATCCCGCCGCGCTGGTGACCGCGCTGGTTCGCGGCGCGTTCGAATACCAGGGCCAGAAATGCTCGGCGGCCAGTCGCGCCTATATCCCGCGTTCACTCTGGCCTGAGGTCGAGGCTGGCCTGAAAGCCTCAATCGGCCGCATCCGGATGGGGCCGCCGACTGACTTTCGCAATTTCTTCGGCGCGGTGATCGACCAGGCGGCGTTCGATTCGATCTCGGAACATATCGAGTACACCAAAGCCAACCGGGGTGCGGAAATCATTATCGGCGGCGGTTGCGACGACAGCGTCGGCTGGTTTATCGAGCCCACGGTGATTCTCGCGTCCGATCCGCTGTTCAGGACCATGGTCGAGGAAATTTTCGGCCCGGTGCTGACGATTTACGTCTATGAGGACGAGGAGTTCGAGGACACACTGGAGTTGTGCGACACCTCGTCGATGTATGCGCTGACCGGTTCCATCTTCAGCCGCGACCGCAGCGCGGTCAGCCTCGCCATGAGCAAACTGGAGCACGCTGCCGGCAATTTCTACATCAACGACAAGCCCACCGGCGCGGTGGTCGGCCAACAGCCATTCGGCGGCGGCCGGGCCTCCGGAACCAACGACAAGGCCGGCTCTCAGGCCAACCTGATGCGCTGGGTTTCCACCCGCACAGTAAAGGAAACTTTCGTGCCGCCGACCCGCTTCGAATACCCCTTCATGGAGGAAGAATAGGCCTCCAACGGTTAGTTCTGTTTGGATGCCTTGCCGGGGAAGAAAGCGTCGAACACCGCGACGGCGATCGTTCCATACACCGCTACCAGCAGGATCAGGAACAGGCGGGTCCAGATGGCTGCACCGGCGCCGTCGCTGGTGATTCCGTCCAGTAACGCGGGCGCCAGGATGATGAGCATCGTCAGGAAGGCATATGACCACATGGAAAACTTCGGGTGCACGCCGGGGCCGCGGAAGATGCCACGGCCAAACAGCAGGCCGGCCAGCGCGATCAGCAGCGTGTAGAGCAGCAGGGACGGCCAGGCGCTCATCAGGGCCCAGCCGACCAGTGCGCCAAGCCCTCCCCACAGCGTGGATTCAAGCAGTGACCGACCCATCTGGCGGCTTTGATCCGCGGTTGCCTGCTGGCCCATCGAGGCCACCTTGATCATCACCACGGTGTACGCGGTGCTGCCGCTCATGAACAGGAAAATGAGCGCGACCGGCAGCACGATAACCAACGACCTCAGGGCATTCCACCGAGCCGTGGCCAGGTCCGGCCTGACTGCGGGCGCGGGACGGCGAGGCGCCGCATCGGGGTCCGGCGGCGGGTCGGGCAACAGGGCGTGCGCCACCCAGACGAAGGTGATGCCGGAAACCGCGCAGACGGCCATGGCCTGGACCAGGTAGATGATGATGCTGGCATTGACCGAGCCGATGGTCACCGTGAGCGTCAGGCCAATGGTCATCAGGGTGCCGACCAGTGCGGCGCCGCCCTTTGCGGTGAAGTAAAACGTGTAATACAGCGCCAGGGCGATCATCAGGATGCCGACCCATCGTGCATGCCAGAGAAACGGCAGAAACATCATTGAGGCCGCGATGGGCAGAACCAATGCAATGACGAAGCCGATTCCCTGTTTCAGGTTGGGCGCCGGCAGGGGCAGCGCCAGGATCAGCAGGGTCAGAACCGGCGCAAGGAAGGAAAAGGGCCAGCCGATCGCTTGTGAGAACCAGAGCGAAAGCGCGGTCCCAAGGGCGAGACGCAGGATGCGTCGTGCTGCCAGCGGATGCATTGCCTGGCGGGCGGAAAGGACTGCCGGCTCAGTAGGCATAGGTCAGGTAGGATGCCAGACGCATGAGCAGACGGGACAAAGGATTGACCACCGGGTGTTTGCCCGTGTACACGACCACCGAAGCCTGCGATCCCACCTTGATGGTGCTGATTTCGATACCTTCCGGAAGTTTGAAATCGATCAGTACCGGGTAACGCTGTGATTCCCGCAGCCAGTTGGGGTCGTTGTTGATGGTGGGGAGGCTGCCCAGCGGCGCCGTATCCACCGCCACCCCGAAGCCCACCTCGCGCACCGTCCCTTTCACCACCTGCCCCGGCAGGGCGTCAAAAACGATGGCGGTTTCGTCCCCCGGCTTGATGTGGCCCAGGTTGTTTTCGGTGTAATCCGCCTGCAGCCAAATATTCCTTGCCGCGATGAACGTCATCTGGGGTGAGCCCGCCGCGGCGTAATTTCCCTTCTCGAGCCGTACGCCGGTGACGACGCCATCCACGGGCGCCCGGACGGTGGCGCGCTCCAGGTTCAGTTGCGCCTGGTCGAGCGCCGCCTGCGCCTGCTGGATGCGTGAATTGGCGGTGCCCTCCGCGCCCAGGTCCTGTAGCGCCTTGTCACGCTGTGCCACGGCTGTCGCGAGCTGGCCCCTGCTGGCCGCCAGCGAAGCATCCGCACTTTCCAGCCGTCGCTCGGAAATGGCGCCGGGGTCTTCGTCGTGAATCGCTCTCATCCGGTTGGCGTCGGCCTCGGACCGTTCCATCATCGCCCGGGCGGACGAGATCGCCGCCTCGGCGGCCGCAACGTTGGCTGTGGCCGCACCGACCGCCTGTTGGGCGGCGTCAAAATCCGCCCGTGCGGCCTGCAGGGCCAGTTGATAGCGTTCGATGTCGATCTGGAACAGTTCCTGGCCGGCCTTGACCGGCTGGTTATTGCCCACCAGTACCGCGGTGATGGTGCCGGAAACCTCCGATGCAATTGGAACCACCAGTGCGTTGACCCGCGCCTGGGACGTAAACGGAGTCACCCGGTCGGCCCGCAGGTACCAGGCGAAGAGCAGGGCGCACAGAGCCAGCACGATAAAGGTCCAGCGGCGCACCGGATTAGACGCCGGTTTGGCGGGCTTCGCGGGTTCTTCCTGTGGTGGTTCGGTTTGCTGTGCGTCTTCTGCCATCTGCTTCATTCCTGGTTCGATTCGATATTCGTGCCTGTTTCCTGTTCCGCTTTTGCTTCCGCCGGATAGCTCGTTTCGAGCAAGTCGCCCCAGTCGGTCCGCTGCTCCATCTGCTCCCGTGTTCGAGCATCAACCCATGGCGCGCCGTCCTGATTTTGCCAGCCGCCGCCGAGGGCTTTGTACAGGGCGACCAGGCTCAAAACCGCCTCACCCTGCGTGCCGACATACCGCTGTTGCTGTGTGAACAACGATTGCTGTGCGTTCAGCACCCGTTGATAGTCCGAAAAGCCTTCCTGGTAGCGCAAGGTCGAAAGCGAGTTTGAGCGCTCGGCGGACTTCACGGTTTCAGCCAGCAGCGCCGTCTGTTCGCGTGCGCCGATGTAGGCCGCCATCGCGTCCTCGGCTTCGCGGGCTGCCTGCAACGCCGTCTCGCCGTAGGCGACCAGTGCCTGTTGCAGCCGCGCGTCCTGCACCCGGACATTGTTCCTGATGCGGCCATAGTTGAGGAACGGCCACACGAAGGAGGGGCCGATAGACCAGGCCAGCGCGTCGGTGCTGAACAGATCTCCGAAATCACTGTCTCCGGGGCCACCGGCGCTCAGCCCGATGCTGCCGGTGAGGCTGAAACTGGGGTACAGGTCGGCCTCGGCCAGCCCAACCTGCGCGTTCTGCGCCATGGCGTTGAGTTCGGCCTGCCGCACATCCGGTCGGCGCCTGAGCATGTCGGCCGGAATGCCAACGGCGATATGTTGCGGAAGCGCGGGAATGCCCGAGTGCGAGGTGAGCAGGGCCGTGACCGAGCCCGGTGGCTGGCCGAGCAGGGTCGAGAGCGCATTGCGCGCCTGCCGCAAAGCCGATTCCAGCGCCGGCAGCGTAGCGCGGGTCGCCAGTAACAGCGTCTCGGCCTGCTGCATGTCCAGTTCCGATGAAGCGCCGTTGCGGAACAGTACTTCGGCGATGTCGTAGCTTCGTTGCTGGATTTTCAGGTTTTGCCGGGCAATCCGGAGCTGTTCCTCGGTGGTGCGGATGACGGCGTAACTGCTGGCCACGCCCGCCGTCAACAGCACCTGGGCCTGGTCGAAGGCGGCGATGGAAGCGAGGTACGCCGCGTCGGCCGATTCGATGCCGCGGCGGAACCGTCCCCAGAAGTCAATTTCCCAGGAGGCGCTGGCGCCGAGGCCATACTGCCAGAAATTGGAGGTCACGCCGCTGTTGTCGGCCGGGGAAACGGCGGTCGCCTCGCCGAAAGCAAACTGCGACTGAGGATATTGCGCCCCGGTTGCGATGCCCAGCTGCGCCAGCGACTCGAGCACCCGGAGACCGGCGATCTTGAGATTGTTGTTGTTGGCCAGGGCCCGCGCCATCAACTCGTCGAGCACCGGGTCATCGAAAACCCGCCACCACTCGATCAGATTATCCGGTGAGGCTTGCAGACCCTGGCTCGCCTGTTGCGACCAGTCGGAAGAAACCGGCGCTTCGGGCCGGACAAAATCCGGGCCGACCGGCGCGCAAGCCGCCAGGCCGAGGACCCACAGGACCGCAAGACCAGCGATGTAGCCGGCTTTTGGCATTCGTTTAAGGAGCAATTTCACCCTGAACGTCATCGCTGTCGGAATTGCCCGGTTCTTCTCCGGCGGCCAGCCAGGACACGAATAGCTTGTAACCCAGGGCCAGGATGACGGCGCCCAGGAACAGACCGACGATGCCGGAGTGAATCATTCCGCCGATGGCGCCCAGCAGGATAATCGGCATGGGCGCATCCACGCCGCGCCCGAGCAGCATGGGTTTCAGAACCGCATCGAGGAACGAGACGATGACGCTCCAGACCGTGAAGAGGATGGCAGTGACGGTGCTGTCTCCGGTGGAGAACACGTAGATGATGGCCGGCAACAGCACCACCAGTGGCGGTAACTGGGCAATGGCGAGAATCAGGATGAACAAGGCCCATACACCGGCGGCTGGAACGCCGACGACCATCATGCCCGCTCCGCCCAGAACGGCCTGGATGAATGCGATTCCGAGCACACCCACCGTTATCGAGCGGATCGTGGCTGCGGTCAGGGTGACCATTTCTTCCGCTTTGCCGCCAACGAGTCGTCTGAAGAACCGGTGGACAGCCGCGACCGTGGCGCGGTCGTTAGCCAGCAACACGGCCGAAATAATCAGGGCCGCCAGGAATTGCACGATGGACAGGCCGATGCCGGCCAGGTTGGATAAGACCTTTTGCGCGATGAGCTTCACCTGCCCGTGGTTCCTCTCAAGGAACTCGCCGAGATCGCTGGATACCTCTTTCCAGCCGGCATAAAGCCGTTCGCCGACCAGCGGCCACTCCTTGACGCTTTCTCCCGGCGGCGGGATTTCAAATTGACCCGAATCGAGGCTGGCCTTCAGGCCCTGTCCGCTTTCAATGAGCGAACCGGCGAACATCCAGGCGGGCACCAGGATGACGGCCAGCCCGATCACCACGTAAATGGTCACCGCCAGCTTCTTCCGCTGGCCCACCGCGGCGAGCAACTTGAGAAACGGACGATGCGTGGCGACCGAGATGATGGTTCCCCAAACCAGGAACGAGACGAAGGGCATGATGATTTGCAGGCACCAGGCGACCAGCGCAAAAATCAGCAACAGGTAAATCGAAATTTCGATGGCGATGCGGACGGAGGAGTCAAGCTGAGGTTTATTCATGATGATTTCCTGGCTGGATGAATGAAATCGCGTCATTCATTCGTTTTTTTAGTGCACGGTTGCTCTGGGTTGTTTTTGAGCATCAGTTTCAGCGGCAAGGGACAGAATACCACTACCACCCGTCAAGCTGAATGGATTAATCCATTTCGCCAACAGGCTGAAAGATACCGGATTTCTCACATTGCTGGCCCGGCATGCGAACGTTCAACCGGGTAGGGATTCACCCAACCGCTCCCGCACCCAGTTGTCAAACCAGAGCACGCCGTGTTCAGCGGGGGTCAGGACGCCGTGCTCATGCGCTGCACAATGCAGACCCGCCTGGTTCAGCTCGCATACCCGCTGATCCTCGGCGACCACCTGCCGTGCAAACCGCGTCAGCCGGTCGATATCGACTTCGCCTGTGGTCAGCGTGGAAGCCGGCAGCAACCAGTTGACGGTCAATTGGGTGCGCTCCGGCCCCAGTGGAAGGATGTGCACGGAGCGAACGTAATCGACGTGGGCGACGATAAAAACACCGGGGATAAAGTCGGCGAAGGTCATGCCGGCCTCCCGTTCTTCAGCGGTCAATCCGTGAAAGCGCGGCAGCGGGGTCTGGCCGTCCTCCGACCAGGTCTCCATCCCGTCAGCCAAACAGGAATGCGTGGTTTTCAGGGGATCGCCGTCCGGCAGGTCTTTTCGGGAAACCAGGCCTTTGCCGTAGAGCGGCACCAATACGCTGAGGTCCTTGTGCACCACCGGGCAGTGCAGGCACTCCGAATAGTTTTCCCAGAAGATCTTCCAGTTGCATTCGAGTTGCGACACCTCCTGGTGCACAACCTGCAGTTCTTCCAAAGGCCAGTTGGCGAGAAGCCGCGTTTCATTCCCCAGAGCATCGGCCAGGGATTGGCGAGGGTTTGCGGTCAGTTTGACGAACACAAAGCCCCGCCAGGTCTCAATCGTCACCGGGTACAGGTTGAAATCTTGCGGGTTGAAGTCTGCGGTTTCGATCCGTCTCGGGGTGTGGGTCAGCGCGCCATCGAGGCCGTAGGCCCATCCGTGGTAGGGGCAGACTACGCGTCCTTTGGTGAACCGGCCGGCGGTTTGCTCACACAACTGTGAACCGCGATGGCGGCAGGTGTTATGAAATGCAGCCAGCTCACCATCAGCTTTGCGGGTGATGACGATTTGCGCCTTGCCCAGGCGGACAACCCGGTACTGACCGGTTTCCGGGATTTCACTCTGATGGGCCAGGCAAATCCACTCGCGGCTCCAGATCCTGTCCAGTTCGGCTGAATGATGGTCCGGATCGAAGTAGAAATGTGTTGGAAGGGTTGGGTAAGTTTGGTCGTGCATTTCCCTGTTTCGCCTTGTTTCCCGGTTGATCGCTCCGAAGATTATCGGCTATTCACGGTTTGCTGTCTTGCTCGTCGAGTTTTTTTCGCGCGTCGCCGCAGGGATCCTTGCTGCTCAGAAAACGATCGGAAAACGACTTGGCCAACAGGGAAATTCCAACCGTTGCCACGGCCGCGGTTCCGGCGACAACCGCACCTTGCTTGTCCAGTTCCATGGCGGGTGCAGTCAGTGTGCCGCCTACCTTGACCAGCGAGTTGATGATCACACCAGGGGTAATACCCAGACCGGTTCTCGGCTTGGTATTGAATACCAGGTCGATTTTTTCCGTGTCCAGGTGGATTTCCCCCTCGCTGACGATGGTGATTTTTTCGTCCTGGATCAGGATGGGGTTGATTTTCACAATTCCGGAAGACACATCGGCGGCCAGCACCCCGCAATCGATTTTGGAATATTCCTTGTTTTTGTGAAATGGATCGAGCGTCTCGAAAAGCTCGGTGATGAAGTCGGAAAAAAGGAAGTTAAATCCCGTGGCCGCATACAAACCCGATCCGGAAAACATCCTGATCCTGCCATCCATTGACCTGGCCATTTCATGGCGTGTGACTCCGGCGCCGTGCAGATCGATGTGCACTTCAACCGGCGGAATGGTCGCGGGATCCTGGCCCTTGAACGACGTGATACCCAAATGAAGGTCCTTGCCGTCAAGCTTGAGAACCATGTCGGGTGTGGCGCCCCTGCCGTTGATCAGGAACTTGCCGGAAATTTCCGAACCTTTCAGGCCCCTGACCTTGAACGGATCGAGTTGAAGTTCGCGGTCCTGCCGCAGGATGCCCAGGCTGATATTCGTCAGGCTGGTGAAACCGTAATCCAGCTTTTCGACCTCGATTTTCAGATCGATATCGAGCGGGCTCTCCTTCAAGGCGATGACCGGCGTGTCATCGAAATACAGATTCGAAGGGTTCTTCGGAGCGGCCGTAGCTGCCTCAGCCTGGTGTTTGGGATCTTTCTTCTGGAACGGGCGATAGTCGAAATATTGCGACTCGACGCTGCCGGAAAGTTTGAGCCGGGCACGATGATCGACGTTGAGTTCAGCCGCGAGGTCGCTGGAGCCCAGTTTCGCAGACAGGTTGTGGATGTCGAACAGTTGCGGATTGCCCTCCAGGGAGGCGCTCAGCGACAGCGCCTGGGGTTCTATCGACTGATCCAGTATTTTATTGAATACGGAAACATCCGGAATCTCAGCCTGAGCATTGAGTGCCGCGCCCTGCAAGGCGAACAGGTCATCGGCGCGACCGTTCAGCTTCAGGTTCATTTTCCCCACGGCGAATTCGATCCCGTCCAGTTGGTCACCCTGTGACGTTCTCGCCCAGCTACCCGACAGGCTGAAGTCGTGCGGCAGGGATTCGAGCTTCGGAAGGGAAACCAGTTCACGCCAATCAGTGCCGGTTGCCGAGATTTTGAGGGATGAACCCACCCCTTTTTGACCCGGTGCGAATTGTCCCTCGACGTCAGCTGTCGTCTGCCCCAACTTGAATTTACCCACCTGCAGCTTTACCAGTTCATCAGTGCTGACCGCCTGGCCGCTGGCCGTGAAAGGGAGGTCGGGAAGTCGAGTGCCGGGGAAAAAGGGTTCCAGTAGCGCCAGGCTGGGCAGACCCAACTCAAAAGTAGCGTCCTGCAGGGCAGGATGCTCCAGGTTGTCGATCTGCCCGATGATCGAGATGTCCATGTCGCCCATCCGGCTTTTCGTTACCTGGTATTTCAACCCATTGCCTTCCGGTTGGATGACGCCTTTCAACTGCAGGGTCTCGTCCGGAATGTCGGACAGGCCCAGCAAGGCACCGAATTTTGCCGTACTGGCAATGTTTGCCTCGACGGTGAATTTCGAGCCCCTGAGCCGATTGGCCAGGTTCAGCAGGCCGTCGGCGTGAAACGTGTCGCCTTCCATGTCGGCCCGCACCTTGTCGAAGTGCAGACCGTTGTCATCTTTGCGGATTCGACCCTTGACCGTGGCCGGTGCGGCCGGTAGACGGGCGAGTTTGAAAATTTTACCGGTTGCCTGGAGGTCCGGAGTATCGAAGGAGAACGTGAAATCGGGTTTATCGAGTGTGGGATATCGCCCCATGCCGCCGGAGGTTTCAAGGTGACTGCCGGCCTGGTCGACGACCGCCTCGATCGCCGTGATGCCTGTTGGATCAGTGGCTAGTTTGACTTTCGCATCGAACACCCCGATGGGACCTGAGATGGCTTTAAACGGCGCGGTCCAGCGGTCCGCATCGTCACTGTGCAGGGTTATATCCAGCGCCGTCTGGTAAAGTTCCGGAAACGCCCCGACCGTTCCGTTTATTTCGATGCGGTCTTTCTCCGTGCTGACGATCAGCGGCTTCAACTGGCTGCGGCCTTTCGTGACCGAGCTTTCCAGGCTCAGTTTGAACGGTTCCTGTACCAGGTTGTGCATCCCCAGCGTTTCCGCCAGCGCGCCCAGGTTGGGCCCGGACGCGTTCAGCTTCAGGTTGCCCGAAGTGGGGTGCCTCAGCCGGTCTAGCTCACCCGCAACGGTCACCTCGAGGTCACCCAGGTCGCCGTTGATTTTTACCTCGGTCAAGGCGCTTTCGGTGTTCAAATCAAGATCGAAATCGAATTTCCCCGAGCTGAACGGAGGCAGGGCGAGGGCCTTGATCACCGCACCGAATTCCGGACCGGTAAAGTTCATCGAGAGGTTGGCCCCGGTCAGGTTTATGGTGTCGGCCAGCGTGCCTGAACTGTGCAGTCTGATGTCGCCAACCTCGAGTTTCACGTCGTGGTCAAAACGCCCGCCTTGCCACAGGGCCCGAATCGGACCCAGTGTGCCGTCAAGGGTAGTGGGATGGCCATCGAAAACGCCGGCAGCCTGGGCCTGGTACCCGCCGTTCTTCTGCAAATCCATGGCCAGGTTCGTCACCTTGATCAATAACGGTTTTTTTCGTCTGGGCGAACTGATCGTGACCTGGCATGATTCCGCCCGGGCGCGATCAATAAAAATGACAGGTTCCTGGAGACCGGTCTCCGTTTTTTTCCTGGGCGGGTGTGTTTCATCGGAGGCGAACAGGTCCCAGTTCGAGACGCCCTGGTCATTTTCGGCCACGTCCACCGTGCAATCTTCGATTTCGACGTTGCGCAGAATCGGCTTGCCGCCGAACAGGCTTTTCAAATTCGCCGTGACCAACAGGCGGCCGACTTTCGCGATGTCCGGTTGGGTGCCCCAACTGGCGTTGGACAGGCTCAGCTGGCGGGCCTCCAGGGTGATGTCGCTGCCCAGCTCGAGCGTCAACGGGCCGTTTACGGTCAGCGTCCGACCGGTCGAATCCAGAAACCAGTTATGGGCCTGCTTTTTCAGGAATGTCTCATCGTGCAGCAGATACCAGGCGACACCGGTAAGCAGACCGGCGAGTCCGGCCAGAAGCAGCAGGAAGATGATCAGTTTTCGTAGCATGTCTGGGAACAATTATAGCTATAAAGTGGTCCGGTTCTGTCATGTCGGACTGCTTTAAGGCAAGTGTGCCGAAAGAGTATAATAAGCGGATGAATGTTGACGTAAACAGAGCCCAGAAAATACCGCCTCACCTGGCCCCGAAAGAAGGTGACCTGATCATGTTCGAGAACCCGGTGCTGGAACGGATGAGCCGCATCCGGCCGACCACGGTGCTGGCGATTTTCGTGCCCGTCCTGGCGTTTTCAGCCTGGTACAGCATGCACCTGGGTGTGAGCGCCGGCCGCACTGCCGGGCTGTTCGTGGGCGGCGTGCTGTTCTGGACCCTGTTCGAATACGTGATGCACAAGTACGTGTTCCATTTCTGGCCCACAGGCGAGTTCCAGACCCGGTTGCAGTTCACCATGCACGGCGTGCACCACCAGTATCCGAACGACAAGGACCGGCTGGTCATGCCGATCTCGGTCAGCATCCCCATATCATCGCTGTTGCTGTGGTTGTTTACCGCGCTGATGGGACAGCAGGCCTGGGGCTTTTTCAGCGGATTCATATGCGGCTACCTGATCTACGACATGATGCACTACTCCGTGCATCACTGGACCAACGTGAAGAGCCCGCTGTTCCGAAAAATCCGCCGCCACCACATGGCGCATCATTTCCGCGACACCACCCAGGGTTTCGGTGTTTCAAGTCCATTCTGGGACAGCGTTTTCCGCACCTGAACCAGGCAGTTGTTGGAGGCCGCCGTGCGGGCGAATTTGATCACTTTGAACAGGATTGACCAGATCGCCCGCACGGCGGCCTCCAACAGAAGCCCTCGCCCCGCAATCGGGGCAGGTGACGCAGGTCAAGGTCAAAAATTTCCAACGGATTAAGGTAGGAATGCATCTTCCCGGGTGACGGGCGGGTGCAGGTCCGAATACCGCCCATCGGCATTCGGCGCGTTTTCTTCCGATGACTGGACAAACCATGACTGACGTGCCTGAACTGACTCCTCTCGAATACTACCGGCTTCCCTGGTCGCTGAATGACAACGGAATTTCCTGGCTGGAAGTCACTGATGACTGCAACCTGGAATGCGAGGGTTGCTACCGGCCCCATTTGAAGAATCACAAGTCGCTGGAGCAGATCGCTGGCGAGCTGGCTGTGTTCAAACAACTGCGCAAGAGCGATTGCATGAGCATCGCCGGCGGCGACCCGCTGGTGCACCCGCAGATCGTGGACATCGTCCGGTTGGTGAAAGAAGGCGGCTGGAAGCCCATCATCAACACCAATGGCCTGGCTTTGGGAAGAAAGTTGTTGCACAAGCTCAAAGAAGCCGGCGTTTATGGCTTTACCTTTCACATCGACACTACGCAAAAGCGCCGCGACTCCGCTGCCCGAACCGAAGGCGATCACAATGCCCTGCGGCTGAAATTCGCCCGCTTGCTGGCCGAAGAGGGCGGTATCGCCTGTTCTTTCAACCAGACCGTCTGCGCCGATACGCTCGACCAGGTGAAAGACACCATGGCGTGGGCGCAGCAACATCCGGATATCGTTCACACCGTGGTCTTCATCCTGTTTCGCACCCCGGAACTCACCGGCGAATTCGAGTTTTACGCCAATGGAAAACGGGTCGACCTCGGCAAAACCTATGAAAAGCCGGAATGGGGCGGGGATTCGCTGCTGGTGGCCAAACAGGTGGTGGCCAAGTTGCGCGAAGTCGATCCCGATTTTGAACCCTGCGCCTACCTGGGCGGCACCGAGGATCCACTGGCGACCAAGTGGCTGCTGGCTTCCCGACTGGCCAGCACGGAGCGCGGATTCGGTTATGTCGGCGCGAAATTCATGGAGGTCATCCAGGCCGGACATCACGTGTTCACGGGCAAATGGCTGAGCTACACGTCGCCCAAACAGAACCGGATGGGGCGCCTCACGATGACGCTGTTCTCGCTGGTCGACTCGCGCGTGCGCCGAATTTTCAAGCGTTACCTGGCCGGTCTGTTCCGCAGCCCGCGATCCGCCCTTAAACGGGTGCACCTGCAAACCTTCACGGTCATCCAGCCGATTGACATTCTTCCCGACGGCCGCACCAGCATGTGCGACGGCTGTCCGGACATGACGGTGCACGAGGGCCAGTTGCGCTGGAGTTGTCGCCTGGAGGAAGTCAAGGAATACGGTTGCTTCCTGCAGACCGGCAAACCGCGTAGATCAATTATCCATAGCCGGGCCAGGCACGGGCTGGAAACCGTTCATTAGTACATCGGTCAGGGCGAGCGCCTCTTCCGGCCTGCAACGAGCAGAATGAATATCCAGAGAATGATTTCTGCAGAAAATACGTCTGACATAGGGACGAGTCGCGGCCCGTATCGGTTATAGAAATTGGCCGCTGAACTGCCCGAATCGCGTTACAATTAACACTTCAACCCCAGCAGATTGGCAGCCCGGAGAAATCCCCTATGTTCCGCACGTTTTTAACTTCAAGCATCGTCGTACTCCTGATCGCGATGGCCCCCGCAATGGCTTCGGCCGCGGAAGCAGCAACCCAGCGTGAAATTGAGCTGGAGCAACAGGTCGAAGCGCTGCAGACGCAGCTGAAAAACGCCCACCAGACGATTGCCGATCTGCAGGATCAACTGGCTGGCCAACCCGCTGCTGCGCCGAACGCCAATCTTGCCGGCACCAATCCGGCTCCTGCTTCCAGCGCCAATCCGGCTGCCAGCACTCCGGCTTCGGCCGCAACCCCGGCGCCGAAGGCCGCTGTCCAGGTGGCGCAGGACACTTCCTCCACCCTGGTGCCGGTGCCAGGCAGTAATGTCCCGACCTTCACCACCGGGTTGAATTATGGCGCAGATCCCGGCGGCATCAACGAACGGCAGGCAGAGATCGCGCGTACACCGATGGCCATCACCAGCCTGGGTCCGGCTGAACAGGCACTTGGGGGAATCGAGGATTCGACGCGGCTTGAATTACTGGTTCCGTCCCTGCGCTACGGACAGACGGGCCATGATGTCCGTCTCGCCATGCGCGGCGCACGCACCGCCAGCGTCGGGGCTGAATCCGACCCGGCGGTTGCCGTGTTCGAGGACGGCATTTACATCTCGACAACCACCGAGGGGCGGAACGCGTACTTCGATGTTCAGCGCATTGACGTTTTGAGAGGCCCGCAGATCACCACCTTCGGCCAGCACGCTTATGCCGGTGCGGTCAGCATCGTTTCCAACAAGCCCAATTTCGATGGCATCAGCGCCTATGCCGAGGCGGAAAACGGCCTGCCGGACAAAACCCGCTGGCGCCTGGCGCTCAATCTGCCCGCTTCCGATACGCTGGCTTTCCGCTTTGCCGGCATATCCGAAAGCCGCTCCGGGTGGATCAACAACGATTACATCGAACCCGATTCGGATGACATGAACGACCGCAAGGTGCAGTCCATGCGCGGCAGCATGCTGTGGCAGCCCAGCGATGCGTTCAGCATTTTGTATCTGAGCCGGTACCAGGACGAAAACGGCACCGGGTCTGCGCCCTGGGGTTACCAGCAACTGGGTGGTTACGTGAATGGCGAACTGTTGCCGGGCAACCAGTTTGCCGGGCCCGGCGCCGCGCCGGACGGTGGACCCTGGAACGTCAACCGCAACTTCATTTCGTCGGCCCAGTTCGAAAACTGGCTCAACACCCTCGACCTGAACTGGGACATGGGTTTTGCTCAACTGCGATGGCTTTCCAACTTCACCGCTTTCCACGGTTCGCAGGGATACGATAACGACTACACCAACCTGGGCGACCCGATCAATTCCGCCTTCGCGGGCTGGAAGACCAGTCAGACCGGCTGGTCCAGCGAATTGCGCCTGACCTCGGAGCCCGGTGGTTCATTCAACTGGCTGGCGGGCGTTTTCGGTTCCAGCCGAACCGCTGAATGGTATTACGTGGACGCCATCAATGGCGAACTGGACAAAGCGCCCTGGGATCTGACCGGCGACTACGTGTCCGACACCGTGGCCGCTTTCGGCCAGGCCACCTATGATTTCACCGATCGCCTGGGCATCACGGGCGGGGTTCGCTGGAACGAACAGAAGAAGACCTACCGGAACGGCGCCACCGGCAAATGGGATGACGTGCTGTGGAAACTCGCGCTGCAGTTCGATCTTTCCGACAACACGATGACCTACATTTCCGCCTCAACCGGCTACCGGCCGGGCGGCATCAACCTGGCTCCGGGGGTCAATCTCGAGTGGGATCCGGAAAAGCTCACCGCTTACGAACTGGGCCTCAAAACCCAATTCGCCGACGATCGCGTGCGGATGAACCTGGCCGCGTTCTATAACGATTTCAAAGACGTACAGTCGCAGAATTTCCTGGTCATGCCGTATCCCGGGTCGCCCGAGGCGACCGAGTACACCGGCAATGGTGGCGCGGCCGATGTCACTGGCGTCGAAGCAGAGATCGAGTGGCGGCCAACCAGCATGTGGAACGTGTCCACCCAGCTGACCTGGACTGACGCCAAGTTCGGCAACTACACCGCGGCGAACTACAACGGGCTGGGCGACATCCCGGGACACACGGACGGCGACTTGCTCCATTTCAATGACTGGCGCCCAGCCTTGACGCCGGAATGGGTGTTCGGTTTGCAAACCTCCTACACCTTCCAACTGGAAAATTACGGCAGCATCACGCCGTATTTCCAGACGTCCTACGTAAGTGACTTCTATACCAATGACATCAACCTGGCCGGCGTCCAGCAGGCCTCTTATTCGCAGACCGACGTGCGGCTGATCTGGCTCGCGCCGAACGGCAGTTTCCAGTTCCAGTTCTATTACCTGAACGCGGAAGACGAGGCGGTTCTGAACTGGTCACGGGTCTACAACCCGGCGGCCCGCCCGGAAATCACCACCTTGCAGGGGAATTGGGGCAATCCGAATACCTACGGTGTTATTTTCAACTATACTTTTTGAAAATGACACGAGGTACGACAGATGATCAGCTTGCGCTGGCTCGGTTTGATTGCACTGGTATTGCTGATGGCGGCCCCGGTTTCCCGGGCCGTCGAGCCCCGCACGGAGCACACGTTCAAGCTGTCTGACGGTGAACAGGCGCCTGCCGCGACCGTGGCGGACGCTGCCTGGTTAGCCGGAAGTTGGACCGGGACCGCGTTCGGCAGCCAGTTCGAAGAGGCCTGGAGCGAGCCATCGGCCGGTTCCATGGTGGGCTATTTCAAATTGTTCAGCGAAGATGAGGGCGTAAAGTTTTACGAACTCATGCTGCTGGCCGTGGATGACGGCACGCTAAGTCTTAGGGTCAAGCATTTCAACGCCGATTTCACGGCCTGGGAAGACAAGGCCGAATTCGTGAATTTCAAACTGGTGAAACTGGAACCGGATGCGCTGCATTTCGCCGGGCTGAGTTTCTACCGGCGGGATGACAATCACATCGACGCCTACATTGTCATGCGCAATGGTGACGAAATTTCCGAGCACGAGTTGAAATACGTCCGCTCCGGTATCGGCCTCGATTAAGCTCGCCTCAACCATTCGCTGTTAACCGGTTCAGTCACGAGGGCTCTGGGTTACGTTTGTTTCGGCGGCAGACCCGGATCTGCGATGGGCGCAGTCAATGACCCGGAACAGTATGCGCTTTCGTCCTGCCTTTGGTATGGTTGCCGTGCAATCCCAAGCTCAATCGAAGTCATTTTTCCTGGAGTCCGGACATTGAAAAAAATCATCCTGTTAGCTTTTATCGTCGTACTTTCGTCTGCGGCCTCCGCCCAGGAGACGCAACGCCTGAGCGCCGAGGTGTTGTGGAAACTTTCACGACTTGCATCACCGGTCATCTCACCGGTAGATGGGCAAGTCGTGGTGGCTGTGACCACCTATCCTGAAAGCGATGTTCCTGAAGAGAGCTTTACGCCCGAATCCCGTTTGTGGCTGCTTTCGACCGAATCCGGCGCCCGGCAACGCCCCCTGACGGCCTCCGGCAGCCAGGCGAACGAACCGGTGTTTTCCCCCGACGGGAAGCACCTGGCTTTCGTCGGTAAGCGCAATGAGGATGAGAATGGGCAAATCTACGTGTTGCCCATGGACGTACCCGGTGAAGCCGTCAGGTTGACGGATGTACCTACCGGCGTATCAGCACCAAGGTGGGTTGGTGAGCATATTTATTTTGTCTCAAACGTTTGGCCCGACAAGACCTTTGCTGAAATGGCCGAGAAGATCAAGGCTGAAAAGGACAGCAAGATTTCGGCGAAGGTATGGAACGAAATGCCTTACGCCTATTGGGATCACTGGATCGATGAAAACCGACAAAACCATTTATACCGAATTCCGGCGGCAGGCGGCGAGGTCGAAGCGATCACACTCGGCACCAATCTGCAGCTACCACGGACTGAAGCCGGGACCGGCGAGTACGACATCTCGCCCGACGGCGCCCTGGTGGCATTCGTTGCCAACAGCCGCACGGAGGGCGTTTACGAGAACCTGGATCTGTTCCTGATGAGAATAGGGTCGAACAAACCCGAAAACATCACCCAGGGCAATGAAGCTTCGGACTGGATGCCGATGTTTGCTCCGGATGGCCGGTCGCTGGCTTATATCCGCCAGAGTATTCCGGGGTTTTATGCAGACCAGGCGAAGCTGATGATTCGCGATTTGCGTTCAGACACGACCCGGCCCGTGCTCGAGAACTGGGACCGTTCTGCCGCTGGACTGGTGTGGGCGCCGGACTCCAGTGGCCTGTACGGCGCCATCGATGACGCCGGTACCCGCCGGGTGTATTTCTTGCCACTGGAGGGGGATCCGAAACGGATGACGAATTCCACCGACTTCGACGGTTTGAGCATTGCACAGGATGGCACCCTGGTTGCGCGTAACCAGAGTGCCGTTTATCCGCCACGCGTTGTGCTGATTGGGCAGGCTAACGAGGCTGTTCGCCGTCTCGACCAGTTCAACGACGACGTGTTGGCCCAGGTGGACATGGGCACTTACGAGTCGGTGACCTACACCGGCGCGGATGGCGACGAAATCCAGATGTGGGTGCATTTCCCGCCCGGGTTCGATTCGAGCAAGAAATACCCGCTGTTCATGGCGATCCACGGCGGACCGCACGGCGCCTGGACGGATTTGTTTCATTTCCGCTGGAATTCACAGACATTTTCGTCCTGGGGTTATGTCACCGCGTGGCCGAATTTCCATGGCTCGACCGGTTTCGGGCAGGATTTCACCGATTCAATCAACCCGGACTGGCTGACCAAACCCTACGCCGACGTGATGGCGGCGACTGACTGGCTGGTGGACCAGCCCTGGATCGACTCCAGTCGCATGGTCGCCGCTGGCGGAAGCTATGGCGGCTACCTGTCGACGGTCCTGCTCGGACGCGAGAACCCCTTTAACGCCCTGGTCATTCATGCGGCCGTTTACGACATGTACGCCCAGACCTCGGCCGACTTCGCCGTCCACGACGAACGATTTGGCCCGTACTGGGAAAATCCGGACATTTACAACGCCATTTCGCCGCACCTGTTCGCGGCCAACTTCAACACGCCGAGCCTGGTTATCCATGGCCAGAAAGACCTGCGCGTGCCCGTTGGCCAGGCCTTCGAACTGTTTCGGGCCCTGCAGACCAGGGGTGTCGAATCCCGGTTGGTGTACTACCCCGACGAGAACCACTGGATTCTTTCACGTGATAATTCCGTGAACTGGTACGGCGAAGTGCGCAGTTGGGTGGAACGTTACGCGCCGCCCGGGCCTCGATAAGTATTGGCCCGTCTCACTGGTCAACGGCAGCGCTAACTCAATCCCGCAGGATGTCGGGCAGCTCCTGTTTCGGCGGCAGTGGCGCCGGCAGGGGTTTGCGCGGCATCATCCCGTCCCGCTGCGCGGCATGGTAAACGGCGGTCGCCATCACAGCCGCGGCCTGCATCAGGTCACCGGCCGAAACATGGCCGACGTCATCGACATTGGAGTGGTGCGTGTTGATTTCGTAATCCAGCGGGTCCTGCACAAATTGAAATCCCGGCAGGCCAACAGCATTGAACGACAGGTGGTCGGTTCCGGTGGTGTTGATGATGCTCGCCTCGGTCACGCCCAGGTCTGCAAACGGCGCCATCCAGGCTTCGAAGATCGGGCGGGCCATGTCGTTCTGTTGCAGGTAAACGCCCCGTATCTTGCCACTGCCGTTGTCCAGGTTGAAGTAGGCTGACAGCTTCGGGTGCTCCGGCTTGAGCTGCATGGTCACCGGGTCCGCAAAATGATTTTTCACATACCCTCGAGAGCCGCACAGGCATTGCTCTTCGCCACCCCAGAGGCCGGCGCGTACCGACCGCTTCAGCGGGACATCGAGCGCCTTGAGGATGCGCATGACTTCCATCACCACCGCGC
>Ga0210063_1000047_pt1 | contig 40384 bp, 41 predicted proteins | sample Muzzi_PWA_D1_FD_185529 | JGI IMG/M metagenome (GOLD analysis project Ga0210063, IMG submission 185529) | Wetland microbial communities from San Francisco Bay, California, USA, that impact long-term carbon sequestration - Muzzi_PWA_D1 (SPAdes) | ecosystem: Environmental > Aquatic > Marine >... | reverse complement strand
CGCTACGCCGCTGCGACGGACGGGTTCAAGCGGGGAGATCCGATGGCCACCGGTGGGGAGAAGTCGTGGCCGCGAGTGGGGAGGTTGGATGGCCGCCCCTGGGGAATTCTCGATGGCCGTTGACAGCAGCGGGAGCTGGGGGTGCCGACGGCCCTGGATCGAGTGATCCAGCAGGCCCTATCGCAGGTGCTGGTACCCGTATTCGACCCCGGCTTCTCGGAGCGGAGCTTCGGCTTTCGCCCCGGGCGTTCGGCCCATGACGCGATCCGTCGCGCCCAGCGCGACATCGCCGACGGGTTCGAGTGGGCCGTCGATCTGGATCTCGATCGCTTCTTCGATCGAGTCCAGCACGACCGGCTTCTGGCTGTGGTCGCAAGACGGGTCACCGACAAGAAGGTGCTCAAGTTGATCCGGGCATACCTGGAAGCGGGAGTCATGGCAGACGGTGTGAAGCAGCCGACCGAGGAGGGGACCCCGCAGGGCTCCCCGCTCAGCCCGCTGCTCTCCAACCTCTACCTCGATGACCTCGACCGGATGCTGGAGAAGCGCGGACACCGCTTCGTCCGCTACGCGGATGACGTCACGATCTACGTCCGCTCCCAGAGGGCGGCAGAGCGCGTGATGGGTAGCACCTGCGAGTTCATCGAAAGACGCCTGAAGCTGCGGGTCAACCGGGGGAAGTCCTCGGTCGCCTCCGCCTTCAAAGCCACCCTCCTGGGGTTCGGCTTCCTCAAGCGCAAGGGTGAGATCAAGATCAGGATCGACCCAAAGGCGCGCAAGCGCGCCAAGGATCGCCTGCGAGAGATCACCTCGCGCCGATGGGGCATCTCGATGAGGCGGCGCATCCGTGAACTGAACAGATTCACGGTGGGGTGGACGGCCTACTTCGCGTTGGCCGACTTCCCACGGCCGCTCTCTGACCTCGATGAGTGGTTGCGCCGCAGGCTGCGGCAGATCCGTTGGAAGGAATGGAAGCGCTTCCGAACCAGGCGGCGCAACCTGCGAGCACTCGGCATCCCCGCTCAGCAGGCCCATGAATGGGCTGCTTCGCGGAAGGGATACTGGCGGCTCGCGAGGTCCGCTCCTCTCCAACGTGCCCTGCCGAACGCCTACTGGCGCAACCTTGGCCTACAGGGGTTTACCGACCCCTACCGCCGTTTCCGGGGTGCGACGTGAACCGCCGGATGCGGACCCGCATGTCCGGTGGTGTGGGAGGGGTCGGGGCAAGCCCGGCCCCTACCCGATTAGTGTCCTGGCACGTCGAAAGCGCGAGCAGGCGGAAGATGACGACAAGGCGAGCGGGGATTCGAGCGGCGCGGGCAGCATCCAGGTGCGAGCACTGATCCGATCCTCTATGTCAAAGGCGACTTCGAAGGGCCGAGGAAACGAGGCAGAACATCTTCGCCGCGCTGGAGCCAAGTGCCGTGCGGGCAGCTTCAGCCAGACCTTTACCTCAGGCGGAACGCTCAACTCGACCAGTATCTCCGTAGAAGGCCCTCCGTGGGGCTTCCTCGATGTCGCGAGCGGCGCCGGTCCCGGGCGGCGGTTGAGCAACTGTTGACGGGCGGGCTCGGGGTGTGAAAGCCGATCTTGGGGGTTCAGCACTTGGGTGCGCTGGCCTTGTGGCCCGACCCCCTGAAATCGGTCCGCCCTGTTTGAGAGTCCTTCCCGCCCACGACAATGGGCAAAGGAGGACCGAAGCAGGTGAAGAGGCAAAGACACAGCCCCGAGCAGATCATCCGCAAGCTGCGGATCGCCGAGCAGATGCTCTCGGAGGGCAAGACCGCAGGAGAAGCAGCGAAGGCGCTGGAGGTCTCCGAGCAGACCCTGCACCGCTGGCGCAACCAGTACGGCGGGATGAAGGCCGCCGACGTCAAACGGCTGAAGGAGCTGGAGAAAGAGAACGGCCAGCTGAAACGCCTGGTCGCCGACAAGGAGCTCGAAAACCTGGCGCTGAAGGAGATCGCCAAGGGAAACTTCTGAGCCCGTCCCGGAGGCGCAAGGCGGTCCGCATGCTGGTGGACCGCCTCGGCCTCTCCGAGCGTCGGGCGTGCCGGTTTGCCGGCCAGAACCGATCGACCCAGCGCCACTGCCCGCAGGTGGCTCAAGACGACCAGGCCCTGCGCAAACGCCTGCGCAAGCTCTCCACCGACTACCCCCGCTGGGGCTACCGCCGTGCCCATGGGCACCTGCTCACCGAAGGCTGGTCCTTGAACCGCAAGCGGGTGCAGCGGATCTGGCGTGAGGAGGGACTGCGCGTGCCCGCCAGGGCCAAGAAGCGCCGGCGCCTGGGCATCTCCACCACGGCGGCTGACAGGCTGAAGGCCGAGCGCCCCAACCATGTCTGGGCGCTCGACTTCCAGCACGACGCCACTGAGGACGGCCGTGAGCTGAAGTTCCTAAACGTCGTCGACGAGTACACACGAGAGGCGCTGGCGATCGAGGTCGGCCGCTCGATCGACGCCGAGGAGACGGTGGCGGTCCTCGAGCGCCTCGCAGCCAAGCGCGGCGCCCCGGCCAACCTCCGCGCCGACAACGGCCCCGAGCTGACCGCGGCGGTGCTGCGCGAATGGTGCCGGCTTGGAGAGACCGGCACCGCCTACATCGAGCCGGGCTCGCCCTGGCAGAACCCCTACGTGGAGTCCTTCAACGCCCGCTTGCGCGACGAACTGCTGAACGTCGAGGTGTTCACCTGCCTGGATGAGGCGCAGGTGCTGGCCGCCGACTGGCGCACCGACTACAACGCCAACCACCCACACTCGGCCCTTGGAATGATGTCTCCCGCCCGATTCGCTGCCAGCTGGCAGCGAATCGGCAACACGAACGGATCAGTCAACCCCGGACTCTCACTCGGGGTGGACCGATGAACGGGGTCCGGTCACTTGTCTGCGACGCCCGTCAGCACCGAATGTGGGCGGGTCAGCTAGGCCGAATCATTCATGAAGAAACCGCGCCCCGGGTCATCCGGGGCGCGGTTTCGTCCGCCTGAAGCGAAATTCTGCGGGTGCTGAAGCTCGCAAATACCGCTCAGGAGGATCACCATGAAGGTGCAGCGCAATGGCCGCAATTTCACCGTAGAAGTCACGGCGGACGGAGAGGGCGTCGTCTCCCACGCCGGGGCGGCGCTGCTCGCCGGGACAAGCGACCGCGTCGGCCTGACACGGGCGCTCTCGAGGAACCTCGCGCCGATGCGCTGCCGCCGCGGTGCCCACGACCCCGGCCGGGTGGTGCGCGACCTCGCGGTGATGCTCGCCTCCGGCGGCTCCCACCTCTCCGACCTGCGTGCCGTGCGCGACCAAGAGCCGCTCTTCGGCGCGGTCGCCTCCGATGCCACCGCCTGGCGCACCGTCGAGGCGATCGCCCGCGACCCCGAGCTGCTCGGTGCGCTTCGCGGCGCCCGCCGGGAGGCGCGCGAGGGCGCCTGGGCGGCCGGTGCGCAGCCCGAGGGCCCGCTGTTCGTCGACCTCGACCCGACCCTGATCGAGGCGGGCTCTGAGAAGCAGGGAGCGGCAGGTACCTTCAAGGGCGGCTACGGATTCCATCCGGTGCTTGCCTTCCTCGACCGCCCCGCCGACGCCTGCGGCGGGGAGCCGCTGGCGGGGTTGCTGCGCCCCGGCAATGCCGGCGCCAACACGGTGGCCGACCAGATCGAGGTCGCCGAGGAGGCGCTCGAGCAGCTGCCCGCTGACGTCGCCGCGGAGGCCGAGATCGTCCTGCGCTTCGACTCCGCCGGCGCCACGCACGGATTGCTGGACTGGGCGCGCGAGGGGCGGATCCGCTTTACGGTCGGCTTCGACCTGACCGAGCCGGTGCGCGAGGCGATCGCCCGGATCCCCGATCGGTGCTGGGCTTCCGCTCTTGCCCAGGACGGCGGCCGGCGGGGAAACGGCGAGGTCGCCGAGGCCACCGACCTGATCGACCTCTCCGGCTGGCCGCAGGGCTCGCGCCTGATCGTGCGAAGGGAGCGCCCCCATCCCGGCGCCCAGTTCTCCTTCACCGATTCAGACGGCCACCGCTTCCAGGCGATCCTCACCGACCGCGACGGAGGGGTTGCCGAGCTCGAGCGCGACCATCGCGCCCGCGCCCGCTGCGAGGACCGGATCCGCTGCGCCAAGCAGATGGGCCTGGAGCTGCTCCCTTTTTCGGACTTCGAGATGAACGCGGTCTGGATAGAGCTGGTGCTGATAGCCGGGGCGCTGGTCGCCTGGGCCGACCTCCTGGTCTTGCGCGGCGAGCTGTCGGGCCTGGAGCCCAAGCGGCTGCGCTACCGCGCCCTGCACACAGCCGGCCGCCTCGGCTTCCACGCCCGTCGCGCAACCCTGCGCCTGGAGCGCCGCTGGCCCTGGGCGGAGGAGCTCACCGCCGCCTTCGCGCGACTCGGTCAGTTGCCGGCGCCGGCCGGCTGACGGCAGACATCGGCTCCTTGGGGGCCGGCGACCCGCCAGATCGATCCGACGAGCAGGCCGGCTTCAGCCTGCCGGGAAACGCCACGAGCGTTCGACATCGGACCCTGCCAGGCGGAGCATCTGGCCAAAGCCGGCTGCGACTGACGCCCACACCCTCACTTCTGCCTGCCGACGTTACTTGCGAGCGCTTGATGAACGATCGGGGCTAGGCGCCTGAGCTTGAAAGTTCGCGCTATATCTGTCAAGGTACGCCTCGGGTCGCGACCGGGAGCGTAGGCGGTCGTACCGCACGGGCAAGCCAAGCGGGGGGTGCGAGGGAATGAGAGCAGCATCGGGATACAGGCTGGAAGTCGTGTCGCTTGTGGCCTGCGGGCTCAAAGCTGGCCTCGGTCCTTCCATTGCGGCCCCTAGGACGTCCGATCAGGATCGATATTTGCGCGCCCGGACTCCGGTTTGGGCCCACAACAACAAGGGGGATGCAGAGTGAGACGCAAAGAACTGGCAGCAACCAGGGAGGGGCGCTTGCGCCTTGCGGTGCTCTTGGCAAGTGTTGCGGCCTTTTTCCTCGTGCCCGTCGCGGCGGCGAGTGCCGGCACGGCGAATTTTGTTTTTACCGGCGAAGGCTCCGGCAAGGTTCTCGGCGCTGCACCACTGCCGGGAACGCCTGAAGTCGACTGCTCTTGGAACGGGGAAATCGAAGAAGCCGAAGGCCCCGATTGCACCTCTGTAACGGAACCCTTCGAAGGCTTCTACGGAATCAAGGTGATCCCAGAAGCCGCCCCCGGCTCCGAATTCGCCGGTTGGAAAATCCTCAAAGGCAATAATCTCGGTACCTGTTCGGAGGAAACGGCCGAAACCACCGAATGCGTCATCGTCGCCTTCAGTGAAGAAGAAGAAGTCGAACTCGAAACGACCTTCGTGCCCTGTGCTCCTGAATCCGAAGCGCCCACCTGCGGAGAAGAATTCTCGCTCACTGTCGAAATTGAAGGCGAAGGACAAGTCACGGGCGAAGGAATCGCCTGTCCAGGCGACTGCTCTGAGTCCTTCGAAGCCGGGTCTACCCCCGGCCTGGAAGCCGAAGGCGAAGGCGGCTGGGAATTCAGCGGCTGGGAAACCATCGAAGGAAACGCCGGTAGCTGCGAAGGCGAAACCACGCCGTGCGAAGCGGGCCCGCTGACCGAAGACACCACGCTAAAAGCCACGTTCGAAGAAGAAGCACCGAATGTGCACATCATCATTGAAGGCGAAGGTTCGGGAACAATCACGGGCGTCCCGGCATTCGTCGGTGTACCGCCGGTCGACTGCACGTGGGACGGTGAAGCTGAAGCCCAAACGGGCGATTGCGATGTCCTTGCAAGCGAAGCTGGCGGGTTTACGGGCATCAACGTCAAACAAGAAGCTGCCCCGGGATCCAAATTCGGCGGCTGGACGATAGAAAAAGGGTTCCCCGTCGAAGAAGGTTGCGAACCGTTCGGAGAAACGTGCGGCGCGCTCATACTCGGCCCGCACACGGAAGTCGTGATCAAGGCGGCTTTCGAACTGCTGCCGAGCTTCCCGGTTGCAGTCACCGTGACCGGGAAAGGCGAAGTCGCCAGCGCCCCCGGGGGGATCGAATGCACGGAGGCCGGGAACGGCACTGCCGCATGCGAAGAAGAATTCGTGAGCGGCTCCAACGTCACGCTGGAAGCCGAAGCGGCGCCGAAATGGGCCTTCGTCGAATGGACCGAAGGACCCTGTGAAGGCGAAGCCGCGCCCAGCTGTGGTTTCGTCATGCCCGCCGAAGAAGGCGTGCAGGCGACGGCGCTGTTCGAAGAAACCAACGAAGTCCCGCTCAGCTTGATCAAGGGCGGCTACCCGGAAGGCGGCACCGTTACCAGCAGCCCCGCCGGCATCAACTGCGGCACCGGCTGCACGGGGTCATTCGAAGAAGGTGAAACGGTCACCCTGACCGCGGTCGCTGAGGAAGGCTTCGTCTTCGTCGGTTGGTTGGGCTGCAAATTCATCAGCGCCAGCCCCGAAGAAGGCGAATGCGAAGTCGTGGTCGAAGGTCCGCTGACCGAAGTCACCGCGATCTTCATCAAAGACGGGGTCGAAGGGCCAGAAGGACCCCAGGGCGAACCGGGCCCTGAAGGACCTGAAGGACCTGAAGGACCTGAAGGACCTGAAGGCCCGGAAGGACCCCAGGGCGAACCTGGCCCCGAAGGACCTGAAGGCCCGGAAGGACCTGCTGGCCCCGAAGGACCTGCTGGCGAAAACGGCTCCGACGGCCAGAACGGATCCAACGGCCAGAACGGCTCAGACGGTGCACAGGGTCCCCCCGGCCCCCGGGGCCCACGCGGCAAGCGCGGCCCGGCAGGCAAGGTCAAGGTGATCTGCAAGGTCAGAGGAAAGCGAGTCAAGTGCATCGTCCGGGCAGTTAACAAGCGTGGCCGCAAGCGAGGCCACCGGCGCAATCGAATTGGTTGGCGCCTGATGCAGGGCGGTCACGCTGTGAGTCACGGCAAGACCACTGCCCGCCGCCTCCAGTATGTACTCAACCATGCACCTGCCGGACGTTATGTGCTCCGCGTCCAGGGGCAGAGAAGGGGGAGCCGCATAGTCCTCCGGTAGAGCTTCTACCAGTACTCGCCGTGCTTCGCCCGGGCCCTGTTGCCGGGCGAACCACGGCGTCAGTCATCAGTCGGCCCAGCATTTGGCGGGCTGTCAACTCCGCTCGGTTCGGGTTAGCCGGGCGTTACTACAAGGGAGATAAGAAAGTGAAACGCACCACGAAGCAAAACGGTTCGGGAGGCCGTTTGCGGCTCGGCCTGCTGATGGCCAGTGTCGCGGCCTTCCTGCTCGTGCCTGTCGCAGTGGCGAGCGCCGCCGAAGCCGAAATTGTCTTCGCCGGCAGTGGCTCGGGCACGCTCACCGGCGGAGCGCCTGTCCCAGGCGAACCGCCACTCGACTGTTTCGGCAAAGCCGGGGTAGCCGAAGGCCCAGTCTGTACGAGCGAAACGCAGCCTCTTGAAGGCTTCGATGCAATCAAGGTGGAACGCGAAGCGGCGCCCGGCTCCAAATTCGCCGGCTTCAAAGTGATCGCAGGCCAGAATCTCGGCACTTGCCCGGTGGAAAGCTTCGAAACCACCGAATGCGTTGTGCTCAGCTTCGGCGAAAAGATCATCATCGAGGCCACGTTCGAACTGGAACCGAACGTACATGTCATTCTCGATGGAGACGGTTCGGGTACGGTTGTCGGGTATCCGGCATTCGTCGGAAATCCGCCGGTTAATTGCCACTGGGACGGCGTAACCGAAGAACAGACCGGGGACTGCGACGTCCTTCCAACCACTGCAGGTGGATTTACCGGTATCAACCTCGAACAGGAAGCCGAACCAGGGTCCGAATTCGGCGGCTGGACGGTCGAAAGCGGCTTCGTGCCTGAAGAAGGGTGCGAACCACTTGCCGCTACGTGCGGTGCCCTCTTCTTGGGCCCTGTTACCGAAATAAAAATTCGCGCCAAATTCTTCAAAATTGTTCCGAAATTCAATTTGAACCTCTCGACTTCGGGCACCGGCTCCGGTTCGCTGGAATGCGACACCGGTTCAGGCGCAGAAGCCTGTCAGGCGGAATACAAAGAAGGCACGGAAGTCACCGTGATCGGCACGGCTGGCATCGGTTCGGAAGCCGCGGTCTACAGCGGCGACTGCACGGGCTCGAGTTGCGAACTGACGATGAACGCTGAAAAGAGCGTCGACGCGCAGTTTGATCTCGAACAGGTTCCGTTCACGACCGAAGTCAAAGGCGAAGGCACGGTGCTGTGCAACGGGGGGGCATGTGCTGTCTCGTACCCCTACGGCACCGAAGTCGAAGTCACTGCTACGCCCGACCCGGAAAACGTGCTCTCGAGCCTGACCGGCTCGGGCTCGCTCGCGGGGACCTGCAACAAAGAAACGGGTTCCTGTGCAAAAACGGCGATCATCGCGCCGAGCGGTGTCTCTGCGGTCTTTGCCGGGGCCAAAACGGTTGCCCAGCAGGTCGAAAACGTGCACGGGGAAGTGCCGGAAACGACCGAACTGGCTACCAGCTGCGGTAACGACGTCGACCTGGGCATCTTCACGCCGGGTCTCGAAAACCGCTACTGGTACGTCTGCAACCTGACGATCACCAGCACCGGTGAAGAATCGGAGCTGAGGGCGAAAGACGAAACCGGTGTTGGTGCTGAAGGCCATCTGACCCAGATAGCGGGCAAAACCTACAACCTGCCCGAACCGCTGGAAATGACGGCCGAAAGCACGATCCCGCTGAACGGTGTGCCCAACGGTGGGCTCGAACCGCTCGACGCGGGTGGCGTCACGCTGATGAGCTACCCGACGCCGGTAAGCGCCGACAGCGTGGATGCTGAATTCAGCCAGTGGATCAGGACGCACGATCCGCTCCACACCGGCGTCTACTCGAAGGAAATCACGCTGACCCTGGAACAGACCGAACCGTAGTCATCTGGGGTTCCCGTGAAGCACCTGGGAAACACCGCCGCCGCCGCGACCGTCTCGGTCGCGGCGGCGGCATTCCTTCTTCTTCATCTGGTCTCCGCCAGCGCGGCGGAGGGGCCGGACACCACGCCGCCAACCGGCCTGGTCTCGGGGCTGCGCAGCCCCGCGAGGGGGGCGCTCGAACTCTCGCTCAGCGCCCAGGATCCGGGATCCGGGCTTGCCGGCGCCGAGGCATCGCTCGACGGCGGGGCGGCCGCTTCGGTGCAGCTCTCCGGCAACTCGGTCAGCGCCGTGCCTCTTTCGCTCGACACGACCGCCGTCCCGGACGGGACGCATCAGCTTGCCGTGCGGGTCAGCGACGCCGCCGGCAACTCCGCGACGCTCGTTGAGCGCCAGATCGCGGTCAGGAACGCGCCGATCGTCACCGGCTCGCGCGCATCGGTCACGGTCGGCGTCTCGAGCCACAGCAACCCCGGTAAAGGCGGCGAAAAAGGCAAAGGGGGCGAAAACGGGAAAGGCAAAGGCAAAGGCGTTGCCCTGCAGTCCCGGGTCTGCCGCGCGCCCAGGCTGCGCATGCGGCTCGCCAAGCGGCCGCTCTGGTACACCCGCCCCAAGCACGTGCCGGCGCTCCGCTTCCGTCACCGCTACCCCTACACGGGCCGGCTGACCTGCCGCGTCGACGGACGCCGCGTCTCCGCTCCGAAGGGGACTCCGATCGACGTCTTCTACCGGGTCTGGGAAATCACCTTCAAGCGCCGCCGCGGCCAGGTCAAGAAGCTGCGCAAGCGGCCGATCCGCGTGCGCAAGGGCGGGCGCATCTGGGTCCGGCTCGGCGGCTTCGGCAGCGGGCGCACGCTGATCTTCCGCTACCGGCGCAGCGACGAACGCACGCGCTCGAAGCTGCGCGTCGCGGTTGCCCCGCGCGGCCACCTGCAACCGTGGTGGCGGCGATGAGCCCCCGGTCGCGAGGCCGCCTCGCCACGGCGGCGCTGCTCTGCGCGCTGCTGGTCGGCTCCGTCGCCCTAGGACGCGCCGACGGGTCGCCGAACCCGGGCGGCACGGTGCCGAGCACGCTCTCGCTCTCGCTCTCCGAGCCGAGCCCCTTCACCCGCGCCGGGCGCCTCGAAGGCCAGAATCTCTACACCGCGGCGATCCGCGCCGAGGTGACCTCGAGCGTCGTCCCGGTGACGCTCAGCCTCTCCGAGGGCAAGGGGGAGACCACGCAACGGATCTGGCGCGAACCGGTTTCCCGCAGACGAGCGAAGGTCCGCCTGCGCGAGCTCGCCCCCAACGCCAACGCGCTTCGCAATCGCAGCAAGGCAGTCGTGGTCACGCTCACCGCGGGCGGGCCATGAGACGAAATCCAGGCAGGGTTTCGAATCGTCGATGAAAGAAAGGATTCGATCATGAGACTTCCAAGCAGCAGAGGAGCGGCGCTCGCCGTCGCGATCGGCCTGCTCGCCGCCGGGGTCGGCGCCGGCGAGGCCTCCGCCGCCGACGGCGGCCTCTCGGTCACCCCCGGGATCCTCGAACGGGCCGCCCGCCCGGGCGGTGTCGGCTCGGTCGAGATCGCCAACACGACCGCCAAGCCGATGCGCATCGGGCTCGCCGTGCGCCCCTGGCGCCAGTCGCGCTCGGGCTCGGTCACGCCCAACCGCCGCAAGGTGCTCGGCAAGGTGCGGCCCAACCGCGGCGCCTTCCGCCTCGGCGCGGGCGCCACGCGCACGGTGCGCTTCTCCCTGGCACGGCTGCCCAAGAACCGCTCGCTGTACGGGGCGATCGAAGCGACCGGGTCGCCGCTGGGTCGCAGGGGCAAGGGCGTGCGGGTCGCCTACCGGCTGGTCACCAGCCTGCGGCTGTACCCGTCCCGTCGCGCGCAGCGCTTCCGCGCCCGCCCGCGGCGCCTGTTCGAGCACGGCACGACCCGCCGCGGCGCCCTCTTCCTGGCGGTCAAGAACGCCGGCAACACGATCGACCCGATCGGCGCGCGGGTGCGGATCGCCCGCCGCGGCCGCACGCTGCGCAACACGGTCGCCCCGCAGGCGATCATCCCGGGATCGACGGTCAACCTGCGGCTGACCAGGCTGCGCGGCACGCTGCCACGCGGCCGCTACACGGTCGCCGTCAGCCTGACCCAAAAAGGCCGGCGGGTCGGCGGGGTCAAGCGGCGCGTGTTCCTGCGCTGAGCCCGCGGCCCGAGCGGGCCGTTGCAGATACCCGGTAGTGAGGAGGCCGTTCGTCCAGATGGGCGGGCGCGCCTCGCCGTGGGCCGCCGGCGTTCCGATGCGGCCATGTGCATGTACGCAGGACAGCACTGCGCCTCGGCGCGGCACTCGGGCTGGTCGCCCTCGCCCTCGTCGGCTCGGCCCCGGCGAGCCGCGCCGCTACGCGCGAGCCGCTGCGCGACGCGCTCGCCCGGGCGCTGGGGGTCGCGCAGCGGCCGGCGCGCGCCGTCGACAGCGCGCCCTCGCCCCGCCCGGCGGCGCTGCGCTCGATGCTGCGCGAGAGCGCCGATCGCTACGCCTCGGCGGGGGACGGGATGCGGGTCTACTCCGACGCGTACGGCGCGGCCGAGCTGGAGCCCGTGGCGGCGACGCTGCGCTCGCTCGACCACGGGCCCGAGCTCGCCGAGCTCAGCGTCTTCGTCGCCACCCCCGAGCAGGTGGGCGAGCTCTGCGGGGAGGAAGCGCTCGCCTGCTATTTCGGCGCCGTGGAGGAAATGGTCGTCTCCGGCGTCGACGCGCCGGTCGACGGGGTCTCGCGCGAGTTCGCGATCGCCCACGAGTACGGCCACCACATCGCCAACTCGCAGGGCGGCGGCACCTTGCCGGCTATCGAGGCGGGCACGCTGCGCTGGGCGACCTACGAGCGCGTCTGCCAGCTGACCCGCCACGGCCGGCTCTCCCAGGGCGACAGCGGCGCCCGCTACTGGCAGGACCCCGAAGAGGCCTTCGCCCAGGCGTACGCCGTGCTAAACCGGCCGGCCGATCGCGTCCCCTGGGACTACACGCCGCTGCTGCAGCCGAGCGCGGCCGCGCTGGCGAAGATCCACGCCGACGTCTCCCGCCCGTGGACGGGCCCGGTCCGCTCGCGGTGGGAAGGGCCCCTTTCGTCGCCGCCCGGGGATCGCGCCGGCGCGGCCGGGCGCCGGTCCGGGGCGATCGGCGTCGGCGCCGGCCACGCCGTCGGCGACCCGCCCTGGCTCGCTGTCCGCCACCTGCGCACCCCTCTCGATGGCGCCGTCTCCGTCTCCGTCCGGGCGGCGGAGGGCTCGAGCGTCGCGGTCACGCTGCGCGACCGCGACCGCGGCCGCGTCCTCGCCCGGGTCGCGACCGGGCCAGAGGGCAGCGCCGAGATCTCCTACGCCAACTGCGGCGCCGATGCGCTTCGGGTCGAGGTCCGCGCGCTCGACGGCCCGGCCGCGTTCGAGGCAGAGCTCACACGGCCCTGACGGGGGCGCCGCGCCGCCGACAGGCTGCGGCGCTGTCGCGGGGCTCAAAGTCGCGAGCCTTCAGGACCTGATGGTGGGTGGTGGCGTTGTCGTGACCCTGCTCGCCGCTTTGCGGTTTCTGGGCTGAGGCGAGATAGCAATTCCGAGTCCAGTCGCTATCTCTCTCGGCGGATTTCGCTATATTGAGGCTCGTGACCGGCGCGAGACGCAAGACCTCGTTTGAGATCGATCCCGCCAAGGTGGAGGCCGCCAAGGAGGCGCTCGGCACGAGGACGCTGACCGAGACGGTCGACGCCGCGCTCGCGGAAGTCGTCAAGGTGAGGCAGCGAAAGACGCTGTTGGAGTTGCTGTTCCGGCCCGGGGCGCTGGAGCTCGACGACCCGGACGTCACCTCGGGCGCCTGGCGCTGAGCGGGTGCCGGCGTACCTCGCCGACAAGAGCGCGCTGACCAGACGCGACACGCGGCCCGAGGTGCGCGAGGCGCTGGAGCCGTTGCTGCTGGCCGGCGAGGTCGCCACCTGTGGCATCGTCGAGCTCGAGCTTCTCTACAGCGCCACCAGTCGGGCGACCTACCGCGCCCTCTCGGAGGCGCTGCGCGGGATGCCGCGGGTGGAGGTCGACGAGGGCGGCGTCAGGCGGGCGCTGGAGGTGCAGGCGATGCTGGCCGAGCGCTCGCAGCACCGCGCCGTGCCGCTGCCGGACCTGCTGGTCGCGGCCTGCGCCGAGCGCGCCGGCCTCGCCGTCCTGCACTACGACGCCGACTTCGAGCGGATCGCCACGCTCACCGGCCAGCGCGCCAGCTGGATCGTCCCCCGTGGCAGCGTCGCCTGACCTCCGTCCGTCTCGGGGACGCCGCCGTTCCTACGCCGCTTCGCGGTTTTTGGGCTGATCCTCCGTGGTATCGCCGTAGAGCGGCTACCCCACCTCGACCGCGAACAGCGCCTCGTGCAGGCCGTGGAGCAGGCTGAGGGCGAACTGGGGGTCGCCGGCGAAGTCGACCGCGGCGACCTCGGGGTCGATCAGGGTGTCGATCCAGGCGGCGGGTGGGGCGGTGGCGAAGTTGCCGCTGTCCATCGAGAGGTCGGTCGAGATCGAGGCGATCTCGCCGGCCTGGGCGAGCACGATCACGCCGGCCAGCTCCGGCCGCGGCCCGTGGACGGGCACGGTCAGCCGGCAGGTGCCCTCGACCTCTTCGGGCAGCTCGAGCAGCGGCAGGGTGAGCAGGAAGGCCGCCTCGACGTCGAGCGGCACGATCGGCTCCGTTTCGCCCTGGGGCAGCTGGAACTCGAGCCGGGCCGCCGCGGCGAGCGGCGCGATCCCCAGCCGCAGCCATTCGGGCGCCTCGCCGCGGGCGGCGATCTCGTGGATCTCGGTCGAGCACCAGCCGTCGAGCAGGGCCGTGAGCGGATCCCCGGTCTCGCCGTCGCCGAACTCGAACGGCCCGTCCGGGCACCCGTCCAGCCAGCGCTCGAGCTGCTCGGCGACGAAGTCAGTCTCCTCCTCGGGCAGGGCCGGCTGCGGCACGTCGGGGTTGGCGATGCGGAAGAGCGTCAGCGCCCCGGCACGCGTCCGGTAGCGGTCGCCGGTGTCCTGGGTTGCCTCGCTAGGCGTCACGGCTCACTCGGATGGCACGCTGAACAGCGCCTTGTGGATCGCGCCGATCAAGGCGCCGGTCAGCCACTCGTCGCCACTGGTGCGCACGGCCTTGGCGCCCGGGTCGATCACGGTGTCGAGCCAGCCGTCGAGGGTGCCCGCCGCGGATGCGTCGGGGCTGCCGTGGAACCCCGGCACGGCGGAGACGATCCTGCCCCGGATGACCTCCGCGGTGACGCCGCTGTAGCGGTCCTCGCGATCCTCGTCGAGGTTGAGGCGCAGGTGGCAGACACCGGAGAGCTCTTCGGGCAGCGCCGAGACCGCGAGCGCCATGCGGAAGCCCGCCTCGACGTCGAAGCCGTCGACCGGGTTGGCGCCCTCGAGGTGGCGTTTGCGCTCGAGCCGCGCCGAGGCGATCAACGGCGCGATCCCGAGTTGCAGCCACTCGGTCGTGTCGTAGATCGTCGCCTCGCCCTCGCCCAGCGCCTCGATCATGCCGATGCCGCGCATCGCGACGAGATGGCGCTGCAGCCGGCGCCGGTCGAGCCCGTCGATCGCGGCGTCGAGCTCGGCGGCGGTCATCGGCTCGCGGGCGAGCGCGTGGACGACGGCCGCCGACCATCCCTCGACCAACGCCGCGACCACCCGCTCGGCCAGCTTCGTGCCGTACTCGATCGGCCCGTCGGGCGCCCGGGCCAGCCAGCGTCCGATGATGCCGGCGACGAACAGCGCCTCCTGGCCCTCGTTGCTCACCGTGTAGTCGCGGCCGTCCATCTTCAGCACCCGATTGGACATCGCCAGCAGGATCTCGCGATTGACCGGATCGGCGGCAAGCGACAGTGCCTGCGCCCCGGCGCGCAGCTCTCCGTCACGCATGTTGAGTCTCCCGCCCAACAAGACTGTGCATTGTGCCACTTTCAGTACTTAATTAGGAATCAGACGAGTCGCCAGGGCGGGGATCGACCCTTCCGTGGGCGAAAACGTGCGTGAGCGCTCAAGCCCGCGGCCCCAGCTGTCGAGCTAGATAAGCGAACGTATGAGGGAGCAGCTCAACAGCAACCCGCTCGTCCAGCTCGCCGTCCTCGGCGTGATGCTGGTCGGCGTCGCCGTCTTCCTGATGTCCTCCGGCGGCGGCGGCGAAGAAGGGCCGGCCGCCACGGCCGAAGCGCCGGTCGAGACGACGCTCAGCGTGGCCGAGCCGGAAACGGCGGGCGACTCCCTCTCCTCGGCCCTGGGCCCGAGCGCGATCGACGCGCCGCCCCCGCCGCGCCCCGTGCTCGAGGCCTGGAAGTCGAACCAGACCCTGGTCCTGCTCTTCGTCCGCGACGGCGGCATCGACGACAAGCTGGTCAAGACCGCGACCCAGAGCCTCTCCGGCTTCCCCGACGCGGCCGTCTTCATCGTCCCCGCCGCCAAGATCTCCCGCTACGCGACGATCGCCGAGGGCGTCGGCGTCGACCGCGTGCCGGCGCTCGTCGTCGTCAGCCCGAAGAACCTGAAGAAGACCGTCCCCACCGCCTCGGTCAGCTACGGCTTCCAGAGCTCGCAGAGCGTTGCCCAGGCCGTGATCGACGCCGGCTACAAGGGCAAGACGCTCGACTACCACCCGTGAGCTGAGCGATGGACTCGCGGGACTATCCGAGTCATCTGCGGCCGGTCCCCGAATCGGGTGACTCGACCGCGCCCAACCTCGACCAGGAGGCCGGGGGCACGCCGGGCCTGACGCCGCCGCTGCAGCGCGGCCGCCACAGCGGCTTCGTCACCGACGTACTCGTCGACCTCAACTACGTCGGCGACGACGTCGCCCGCCAGGCGATCGAGGCCGCCCGCACCGCCGGCCGCCCGCCGGAGCGGCTGCTGATCGAGCAGGGCGCGATCACCGCCGAACAGCTCTCGCGCGCGGTCGCCGAGCGCTACGGGCTCGACCACGTCGACCTCTCCGCCTACCAGGTCGACATGGCGGCGGCCAACCTGATCTCGGTCAACACCGCGCGCCGCTACCGGGCGCTGCCGATCGGCTTCGTTGACAAGGAGACGCTGCTGGTCGCGATGGCCGACCCGACCAACGTGCTCGCCGTCGACGACATCCAGATCGCGACCGCGCTCGACTGCCGCGTCGCCGTCTCCGCCGAGGAGGACATCGAGTCGCTGATCGGCCGCCTCAACACGCTGCAGAGCGCGGTCAGCGAGGCGGTCACCGAAGGCGAGGCCGAGGCCGAGGACGAACTGGCCGAGGTCGCCGACATGGAAGTCAGCGCCGAGGACGCGCCGGTGATCAAGCTCGTCTACAGCATCCTCGGCCAGGCGGTGGGGGAGGGCGCCTCCGACGTGCACTTCGAGCCCGGCGAGGACGAGATGCGGGTGCGCTTCCGCGTCGACGGCGTGCTGCGCGAGGCCGCGCACGTGCCGAAGCGGATGGTCAACGCGGTCGTCTCGCGGGTCAAGATCATGAGCGACCTCAACATCGCCGAGAAGCGCGTGCCCCAGGACGGCCGGGTCAGCGTCACGGTCGAGGACCGCCGCGTCGACCTGCGTATCACCACGCTGCCGACCCAGCGCGGCGAGGGGGCGACGATCCGCATCCTCGACAAGGACAACGCGCAGCGCTCGCTCGACGAACTGGGCATGGACGGCGACGGCCGCGAGCGCTTCGAGGAGTCCTTCCACCAGGCCTACGGCGCGGTGCTCGTCACCGGCCCGACCGGCTCCGGTAAGTCGACGACCCTCTATGCGGCGCTGCAGGACATAAACGACGTCGAGAAGAACATCATCACGATCGAGGACCCGGTCGAGTACCGGCTCGACGGGATCAACCAGATCAACGTCAACCGCAAGGCGGGGCTCGACTTCGCCACCGGCCTGCGCTCGATCCTGCGTGCCGACCCCGACGTCGTGATGGTCGGCGAGATCCGCGACGGCGAGACCGCGCGGATCGCGATCGAGGCCGCGCTGACCGGCCACATGATGCTCTCGACCCTGCACACCAACGACGCCCCGGGCGCGATCACGCGCCTGACCAAGATGGGGATCGAGGCCTTCCTGACCGCCTCGGCGGTCGACTGCGTCGTCGCCCAGCGGCTGGCGCGCAAGCTCTGCAGCCACTGCAAGAAGCGCGCGATCGTCCCCCAGCAGGCGCTCGAAGAAGCCGAGATCCGCGTCGGGGTCGAGCTCGAGGGCTACGAGCCGGTTGGCTGCTCGCGCTGCAACCAGAGCGGCTATCGCGGCCGGGTCGGCCTCTACTCGGTGATGCGGATGACCGAGCGGATCAAGGAGATGACCGTCGCCCAGGCCCCCGAGGCCGAAATCGCCGCCGTTGCCCGCGAAGAGGGCATGCGCACCCTGCGCGAGGACGGCGTAGACAAGGTGCGCAGCGGCATGACCAGCCTGGCGGAGGTAGTCCGTGTCACCGCCTGACCCGACCGCCCCGGGCATGTTGCAGCTTTTTCCCCACGATGGTGGGGACAAAGCTGCAATCGACTTCAGGAATCGGGCGCGGAGGCCGATCTAGACCCCGATGGCCGTCGACTTCTCAGACGTTCTCCGCACGATGGTGGAGACCAACGCCTCCGACGTGCACCTCACGCCGGGAGTACCGCCCTGCATGCGCGACAAGGGCAAGGTCGTCCACATGGAGGGCTTCGACGTGCTCTCCGGCCAGGAGACGCGCGAGATCGTCTACTCGATCCTCAACGACGACCAGCGCAAACGCTTCGAGAACCACAAACAGCTCGACTTCGCCTACGCGATCCCCGGCGTCGCCCGCTTCCGCGTCAACTGCTTCTTCCAGCGCGGCTCGGTCAGCGCCGCCTTCCGCCTCGTGCCGCAGGACATCCCTTCGCTCGACTCGCTCAAGGTGCCGCAGGTGCTGCGCGAGCTCTGCGAGAAACCGCGCGGCTTCGTGCTCGTCACCGGCCCGACCGGCTCGGGCAAGAGCACGACCCTGGCGGCGATGATCGACGTGATCAACGAAGGCCGCCAGGACCACATCCTCACGATCGAGGACCCGATCGAGTTCCTGCACCAGCACAAACGCTCGATCGTCAACCAGCGCGAGGTCGGCGCCGACGCCGAAGACTTCTCGCTCGGCCTGCGCGCCGCGCTGCGCGAGGATCCCGACGTGATCCTGGTCGGCGAGATGCGCGACCTGGAGACGATCTCCACCGCGCTGACCGCGGCCGAGACCGGTCACCTGGTCTTCGCCACCCTGCACACCCAGTCGACCGCGCAGACGGTCGACCGGATAATCGACGTCTTCCCGCCCGAGCAGCAGGGCCAGGTGCGCACGCAGCTCTCGATCGCCCTGCAGGGGATCGTCACCCAGCAGCTGCTGCCGACCGCCGACGGGGTGGGGCGCGTCGTCGCGACCGAGGTGCTGGTTCCGACGCCGGCGATCCGCAACCTGATCCGCGAGGGCAAGACGCACCAGATCTACGCCGCCGTGCAGACCTCGGGCGCGGTCGGGATGCAGACGATGGACGCCGACCTGGCGCGGCTCGTCCGCGCCGGCGCGATCACCCGCTCGCTGGCCGAACAGCGCGCCTCCGTGCCCGAGGAGCTCAAACGCCTGCTCGGCTCGGCGGCGGTCGAACCAGCCGGGCTGCGGGCGGACCCGGTCGCGGCGGCGCCGCCTCCACCGGGCGCGCCACCGCCGGCGCCGAGCTCCGCGCCGCCCCCGCCGCCCAGCCCCGCTCCCACCCCCGGGGCCTAGCCGATGTCCGCCAGCACCTTCGCCTTCCGCGCGATGGACGTCGCCGGGGCCGCCACCGCCGGCGAGCTCGAGGCCGAGTCGAAGGCGCAGGTCACCGAGCAGCTGCGCCAGCGCGGCCTGATCGTCCTCGACGTCAGCGAGAAAAAGGCCCCGTTCAACATCGAGGACCTGTTCAAACGCTGGAAGAAGGTCGACGTGCGCGAGCTCGCCGTCTTCTCGCGCCAGTTCGCGACCCTGGTCGCCTCGGGCATGCCGATGCTGCGCACCCTGCACACGCTCGAGGAGCAGACCCAGGACGACAAGATCAAGGTGGCGGTCGCCGGCGTCCGCGCCGACGTCGAGGCCGGCAGCACGCTCGAGCAGGCGATGGAGCGCCACCCCGAAGTATTCGACCGCCTCTACCGGGCGATGGTCCGCTCCGGCGAGGAATCGGGGCGGTTGGAGGACTCGCTCGACCGCGTCGCCTATCAGGTCGAGAAAGCCGATTCGCTGCGCCGCCAGGTCAAATCGGCGATGACCTACCCGATCCTCGTCTTCGGCTTCGCCACGCTGGCGCTGCTCGGCGTCGTCGCCTTCATCATCCCCGTCTTCGCCGGGATCTTCGAAGAACTGGCCGAAGACAACCCGTCCGAGAGCGCCGAGCTGCCGCTGCCGACCAAGGTCTGCGTCGCTGCCTCCGAGGCGATCACCGGTTACTGGTTCATCCTGATCCCGCTGATCGCCGGCCTCGTCGTCGGCTTCTTCCAGTGGAAGAAGACCGACAAGGGCAAGGAGATCTGGGACCGCTTCAAGCTGCGCCTGCCGTTCTCGATCGGCGACGTGATCCAGAAGATCGCGTTGGCGCGCTGGTCGCGCACCTTCTCCGGCTCGGTCTCGGCCGGCGTGCCGATGCTGCAGTCGATCAAGCTGACCGGCGAAACGGCCGGCAACGTCGTGCTCGAGCAGTCGATGGAGGAGCTCTACGCGGCGGCCAAGCGAGGCGGCTCGCTGGCCGGCCCGATCCAGCGCCACGAGATCTTCCCGCCGATGGTCGGCCACATGGTCGCGGTCGGCGAGGAAACCGGCCAGCTCGAAAACATGCTGAGCAAGATCGCCGACTTCTACGAGACCGAGGTCGACGCCAAGATCAAAGCCCTGACCTCGCTGATCGAGCCGCTGATGATCGTCTTCGTCGGCGGCGTAGTCGGCTTCATCGTAATCGCGATGTACCTGCCGATCTTCAGCCTCTACGACAAGATCGGCTGATGCTGTGGCCGCAGCGTTGCGAGTTCAGTAAGTTAAGGCTGTAACCTTACAAAGCTCGATGGGCGATGAAAGGTTACGCCGATGGCGATAGAGGCGAGACAGAGCGAGAGACCTGCCGGTCGGTACGTGGATCGTCAATGGCAGCCGAATCCGCAGGGTCAAGGTCGGCGGGGGCGTCGCGGCGGCAGCTACCGGGCGTTCGTCCCCGATCCAGTCGCCGAGCGGGACTTCGCCCTCGACGGCGAGGCGAGCGCCGCCGTCAACCGGGCGACGAAAGCGCTGGAGTGCCTGCAGCACGCGCCGGCGAGGATCGCCACGCTGGGCGCCGTGGCGCAGAACCTGCTGTGCTCGGAGAGCGTCGCCTCGTCGCGAATCGAGGGCGTCCTGATCTCGCAGAAGCGGTTGGCGAGGGCGGCCCAGCTCGGCCCCGGCAAGGGGAGGAGCGGTCATGCCGCGGCAGAGGTGCTGGGCAACGTCGAGGCGATGAGGAAGGCGGTCGAGATCGGCGCCGAGGCTTCTCCACTCACCGTCGACGACCTGATCGGGATTCACCGCCTGCTGCTGAGGTTCGCCGACGACCACGGGATTGCCGGGGTCGTGCGGACTGCGCAGAACTGGATAGGGGGCAGTGGATTCAACCCGCTCGATGCCGCCTTCGTGCCGCCTCCGCCGGAGCACGTGCCCGAGCTGCTCGACGATCTCTGCCGATTCACGCGCCGCGAGGACCTGCCCCCGGTGCTGCAGGCGGCGATCGCTCACGCCCAGTTCGAGACGATCCACCCGTTCACCGACGGCAACGGCAGGGTCGGCAGGGCCCTGATCTACGCGGTCCTGCGCCGCCGCGGCGAGATCAGCCGCTACATCCCGCCGATCAGCATGCTGCTGGCGAGCGCGCCCGGCGAATACATAGACGGGCTGACCGCCTACCGCGACGGCGAGGCGAGCGTCTGGTGCGAATCGTTTGCCCTGGCGGTGGAGGCCGCCGCGGGCGAGGCGCAGAACCTCGCGGAAGCGATCGAGGATCTCGAGCTCGAGTGGCTGGAGCGCGCGGGCTCACCCCGCGCGGGCTCGGCCGCGCGCCTGCTGATCGCGGCGTTGCCCGAGCGCCCCGTATTCGACTCCGCCACGGCGCAGCGCCTGACCGACCGCTCTCACGTCGCCGTGAACGCTGCCCTGCAGCGCCTGGAGGAGGCCGGAGTAGTCCGCCGGCTCAACGAGCGCAAGTGGGGCCGAGCCTGGGAGTGCACCGAGCTGCTCGAGCTGGTCGAAGCCTTCGAGAAGAGCGTCACCGAGCGCCGGGCGACGATGCCGCGGGGGGATCTGCTCGAGCGCATCGACGGGGTGGACCGGCCGCCGGCAGGCCCGCCGTACAGCGAGGAGATCCTCGACGAACTGCGCGAAGACAGAGTGTAGGTTGGCGGTGTCAGGGTGAGTCGATGATCTGTTGAACTCGCCCCGGCGTCATCTCCACCAGTTCGGCCACCTGGCGACGGGGTAGGTCGTCCTTCGACCGTCGGATCGCCTCGTCGCGCTCCGCCTTCGCGACCTGCGTGCGCTGTTCGAGCAAGCGGAGCTTCCGGTTGATGCGCTTCAGTGCCTCTTCGTGAGCCTGGGCGCTGTCGTTCATGTCACAATGCAAGTAGACAGAGGGTTGTTGGTAGATCCAATGACCTCAGGGGAGGCCCGCTTCGGCGGGCCTTTCTTATGGTTGCATTTGCCCCGACGCCGCCGCAACGGCGCCGGGGCGGGTGGCCTACTGCCGTACGCTCTGGACAAGCATCGTTTAGCCTACTAAACGCTTCAGCCGTCTTTTTAGTTGGCCGAGGAAATCTATAGGCGAATATAACGGCGTATAACAGGACGGCCTTGCTGCAAGTGCTACCGTGACGCACATGAACTCGGTCGGGGTGCGTGAGTTGCGGCAGAACCTCTCTCGGTATCTGGCGCAGGTGAAGGAGGGGGAGAGCTTTGCGGTGACCGAGCGTGGACGCGAGGTCGCGCGATTGACTCCGTCCGGCCCGGCCGACTCGCCGATCGCCCGCCTCGTCGCCGAGCGGGGCGCGACGATGCCGCGAGGGGATCTGCTCGAGCGCATGCGCGAATCGGATCTTCCGCCCGCCGTGGGCCCGCCCAGCATCGAGGTACTCAATGAACTCCGAGAGGAGCGCCTGTAGCGGCTCGACTCGCATATCTCGATAGCTCGGCCTACGTCAAGCTGCCGCTTCGGGGGGCCGGGCATCGGGTGCTGTGCGAGGAGCTTTCCCGGTGGGATGGCTACGTCTCCAGTGCCCTGCTCGGCGTCGAGGCAATCCGGGCCTGCTCGCGGTACCCGGACAAGCGGCACGCTCGTGACGCCCGCGAATGGCTCTTTGACGTGACCTTGCTGCCGCTCGACGGTGCGCTCCTCGACGACGCTACATCGCTCGGCCCTCCCGGCCTGCGCAGCCTGGACGCCCTCCACCTGGCGACCGCACTCAGTGTGCGCGAGGACCTCGGCGCCTTCGTCACCTACGACGAGCGCCTCGCCGAGGCCGCGGTCGCCTGCGGCCTGCCGGTCACGACCCCCGCGTAGCACGCCTCCTCTACCTCTGGACTCGTTTATCGGCGGTCTCGGTTGCCGGGTCGTCGTGGCAAGTACACCCCGGAATCCGACCACCCACGCGAAACGCATCCACGAAGCGATCGACAAATGCTTGCACCTAGATTGACCACAGGATCCAAGCCCATCGTCCACTCGTTCACCCTCTTTGTTGAGGGTCTGGACGTTTCCTCGGATGCGCATGTCGACGCGCTGCACGAGGGGGGCTGCGACGACGCGACGTTTGGGGTTCGCGATGGGGCGGCCTACGCGATTTTCGATCGTGAGGCGGCGAGCTTCAGCGATTCTTTGCGCAGCGCGATAGCGGACGTCCTGCGGGCCCTGCCGGAGGCGCGGATAATTCGCATCGAGCCCGATGACCTGGTGACTATGGCGACGATCGCGACACGTTGTGGACGCAGCAGGGAGTCGATCAGGCTGCTTGCGAACCAGGAACGCGGTCCTGGCGGGTTCCCCCCTCCCGTTGCCTATGTGGATGAGCGAACGCGTCTTTGGCACTGGCCGGATGTTGCTCACTGGCTGAACGAGCATCGCAAGGCGCGGATCGAGATAGACGCCGACGCGGCGGATCTGGTGGCGGCGATGAACGCTGCATTTGACTTGCGTGATCACACCGTCCATCTCTCATCGAGCGATCGCGCCCTCGTCGGCGAGGTCCTGGAAGGTTCGTCCGGCCGGGGAACTCTCCCCCTCGATCTATAGATCAATATAACAATGTATAACAAGCATCGTATAATCACCTATAGATGCCCAGAACCGGAGAGACGCGCAACCCGTACACGCCCGACATGGGGGCGCGGCCGCCGTTCCTGGCGGGACGCGAGTCCGAGCTCGGCTATCTGCGCGAGCTGCTCGATCAGCTTGGGCACGGCGGCACCCAGAAGCATCTGGTCATAACCGGCCTGCGCGGCGTCGGCAAGACCGTGCTGCTCAACGAGTTCGAGGCGCTCTGCGAGGCGACCGGCTGGCACGGCGAGGCCCGGGAGGTCAGCGAGGAATCGCGGATAGCGGACCTGGTTGCCAGGTCGGCGCGGCGGGCGCTCGTGGAGATGAGCAGCACGAAACGCGCCGGAGACGCGGTCCGACGTGCGCTGGGCGCGCTCAAGGCCTTCACGATCACGGTCGGGGACGTCGCCTTCAATCTCGACGTTGCGGCGCTGGAGGGGGTGGCCGATTCCGGTGACCTCGCCGAAGACATGCGGGACCTGCTGGTCGAGGTTGGGCTGGCAGCCGAAGAGCACGGCAGCGGCTTCGCCCTGATCCTCGACGAGATGCAGAACCTGTCCCGATCCGACCTGGGCGCGCTGATCGTCGGCCTGCACCGCGCGAAGCAGAAGGGCTATCCGGTCGCCCTCGTCGGGGGAGGCCTGCCGCTGCTGCCGGAGCTGACCGCCGAAGCGAAGAGCTATGCCGAGCGCGGCTTCGAGTTCCGCTCCGTCGGCCCACTCGACGGCGTCGCCTCCAAGGCCGCGCTCGAGCAGCCGGCCGGCGAGCACGGGGTGCGCTGGCAGGGCGCGGCCCTGGAGCGCGTCGTGACGGCAACGGAGGGGTATCCGTACTTCCTTCAGGAGTACGGACGCGCGGTCTGGAGGATCAGCAGCGGAGAGACGATCTCCGTCGGGGACGTCGACGCAGCCGAGCCGATCGCCCGTGACTACCTCGACGAGAACTTCTTCAGCCAGCGGATCGGAAGGCTGCCGGTCGCCGAGGGGCGCTACGTGGCGGCCGTCGCCTCGCTGGGCGACGGCCCGCAGCGCACCGCGGATGTGGCGGCCGTGCTCGGCAAGGAGCTGCAGGCGGTGAGCGTCCTGCGGGACCGGCTGATCAGGGCCGCCCTGCTCTACGCCCCTCGCCGAGGGCAAGTCGACTTCACGGTTCCGCGTTGCGCCGATTACATCCGCCGTCGCATGCCCGAGACGCGGTCCAGCGAGGAGATCCTCGACGAGATGCGCGAAGACAGAGTGTGACCTTGCTGGGGCCCTCTACGTCATTCGGCCAGGCTCCTGTGCCTGCGGGCCGTGGTTTGACCCCGGGCGCTGGTTATCCGCGGGAGTGCGGGCTACCTTGGCCGGCATGGACGAGGCGGATCGGCGAAGCGGTGCGGCGGCTGCCCGAGCGGCAGCGGGAGGCGCTGGAGCTGCGCGAGCGCGAGGGCATGTCGTACGAGCGGATCGCGGCGCGGACAGGGACGGGTCCCGGGCGGGTCGCGCAGCTGCTCGAGCGGGCGCGGATCAACCTCTACGACGAGTTGCGGGGCACGCCGCTGGCCGCGGTCGCAGCGCCCGCGAAGGCGCGCCACCCGCAAGCGGCGCGGGGGGGGCGAAGAAGGCAGCCGCCCGGCGCGCCGGCGCGGGCCCCGCGATGACCGCCGGCGGTCAGGCTGCGGACGCACCCGGCGCGACGCCCGTCGCCGCGTCCGGACCCCCGTCGCAGGGTGGCGGAAAGCCCGCCGCCTCTGGCCCGGATCCTCCGTCGGGCAAAGTCGGCGTCGGCCCGACCCAGCAGACCGCATCGCCCAAGCCGAGCTCCAAGCCGGCCCCCGCCCCGACGTCGACGCAGGCCTCCCCGCCGGCGACGACGACGGCATCCTCGCCGGCCCAGGCGTCTCCCCCTGCCGACGAAGAGCCCGAGGCCCCGGGTCGCAGCGGCGAAGCACCGGGCAAGCCCGCCAACCGCCCACCGAAGTAACCGCCGCCCCTAAAGGTGAGGCGCGCCGATGACGGCGAGGACGATCGCAAGCACGGCGCCCAGCAGGGACCACGTGAGACGGTCGAACTTGGCGTCGAACTTGGCGTCCATCCGGTCGAACTTGGCGTCGAACTTGGCGTCCATCCGGTTGAACTTGGCGTCGAATTTGGCGTCCATCCGGTTGAGCTTGGCGTCGAATTTGGCGTCCATCTGCTCGAACCTGACGTCCATCCGATCGAATCCAGCCTTTATCTCGCCGCGGAGCTCCCTGTGTTCCTTGTCCAGGCGGCCGATGCCATCGTCGACCTTCTTGTTCAGGTCGTCCAGACGTCCCTCGTTCCAGTTCGGCTGCTGCATGGCCTTCAATTGTTGCACCTCAAACGTTTCGTCGTCGTCTCGCACCTGGGCGCTGATTGCCGCTGAATCGCTTTCCCGCATACCTATCCAAGGATTCAGCGGCGAAAACTCTCCCCCCTACGGACTAACGCGTAGGGCGTCGGTCCGCAAATAGCGGTCCAACTGAGTTTTCGGCGGATGCAGCCCAAATTTCGGGGATTTAGGGATCTGGGTTGCGGTCGAAGAGGGGAGAGTGATGAATCTGCCAGTGCTCTGGTGCAAAAGGCAAAACCGCCGTGAGGCGGTGGCGCAAAGCCGTCGGGGCTCCCACTCGGGAGCCGGCCGGGCTACCACCGGGGTCGACAGACACCACGTGGCTTCAACGCGACGGGGCTCTGGCGAAAACGAGATGACCATAGGAGGTCACTGATGTTTCTCCAGAATCTCCGGGCCAAGATGAGCGCCCGGCTCAGTGGCGACAGGGAGGCCGGCTTCACGCTGATCGAGCTTCTCGTCGTCATGTTGATCCTCGGCATCCTCGCCGCAATCGCAATCCCCGCATTCTTCAACCAGCGGGACAAGGGCACGGACGCCCAGGCCAAGGCCGCCGCCCGTACCGCCCAGACGGCGATCGAGACCTTCGCCACCGAAAGCGAAGGAAAATACGGTGGCGCGACGGTCGAAAAACTGGTCGCTATCGAGCCTACGATCAAAGAAGCGGGCGACAACAAAATCACGCTCGCGGAACTGGGCGATAGCACCTACGAGGTAACTGCGACCTCGGGCACCGAAACCGAATTCACCATCGCACGAAATGGCGGATCGGTGACCTTCAGCTGCGAACCGGAAGGTGGCGGTTGTCCTCCGGGTAAAGACTGGAGCAAATAGCCTCCGTCTATCTTGAGCAACTCCGGTCGTAGGATGGCCGGGAGATTTATCGGGCGGGCCTTCGGGCCCGCCTTTTCTTTACCCAATTCTGGCCTGGACGCATGGCCGATACGTCCAGGCATTCGTGCCTGTGGCCCGCGTTCGCGCTTGTTTCGCTCAAGCCGGAGCCCATCTCGTTCGATGGGAGGAGGCATGGCTCTGCGCGCGTTCCTCTCCACGCTCCGCCGCCGCCTCGCCTCCGAGGCCGGCTTCGCCGTCCCCACCGTGATGCTGATGACGGTCGCGGGGATGGGGATCGCCAGCGTCGGCGTGATGGCCTCGATCGATGGCCAGGGCGGCGTCGTCCGCGACCAGGGCTCGAAGACGGCGCTCGCCGTCGCCGAGTCCGGCGCCGAGCAGGCGCTGCTGCACTACAACCGCGACACGCCCCCCTGCACGCCGGTGCTCGAGGGCGAATGGTGCGGCCCCGTCGCCGGGCTCGCCGTCAACGGTGGCGCGGTCTCCTACTGGGCGCGCGAGACGGATGGGGAAGCGTGCGACGTCGTCGATGTCGGCGAATGCGTCGAGATCGTCTCGGTCGGCACGCTCGACGGGGTGACGAGGCGGGTCAACGTCTTCGCCTCCTCGCTCGAAAGCGACGGCTCCAGCAGCGGCGGCCCGTTCGTCTCGGCGGGAGTGCTCTCCCTTGAAGACATGGTCCTCGACTCGAACTCGAAGATCCACACGGGCGTCGCCACCAACGGCAACATCGAACTCAAATCGAATGCCCAGCAGTGCGGCCTCGCCAGTGTCGGCGTCGGCAAAGAACTGAACAAAGGCCCCAACGCCGGCTACCACTCGGACTCCAAATGCACGGTCGCCGCGAGCGAATACGCGCAGAAAGAACTCACGCTGCCGCTGGTCACCGAGGGCGACGTGCCGGAGGAAAACGATAACTCGCGCTTCTTCGCCCTCGACACGGCCAGCGGCAAGAAGGCCGAGGCCTGCTGGGACGGCTTCGACGCAGACGGGGACAGCTCGAAAAAGTGCGGCACGCGCGAGCTGCGGGTCGAAGGCAACAGCACCGTGGTCATGACGGGCTCGGTCTACAGCTTCTGCAAGCTGACCCTGCGCAGCAACAGCGCGCTCTACGTGCCCGAGGGCGAACAGGTGACGATCTACTTCGACTCGCCCGAGAACTGCGGATACTCGTCAGGGGTCGAACAACTCGACCTCGACTCCAACTCGCGGATCACCTCCGCGGGGGCGGACGCGCTCGATGTGGTCATGCTCTTCGTCGGCTCGGACTCGCTCGAGACCAACATCCGGCTGAACAGCAACACCTCGGTCAACGGCCCCTGCGAGCAGAACTTCGTGATCTACGCGCCGCGCTCGCACGTCGAGCTCGACAGCAACTCGAAATTCTGCGGGGCGATCGCCGGCAAGTCGGTCCACCTCGACTCGAACGCGGAAGTCTGGAACGCCAACGGTTCGGAGGATTTCGACTGGTCGGGCGAAGAATTCCCGCCGACGACCGCGCACTACGAGCCCTACCGCTTCGTCGAGTGCAGCGCGGTCGTCGCCGACCCGCCCGACACGGGGTGCTGAGCGAGTGGGCGCGGGGCGGAGAGCCGTCGCGGCGCTGCGCCGCGAGGAGGGCGGGTTCACGCTGATCGAGCTGCTGGTCGCGAGCGCGATCGGCCTCGTCGTCGTCGCCGGCGCGATGAGCGTCTTCCTCAGCGGCGTCAAGAGCCAGCCGCGCGCGTCCTCGAAGGTGGCGGCGATCCAGCAGGGCCGCTACACGGTCGACCGGATCGTGCGCGAGCTGCGCCAGGGGCTCGAAGTCCCGGCCTCGCCGGCGTCGTCGGCGACTCACCTGGAGCTCGTCACCTACGTCAACGCGACCGCCTGCGGCGGACCGGCCGGCGGCACGGCGATCCCCTGCCGGGTCATCTACGACTGCGAGGGAGATGTCTGCACGCGCGCGGTGGCCCAGCCCGACGGCAGCGAAGAAGGGGCGGCGACCCAGGTGGTTGACGGCCTGGCCGACGACGAAGTCTTCAGCTACGCGCCGAGCGTGGCCGACGCGGGCTTCATCGGCGTCACGCTCTCACTGGAGGCCGACAGCAAGCCGGTCGTGCTCGTCGACGGCGCGGCGCTGCGCAACCCAAGCGAGGAAGCATGAGGCGCCTGCACGCGGACGAGCGCGGCATGACCGTGGTCGAGGTCGTCGTCGCCGGCCTGATCATGGTGGTCGGCAGCCTCGGTGTGCTCGGCATCGTCGACGCGGCCAGTCGCAACACCTTCCGCGCTGAGCAGAGCCAGGCCGTCGCCAACGTCATGCAGGCGGAAATGGAGCGGTTGCGCCAGATCCCCTACGACGAGCTGGCGCTGGAAGAGCTGCCGGTCCACGTGTCCGACCCGAACGACCCCGACTCGCGCGTCTCCAGCACCACCTTCTTCTTCACCGGCCGCGACAAAACCGGCCTCAAGCCGCTCGTCTACAACGGCGGCACCAACGGCGGCGAGACGATCGAAGGCGGCACGGTCGATCCCGGGCCGACCCCGTTCACCACCGGGAACATCGGGGGCGAGATATACCGCTACATCGTCTGGGAGACCTGCCCCTCGGCGCTCTGCACCGACGGCAGGTACCTGAAGCGCGCGATCGTCGTCGCCAAGCTCGACGACACCGCCTCCGGCGGGACCGCCCGCCGCTACCAGGAACTGCAGGGCCAGTTCGTCGATCCCGACGTCGAACCGGCCGAATTCCCCTCGCAGGAGCCGGGCGGGGGCAACGACCTGCAGTGGACGCTGTGGCTGACCGACACCCCCTGCGACCAGGCCGAACGGCTGCCGCACCCTGAGAGCGAAGGCGACCACCCGAGCCACAACACGCGCGGCGACTGCGCCGATGGCGTGCAGGACGAAAACGTGCCCGGCGCGCCCGACCTGCTCTGGCCGGTGGCGCCGGAGCTGCCGCCGAAAGAGGACGAGGAAGAAGAGGGCTTCCCCGGCTACCCCGACTACAACTACGACTACGCGAGCGAGCTCGAGCCCCAGCCCGACGCGGACGAGGGCCTGCAGCTGCTGCCGGGAGGCGAATGCGGCGGCGCCGGGATGACCGCCCTCGCCGCCGGCGCCGCGACCGAACCGGATGCCGACGAAGACGCATTTCGCCGCGTGCACCGCTGGCTCTCGCCGCCGATGCCGGCGACCGGCAGCGGCGACGACGTGCTGCTGACCGGCGAAGGCACGCTCAGCCTCTGGTCGCGGACCGTCTCCGAAGCCGTCTATAAAGGCCGCGTCTGCGCCTGGGTCTTCGTCCGCGGCTACGGCGAGGAATCGATCACCGACACGATGGTCGTCAACCTCGGGCCGCCGCAGTCGCTCCACTTCGACCAGTTCGAGAGCTCCTGGCCGAGCGAAGGCTGGACCGAGGTCTCGCTGCCGCTCAGCTTCGGCTACGCGGGGGAGGGCGGGGCGCTGCCGCTGCCCGAGGGCTCCCGCCTCGGCTTGGCGGTCGCCGTCGGCGGCGACACCCCGACCGGCCTGCAGTTCCTCTACGACGAGCCCAGCTTCGACAGCCGGCTCGAACTGGCGACGACCGGCGCCCCGCCGCCGGAAGGCTGACCGCCGCGCCTGCAAGGCTGCCGGGCCGATGAACGAGCCCGTCGCGGTCGCTTTCCTCTTCCTCTTCGGCCTGCTGATCGGCAGCTTCCTGACCGTCGTCGCGCACCGGCTGCCGCGCGGCGAGTCGATCGTCGGCGGGCGCTCGCACTGTCCCGCCTGCGGCGCCCAGATCGCCGCCTACGACAACGTTCCGGTCGTCTCCTGGGCGCTGCTGCGCGGCCGGGCGCGCTGTTGCGGGGCGGAGATCTCGCCGCGCTACCCGCTGGCCGAGCTCGTCACCGGCGCGCTGTTCGCGGCGACGGCGCTGGTGCTCTGGGGCGACGCCGGCGATGTCGCGCTCGGCCTCGTCTTCGTCTCGATGCTGGTCGCGATCACGCTGACCGACCTCGAGCGGCGGATCATCCCCAACAAGATCCTGATCGCCGCCGCGGTGGCGGCTGTCGCGATCGTCGCTGTGTCCGACCCGAGCAGCCTGCCCGAGCGGGCGCTCGCCGCCGCCGCGGCCGGCGGCCTGCTGCTCGCCGCCGCGCTCGCCTACCCACGCGGGATGGGGCTCGGCGACGTCAAGTTGGCGGCGACGATGGGGCTCTTCCTCGGCCGCTCCGTCGGCCCGGCGATCCTCGTCGCGCTGCTCGCCGGCTCGCTCGTCGGGCTGGCGGCGATCGCCCGCCACGGCACCGCGGCGCGCAAGCAGGCGATCCCGTTCGGCCCGTTCCTGGCGCTCGGCGGCGTCGTCGGCCTGCTCGCCGGGGAAGAGCTGGTCGAGTGGTATCTGGGCGCGTTCTGACTTCATCGCAGCATTTCCGGGCCGTGGGCACGAAAATGCTGCGATCGACCGGGGCCCGGCGACACCGTGCCTCGGTCGTCCGTCCAGGTTCTCCTATAACTGAGTAGTTGCAGGGCGAAAGTTCTGCGGCCTTCCTGTCGATGCAGGATCTGCGTGCTTTCCCTGAGCAGGAAGAAGAAGCCCGATTCAGTCGTCGGCCTCGATATCGAGGCGGGCAGCGTCGCCGCGACCGAAGTCGCGGTGAACGGCTCGATCGAGCTGAAGGCCTCGGCGATCGCTGCGCTCGACTCCGGTGCCTTCCACGAGGGTGAGGTGCTCGATGCCGATCGCCTCTCCGCGGCGCTGAAGTCGCTCTTCGCCGAGCACAAGCTCGCAAAGCAGGTCCGGCTCGGGATCGGCAACCAGCGCGTCGTCGTCCGCACCGTGCGCCTGCCGGCGATCGAGGACCCGAAGGAAATGGAGGCGGCGGTCCGCTTCCGCGCCCAGGAGCAGATGCCGATGCCGCTCGACCAGGCCGTGCTCGAGTACCAGGTCGTCGGCGGCGCCGCCGACGTCGAGGGCGGGGCGGCCCAGGTCGACGTGGTCGTCGTCGCCGCGCGCCGCGACATGGTCTCCTCTCTGCTCGCCCCGATCCGTAAGGCCGGCCTCGAGCCGGTCGGCGTCGACCTCTCCGCCTTCGGCATGATCCGCGCGCTCGCCGGCCCGGCATCGCCCGCGGTAGTGGCCGGCGACAAAGCAGCGCCGTCCTCCGCCGTCCTCTACTGCAACCTCGGCGACGTCACCAACCTCGCGGTCGCCCGCGACCGGGCCTGCCTCTTCACCCGCGTCTCCTACGCCGGGCTCGAGCAGATCGCCGATCGGCTGATCAGCGCCGCTGGCATCCATCCCGAGCACGCCGCCCAGTGGCTCACCCACGTCGGCCTCGAAACGCCGCTTGAGTCGATCGAGGGCGACGCCGAGACCGCGGCGGCGACGCGGCGGTCCCTGGAAGAGGGAGTGACGGCGCTGATCGACGAGCTGCGCCTCTCGCTCGACTATTACGGCGCCCAGGAGGCGGTGGTGCCGGTCGAGCGGATCGTCCTCTGCGGCCCCGGCAGCGCGATCTCCGGCCTCGCGGCGCGGATGGAAGCCGGCCTCGGCCTGCCGATCGCAGTCGCCCGCCCGCCCGCGCTCGAGGCGCTCGACGAGGCCTCGGCCGCGCGACTGACCGTCCCCTTCGGCCTGGCGCTGGAGGACTGAGGCATGCGTCCCGTCAACCTGATCCCAGCCGAGGAACGCCGCGGCGGCGCCGCCCCGCTGCGCACCGGCTACATGCCCTACGTGCTGATCGGCGGGCTCGTCCTGCTGCTCGTCGGCGTCGTCGCACTGGTGCTCGCCGGCAACCAGGTCTCCGAACGCGAAACCGAAGTCGCGACGCTCGAGCGCGAGGACGCGCAGGCCGAAGCCAAGGCCCAGAGCCTCGCCGCCTACACCGAGTTCCGCGAACTGAGCGAAGCGCGCGTGGCAACCGTCAGCGAGCTCGCCGACAGCCGCTTCGACTGGGAACGGGTGATGCGCGAACTGGCGCTGATCCTGCCTGGCGACGTCTCACTGGTGAGCCTGGTCGCCACCGTCGCGCCGGGGGTCACGGTGGAGGGTGGCGGTGGGGGCGCGTCCGGCATGCGCGCTGCGGCGCCGGGCCCGGCGCTCGAGCTGGAAGGCTGCGCCAAGGGACAGAACGGCGTCGCCGGCTTCGTCACCGCGCTGGAAGACATCGACGGCGTCACCCGGGTCGGCGTCCAGTCCTCGGAACTGCCGTCCGAGAAGGACGACGGCGGGGGCGGCGGCGACGTCGACGGCGACGAGTGCCGCACGCACGAGTGGGTCGCGAAATTCTCGATCGTCGTCGCCTTCGACGCGGCGCCCGTCGCCGAGGTGGCGGCCGGCGGCGAAGCCGCGCCGGTCGCGGCGGAGAGCTCCGAGGAAGAGGAATCCGAGAGCGACGAATCCGACGAGGGCTCGGAAGGGGAAGGCTGAGATGAAGCTCGAGATGAACGCCAAAAACCGAGCCGTGCTCGCGGCCGTGGCGCTGGTCGTTCTCGCCTTCGTCTTCTGGACCCAGCTGCTCAGCCCGAAGCGCGAAGAGGCCGCCGAGCTCGGCACGCAGGTCGTCCGGCTCGAGGCCTCGCTGGCCGCGCACCAGGCCGAAATCGCCGAAGGTGAAGCGGCCAAGGCCGAATTCGCCGGCCAGTACCAGCGCCTCGTCGTCGTCGGCAAGGCGGTCCCCAGGGACGACGACGTCGCCTCGCTGCTGGTCCAGGTCAACCGGCTGGCTGACAAGAGCAAGGGCAGCTTTCGCGACATCGTGCTGAGCGCCGAAGGCGGCAGCGAAGAAGCCGCCACGCCGGCTGCGCCGGGGGAGGAGCCCGCTTCGCCGACCGAGGTGGCCGCGGCGCTGCTGCCGCTCGGCGCGTCGATCGGCCCGGCCGGGCTCGCCGTGATGCCCTACAGCGTCACCTATAACGGCAGCTTCTTCGACGTCGCCGACTTCATCAAGGGGATCGACTCCCTGGTCGACACCAAGCAGGGCGAAGAGGTCGCGGTCGACGGCCGTCTGGTCACGATCGACGGCTTCGCGCTCGAGGCCGACAGCGACGTCGGCTTCCCGCTGCTGCAGGCGAGCTTCGCCCTGACCACGTACCTGACGCCGCCCGCAGAGGGCGTGACCGGCGGCGCGACGCCTGCAAGCCCCGGCGGGACCGAAGCCGCGCCCGTCGCCACTACCACGGGAGCGACGCCATGAACAGGTTGAAGAAGGGCGCCGAGCTGAAACCGCCGGTTTTCGTCGCCGACCTCTACTACGACCTGCGCGACCGACGCCTGCTGCTGCCGCTGGCGCTGGTCCTGGTCGCGATCGCCGCCGTCCCCTTCCTGCTCGGCGGCTCGGACTCCGAGCCGCCGCCCGTGCCCCCGGCGGGCGTCGGCGTCGTCACCGAGCAGGACGCCTCCGCGACCCTCGCTGTGGTCGAGGCGACCCCCGGCCTGCGCGACTACGAGAAGCGGCTCGGCAACCGCACGCCGTCGGATCCCTTCGAACCCCGCTATGCGGGCGTGCCCGACTCGGTCAAGCTGAAGACCACGTCGACCAGCTCTACCGGTGGCTCCGAGACGGTGACGGTCGAAGACGGCTCGACCACGGTCGAGGTCGAAACGGGAGGCTCGGGCGGCGGCTCCGGCGGCGGCTCGGGTGGATCGGGCGGCGGGTCCGGCGGGTCCGGCGGCGGCTCGGGCGGCAGCGCCCCCAAGGGCGGCGGGCTGCGGCTGATCGAATACCGCTTCACGATGCAGCTCTCGCGCACGGTCCAGGCCGAGGACGGGAGCCGCGAGTGGACCAAGCCGGACGTGCGCAAGGGGGTCAAGCTGCTGACCCAGCTGCCGGGGAAAAAGAACGCGGTCGCCACGGTCGGCGGCGTCAACCTCCGCAACGGCAAGGTCTACTTCCTCGTCGCCGACGAGGTGAAGTCGCTCGACGGCGAGTTCAACTGCGTGACCCGCACGCCGAACGGCCTCTGCGAACTGCTCGAGATCGAGACCGGCTTCCCACTCGAGCTCGTCGCCGGCGCCAACGACGTGCGCCACCGGATCAAGGTGACCAAGATCGACGCCGTCTGGGCGGGCAGGCCCGACAAGAGCGCCACGTCCACGCGCGTCGCCTTCGGCCCCGTCGCGAACTCCCTGCCGCAGCCATAACTTCAGTAAGTGAAGCTTTGGCGCTAAACTCGCTGGAGGCGAGCATTTCCACGATCCGGCCCGCCTTCCACGATGAGCGCCGAGAGCAATTCCCAATGCCCTGTCTGTCGCACCGCTGACGTCGTCTGCGGCAAGTGGACCCTCCTCGTGATCCGTGACCTCGCCGCCGGCTGCGCCCGCTTCTGCGAGCTCGAGCGCTCGCTCGAGGGGATCAGCCCGCGTACGCTCTCGCTGCGGCTGCGGGCGCTGGAAGAAGAGGGCATCGTCGAGCGCAACACCTTCCCCGAGGTGCCGCCGCGGGTCGAGTACGCGCTGACCGAGAAGGGCGAGGCGCTGGTGCCGCTGATCGAGGACATGCGCCGCTACGGCGCCCGCTGGCTGTTCGAAGAGCAGCCGGCTCCGGTCCCCGCGTAGCTGCAACGCATCGTGCAGGCGCAGGAGCGCTGCCCGGTGGGGGGAAGGTCGGCCCGTGCGCGATCCTCTGCTCAACGAGGCGATCCGGCGGCTTGCCGCCGAGGCCGCCACCCGCTTCAGCACGCTGGTCGCCGGCGGCGAGCAGATCCCCTTCGACGTCGCCGAGTCCGCCGGTCCCGACGACGCGCTCTTCCACAGCTACGTCCCGCTGACCTCGCGCTTCGTGCGCGAGCGCGAGGCCGAGCTGCGCTCGCTGCCCGCCTTCGGGCCCGCCCGCGACAGCATCGACGCCGCCGGCGTCGCCGGCCCCTATCTGGAGCAGCGCGGCGAGACCGTGCCCGCCGAGGCCGGCGAGCGCGCCGCGCGCATGCTGACCGTCTTCATCGCCGCCCTCTGGGACGGCTGCACCGAGTTCTCGCTCGACCGCGACCGGCTCGAGGGCGCCCTCGCGGTGCTCGACGCCGAGGCCGAGGACGTCGACGAGGCCGACTTCGTCGCTGTGCCGGTGGTCGGGCTGCGGATGCCCGGGATGCGGCTGCCGCTGCCGCACGGCGCCCAGATCGTCCGCGGCGACGCCTTCGAGGCGCCGCTCGAGGCGCAGCGCAGCGAAGGCATGGGCCGCGAGGCCTGGGAGCCGCAGTACTTCGCGATCGCCGAACAGGGCGACGGGCCCGACAGCGCCGGCGCCGCACTCGCGCAGTTGGGCGACCTGATCAGCGTCATGCGCCTGTTCAAGCCCGGCGGCGTCGGGCTCGGCCCGCACGCGTTCGTCCCCAGCGGCGAGGCCGGCTGGCGCCGGCTTCCGACCGGCGCGCCCGCCCCGCGCGAAGGCGGCTACAAGCTTGACCAGGAGGAGACGGAGCAGCTCGCCGCGCTGGCCGAGACGCTCGAGGCCCGACCCGACCCGGCCGGCCCGCTGGCCTGGGCCGTGCGCCGCTTCGAGCTCGGCTGCGAGCGTCCCTCCCCACTCGAAGGCCTCAGCGACCATCTGCTCGCGCTGCGCGCGGTGCTCGACGGGCAGGGCCCGGTCGGCGCCTCGCTGCCGATGCGCGCCGCGGCGCTGATCGCCGGCGACTCGACCGACCGCCTCGCTGCCCGCGAGCGGGTCGAAGCGGCGATGGAGCTGGAGCGCGCCCGCATGGCCGGCGCCGCGACCGGCGACGTCGAGCTGGCCGCCTGGGTCGAGGACAGCGTCCGCCGCATCCTGCGCGAAGCCGCGCTCGGCGAGCTCGGCGCCGACCTCAACGAGGCCGCCGACGAGACCCTGATCGCGACCGGCCTCGACGGCGGCGACGCCTCGATCGCCGTTTCCGAGGAAGTCGAAGAGCCCGTAGTGGACTTTGACCGTCCTATAGCAAGGCAAAAGTCCAATACGCCGATTTCTGAGTCCCCGATGACCGAGGAGGAGCACGAGATGAGCCAGGACACCCGCATCCTCGAGCCGGTCCCGGCCGAGGACGAGATCCGCGTCACCGATGCCCGCGACTGGATGGAGGAGGTCGAGGAGGACGCCGCCGTCCCCGCCGCGGAGAGCACGCTCGACTTCCCCGCGGTGGAGGGCGACGTCGAGCACCGCGAGCGGATCGACACCCCACGCGTGCGCCACCTCTTCCCGGTCCCCGAGGACGCGGACTGGGAGGTCCGCGAGCTCAAGTACGACCACTACGGCCGCAGCGCCTCCTAAGCGCGGCCGGCTGCGATCTCGATCCGCTCCTCGCTGCTCGCGAACAGGTAGCGGTTGATCTCGGCGAGGCCGCCGAGGTCGTGCACGTCCTCGTCGAGGTAGGGGACGCGGATGACACCGCTCGTGCGTAGCTCGGCCGCGAGGTGCTCGATGTTGCGCGCGTCGCGCTCCGAGAGCGCCTGGTACTCGGCGAAGTTCTCGCAGACCCGCGCCGCCAGGTCGTCGCCCAGCTCGCGCGCCAGCGTCGCCTCGAGGTCGGCCGGGTCACCCTCGCCGCGCAGGTTCTCCGCCGGGTAGTGCACCTTGTTGACGATCACGCCGCCGAAGGGCAGCTCCGCCTCGACCAGCTTGCGGTGGAAGTAGACCGCCTCGTCGATCGGCTCGCCCTGGGGGCCGCAGACGACGAGGAAGCAGGTGTGGGGGTCGGCGAGCAGCTTGTTGACCCGCTTGGCGCGCGCCTGGAAGCCATCGACCATGCCGCTGAAGGCGTTGAAGAACTCGGCCAGGTCGGCGAGCAGGTCGAAGCCGACGATCCGCTTGAAGACCGAGAGCGCGACCGAGGCGCCGCGCCCGGCGACCTTCGCCGCCAGCCCGGTCGGCTTCATGAAGACGCGCAGCGAGCGACCCTCGATGAACTGGGTGAGGCGTTTCGGCGCGTCGAGGAAGTCGAGCGCGTTGCGGGTCGGCGGCGTGTCGAGGACGAGCAGGTCGAAGCGGCCCGAGCCGTGCAGCTCGAACAGCTTCTCCATCGCCATGTACTCCTGCGAGCCGGCCAGGGCGCTGGAGATCTGCTGGTAGATGCGGTTGTCGAGCACGCGGTCGCGCGACTCCTCGTCGGGCGCCTGGCGGGCGACGAGCTCGTCGAAGGTCGCCTTGGCGTCGAGCATCATCGCCCACAGCTCGCCCTTCATCTCGATCCCGTGCTGCTCGAACAGCTCCGGGTCGACCTGGCGCGCCTCGTTGCCGAGCTCGCGCAGGCCGAGCGAGTCGGCGAGCCGCTTCGCCGGGTCGATCGTGAGCACGCAGACGCGCAGGCCGCGCGCCGCCATGCCGGTTGCTATCGCGGCCGAGGTCGTCGTCTTGCCGACCCCGCCCGAGCCGGCGCAGATGCAGATGTCCTTGCCCGCGAGGATCTCGTCGACGGCCGGCATCAGTTGAGCCTCTTGGCCAGCTGCTGCGCGGCGGCGAGGTCGAGCTCGGGCTCGAAGAGGAAGGGCAGGGTCTTGACCGGCGCCTCGACCCGGCGGCGCAGGCGGGCGAGCTGGGCCCGCTGCGAGCGGGCGCGGCCGTGCTCGGAGCTGGCGGCGCGGGCGGCGGCGCGGACGATCCCTTCCTCGCCGTCGGCGAGCTCGGCGAGGCGCTCGGCCTCGTCGCGGTCGAAGCGCTCGGGGTAGAGGCCGTTGAGGTAGACGCGGTCGACGGCGACGCCGACCTCGGAGCGCAACTCGCTCTCCAGCGCCGCCGACTCGTTGACCGGCATCTCCTCCGGCAGCGCGACGATCGCCGTGCCGGTGTGCTCCTGGTCGGTGATCAGGCGGTCGAGCTGCTGCGCTTGGGAGTGGATCGGGCCGACCCGGGCGATGTTGGCGAAGGTGCGCGGCGTCTGCAGGAAGCCGATCCCGTGCCCGGTGGCCGGCGCGTCGACGATCACCAGGTCGTACTTGCGGCCGCTCTTGACCTTGCGGTCGAGCTGGGCCAGCTCCCAGATCTTGCCGATCGTGACCAGCTCCTTGAGCCCGGGCGTCGCCGCGGCGAGGTAGGAGAAGATGCGGCTGCGGAAGAGCAGGTCGCGCATCGCCCGCACCTTGAGCTGCAGCAGCACGTACTCGCGCATCGACTCGTCGGGGTCGATTGAGATCGACCAGAGGTTCTCGGCCATCTCGACCTCGTGGAAGCCGACCTCGGTGTGGGAGAAGATCCGCGAGGCGTTCTCCTGCGAGGCGACCTCACAGACGATCGTGCGCTTGCCTTCGGCGGCGGCACGCAGCCCCAGCGCGACCGCGACGGTGGTCTTGCCGACTCCGCCCTTGCCGGTCACGAAGACCAGTCGCTTGTCGAGAATGTCGGGGATCGGGGTGATTCCTAGCAATTTCGTGGGCCGGCAGGAAAAACGGGTACCCGTGCGAATACCCGCGCAATGGGATTTCTTAGCCGCAGGAACAAGTCCGCGCCCACCGCCGAGCCGGAGGCTGAGGAGCAGCATCCGATCGTCGAAGAGTTGCAGCAGATGGAGCAGGCCGTGCCCGAGGCTCCTCCTGTCGCGGATGAGGGGGTGTCCGAGGCGGCGCTGGGTTCCTCGCCTGATGACGATGCTTCACTCGCTGAGCCCGTGGGGCGAGAAACAGGACGCCGCGCCGCCTCTGACACCCCCTCCTCCGTAGCACCGGCGGAAGAGGCGGCGGTCGAGGAGGAGCCGGCGCGGATGAAAGCTGAGGATTTGATCGCGCCCAGTCGGCACTCGCTCGTGGTTGAGGAGCCTGAGGTTGAGGCATCCACCAAGCATGCCGAGGTGATCGCCTTTGCGAACCAGAAGGGTGGGGTCGCTAAGACGACTACGACCTTGAACCTGGCTGTGGCCTTTGCCGAGTCGGGACACCGGGTGCTCTGCATCGACCTCGACCCTCAGGGCAACCTGACGATGAGCCAGGGGATCGATCCGGACAAGGTCGAGAAAAGCCTCTACGACGTGCTCGTCAACGACATGCCGATCAGCGAGATCATCCAGCACCGCGAGATCGACATCGCCGTGTCCTCGATCGACCTGGCCGGCGCGGAGATCGCGATGAGCACCAAGATCGGCCGCGAGCGCTCGCTCGAGAAGGCGCTGAAAGAGGTTTCCGGCGACTACGACTTCGTCTGCATCGACACGCCGCCCAGCCTCGGGCTGCTGACGATCAACGCGCTGACCGCCGCGAACAAGGTGATCGTCCCGGTCCAGTGCGAGTATCTGTCGATGCGCGGGCTGGTGCAGCTGCAGAACACGCTGAAGATGATCCAGGAGAACCTCAACCCGGACGTCAAGATCGAGGGCATCCTGCCGACGATGCTCGACTCGCGCACGGTCCACGCCAAGGAGGCGGTGGAGATCCTCGAGGAGAACTTCGGCGACCTGGTCTTCCGATCACGGATCAAAAAGGCGATCAAGTTCGCCGAGGCGCCGGTGAAAGGCGCCAGCGTGCTCAAGTACGATCCCCAGGGTAACGCCGCGGGTTACTATCGAGACTTGGCTAAGGAGGTCTTGGAGCATGAGTCGGCGTAAGCGGGCGAGTATGCGCGAGGGTCCCCTTGCCGACCTCTTCCGCTCTACGTCTGATGACGCTCCGGACGATCCGCCTGAGGCTCCGGAGCCGTCACCGCCCGAGCCGCCGGCTGAGCCCGAGCCTGTCGCCGAGGAGCCGGAGCCCACTTCCGCTGCGGAGGAAGCTGAGACTGCTCCCGAAAGGTTGAAGAGGGTCTTTTCGGAGGAGCCTGCTCCTAGGCAGGAACCGCCTGCGGAGACTCCTCGGTATGGGCGGGAGGAACCTGAGTATGAGCCGCCTGGGTCGGGGGAGCCGCATCAGCCTTTGATCCGGGTCGTGGGCGTGGGGGGCGCCGGGGTCAACGCGGTAAACCGGATGGTCGACGCGAGCGTGCCCGGGGTCGAGTTCATGGCCGTCAACACCGATCTTCAGTCGCTGCAGCTCTGCGTCGCCGACGTCACCGTGCACATCGGCGACGAGCAGACGCGCGGCCTCGGCGCCGGCGCCGACCCCGAGGTCGGCCACAGCTCCGC